>Ga0187781_10002454_pt1 | contig 14109 bp, 12 predicted proteins | sample 0715_SJ02_MP02_2_FD_132447 | JGI IMG/M metagenome (GOLD analysis project Ga0187781, IMG submission 132447) | Tropical peat soil microbial communities from peatlands in Department of Meta, Colombia - 0715_SJ02_MP02_20_MG | ecosystem: Environmental > Terrestrial > Soil > Wetlands > Peat | place...
AGAGCGATTCAATAGAGCCAGTGACGCCCTGACGCTTCAGCCATGCCATCGCCCGTTCGGTCGCATCGCCATTGGCCGTAGACGCTCCGGCGACGAACTTCAGGAAATCCTGGTGGGTCATCCAGCCGCCATCGGCGGTTTGGAAGAGACCGGGGTAGTGCTGGGTCTCGGACATAGGAGAACCTCCCGCGACAGGACTACGAGGCCCTTCCCGGTGTTCGGTACGATGCTCCTGCCGAACAAACACTGGCTTTCTAGTATTCCATGATCGCCGTGGCCCTGGGGGAAGGGGTTCCCGTCCAGAGAACGTAGCGTTTAATCAAAGCTTGGGGTTCAGATTCGAGTACTAGGGCGTTGACAACGTCAGGGTTACGCTCTCGAACGAAGACGTTTTCCAATTTGGAAACGCACCGAACCGGCTGAAGTAGAGGCGCGGTGCCGGTCCACCGATGGTCGGATCTCCGGTCTCGCCGAGAAGCGTCGGCGCGTACAGCGTTTGTCCTGGCGGAGCTTGGATCGGCGCGCCAACCGGTGGGGACCAATGAATCAAATCTCTAGAGGCGCGGATTTTTATCCCTCGATAACCACCATAAGCGTACGCGGCTAGGTACACGTCGAACACCCGATCGTAGAGCACGCTGACCTGAGTCCCGGGCTCGTCGGTCCAAAGCGGCGCGAACGTCCCAGCCGTCCCAGAACCATCTGGCGTATCGCTTGCCGCGGGCTGCGTCCACGGATCCGGTGACGCACCGTCGTACTTGCGAAAGAGCCTTGCAACCTTGTGTGGATCGCCCGAGAGCGCGGCCGATACGACATCGCCATACGATGCGCGCGCGACACCCGCACAGGTAGCAGTAGCTGTGCACGCACCACGCAAGCCGCTTGCAGCGTCCGTGTAAAAAAGGTAGATATACCCGCTGCTGGGATCTGGAGGCGGATTATCGAGGTGCTTACCATTCGCGTCGGCGATCACAAACGAACCGTAGCCGACGGCCATGCTGTTTCCACCACCCACAAAAACCGACCGCGGTTGGCTCGGCTGGAGGATGATCCCGACGACCTTGAAGCTTTGGCCGCCATCGATCGAGACCGCAAGACCAAGCGTCGAATAGAAGCAGTCGAGCCCGGCGTAACACTTGTGGTTCGGCGTTAAGGGATTATCCCAATGATATTCGCCGTGAAACGGCATCAGCCAGCCGGATGTGCCCCCGCCGGTGAAGCGAAGGAGTTGCCCACCGCCGGCGTAGTCTTTCGCGAAACTCCAACCAGCCGGTCCGGGATTGGGCCCGAACAACTTCTTGCATCCGTCACCGCCGCTCATGTGATCAAGGGTTCCGGTGAACCTAAAGACCCCTTCTGCGTTCAGTCCGCTCGTTCGGGCGCATGCAAACACCGATGCGCCGGTTCCGTAAAAGGTGTAGGTTCCGCCCCCAACCGGGATCGCTCCGAAAGTGCCGTCCGACGGACCCCATAAGAAATGGTAGCTCGCGAGTTCATCGTGGGTCGCGAACGTGACCGGCAAGCCGGCGACGTAACGGATCGCCGCGTTTGACGGCGCCTGTGCAACAGCCGCGGGCAGAAAGGCGAGCAGGAAACCAAGAACGCCGAGAACACGCATTCTGTAGCGCATTCAAGCACCTCGTCCTGGTTGAAGGTGGGAACCGAGATTCCCGTGTTGACGGCTGAACTCCTCTCACCAAAGTGAGCTCGCCCCGCTTTTCTCGTCCGGTCGTCTCCGCTCGTCCCCGAAAGCCCGCTTGTGCCTTTCTGCGGGCCCCAATACCCCGCTCAGCAAGGGCTGGTTTTGGGCTTCATGGACATTCAACTGACGCGCACGCTTCGCCACCGCGTTAATCAGCGCATACTTGTTGTCCGCTCGCGCCAAGAGCGATTCGAGGGTGGGGCTTGTCAGCGGCATCCCGGTCCTCCTTCATGACGCTCCAAACCGCCCGTCAAGCACTCGGTTCATCCTCATCACCCTCCTGCAGATCCTTCGGCACGACCGTTGTGCCTGGCATGGCTCGGCCTTCTTTCGTGTGCCGTCTAGCGATGATCTCTGTGGCAGCGGCCAGGAGGCGAGACACATCGGCCGGAGTCAGGGTCCGCTCCGGATGCTGGGTGGCATCATACGTCCCTCGACGGTGGCTCTACGCGAGGTCGCCCTATGAATTCGAGCAATCTGTACGCTCGGGACCACATACCGCGTCTCGAACGGCTCCAACTGCCGCATACCCAGATTGATGATCTCCGGCATCTTCACGGCCACCTACCTGGTCGCGGAGGGCGTCGATCCTCGAACGGCCGCCGATCGCCTGGGGCGTAGCAGCCCGTCGTTTACCCTTCGGGTCTACGCGCACGCACCGGCGGCCCAACAGCGCGCGGCGATCGTTGCTAACGATTTGCTAGTGAAGCGTGTGTCTTCGAGGGCGCTGAGCGGGTGTTCAGAATTCCATATTTCACTGGAGCCGGCGACCAGATTTGAACTGGTGACCTGCGCATTACGAGTGCGCTGCTCTGCCACTGAGCTACGCCGGCCCGCCTTGCATCGCAAGTATACAAAAGGCCTGCAGCGGCGACAACAGGGGGGCCTCACCCGCGGACCCCGAAGCCTCGTCAGCGGGGGCGATGCCGGGTCGCATCGGGACCCGTCCGGTCAGCGCCGCCAGGTTTCGACGACGAGCAGGATACCGGCAACCAGCGCCAGGATCGGCGTGAGTTGCGCGAGCCCGAAGAAGTACCCATACCTTTCGAGACCGACGATAATCAGATAGATCCCTAGAACGAAGAGCCCCCAACTGGTTACGGGCATCGTGATCCCCCCATCGTCGTACGGCGTGCCTACCAGCCCATCGCGTAGCCGTTGCGCCGCGGATCGGCTCCGCCCTGCAGCCAGCCGTCATCGCGGAACACGATGCCCTGGGCGCCGCCGACTCGCGCCGACCAGTCCTCCAGCATCTCTATCGTGTAGCCGCGGGACGTCAGGGTCCGGCGCGCCGCAGCGGGGAACCGCCTCTCCAGGAGCAGAACCTCCGGCGGCAGCGGGTCGCCGACGTCGTCCTTCCATCGAAAGCGCGGCGCGGCGATGGCGTCCTGGATGTTGCGTCCGTAGTCGATGAGACCGACGATGACCTGCGCGGTCGTCTGCGGGATGCCGTAGGAGCCCGGCGTCCCGATCATGAACGCGATCCGCCCGCCGCGAGCGGCGTGCGCCGGCCCGAGCGGGTCGATCCCGAACGAGTGAGTGGGCGCAACCGGCGCGCCATGCAGTCCGAACCCGTGCACGGGCGAGGATGGCGACTCGCGCCGCTTATCGGGCGCGATGACCTTCGCATCACCTGGGATCAGTGTGCACCAGTGGTGTCCGTTGTTCATCGTGATCCCCGTGTCGCCGATCACGACGCCCGATCCGTACCCGCTTCCGATGGTTTGGGTGATATTGACCGCGAGCCCATTGGCATCGGCCGCCGCGAGGTGCGTGGTCGAGCGCTCGGGCGCCTTCCTCGCACGGCGGACGGGCGGCCGCGCGCCGCCGGATCCGGCGCGACCGCGCGCCGCCTCGATTCGCTTTGCCACTTCCGCGCGCAACTCTCCGATGCGCCCGTCCGAAAGCATCCACGCAATCGGCACGTCGACAAACGCGGGGTCGGCGACGTGGGTCGCCGCGTCCATCCGCGCGAGGCGGATCGCCTCCGCGATCACGGCCAGATTGTCCGCGCCAAGCGCATCCCGACCGGGAAGATCGAACGCTTCGAGGATCCGCAGCGTCTGAAGCACTTGCACGGCGCTGCTGGGTGGAGGAGTGGTTCGAATCTGGTACCCTCGGTAGGCGGCGGTGATCGGCTCCTCCCATCGAATCGTCTCCGGATAAGTCCGGAGATCCTCGGCGGTGACGAGCCCCCCGTGCTTGGCGAAATACGCCGCGATGGTGTGCGCCAGACTGCCGTGGTAGAAGCTCATCCATCCTTCCGCCACAAGCGTGCGAAGCGTGCTCGCGAGCCCTGGCTGGCGCAACACGTCGCCGGGCTGGTACGGCCGGCCGTCTTTGAGGAACGTGCGCGCGGCGTCCGGATATGGCGCGAGACGGTCCACCATCTGCGTGGTGCGGACGTGATCGAACAGGGTGACGGGCGCGCCACGTTCGGCCAGTTCGATTGCAGGCTCGAGCACGCGCGCGAGCGGCAGGCTCCCGTACTCGTCGTGGAGCCGCGCCCACCCGGCGACATTCCCGGGCACCATGGGCGCGAGGATTCCGAGATCCTGCGTGCGCTCGTCGAACAAGTCGGGACGCGCCGCGCGAGGGCTACGTCCCATGAAGTTGAGCGTGCGCGTCTCTCCACTCGGTAGCGACAGCACCGCAAGTCCGATGCCACCGACCGAGGAGAAGTACGGTTCGACCACCGTGACGGCCACCGCGGTTGCGATCGCCGCGTCCACGGCATTACCGCCGGCGGCGAGCATCCTCAGCCCGGCCTGCGTGGCCAGCGGATTTGCCGAGGCCACCATGCCCCGGTGTCCCATCGCGACGGGCCGCGGCCCAAATTCCGATGCACCTCCAGCGTACGCCAAGCTGCACCCCCCACCAACATCCGCCCCGCGACGTCGCGAAGCGACGCCGTCAGCCGTTCGGAGGTTCTACGCAGTACCATCGTTTCCTCCGGCATCGGCGTCGGATCAAAAGGGGGAGTTACGCGGCGCCGCGCGGAAGATAGACTGACGGCGGTTTGACACCTCAGGGCATTCTGGAGATAATGAGACGGTCGCGATGGACGCTTGTCAACAACCGCACACATCGCATCACCCCGCGGACGACGAAGGAGTGATGGGATGCCGGCGACACTGATCGTCGCGAACCTCCGCTCCGGCGGCGGACGGAGCCGCGACGCGCTCCCGGTCGTGACGAGCGCGCTGAGGCGTGCCGGACGGACATACGACCTTTTGATAGCTCCCACGGCGGAAGCAACCGCGCAGTTGCTGACCACTTCTCTCCGGCGCGACGGGTCGAAGTTCGATCGCGTGGTCGTGCTGGGGGGCGACGGCACAATCAACGGAGCGGTGAACGGCATCCTGAACAGCGGGTCGACACTGCCGCTCGGCATCGTTCCGTGCGGCACCGGCAACGAAGTGGTGCGATCACTCGGTATCCCCAAGGATCCGGAGAAGGCCGTGCGGATCCTGTCCCAGGGACGGGAGTACACCATCGACGTCGGCGTCGTGAACGGCCGCCACTTTCTCCACATCTTCGGGCTCGGCGCGGATGTACAGGTGGTCAAGATGGTCAACACGCTGCGCGCCCGCTACCGGCTCGCGCGGAACCGGTCGGTCTACTACCTCGCGGCGCTGCTGCTGCTGTCGTCCGGGTTCGATCCGTTCTCGGCGGAGATCGCGATCGGCGAGCACGTCTTCAGGGGGAAAGTGCTCATGATCGCAGCGGCCAACGGGCGCATGTACGGGGAACGCCTGCAGGCGCTGCCGGCTCCGAGCCTCTCGGACGGGCTGCTCGATCTCTACCTGCTCCAAGACCTGGGCGGACGGCGGCTCCGCAAGACGGCGCGCCTCCTCCGCCGCCTCCCCGTCCCTGAACTCAGCGTGCAGCGATGCCACGAGGTGACGATCCGGCTGGACCAGCGGCGCGAGGCACAGGTGGACGGAAGCCTGCTCGGCCCCACGCAGGTGTTCAACCTGTCGCTACTACCGCGCCGGATCCGGGTCATTCATCCGGCTCCACCGGCCCTGGCCGGCGCGACGCACCATCGGGCGGAGCCCGTTCGAACCGGAGAGGGAAGCCCGCGCTGGTGACTCGAATGCGTCTCTCCATCCTGTCCTGCAACTACGGCGGGGGCCACAAACGTGCCGGCGAAGCGATCGCCACCGAATGGGAAGCTCGGACCGGCGGCCGCGCGGAGATGGTGGACTACTTCGTCCGGTTCGTGCACCCCGTGTTCGACGCGGTGACGAAGTTCTCGTACATCCAGAGCGTGCGCCGGGCGCCGGTGATGTACGGCATGTTCTATAAACTGACGGGAGACATCCGCCCGGACTCCCTCGTCCAGCGTGCGATCAACCGCATGGGCATGGACCGCCTGGACCGCTACCTCGCGGCCGAGCGCCCCGACGTCGTGTGCTGCGTGCACTGCACACCTGCGGGGACGATGTCGGATCTTAAGATTGCCGGCCGGACCACGGTCCCCTGTCTCACCGTTATCACCGACTACGTGACACACAGCCAGTGGATCCATCCGAAGGTGGACCGGTACTGCGTTCCGAACGCGCTCGTCCGGGACGGCCTGATCGAACGCGGCATCGACTTGGAGTCGATCGTCGTATCGGGTCTTCCGATCGAGCGGAAGTTCGCGCGGCCTCTCGACCGCGCGACGCTCTCACCCAAGTTCGGGCTCGAAGCGGGCGTGCCAGTCGTCCTCGTGATGGCGGGCGCGTACGCGATGCTCGGAGGCGTCGGAGAAGTCGTGCGCGTCCTTGCGCGGTTTCCCCGCCCGCTCCAGGTGCTGGTCGTATGCGGCTACGATCGTCGGCTCGAAGATCAGGTGCGTGCGCGCGCCGGCGACTCTCCCCATCGGTTTCATGTCTTCGGCTACGTGGACAACGTCGAAGAGTTGATGACGGTCAGCGACGTACTGATCACGAAGGCCGGCGGCGTCACCGTCAGCGAGGCGCTGGCGAAGCACATGCCGATGCTGATCTACCGTCCCATTCCCGGCCAGGAAGAAGGCAACACGCGGTTCCTTCTCGATCACGGCGCCGCGCTCGCGCCGAAGCGTCCGGACGAGCTCCGCGCGGCGCTCGAGATGTTGCTGACCTCTCCCCAGCGTCTCGCAGCGATGAAAGCGGCGGCGGCCGACCTCGGCCGCCCGGACGCGGTCGAAGTCGTGGTCGCTCAGTTGGCCGAGCTCGGCGCCCGGGCGGTGCAGGCCGCCGCTGCGAAGCCGCTCGTGTTCCCTTCCATCACGCCCTGATGCTCCAGACCGAAACCGGGCTGCTGGCCGTCTCGATAGCCCTCGTAGAGTTCGTCCACGGCGCCCTGTTGTTCGTGCTCTTGCCGACGATACTCACCGAGCGCTTCGGCTGGCCCATGGGGACGACCGGGGCGGCGATCTCCACCTATTTCTTTGCGGAAGTCGCCCTCAAGCTCCTGGCCGGCTGGATGGTGGACCGGCTCGGGACTCGCAAGATGCTGCTGTACGGCTTTTGGATGTACTTCGCGGCGTTCGTCAGCCTCGTGACAGCGCGCAGCACGTGGGAGATATTCGTTGCGCTCGCCTTGATGGGCGCGGCGGCATCCCCGTTGTGGCCGGCCGCGCTGACCCGACTGACCAGGGATGCCGGACCGGCGGTGGGAGGGGTCCTCGGGAGGGTGTTCTCGACGTGGTTCATGGGCGGTGCCGCCGGCATCGGCCTCGCAACGCTCATCAGCCGCGCGGCCCATCCGATCTCGCTCGGGGTCTTCGTCCTCCCGCTACTCGCGGCCGCGCTTTTGGGGTTACGGCTCCCCACCACGGAGACCGAAACCCCGCTGCCCCACGTGTCGCCGAGACAGCTCGTGCCGTCGGTGGTCCGGGCCCTCGCAGCGCTCGCAACCACCCTGATTCCGCAGATCATCGCCGCGGGGGTCCTGGTTCCGATCATTGTCCCGTATCTCGAATTCGTGCGCGGGCTCGACGAGCACGAGCTGTTCCTGCTGCTGCTGCTCGGCCCGGGGACCGCGCTCGCGCTGATGGCGCGCGCCGGCCACCTGGGCGATCGCCTCGGGCGCCAGCGGACCTACAGCGTCGGGCTCAGCGCCGTCGCACTGCTCCTGCTCGCGCTTCCCTTCTGCCACCGGTTGTGGCTGCTGATGCTGGACTTCATCGGGATCGGGGTGGCATACGCGTTCATCCTCCCGGCTTGGAACAGCATCCTGCTCCGCCTGCTCCCGGACGACGTGCGGGGGGCCGGGCTCGGCGTCGCGATGACGATCGAAGGCATGGGCGGCGTAATCGGCCCGCTCGTCGGCGGCTACCTCTGGCAGTGGGCCAACCCATCTTCGCCGTTCTACCTCAGCGGTGGGCTCCTGCTGATCGCCGCGGGGACGTCTGTGCGCTGGCGCTCGGATCTGGTCGAAGGCTGAGCGTGCGTGACCTCGCGTCTGTCGGCCTGAGCGTCGCCGCGGCCGCGCTCGCCGGTGCGGCCGCGTACACGATCGGAACGCAGGCAGTGGCCGGCGGGTTGCAGGTGGGGGTCGTGAAGCGCGGCCCTCGGCGCCCGATGGTAGCGCTGACGTTCGATGACGGACCCGACCCGGAACACACGCCGCGGATTCTCGACACCCTTGCCGCAGCGGGGGCTCTGGGCACATTCTTCATGGTGGGCCGGCAGGTCGAAGCGCATCCGGCCGTAGCGCGGTGGGCCGCGGACGCCGGACACGACATCGGCAATCACACATACAGGCACCGGCACTTGTGGACGCTGGCGCCCCGTGCCTCGGTGGCCGAGGTCGACGGAGGCGCGGCCGCGATCGCGGATGCGCTCGGCACCGCGCCGCGATACTTTCGGCCTCCCTGGGGCACGTTCAACTGGACTGCGTACGTGCACGCCGCCCGGATCGGTGAAGTGCGCGTTCTCTGGTCCGTCCGCTCGGAAGGCTGGCGCACCGCGTCGCCGGCGAGACAAATGGCGGTGCACGTCGTCCACCACGCGCATCCCGGGGCCATCGTCAACCTGCACGACCGGGGCGGCCATCCGACGACACCCGTCGAGACCCGGGCGGCGCTCCCCGAGATGATCGCGGGTCTCCGCCGGCTCGGCTTCGAAATCGTCCCCCTACGGGTGCTCCTCGACGGAAGCGCGTGAGGCAGGCGGCGCCACGCGGATCGTCCTCGCATGAAAGCCGCCTCGACCGCCGGCGGGGTGCTCACCGACCGGCAACGGGTCTCCGCTCTCGCGATCGTTCGGCTGCTGGCCGGCGCGTTCCACGACCGCGGCGCGAGCGCCGGCGGGTCCGATCGGTACGCACTTTCATTCCCGTGTGCACGGAACTCGGCGTTCCCCGAGGGTTCGCGTCCAGGCCTCAGGTTTCGTGGGGCGGTAGGTTCTCGCCTCCGGAGTTGGGGGCACCGTCCGCTGGCTCGAGTTGTGGAACTGCGGGGGACACGTCGCCCCTCTTCGCGGCGGCGCGTGCGGCGTAGCCGAGCAGGGTCTTCCGGCTCATCCACACCTGTCGCAGCTCGGTTCGCGTGCCACTCTCGAGACGCCTTTTCCCTTCGGGATGATACTGCGCCAGCAGATACCGCTCCCACCACCCCAGCCACCACCGCGTGAACCTGGGCAGAGGCCGGGGCTCGAACCCGGCCCGCCGCGCCTCGAACCAGAATAGACTCGCGCCACAGACCGCATTGACCATCCGGTACTCGGGTCGGGCCGCGAGGTCAGCGCCAAGCACGGGCAACAGCCGGAACACCTCCCTGCGGAACCGCAGCCCGCCCTTGCCCTCGTCGTGGAGGGCCGCGGCGCGCTGGTTGTCCATGTGCAGCTCGCCGACAAGATCACCGGGGTTGACGACCGTGCCGTCTTGAAGCACGATCTGCGGACCCCGATGCCGCACCAGGCCGAGCCGGAAAATAAACCCGCCCTGCCCGACCGGACGAATCTGATATCGGCGGACGAACCACCGGTCGAACCAGTCGAGGAGACGCCGCATCATCGCCCCAAGCCCGCAGAAGCGCGACCCGCGTGCTACGCCCGGCTCCGGCACTGCTGTACCGAGCGGACCTTGCTCGCGATGGACGAGGGAGCGTCGCGCCGATCGTCGATCTTGATCACCGTGGAGACGCGGGACGCGCCCAGTGCGAAGCACGCCTCGTGGATCCGCGGAACTACGGCGAGAAGCGCCGCGAGCTCGCCCTCCATCTCCGTATGCATCGCCCGCAGTTCGTACCTGAGACCGCTCGCCTCGATGACGCGGATCGCCTCGGCCACGTAACGGCCGACGCTCGGGGATCCGGTCCCGATCGGCGTCACGCTGATCGCCATGATTGCCATACCCACCACCTCGCGAAGTCGCCGACGTCTGCCTCGGCCGGGCCCGCGCACAGCTACGGGCGTCGCGCCGGCGTCCCCTCCAGAATTGCATCCGATCCACATGTCCTCCTCCGGCCTGCCGGAGGGAATCTCTCCCGGCGGGGCCGCGGGTCGGAAACGGACGGACCGGCGGCGAAGAGTACCGTCCAGGAGGTGGCGCATGCCCCGGGATCTGCCCATCGGCAATGGCACGATGCAGATCAACTTCGACCTCCAGCACCGCCTGGTGGATCTGTACTATCCGTACGTGGGCGGCGAAAACCACCTCGTCGGCCACCAGTGTCGGTTGGGCCTGTGGGTGGACGGGCGCTTCGCGTGGGTCGGTGACGAAGGCTGGCAGGGCACCTTCAAGTACCTGCCAGAGACGCTCGTCACGGACGTGAGGCTGGAGCACGCCGGCCTGGGCATCCGTCTCACGCTGCAAGAGTGCGTGGACTTCCACATCAACGCGTTCGTCCGCCGCATCACGATCGGCAACACGGCGCCCGGGCCCCGCGAGGTGCGTGTCTTCTGCCATCACGACCTGGACATCAGCGGCACAGCATATGGAGACACGGCGTACTACGATCCTACCAGCAAGGGGCTCTTCCATTATAAGGGCCTCCGCTGGTTCCATGCCAACGTGCTCAGCCCGACCGGTCACGGATGGGGACAGTACGCGGTCGGGATCAGCGAGTGGCAGCAGCGCGAGGGCACCTGGCGGGACGCCGAGGACGGCGTGCTGGGCATGAACCCGATCGCCCAGGGCTCGGTGGACAGCACGGGTGGAATCTCGCTCACCGTACCCGGCGGCGGCGAACAGGTCGCCTACCACTGGCTGCTCGTGGGCAACGCGTACGAAGAGGTGCGGGGCCTGAACCAGTTTGTGCTGGCCCGCACACCGGAAGCCCTCCTCAAGCGCACGCGCGACTACTGGACGCTGTGGGTGAACAAGGAGGCGAGGGACTTCGGACCTCTTCCGCCCGACGTGGTCGAGCGGTTCAAGCAAAGCCTGCTGATCACGCGCACGCAAATCGACAATCGGGGCGCGATCATCGCGAGCACCGATTCCGACATTCTGCGGCTTGGCAGAGACACGTACGGGTACATGTGGCCGCGGGACGGCGCCCTGGTCGCCCAGACGCTCGACATGGCCGGGTACAACGACCTGACGCGGCCATTCTACCGGTTCTGCGCAGCGGTGATGACGAGGGAAGGCTTCCTGCTACACAAGTACAACCCCGACCGATCCGTCGGCTCGTCGTGGCATCCGTGGATCCTCAACAATACGCGCCAGTTCCCCATTCAGGAGGACGAAACCGCGCTCGTCGTCTGGGCGCTGGGGCTGCACTTCGCCGCGAACCGCGACGTGGAGTTCATCAAGCCGCTCTACCGGCCGCTGATCAAGGCCGCGGCCGACTTCCTCGCCGAGTTTCGCGACCCCGCCACCGGCCTTCCCCGCCCCTCGTATGATCTCTGGGAGGAGCGGCACGGTGTCCATGCCTTTACCTGCGGCTCGGTGTACGGAGGACTCGAGGCCGCCGCCGATCTCGCCGCCGCATTCGGCGAGACCGATCATGCGGCTCGATATCGCACGGCGGCGGACGCGGTCCGCGCGGGCGTGCTCGCCCACCTCTGGAGCGCCGAGGCAAACCGGTTCGCACGCACGCTCGTGCCAGGCACATCGGGCGAGACGCTCGACCTCACGATTGACGCCAGCCTGTACGGCCTGTTCGCGTTCGGCATGCTCGAGCCGGACGATCCGAAACTGGTCAGCACGATGCAGGCGGTCGAGACCCGGCTGCGCGTCCAGACCGGCGTCGGCGGCATCGCCCGATACGAAGACGACTACTATCAGCAGATCAGCAAGGAGACCGGCCCGGTCCCCGGCAATCCGTGGATCCTCTGCACGCTGTGGCTCGCGGAGTGGTACGTCGCGCGCGCCAAGTCGATCGAGCACCTGGCGCACCCACTCGAGCTCATCCGGTGGGCCGCCTCCCGCGCGCTGCCGAGCGGAGTGATGCCGGAGCAGGTCCACCCTCACGACGGCACGCCGCTATCGGTGTCCCCGCTCACGTGGAGCCACGCGTCGTTCGCGCATGCGGTGCTGTGCTACCTGGACTGTCTCTACGCCCTCGACGTCTGTCCGACGTGCGGATCCCCCAAGTACCGCCGGGCGGAAAGCCGCATCATCGGCGCCCGGGCGGCCTCGCCGGCGCCCCCCGGGGAACCGTCTCCGGCACCGCCGAGGAGGCCGTAGCCGGTGCCGCGATCCCCGGCGGCGCGATTCGCCGGCGCCCGCCGTACGAAGATCGTCGCGACGATCGGTCCGGCGAGCAGCGACGAAGCGGTGCTCGCGCGCCTGCTCGCGGCGGGGATGGACGTCGCGCGAATCAACTTCTCGCACGGCACCCGCTCGGACCACCGCCGCGTCATCGAGCGGCTGCGACGGCTCGCTCACCGGACCGGGGCACCGCTCGCCATTCTCCAGGACCTGCAAGGGCCGAAGATTCGCGTGGGACGGCTGGTCCATCCGGTGCGGCTGCTCCCGGGTGCGGCCGTGACGCTGACGACGAAGGCGATCGTCGGCAACGCGCGGCGGATCCACGTCGCCTTTCCGAGACTCCCACGCGTCGTGCGGCACGGCCAGCGCATCCTGCTTCGCGACGGCACGATCGAGCTCACCGTGGTACAACGACGGGGCAGCGAGGTCGACTGCCGCGTCGTCGAAGGCGGGACGCTCTACGAGCACCAGGGTGTCAACCTCCCCGGAGTCCGGCTGCGCGGGCCCGCGCTCACCCCGAAGGACGTGGCCGACCTCAGGGCGGGCCTCCGGTACGGCGTGGACTACGTCGCGCTGAGTTTCGTGCGAAGCGCCGCGGATCTTCGGAGCGCGCGGCACCTCCTGCGGCGGCTCGGGCGATCGGTGCCGCTGGTCACCAAGCTGGAACGGCCTGAGGCGGTCGACCACCTCGACGAGATCGTGGAGGAATCGGACGCCGTCATGGTCGCGCGCGGCGATCTTGGTGTCGAACTGCAGCCGGAGGAAGTTCCGCTCCTCCAGAAGCGCATCATCCGCGCGGCCAACGAGCGGGGCGTCCCGGTAATTACGGCCACGCAAATGCTCGAATCGATGGTGCGGAACGAGCGTCCGACGCGCGCGGAGACCTCCGACGTCGCGAACGCGATCCTGGACGGTACAGACGCGGTCATGCTGTCCGCCGAGACGGCGATGGGCCGGTACCCCGTTCAAGCGGTGCAAGTGATGGCCCGCATCGCCCGCGAGATCGAGGCCGCGACCCGCTTCGGTCGATCGAGCACGCCGCCCCGGCCGCGGGTGGTTCATGCAATCGGCGGCGCCGCGCAAAGACTCGCGGACGAGCTCGGCGTGCGGATGATCGTCGCCGTGACGACCACCGGGCGCACGGCCTGTGCACTTTCCCAACTGCGGCCGGGAGCACCTGTCGTCGCGTGCACCGAGGACGAGCGCGTCTCGAGACTTCTCAGCCTCTACTGGGGGATACATCCGATCCTGGTACCGTTCCAGCGGACGACCGAGGCCATGGTCCGGGTGATCGATCACGAGTTGGCTCGCCGCCAGCTCGCCCGCCCCGGCGACCCGGTGGTGATCGTCGGGTCCGCACCGATCGTCGCGCGCGGGCGAACAAACTTCGTGCAATACCACCGGGTTCGGGGAGCCCATCGCGCAGGCGTCGGATAGTTCCGCGCATTCCGCCCGGCACCCGGCGTGCCGGGGCCGCCGCGGTTCCGGGCTTGCGGGGTCGTAACCGGGACCGGCGCGGGAAGAATCACCGAACCCGGGACGTTGCAAAGGAGGGCAGATCCGTGTGATCTGCCTGGAGGTGTCGAATGGCGGAGAAGCGCAAGGTGATCATCCTGGGCTCCGGCTCGGCGGGCCTCACGGCCGCGATCTACGCGGCGCGGGCGCAACTGCGTCCGCTCGTGGTCGCCGGCACCCAGCGCGGCGGCCAGCTCACGTTGACCACCGAGGTCGAGAATTTTCCGGTCTTCCCCGACGGCATCCAGGGTCCGGAGTTG
>Ga0187781_10002455_pt1 | contig 14103 bp, 11 predicted proteins | sample 0715_SJ02_MP02_2_FD_132447 | JGI IMG/M metagenome (GOLD analysis project Ga0187781, IMG submission 132447) | Tropical peat soil microbial communities from peatlands in Department of Meta, Colombia - 0715_SJ02_MP02_20_MG | ecosystem: Environmental > Terrestrial > Soil > Wetlands > Peat | place...
CACTATCGGCGGTGGCTCTTGATCGCGGCTGCGGGCAATCTGACCGCGCTGATCAGCGCGGAGGTGCCGCTGGCGGCCGATGGTTATCCGGATGACGTCGTGCGCGCCGCGCTCGCCACTCTCTCGGTGCGCAAAGCCGTGCCGGAGAAAGAACAACTGAGCCTGTTGCCGTTCGAGGTCGGAGAGCTTGCCGGATTCCACATCGACGGCGTGCTGCGGGGCCGCGCCCTGATGCTGAGCGATATGCCCAACGAGGGCTCCGACGGCGCACCGGCCGAGCCGCCGCCCGGCGGCGTTGCGGCGCATCTGCTGGTTGCCGCCCTGCCCGGCGGTCCCGCGGAACCGGACGATCGTGCCAACTTCGCGCGCTTGGCTTTCAACGATATCCCGGGAATCAAGGACGTCCACATCACGGTGTTGGAGCCGCTTCGCATCGGCGGACAACCGGGGTACCAGACCCTGGCGGAGGCGAAGGACTTGCGGACCGGAACAGAGGTGATGGTCGTGCAATGGCTGCGTTTCGGCATCGGTGGATTCATGCAAATGGTCGGCGTCGGGCCCGCCAGCACATGGCCCGGCGTGCTCTCCCGATTGCGCATGGTTCGCGACAGCATCGGCGTTAAATAAATCGACCGCGCGACCGGCGGTGCCGGCGGTCGTAGCGGCTCCGCGACGCCCGGTATGCGGCTATATTGCCGCCAAGCCAGATTCTGGCTTCTATAGCTCCGTTGCCGGGCCCGGACAGTCGGGAAATTCCACGGAGGATTAAATTTATGGCCTATCTACAACGGCGTCAGGTGGTCCTCGGCCTTGCCGGCGCGGCGCTGGGGCACGCGATGTTCGGACGGGCTGTCGCGGCGTTCGCTGCCGACAAGATCAAGCCCGGCCCCTCGAGCGCGCTGATCGTGGTTGATGTGCAGAACTGCTTCCTGCCCGGCGGCAGCCTGGCAGTCAAAGACGGCGAGCAGGTGATCCCGATCATCAACCGCATCGCCAAGGGCTTCGAAAACGTGGTGATGACCCAGGATTGGCACACACCGCATCACATCTCGTTCGCCTCCACGCATGCGGGCAAGAAGCCGTTCGAAGCGATCAAGCTTGCCTATGGCAATCAGGTGCTGTGGCCGGACCATTGCGTGCAGGGCACCGAGGGCGCTCAACTGGCAAAAGACCTCGACATTCCTCAGGCGGAATTGATCATCCGCAAGGGCTTCCACAACGACGTCGACAGTTATTCAGCCTTTCTGGAGGCCGACAAGGAAACCCATACGGGCCTGGCCGGCTATCTCAAGGAACGCCAGATCGACACGGTCTTCGTCACCGGGCTGGCCACCGACTTCTGCGTCGGCTGGACGGCAATCGACGCGCGTCATGCCGGCTTGACGACCTACGTCGTGGAAGACGCGTGCCGGGGCATCGATGTGGGCGGATCGCTGGCCAAGGCCTGGGCGGATATGGAAGCGGCCGGCGTGAAGAGAATCCAGTCGAGCGACCTCGCGGTCTGACATCCGCCGTCGCGTACGGTTACCGGACACAAAATCTTGCGTCGCGCGGAGCGGAAAAGAAAAGCGAAGCCGTCACGAACGGCGCAGATACCTTCGCTTGCGGGGACGGTCAGAGTGAGCGCTACGACTCGCGCGAACCGACCCGAGCGTTGTCGTTGACCGCTGGCGTGGGCGCCGTTTTGGCGCCGCCCTTCGACACCCCGACCAACGCCGGCCGCAACACGCGCTCTCCGATCAGGTAGCCGGGCTGCACCACCTGCACCACGCTGCCCGCGGGCACCGATGGATCAGGCACCTCGAACATCGCCTGATGGACATTGGGATCGAACTTTTCGCCCAGCGGCGAAAACTGGCGGACCCCGTTCTTTTCCAGTGCCTTTACCAGTTCGCGCTCCGTCAATTCGACGCCGTCGACGAGCGCTTTGACACCGGGCTGCGGGCTCGCCCGCAGCTCTGACGAGACCGCTTCGAGCGCGCGGCGCATATTGTCGGCCACGGCGAGCATGTCGCGGGCGAACTGCGCGATACCATAAATCCGAGCGTCGGCGACCTCGCGTTCCGTGCGCTTGCGCAGATTCTCCATCTCGGCGAGCGAGCGCAGGAGCCGGTCCTTGAGCTCTGCTGCGAGCGTCGCCGAATCGGATTTATCGGCCGGCGCAGCGGCTGGCTGGCTGGCGGATGAGGCAGCCTCAGCCTGGGCCGCTGCGTCCTCGGCACGCGCGGTCTGTTCGGTCATTTCCGTACCCATTGTGTCGTTGGCCGGCATATCAGGGTTCGCCGGGAAAAAATCAAGCACGGAGGAGGCCTGGGGCTACCCGGCCAGCAGCTTGCTCACGACCTTGGCGGTATAATCCACCATGGGCACGATGCGTGCGTAGTTGAGCCGGGTGGGACCGATGACGCCGAGCACGCCAACGATGTGCCCGGTTGCGTCATGGTAGGGCGCGACGATGGTCGAGGACCCCGAAAGCGAAAACAATTTGTTCTCTGAGCCGATAAAAATGCGCACGCCCTCCGCCTGCTCGGCGCGCCCCAAGAGGTCGATCATGTCGCGCCGGGTCTCGAGGTCGTCGAAGAGGAGCCGCACCCGCTCCAGATCGGCGATCGCCTTGAGGTCTTCCAGAAGATGGGCCTGCCCACGGATGATCAACTTGCGCTCGTCGTGTTCGCCGCCCGACCAGCTGGCGAGACCGCCGGCGATGATCTTCTGCGTCAGCGCATCGAGCTCGGCCTGTCCCTCCTGGAGCCTTTGCTCGATTACCGCCTTGAGCTCGGCCAGCGTGCGGCCGCGGATGCGGGCGTTGAGGAAGTTCGTGGCCTCGGTCAGCGCCGAGGTGGGCAGCCCGACCGGGATGTTGAGGACGCGGTTCTCGACCTGGCCGTCCTCGCCCACCAGAACAACGAGCGCACGCTCGGGCTCGAGTCGTACGAACTCGATGTGCTTCAGCCGTGGGTTGGCCTTGGCGGTCAGCACGACCCCGGCGGCGCGGCTCAGGCCGGAGAGAAGCCCGGAGGCTTCGGTGAGTACCGACTCGACCGATTTAGCCTCCCCGGCACCCGCCACCCGCGCCTCGATCGCCTTGCGGTCGCGCTCGGTCAGGTCGCCGACCTGCATCAGTGCATCGACGAAAAAGCGCAACCCGATCTCGGTCGGCAGCCGGCCGGCCGAAGTGTGCGGCGCGTACACCAAGCCGAGCTGTTCGAGGTCCGACATCACGTTGCGGACCGAGGCCGGCGACAAGGTCATCGGCAGAATGCGGGACAAGTTGCGCGAGCCGACGGGTTCGCCGGTCGCCAGATAGCTCTCGACAATCTGGCGGAAAATCTCGCGCGAGCGCTCGTTGAGCTGAGCGAGGCTCGGCTGATTGGCGGCAAGCGGAAGGTCGTGGCTGGCCAAGGTCGTGCTCCCCGCGTTCGCCCAAAACCTATTCGCTCGAACGCGGCCCTTTCAAGTTGAGCCTACCGGCAGGGAGCACTTCCGGGCAACCGGCAGACCCCGTGCCGATGCGCCCCGATCCTGATGCCCTTGTCGGCTCTTTGTCTCGCCCCTACAAGTCTGCAACCACGATTGGCGTGGCTTTGGCGCGGCGCTTGGCCGCCAGCTGGGAGACTGCATGCGACCGAGCCGCCGACAGCCTGACGAGCTGCGCCCGGTGTCGCTCGAGCGCGGCGTGGTCAAATATGCGGAAGGGTCCTGCTTCGTGAAATTCGGCGAGACCCACGTGCTGGTCACGGCGACCCTGGAAGATCGCCTGCCGCCCTGGCTCAAGGGTCAGGCCCGCGGCTGGATCACCGCCGAATACGGCATGCTCCCGCGCGCCACGCTCGAGCGCACGCGCCGCGAAGCTTCCGCAGGGCGACAGAATGGCCGCACCGTGGAAATCCAGCGTTTGATCGGGCGCAGCCTGCGGTCGGTCGTGGATCTGAAGGCGTTGGGCGAGCGCCAAATCATCATCGACTGCGATGTGATTCAGGCCGACGGTGGGACGCGCACCGCCTCCATCACCGGTGCCTGGATCGCACTGTATGATTGCCTCGCCTGGATGAAGGCGCGCGCGATGATCGAGCAGGAGGTTTTGCGCGACCACATCGCAGCGATCTCTTGCGGCGTGTTTGCCGGAACCGCTGTGCTCGATCTCGATTACGCCGAGGACTCGCAGGCCGACACCGACGCGAATTTCGTCCTCACCGGCTCCGGCAACATCGTGGAAGTACAGGCCACGGCGGAAAAATTGCCTTTCTCCGAGGAGCAGTTCGCCACTCTGCTCGCGCTCGCGCGCAAGGGGGTCGGCAAGCTGATCGACCTGCAGAAGATGGCGGTGATGTAAGGCAGATGACGGACGAGGGACGATCAATAACGGGAGAAACTGCAGGCAAGTCGACGATTCGAGGCGACTTCCGTTCCGTCCACCGTCCGATCCGCGGCCGGCTCGTGGTTGCAACACACAATCCGGGCAAGCTTGCCGAAATGCGCGAGCTACTTGCGCCTTACGGGATCGACACGACATCCGCGGCCGAACTCGGATTGAGCGAACCGCAAGAGACAGCAACGACCTTCCGGCGCAACGCGCGCATCAAGGCCGAAGCCGCAGCGCTGGCGGCCGACGTGCCGGCATTCGCTGACGACTCCGGCCTGGTGGTCGATGCGCTGGGCGGCGAGCCGGGTATTCATTCGGCGCGCTGGGCCGGGCCGGACCGCAATTTCGAGCGCGCTATGAGGACGATCGAGCATCGGTTGCGCGAGCGCGGCGCTACAACGCCGGAGCAACGCAAGGCTCATTTCGTCTCGGCGCTTTGCGTTGCCTGGCCGGACGGTCACGTCGAGGAATTCGAAGGCCGCATTACTGGCACTCTCGTTTGGCCGCCGCGCGGGGACAGAGGCTTTGGCTACGATCCGATCTTCCTCCCGGACGGCCATACCCGCACATTCGGGGAAATGGGAAGCGACGAGAAGCACGGCTTGCCGCCGCGCGGCAAAGGCCTGTCGCATCGCGCCCGCGCCTTCCTTAAGCTTGCGGAGGCGTGCCTTGGCGGATCCTGACGACGCCCCGCAATTCGGGGTTTACGTGCACTGGCCGTTCTGCCTGTCGAAGTGTCCCTACTGCGATTTCAACAGCCACGTTCGCCACGCGGCGATCGACGAGGAGCGATTTGCGCGGGCGTTTGCCGCCGAGATCGCCGCGACAGCGGCCCGCGCACCGGCGCGCATTGTTTCTTCGATTTTCTTCGGCGGTGGCACGCCATCGCTGATGCGGCCGGCGACAATCGCCTCCGTGCTTGATGCGATCGCGCGCCATTGGCGGGTTGCGCCGCAGGCCGAAGTCACCCTGGAAGCCAATCCGACCAGCGTCGAGGCTGAGCGCTTTCGCGGCTATCGGGCCGCCGGCGTCAACCGCATCTCGCTCGGCGTGCAGGCGCTCGACGATCGCGCGCTGGCCGCGCTCGGCCGTCTGCACTCGGCGCGCGAAGCACTCGAGGCGATCGCGGTAGCGCGCTCCGTCTTTCATCGCTACTCGTTCGATCTCATCTATGCGCGACCGCACCAGACCGCAGGAGAATGGGCGCGCGAACTCGGCCGGGCGCTTGCCGAAGCCGGCGAGCATGTTTCGCTCTACCAACTCACCATCGAGGCGGACACGCCGTTTGCCGGGCTCCACGCGGCAGGAAAGTTGCAGATTCCGGACGCGGAGCAAGCACGCGCCCTTTACGATTTGACGCAGGAGCTTTGCGCCGCGCAGGGGCTGCCCGCTTATGAGATTTCCAACCATGCGCGGCCGCGCGGCGAGTGTCGGCACAACCTCGTATATTGGCGGGCGCGCGAGTATGCGGGGATCGGCCCCGGCGCCCACGGCCGGCTCGATATCGGCGACGCCCGCCACGCCACCGTGACCGAGAAGCGCCCGGAAGACTGGCTCGGACGCGTCGAGCAGGACGGTCAAGGGCTCGTCGTCGACGATGTGCTCACGCGCGAGCAAATGGCGGACGAGTTTCTGCTCATGGGTCTGCGCCTGAGCGAGGGCATAGATCCTGCACGCTACGCGGCGGTTGCGGGCCGCCCGCTCGATCCGGCGCGAATCGCGACGCTGCGCGAGCACGGCCTGATCGAGACGACCGCCGGTCGCCTGCGGGTTACCCTGCCCGGCTTTCCGCTCCTCGATGCGGTCGTTGCCGATCTCGCGGCATGAGCGCATCACGGGGCCCGGACCCGATCAGGTCCGCATGGAACGTCTAATCCAAGTCTCTGCCGATCGGTGGCAACCCCGTCGCGTCGGCCTCAATGGTATCGAGAAACAGCACGTCCTTGTAATGGCCGCAGCGGCCGCTTACGCCGGCATTGACCGAGGAATATCGCAGGTCGGCCATCAGCCTGAACGCCTCGACGATCATGATCAGTCCGTAGCCCCTCTCGTTGGCGATGTTCAGGAGCGCCGCCGACCGACCGTCCTCGATGGTAAGCGTGACGCCGCGGCCATTGCCGGTGGCCGAATCCCTGAGCAGGTAGAAGTGGAACCACTCCGGCGGAACATTCGGATTTACCGATAGATAAAAGCCGAGGCACTGCGCTCCGTCGAAGTGAAACTTCTCGGCCTTCCACCTGCTGAATTGCTCGATGAAGAGTTCGCGGTTGGCAAGCAGCGGCAGACGCTGGATCTGCCCGCCTTTGCGACGGTTGAGCCGCTTATACGTCTGCCGCGTGGGGAAGTTTCCATTGGGGTTGCCACTGACGAGCGAACGGCGATCGAGAAACGCGTCGAAGGAGCCGTAGCGCAGAAACCAGAAGGGAAAAAATCTTCCTTTGTGGGCTATCACACGGGTTAGCGCCGGGTCGTCGCTGAACAGGGGCGCGGGTGCGGAAATGTAGGGGATCGCCCGGTCATGAAACAGGTAACTGTGCGAATGAGTCTCGTACAGATAGAGCGCGGGGAAAAACCTCTCGAGGTCCCAGCTATAGTGCCAAGAGTCCTTTACGGTCTTTAGCTTTCTCTCCTCGATGATCCTTTGTGCCTCTACGCTTGTCAGTTTCGACACGCGCGCTTCGCCCGATCTCGGCCTCTTGGCGAGTTCACGCGCAAAGCGCCGTCGGTCTGCTGCTGCGCCGCCCCGGAATAGGCCACCGAGCGCCCTCGAGATGGATCGCGGCAGTCGCGGTTCGCGACGGCGAACGAGGGGGCGACGATGCCAGCTCAGCAGATCGAAGCGGAAAAGTGGATCGCTGATGACCGGTTCGTCCGCGAGGTTGACGGTGATGAAGGCATCGCCTCTCGAAGGGTCGTTGAGCGTCGTCAGGGCCGATTGCAGCAGTCGTCTGTCGCGGCAGCTGACAGGGAGCTGTCGAGAACGCCCTACCAGTTCAAAATGTACAAGCGGATTGATGCCGGCCGACTCGGCCGCGAGGTTGAGGGCGATGTAGTCGTTGGTCGAAAACGCTTCGCTGGGATCGCGCCCCTCCTGAAATCCCCCGCGGAAGTAATGCAGCGCGGGATCGTTGACCGGATGGTCGAATTCATTCTCGGAATTTGTGTAGAATCCTGCGTCGAACAGGTTTGAGCTGCGGATCACCCCCGCGAAGAACCGGTCAGAGGCCACGGCGCCGTCGACTACGGCCTTCAGAGCCTCGGCAAGGAGGTCGACATTCTCGGGTCGCATCAAGGAGCCGCCGAGCCGCGGGTTGATTTCGAAGATCACCGGTCTCCCATCGACGATCTTGTAATCGACATTGACGGGGCCCGACAGACCGAGATCGGCGGCGATCGCAGCAAGGAGGTCCCGCAACGACGTTGGCGTAGGGGTTCGCATGATCCGGTAGTCGCTCGTGACTTGGGCAGTCCGAAGAACATTGTCCTGGCCGAGATCGTATCGGAAGGTCTTGTCCCAAACGATCTCGCCATCTCGCAGCACGGCATGCGTCACGTATTCGTCCGTCCCGCCGACCCACGCCTGAATGATGAATTTCTCCTGGTGAAGGCTTTTGGCGTCGACAAGCTGATCCAGTTCTTTCCTGTCACGAACTTGATCGACTCCCAACCCGCCGGCGAGATCCGTTCGCTTGACGATGCAGGGATAGTCGATGTCTTCATGGGACTGGTAAAGCTTCGGTGCGAAGGCAGCGAGATTTCGCTGCAGCAGATAGGCGGCGAACAATCCCTTGTCCGCCAGCAGGTCGATCAGCCCCGCGTCAGGCGTCAAGTTGGCCAGATGCACAGGCGCTGCGCGTGCATGCTCCTCCATGAGCGGGAGAAGGATCGGGTAGCAGTCCGGCCTTATCTTGGCGGCGAGCTCGTCGGCGGTCGCGTCGACAGGCACGACCTCGCGAACCAGATCCAGGCGGCTCCAGACCGGCGCGGTGGGAGCGAGCGCGCTCATCCAATCGGGACTGTGGCGGCCGTAGACAATGACCTGGATTTTCCGGGCTAAGCCCTCCCGAAGAAGGTTGAAATGCTGCTCGCAGATCTTGTCAGCGCCATGACGATGCCGCGATGCTTCCAGAGATTTCCGCGCCGCAACCGCGGCCAGAATGCTGGATGCCCTGCCGCGATAGTCATCCAGGTCTCTTTGATAGAGATTCGGAAGCGTAGATCCGGGACGGTTTTCGCCGCGAGGATGTTCCAGTGCCGTGGCCAAAATACTACCGTTTGCCCTGCAAGGAGGCTGACTGAAAGCTGTGTGACTTCAAACGGTTGTGATCGCCTCGGAGCGAGATTCGATGGGTCCGTATGGCTCGGGCGAAAATCTCCCGGCACAAGTATCGGTTAGACGGGTTTTGTCACGCAAGCGATTTTATGGATGCGGAATGGTTGATTGAGCCGCCCTCGCAGCGCCGAGTATATCTTCGATTGTTGCGACCGTCGCTTCGAGGATTTTTGTGCACCTGCGCCCGGCCGTTTGTGGCGCAGCGCCAACATGAGGTTGGGTTTACGAGTACACGCCTTAAATTCCCGACGTTCCGAAACTGTGCAGCGCCGGAGAGATGATCTGGCCGCCGGAAGGCGTGACGCGTAATACCGCGAGCCCGCGTTCGTTGGTACCGTCGGAGCGGAATCGGAACAGCCCGTTGATGCCGGAAAAGCCCGACGGATTGGTCAAGACCTCCGGAGCGAAGCGCTGCGGGCCTTGGGTTTTCACCAGCGCGGCGACAAGCGCGACGGCGTCGTAGGCGAGCGTCGCAGTGCGCCCCGGCTCGTGCTGGTATCGGCCGCGATAGCGCGCCGCGAATGCTCGATAGCCGGCAGGATCCGGAGCCGCATACCAGGCGCCATCGAGCGCCGCATTGGCGTTGATGCGCGGATCATCCTCCCACAGTCCGGTGCCGAGCAGCTGGACCTTCTTGGTATTGACGCCGCTCGCCGTGAGCACTTGGACGACGTCCGGCAGGATGTCGCCGCTGTCGGGAATGAAAATCGCGTCCGCGCGGGTCGCGGCCTGCGCGATCGATTTGACCGGCCCCGTCAAGGCCGCTTTGTCGTGCGGGTAGCGCTCGAGCGCCACCAATTGGCCGCCGCGGCGCGACACTTCCTGCTTGAAGGCCGCCTCGACCACGGTCCCATAGGCGTTGTCGGGCACCAGCGCCGCATAGGCGCGCTTGCCGGTCGAAGCCGCATATTGCACGATGCGGTCGACATCCGACTCCGGAAGAAAGCTCAAGAGATAGACGCCGCGCGAAGCCACATTGGCATCGGTCGAGAACGCGATGATCGAGATATTGCGCGCCCGCGCGACCTGACCGACGGCACTGACCGATTGCGCGAACAACGGCCCCAGTATGATCTGCGCTCCTTCATCGATCGCCTGTTGCGCCGCTTGCCGCGCCGCGTCAGCGTTGCCGGCGTCATCCTTGAGCAAAAGCTGAACGTTCGGAGAGTTGAATTCGGCCAGCGCCATCTCGGACGCGTTGCGCATCGCTTGGCCGGCGGCACCGGCATTGCCGCCGGCCGATAGCGGCAGAATGAGACCGACCTTGACTTCGCCGGTTCCCAGCGTAGCGCCCGGCGCCGGCGCGCTCTGCGGCGCGGTCGAGGAAAGGGAGCTCGAGGAGAACAGGTTGGAATTTTGCGAACAGCTCGCGAGGAGGAAACCTGCCGCCGCCAACAACCCCGTGAGTGAGCGGCGTCGCGAAAGCTTCGCCGTCGACTCCTGGACCTCCGTTTCCGCTGCCACGGCGGTTCTCCTCGCGGCGGCCAACGCGCCGAGGGCATAGGGCAACGCTAATCTGTCATATTGGCGGCGAATGGTTAACAATGGTTAACCGAATGGAGAAGATACGCAATTCGCAAGAGCCGCGACGGCGGGGCTAAAGTAGCAGACATGAGCAACGCGCTTACCGGTCCAGCTCGCTCGACCGCTCCCCCCGAGCCTCGGCAGAGACGATACATGCTCGGTGTCCACAGCGTCGAGGTGGCGAGGCTCACCCCCGGACTGCACGTGATTGCGACCCCGATCGGAAATCTCGGCGACATCACGCTGCGCGCGCTCGCTGCACTGGCGGGCGCCGATCTGATCGCTTGCGAGGATACGCGGGTGACGCGCAAATTGCTGGACCGTTACGCGATCACAACACCGCTGACGCCCTATCACGACCACAACGCGGCGGCCGCACGGCCGAAGCTGCTGCAGCGGCTCGGCGACGGCGCCGCGATCGCGCTGGTATCGGATGCCGGCACCCCGCTTGTTTCCGACCCCGGCTTTAAGCTCGTGCGCGCGGCCCGAGAGGCCGGATATGCGGTCACGGCGCTGCCCGGTCCATCCGCGATGCTCGCCGCCCTGACCGTGGCGGGTCTGCCCACTGATCAGTTCTTCTTCGCCGGATTCATGCCGGCGAAGACGGCTGCGCGGCGCGCGCGCATCGCCGAGCTTGCCGCCATCCCGGCCACCTTGCTGTTGTTCGAAACCGCGCCGCGCATCGCCCACACCCTGTCGGACCTCGCCGCATCGCTCGGCTCGCGCCAGGCCGCGCTCTGCCGTGAGCTTACCAAAATGCATGAAGAGATCCTGCGCGGCGACCTGACCACGCTGGCGGAGCGCTGCGCGACGGACGAACCGCGCGGCGAGATCGTCGTGGTGATCGCGCCGCCGGCGCCCTCGACGCGGCCGAGCGCCGGCGAGGCCGACGCGCTGCTGCGTAAGGCGCTGGCGCGGATCTCGTTGAAGGACGCCGTAGGAGAAGTCGCCGAGGTCACTGGCTTGCCCCGCCGCGAACTCTATCAGCGCGCGCTGGACCTCGCGAAGGAAACGGCCCGCGGCACGAGTCATGACCCGTCGCGCTGAGCCACTCGGACCGCCTGCACCGCCACGACCCGAGCGCGTGGCGGCCTTCCGGCTCGGGCTGTCGGCGGAGAGCCGCGCCGCCATGCTGCTGATCGTCAAGGGCTATCGTATCGCGGCGCGGCGCTGGAAAACTCCGCTCGGCGAGATCGATATCATCGCCCGCCGACGCGACGCTCTGGTGTTCGTCGAAGTGAAAGCGCGCGCCACCGCCGACGCGGCGGCGGAGGCGGTGACCGAACGAGCCAAACGCCGCATCGTCGCCGCTGCCGAGCTCTGGCTCGCCCAGCACCCGCAGGACGCGGAGCGCCCTATCCGTTTCGATGCCGTCCTCGTCCCGACAAGCGGGATGCCGCGGCACATCGTCAACGCCTTCGATGCGACACGCTAGAGCATGATCCGGAAAAGTGGATACCGGTTTTCCGAAAAGATCATGCTCCAACGCAGAAAATCTGGACATGATCCGATTCGATCCGACCGGATCATGGTCTAGGTTCTTTGCCGGAGCATCGTCTTCTCGGAAAGCCGGGAGTCACTTTCCGCACCATGCCCAACCAAGAGCCGCCGCCGCTCGGGTAGCAGCAGGCGGAAAAATTGCGTAGACGTTGAGCACCGTCCGCCTCGGCCCACAGCAGCCTCATGCGCTTGAACGTCGCCGTGCAAATGGACCCGATCGAGCGGATCAACATCCGCGGCGATTCGACCTTTGCATTGCTGCTGGAAGCGCAGGCGCGCGCCTATGCACTCTCGTACTACACGCCCGACCGGCTGGTGTTGCGCGACGGCAAAGTCTCGGCCACGGTGCGCCCGCTCGCCGTGCGCGATGTCGCTGGCGACCATTTCACGCTCGGCGAACCGCGGCAGGCCGATCTGGCGTCGTTCGACGTCGTGCTGCTGCGCCAGGACCCGCCATTCGATCTCGCTTATATCAGCTCGACGCACATGCTCGATCGCATTCATCCGCGCTCGCTGGTGGTCAACGATCCGACGCACGTGCGCAATGCGCCCGAAAAGGTCTTCGTCACTGAATTTCCCGAGCTGATGCCGCCGACGCTCATCACCCGCGACCTCGCCGCCATTAGGAGCTTCCGCGGTGAGCACGGCGATATCGTCATGAAGCCGCTTTACGGCAAGGGCGGCGAAGCGGTGTTTCGACTGGCGCGCGAGGACCTCAATTTCGGATCGCTCTATGACCTCTTCGCCACGATGTTCCGCGAGCCCTGGGTGGTGCAAAAGTTTCTGCCGGCGGTGAAGGACGGCGACAAGCGTATCATCCTGGTCGACGGCGAATTCGCCGGGGCCGTCAACCGTGTACCGGCGCCCGACGACCTGCGGTCCAACATGGTGCGCGGCGGGGTCCCTAAGGCCACCGACCTCACGCCGCGCGAGCGGGAAATCTGTGCGCGGCTCGGCCCGGCATTGCGCGAACGCGGCCTTTTGTTCGTCGGCATCGATGTCATCGGCGGCTTCCTCACCGAGATCAACGTCACCTCTCCGACCGGCATCCGCGCGATCAAGAATCTCGGCGGACCGGATGTGGCGGCCCTGATCTGGGACACGATCGAGGCGAAGCGGCGTTGAAGCGGCCGGCCCGCGCCGTGAGCGCCTTCGCTTTTCAGCTTTGCTGCCGCCGCGCCTATCCGGTCGAAGGACTGCCCCGGCTTCTCAGCTCCATCAGCGGGCAGGTGCGGGGCGCTCTCTACGGCATTTTCTCTACACGCGGCGAGATAAACCGCGCCGTCAGCCGGGCGCAGGCACCGGCGACGCGGCGCCGACACCCGCCGGCGTGGATTTCGCGATGGTGAGCACCAGCGCCGCGGCGCCGAGGCACAGCAGCCCGGCGGTAAAGAAAGCGGGCAGATAAGTCGAAAATTCGGTCCGCGAGAATCCGGCGCCGAACGCCGCCGTGGCGGCGCCGATCTGATGGCCGGCGAAAATCCAGCCGAAGACGATCGGCGCACGCTCGCGGCCGAAGCGGTCGGCGGTGAGCTTCACGGTCGGCGGCACCGTCGCGATCCAGTCCAGCCCGTAGAAAACGGCGAACAGCGACAGTCCGTAGAAGGTGAAATCGGTGAACGGCAGGAACAAGAGAGACAATCCGCGCAGTCCGTAATACCAGAACAGAAGCCACCGGTTGTCGAAACGGTCGGACAGCCAGCCCGAGCCGATGGTGCCGGCAAAATCGAACGCGCCCATCATCGCCAGCACGCTCGCGGCGGCGACCGGCGCCAGCCCGTAGTCGCCGCACAGCGTGATGAAATGCGTCTGGATCAGGCCGTTGGTGCTGGCGCCGCAGACAAAGAAAGTCGCGAACAGCACCCAGAAGATCGGCGTGCGCGCGGCATCGCGCAGCGCCACGAGCGGCACCAGTAGCAACGAGACCAGCCCGGCGCCGGCGACAGGCGCCGGCAGGACCGCGCTTTCGCCGTAGGGCGGCAGGCCGAGATCGCCCGGCCGCTCGCGCATCAGCGCGGCCACGACCAGGGCGGCGAACGCCAGCAGGCCGCAGACGAAGATGAGCGCGGCGCGCCAGCCGAAGCGCTCGGTCAGTGCCGCGATGAGCGGCAGGAAGACGAGCTGACCGGTTGCCGAGCTGGCCGACAGCAGCCCCACGACGAGGCCACGCCGGGCAGTGAACCAGCGCGTAGCGACCGTGGCCGCCAGCACGATCGCCGTAAGCCCGGTGCCGACGCCGGCGACGACGCCCCACAGCAGCACGAGCTGCCAGACCCGCGTCATCGCCAGCGATGCGAGAAAGCCGGCGCCGATCAGGATGAGGGCACAGATGACCACGCGGCGGACGCCGAAACGGTTCATGAACGCGGCGGCGAACGGCCCG
>Ga0187781_10002456_pt1 | contig 14100 bp, 13 predicted proteins | sample 0715_SJ02_MP02_2_FD_132447 | JGI IMG/M metagenome (GOLD analysis project Ga0187781, IMG submission 132447) | Tropical peat soil microbial communities from peatlands in Department of Meta, Colombia - 0715_SJ02_MP02_20_MG | ecosystem: Environmental > Terrestrial > Soil > Wetlands > Peat | place...
GGAAGCGCCCCATCTTCTGGGCCGGAGTCTCGTTGGCGCTGTTTTTGGTGCTGCAATGGATCTTCTGGTAATTTCTGATTTGTGATTTTTGATTTGCGATTTTAGAGTTCTTTCGTGCTGTCACGCTGTCGTTCCGATTTGAAAATGCTTGCGCCGAAGGCGCCTTGGAGTGCGGCGGCTTGACGCCGCCTTGGGATCGCCCCGGCGCATCGAGTACGCCACGCGCGTGGTGGAAAGGCGGCGTCAAGCCGCCGCACTCCAAGGCGCTTCGCGCATTTTCATGGTTTCGGCTGGCAACGAAACGAGGTTTCCCATGACTGAAGGTCCCCGCATGATTCCCGTTTGGTTTTTCGTTGGGGTGATTCTGCTGATCTACGGCCTGCTCATCCTCGTGACGGGTTTCTACGAACTCTCCCACCCGCCTGACACCGTCTTGGCCTCCCTGCACCCTGCACTCTGGTGGGGAGCCCTGCTCACGATTTTGGGCGGTGTGTACGTATACGTGTATATGCCTCGAAAATCCTGAGGCGTGCGCCGTCCTCGAATCCGCCCGGTGTGGCCGCCAACGGGCTGGCTCGGGCCTGGGAGTCTGAGTCCGCAGTCCTTAATCTCGAATCTCCAATTTCAAATCTCCAATCTCAAATCTCAAATTTCCAATCTCAAATCCAAAATCACCCTACACTTCCGGGATCCCCAAATCACCGCTGCCCAGCGGTGACATCTTCGCCTCCGGCGCGTACTCTTCGATCAAGTCCAGAGCTATGCGCGCCCGATGCACGCGTTCCCGCCCCATCTTTGCGGCCAAGTCCTCGATATGCTTGCCGGAGGGGTAAATATCCGGCGCGTTGCGCAGACCGAACTTGAAGTAGACGGGCGCGGCCACGCGCAGGATTTGGGGCATTTCATAGTAGCGGATAAAGCCGCCAAAGTTGTCGGGCACTTCAATGTAGAGGTCGATGGGAATATCTACGGCCTGCCGGATCGAACCCATCTGGGCGGGCGATAAATCGGTGGGCACGTTCAAAGTCGAGACACCGGCGCTCTCAAACAGCTTGGCTGTAGCGGGATTGGCCGCCGGAAGCGTTACGGAACTTTTGATGATCAGATTCGCAGGCAGCTCGCCCGCAGCCTTCATTTCCTTCAGCACCCAGATCAGTCCCAAATCCGCAGGCAGAACGCTGCGAATGCCCAGGTCGCAACCCCGGCGAACATCTTCGAGGGCGTAAACCAGTTGGTCGGCCCCGCGGTGTTGCAGGCCAATCACCTTGCCCGCCGTAGAAACAGCTTGCGCGCCCGTCTCGAAGGGCGCTCGCGGGCCGACGAACAAGCAGACTTCAATCCGCTCCGCAGCGCCGATGCGCGCCATCTCGCGAATCTCGTCCTTGGTCAACAGCATGATGCCGCTTCCCTGACTGACGCGGTGGATGGGCACTTTCAATTCCTGCGCAGCTTCCAGGACTTCGCGAAAAACGCGCGGCCCCTCGACACTGGGAATCTCGAAGCGGTAATCGCCGCCGTCCTTGAACTTCTTGGCGCTTGGCTCGAGCCCGTGGTTGTCCTCGAATGGCAAGTTGAGCTTGGCAAGAAACTGTTCAGCCTTGTTCATAGTCGTTCCCCTCTCACAGGAGTCGAAGGAATTCCATAGGAAATCGCCGGCCACACCGTCTGCGTGCGCCTGGCGCGCCAGAGCAGTTCTTGGTGATCATCGTTGATGTCGCCGAAGTTTTGGTTCCTCATCTCAAGCCGTGAGAGCCTCGCAGTGTAGCCTACATAGCGGTGAGCTAAGGCCCCGGGTCGCGCCCGCCTGCGCCCGTTCCAGGAGAACGACCTATCACGGAATTCCCTGCCCCTTTCCTCACCACGGCCGAGAACGGAGGACTACTGCGTGTACTTCAGATACACGGTTCTTGTCTCCGTATAGAAATCCAGTGCCGCCGGCCCCTGCTCGCGCATGCCGAAACTGGATTCCTTGGTGCCCCCGAAGGGAAGCTGATATTCAACGCCCGCGGTGGGCAGGTTAACTGTAATCAAACCGGCCTCGATGCGATTGATGAATTGGTGAACACGCGTAAGGTCGCGCGAAACAATCGAGGCCGAGAGGCCAAAGCGCACGCGGTTGGCGAGCCGCATTGCGTCCTCAAAATCCTCCGCCACCATCAGCGCCAGCACCGGGCCGAAGACTTCTTCCTGGGCGATGCGCATGTCCGGCGTGACGCCGGCAAAAATCGTGGGCTCCACAAAATAACCCGAATCGTATATACCCCCCGTCAGGCGATTCCCGCCGCACAGCAATTGCGCCCCCTCACTCTTGGCAATTTCGATGTATTTCAGATCCGTTTCGAGCTGGTTAGCGTCCACCGCAGGTCCGATGTCGACGCCGGGCTCGAGGCCGTTTCCGACCTTCAGCTTTTTGGTCTTGGCTATAAGTTTCTCAACCAAGGCATCGTAGACAGGCTTCTCGATGATGGCGCGACTGCACGCGGTGCATTTCTGGCCGGTCGAAAAAAATGCTCCGTTCACCAATATCGCCGCGGCGCAATCCAGGTCCGCATCCTTGAGCACGATGGTAGGGTTTTTGCCGCCCATCTCGAGCTGCACGCGTATCCTTCGTTTGGTCACCTTATCATAAAGCGCGTTGCCCACTTCGCAAGAACCCGTAAAGGAAACGGCGCGCACGGCGGGGTGCTCGACGAGCGCGTTGCCCACTGAGCGGCCGCTTCCCGTCACGAAATTCAAAACTCCGGCGGGAATGCCCGCTTCGTGAATCGCTTCCACAATGCGGTAGGCGCTGAGTGGCGCCAGGGAAGCGGGCTTGATCACCACGGCATTTCCCGCCACCAGCGCGGGCGCCATTTTCCAGGCTGGAATAGCACTGGGAAAATTCCAGGGTGTGATGAGCGCCACCATTCCCAACGGTTTGCGCAAAGTGTAACAGAAAACATTCTCGCGCTCGGATGGGATCTGATAGCTGAACTGGCGCGCTCCTTCGCCTCCGAAATAGCGCATGATGTTGATGGCCCGCTTCACTTCACCTTTGGCCTCAGGCAGCGTCTTGCCTTCTTCGCGCGTCATCTCCTCGGACAATTTCGAGAGGCGGCTTTCCATCCGTTCCGCAGCTTTGAAGAGGCACTCACCCCGCAAAGGAGCGGGCAGGGCCGCCCACGCCGGCTGCGCTTTCGCCGCGGCCTCACAGGCCTCGCGAATATCGTCCGGCCCCGAAGCCTGAAACAGCCCGATCGTTTCGTTGATGTTGGCAGGATTAATGTTGGGGAATGTTTTCGTTGTTTGGCACTCCGACCAATGGCCTGCTATGTAGTTTGGATAAACATCCGCCATTGACAACGCCCCCGTATCAAAAGAATAGCCGAGAGGAATGAGGAAATGAGATTATGGACGAGCGGCCGAAAGGTAGTCAAGCTTTGCCCACCTGCCCACTGCCCATCTGCCTATGTTATTTCACGCAGCGCGCCGAGCAGCCGGTCGACTTCTTCAGCGGTGTTGTAGTGGACGAGGCCGATCCGCAGCATGCCGCCGGTGGGCTCGACGCCCAAGCGCTCGCTGAGGTTAAGCGCGTAGTAATTCCCGTCCCAGGTAAATATCCCGCGCTCGCCGAGGTAGCTGGCCAGCTCACGAGGAGTGTGGCCAGCGATGCGAATCGCCACAGTTGGCACGCGCTCATGGGCGCGAGCAGGCTCTTTAATTCCATATAAGGAAAGTCCGGGAATTGTCAGAAGTCCGCCGATGAGTCGCTGCACCAGGCTGCGCTCATGAAGGCAAATCACTTCGTAAGCGGCCAGCAGCGCTTCACGGCGAGTCGTGACCGACGGTGAGGCGCGCCTGCCGAGTTCCGCGAGGTATTCGACGGCTGCTAGTATCCCTGCCTGCCCTTCGTGGTTCTGGGTGCCGGTTTGCCAGCGGTCGGGATTCTGTTCAGAAGCCGGGCGGACTTTGTACGGCCGCAAACGGCTGAGATGCTCGCGCCTGCCGTATAGCGCACCGGAGTGCGGACCAAAGAACTTATAGGGCGAGCAGACAAGAAAATCGCATTCCAGGCGGCGGACGTCGATAGGACCGTGAGGCGCATAATGGACCGCATCGACGTAGACGAGCGCGCCCGCAGCGTGGGCCAGACGAGTGATCGCCTCCACGTCGTTGATGGTCCCCACAGCATTGGACGCATAGCCGAACGCCACCAGCCGAGTGCGGTCGGTGATCTGGCGCTCCATGTCAGCCATATCCAGCGTGCAGTCCACTGGATCGATATCTACGAACCGCACCCGGCAGCCGCGTTCTTCGAGGGTGCACCAGGGCGCCACGTTGCCGTCATGGTCCAGGCGCGTGACCACCACCTCGTCGCCGGGGCCGAGCTCGCGTCCGAAGGCCCGGCTGAGGCTGAAGGTCAGGCCGGTCATGTTGGGACCAAAAACCACTTCCTCGGCGGCGCAGCCCATTAAGTCTGCCATGGCCGCATGCGCCTGCATAATCACTTCATCGCTATGCCTGCTGGTAGCGAACGCACCCTGGGTATTGGCGTTCGAGCGGCTCAAGTAGTCACGCATGGCGTCGATCACACGTTGGGGAACTTGCGTGCCGCCTGGGCCGTCGAAATAGACGGCTCGATGGCGGTTCACTTCGAGGCTCAAAGCGGGGAACTGACTTCGGACCCAATCGATGTCCAAGCCGCACATACTCCCTCCTGATGGGATTGGAATTATAACTCAGGAGTCAGGAGTCAGGAGAAAACCCACGCGGCGGTCAGTGCAGCTTGGTGCGGCGGACGGCAGACGAACGAGCGCAAATCATCAGAAGGCAAAAAGCTCCTGGGAAACGGCATACTCTGACTCCTGACTCCTGACTTCTGCTTCTGCGCCCTTCTCCAGCCGCCTTGCATCAAATCAAGTGGGGAAACCAACAACAAGAATACGAAAAGGAGCTTCTATGCCGTTCACACTTCCTCCATTGCCCTACGCTTCTGACGCGCTGGAGCCTTACATCGATAAGATGACCATGGAAATCCACCATGACAAGCACCATGGAACCTACGTCACCAATTTGAACAAAGCGCTTGAGTCGGCGCCGAACCTGGCCGGCAAGTCCGTTGAGGAGTTGCTGGCTGACAACTGTGGCATCGTTCCGGAGAACATCCGCACCGCCGTGCGTAACAATGGCGGCGGCCACATCAACCATTCGATGTTCTGGGGGATCATGGCGCCGAAAGCCGGCGGACAGCCGGGCGGCCACTTGGCCGAGGCCATTCATAGTACTTTCGGTAGCTTCGATCAGTTCAAAGAGAAATTCACCGCCGCGGCACTGGGTCGCTTCGGCTCGGGTTGGGCGTGGCTGACGGCACACGGCGGAAAGGTCGACATTTACTCTACCGCTAACCAGGACAGTCCGCTGATGGAAGGCAAATACCCCGTGATGGGTTTGGATGTGTGGGAGCACGCCTACTACCTGAAGTACCAGAATCGCCGCGCGGAATACATCGGCGCCTGGTGGAACGTGGTCAATTGGGCTGAAATCGAGAAACGCTTCAACACCGTAAAATAGCCCGGTCTGCAAGGGCGGCCCGCGCGGCCGCCCTCGGACCACCGTCATGCTTGTCCCACACCACGTTGCAAAAATCTAATTTCTGGCGTACCTTCCTCGATCGGGATGGCGTGCTACAGCCTGTTCAACGAAGACTGCCTCAAGTGGATGGACCGGCATCCTGAGAACTGTTGCCACGCGATTGTCACTGACCCGCCCTTTGGACTGAAAGAGTATACCAACGCTGAAAAACGAAAGCTGCGAAACGGCAAAGGCGGCGTGTGGCGAATTCCTCCTTCCTTCGACGGTTGCAAGCGGAGCCCACTGCCTCGGTTTACAATCCTGACAGACAAAGACCGCGCGGAACTTCGCGGCTTCTTTCTCAGCTTTGCGCGGCGAGCCATCGGCGCACTCGTGCCTGGCGGGCACCTGGTGATTGCGACGAATCCCCTCCTATCTCACTTGGTCTATCAACCTTTGATGGACGCTGGCTTCGAGAAGCGCGGGGAGATCATCCGGCTTGTGAAGACCCTGCGAGGCGGGGACCGCCCCAAGAATGCCCACGGCGAGTTCGCTGACGTCACCGTGATGCCGAGGTCCTGCTGGGAACCCTGGGGGGTTTTTCGAAAGCCGTGTGAAGGGCGCGTTCAGGACAACCTTCGCAAGTGGAAAACAGGCGGGCTGAGGCGGGTGTCGCGCGAGAGGCCCTTCCAAGACGTCATTCCCTCCGCGCCAACGCGTGCCGACGAACGTGCGATAGCCCCGCACCCTTCGCTCAAGCCGCAAGCTTTTATGCGGCAAATCGTTCGGGCCGCGCTGCCGCTGGCGAGCGGAGTCGTGCTCGACCCCTTCATGGGCGGCGGATCCACGATCGCAGCGGCGATGGCGGTCGGGTATGATAGCCTGGGAATCGAGAACGATCCGGCGTTTTTCAAACTCGCCCAGCAAGCCATCCCGCGTTTGGCCGAGCTCGCCACCGAGCGCTCATCGTAATATCATCAGCCCTTTCCGCAAGGGAACGGAAATCAAGGCAGCTCACGCAAAGGCGCAAAGTACGCAAAGACACGCAAAGCAAGAATCCCTCACAGCTTTGCGAGCTTGGCGTACTTTGCGGCTTTGCGTGAAACCGAGGCGACCGGAGCACTCATGCCAAGCTCATTTCCCGACGCAGAACGTCGAGAAGATGATGTTGAGCACATCGTCCACATACGTTGCGCCGGTGATTTGATCGAGCGGCCGGAGCGCATCGTACAGATCGAGCAGCAGCATTTCGTGGGGGACGTTGTGATCAGCCGCCTGGCGCGCCTTGGCAAGGGCTCGCAGCGAGTCCTTGAGCAGTTGCTGATGGCGTAAGCTAGTGATGAACTCGCCCTCCGTGCCCTGGTCGCGAGCCGGCGTGGCGAGTTCCAAGATTTTCGCTTTGAGTTCAGGAATTCCCGCCCCGGTCAAGGCGGAGGTCCAGACAACCGGCGTGGCTTCGAAGTCCGCGCTCGAGATTTTGGCCGGTAGGTCGGCTTTGTTACAGACGGCCAGCAGAGCGCCCAGCGGACGCACTCGTTCTAACAAGTCGGAATCTGCGTCGGTCCACGCTACGGATGCGTCGATCACGAGCAGCCGCAAATTGGAGTCGGCGATGGCCTGAAAGGACCGTTCCACGCCGATCTTCTCGACCTCGTCGTCCGTGTAGCGAATGCCTGCCGTATCCACGAACCGCAACGGGATCCCGCCAAGGTTGGCGGTCTCGGCCACCAGGTCGCGGGTGGTGCCGGGAGTCGCGGTCACGATGGCGCGCTCTTCGTTAATAAGGCGGTTGAAGAGGCTCGACTTCCCGACGTTGGGGCGGCCGACAATGGCCAGGCTCAACCCCTCGCGAACAATGCGGCCGTACTCGTAGCCTTGCACCAGTTGGTCGAGGTCGGCGCGGAGCCGATCGATAGGTGCGAGGATCTCCGGGAGTTCCATGACCGCCACATCGTCTTCGGCGAAGTCGATGCCGGCCTCCAGCCTGGCAATGAGTTCGAGCAGAACCTGCTTGTGCGGTTTGAGACGGGCGGAGAGCGCGCCCTCGAGTTGCTGTGCGGCGACGCGGGCTTGGTAAAGGGTACGCGACTCAATGAGGTCCCGGACCGCTTCCGCCTGAGTAAGGTCGATCCGACCGTTGAGGAATCCACGCAGCGTGAACTCTCCGGGCTCAGCAACCCGGGCGCCGAGTTCCAGGCAACACTCCACGAGATATTGCAGGATAACCGGGGCCCCGTGGCAGGAAATCTCGACAACATCTTCGGCGGTGTAGGAGTGCGGGCACCGGAAATAAGTGACCACCACCTGGTCCAGGATTCGACCGCCGTGCGGATCGCAAAATTCGGCCAGCGTGGCCCGCTGAGTGTCGAGGGGCAACTTGGGAAACCGAATCAGGCTGGTTGTGATTTCACCCGCTTGAACCCCCGACAAGCGCACCACCCCCAGGCCACCGCGGCCGGGCGGTGTGGCAACGGCCACAATGGTGTCGTCGTGGGACATGAGATGGGAAGAGCCGAAAATCGAAACTCGAAAATCGAAATTCGAAAATCGAAACTCGTAATCCGAACATCGATCAATATCACGTGTGCTGGGACGCGGCCTGTTGCGCCGCTCGCGAACACGGGTGCGAGTTTCGATTTTCGAATTTCGATTTTCGGTTTTCGAAGCGGGCTACCGCCGGCGGCCAACCGGCGAAATCACCACCCGGCGTTCGGGCCCCACGCCTTCGCTGGCGGTGTGCAGGTCTGGGCGGTCTCGAAGTGCCAGATGAATGATGCGTCTCTCGCGCGGGGACATAGGGCTCAACTCGTAAGGATCGCCGCTCTCCAGCACCCGCTCAGCGGCAACTTGTGCGGTGAGTCTTAATTCTTCGATGCGCAGTCTCCGCCAATCCTGGCAGTCGAAGACGATCCTGCGCAGGTGTTCTTCCCGCAGGCGCGCCGCCTTCAGCACCACATGTTCGAGAGCATCCAGAAGGGCTCCGTTCCGCTCCAAGAGGAGGTCCGAATCCGCTCCCTTAAAATCGACCACATACTCGGGCGACTCGTCCTCGGCTTCCTCCTGAGGCACGTGGTGGACGGCGAACGAGAGCGAGAATTCCCCGTGGTAGAGGATTTGTTTCAAAAGCGAGCCGATCGGTTCAAGGTAGCTTTCCGGCGAATGCTCGGGAGCCCGTTCGGAATTCTGCGAGTCCATCGAAGACCAGCCTTTCACCTCGAGCGCGCGGCAGGGACCTGGGGAGTCTGGGGCATGGGCATCAACTTATTGATGAGTAACTGCTGCAGTATCCCTACGATGTTGGCGGCCAGAAAATAAAGGACCAGGCCGCTGGCGAAATTATAAAACATAATGCCGAAAAAGAGCGGCATGAACATCATCATGCGCTGTTGCGCGGGGTCAGCAGTGGTCACCGGAGTCATCTTCTGCATGATAAGCATGGTGATCACCATGACGGTAGGAAGAATGGGAGGAAAATACGGAAGCCCAAAGGGATGAAATTTATCCGGGGCTGAGAGGTCGGTGATCCAGAGGATCCAGGGCGCGTGACGCAGTTCGATCGGCAGCTCGAGGACACGATAAAAGCCATACAAGAACGGAAGCTGAAGAGCCATGGGCAAGCAGCCGCCCAGCGGATTGACGCCATGCTCTTTGTAGAGATTCATCATCTCCTCGTTCATGCGCGCCTTCTTGGGATCGTTGAACTTTACATTCTTGTATTTATCCTGGATGCTTTTAACCAAAGGTGCAATGCGCTGCATCTCCTGCGCCGAACGGATGCTTTTCAACTTCAGCGGAAACATCGCAAAGTTGATGAAAACGGTCAGAATCACAATCGCCCAACCGTAGTTGTGCACCCAGTGCTCATAAATGAACCGCAGCCCCAGGAAAAGCGGCTTAGCGACAAAACTGAACCACCCGAAATCCACCAGCGAGTCCAGCGGCGGACTTTGCGAGCGCAGAACATCCAGTGACTTTGGCCCGACAAACATTCGGAATGCCAGCGGCTTCGGTTCCTCCTCGCCTAACTCCGCGAAGATCGGGCTGGGTTTGTCGGAATCTTTCCCCTTCCAATCCGTGGGAGTCCACGTCTGCCGTCCCATCCGGAAGGCCTGGTCGGGAGAATCAGGCAGGAAGATGCCCGCAAAATAGCGGTCCTCGAGGCCCGCGATTTGAAGGGGCGCTGGAACCGACCGGTCGGCCGTCAGTTTCCGTTGCGCCACGGTCGTCAGATCGCCTACGGAACCATAAACCGCTTGAGTGAGAGTGCTGATGATGGTGGGCGCCAAGGAGTGATCCCCGAACCCGCCCGGCCAGATCACTTCCACCGGGAGGTAGTGGCCGGCTTCGCTCACGCTGACCTCGGCGTGAAAGTCATAACCCGTCTCGAACTTGAACACCTTGTGTGCCTGCACCCGCCCGTCACTATAGGTGAATTCGACTTTGACAGGTGGCTTGAGCGCCCTGCCCGTCGGGCGGACAGCATAGAGGGCGGAGTTCAGCTTGTCCGCCAACCCGTTGTCAGCGACTTTCAGGCTCATCGGAAAGCCGAGCTTATCGCACGCCTGGTCATCGATCAGATCCAGAGGAACTTCTTTGGCGTCGCGATATCGTTCGAGGACCCAACTTTCCGCTACGGCCCCGCGGGTCGAGAAAGTCACCTTATAAAGATCACCTTCCACCACAATGTCCTCCGCCTTAGTGCCTACAACCACCGGGAGGGTTGGAGCAGGCGGGGCGCTGCCGACAGCGGAAGGTGATTTCTGGCCCGTGGCCGTGGCTTGATTCGCGGCCGTAGGAGCAGGAGTGGGCTTCGCAGCGGGCTTGGGCGGCGGTTCCTTGACAAACAGAACCCGCCATAGCAAGAGCATCATAAAAGAAAGTGCGAATGCCGCCAGCACCCGCTTTTCTTGGTTCACTGAAAATCCCCAAATCTGTAGCGGCGGCTTTACGCCGCCATCTGGCGAGGTAAACTCGCCGCTACCACGCTTTACGTCAGGGCACCGGGTCGATACCATGCGCCCCGAACGGACGGCAGCGCAGCAGGCGCCCCAGCGCTAAACGACTCCCCCGCCAGACACCCCACTTTTCGACTGCTTCATACGTGTAGGCTGAGCAGGTCGGGTAGAAACGGCAAGCAGACGGAAAGGCCGGAGAAAGGCAGACCTGGTAGAATCTAATCAACGCTAGCGTAATGAACTTCACTTGCGGCGCCACTCCTCGGAAATGCCATCGGGAGGCTGGCTGGGGAAAAGCCTCAGGACTTCACCTTCCAAGGTCCTAAACGAAACCTTGGCTACCGTCTCGCGGGGATTCACCACGACGTCCCAGCCGCCCGGCAGGTTGGCTCGGTGACGACGGAAGACCTCTCGCAAACGGCGCTTCAAGCGATTGCGCACCACAGCCTTACCCACCCGCGCCGAGGCCGTGACCCCAAAGCGCGATTGCGGCAGCCCGTTGGGCCGGACAAAAACCGTACACAGCGAGGCGCTGCGGCGGCGTCCTTGTTCATAGACTCGCCGAAACTCGCCTCGACGCAGCAATCGAAAACTCTTGGGAAATCCTTGAGATGCCAACCGAGTTCTTATGGAGTCAGGCGATGCCGACCCTTGAGACGCCGTCGCTTTAACACGTTCCGGCCTCCCGGGGTCCTCATCCGCACGCGGAAACCGTGTGTCTTGGCTCGGCGCCTACGATTAGGTTGAAAGGTCCGTTTCAAACCGCCACGCTCCCTACAAGATTTCTGGCCCTAGGGCCACGTTAGAAACATAACCTGAGCGCGGAGAACAAGTCAAGCGACCGTGCGACGTTCGGCCAACACCTAGCGACAGGTCCCAGTGATAGAATGTGGGGAATTGCCATACTTGCTGTCAGAAGGTCCCCGCGGCGCTTTCTGATCACTCAATGGACGGAGACGACATGGAAGAACACTCACGGCCCACCATCACCGTCATTCTCGGGGCAGGGGCAAGCCGTGACGTTTCGTACGATACCGGTGTAATTCGGTCAGGGAGGGATCATAGGTCGTGGATTCCTTCTCCGCTCGACTTCGACTTTTTCGATCTGTTGCAGCGACTTGAGGCCCGAACGGAACCAGGCACGGCCCGGGAATCAATCCGCGGAATTATTAAGAAGATCGTGAACTTCGAAGGCGAGCAACCCCTCTGGCAGTCGATGGAGAGAGCGTTCTACAACTTGCACGAGCGTGCAGTGCTAGACTATCAGCTCTTCCGTGCAGCCAAGGGGCCCGACCTCGGCCATGAGCTGATAGAAGATTTCCTGGCCTCCATCCGTGCATTGCTGGACGAGGCGCACGGGGAGCAGATCTCCGACAACCACCGATATCTTTTCCAACGGCTCTACCACCCGGACGCTGTCCTGACCTTCAATTATGATTTCGTCGCCGAGCGAGCAGTGGCTTCTCGCTTCTACGCTCGGCATTCACCAGATACATCCACGCGCTTCGGGGAGTGGTTTTACGCGCTCGCTGAGCGAGAACAGTCAGCGCCAATCGATGTACCAACCCTTTACAAACTTCACGGTAGCCTGAACTGGAAGTTGGAGGACGAGCACGGCGAGACGCGAAACGCCAGGCGTGACTGGCCCGGAAACTGGCCGGAGTTCGCTAAAGAGCTAGTATACACACCAACCGTTCGCGAAGGGTACGGTCAGGACAAGCGCTGGAGGCCACCCATACTGCTCCCCTATTGGGAAAAACGTGTGGAATCCGGGGTGTGGCTTGAACTCTGGAGAGCGGCCGCGGAGCAGCTCCGGAAGACCGACATTCTCATCATATGGGGCTACTCTCTCCCAGCAACGGACCTGAAGGCCCGAGAGTTGCTAAGCCTAGCCTTCGGGAGAGAAGGCGCCAACCTGCGCAGGGTTGTGGTAATCGACCCGTCAAAGGAGACCCAGGAACGCTGGCGCCGGATGTTCCTACGCCAAGCATTTTTCAGATATCAGAGCTTTAAAGAATTCAAGCCAGATTGGTTGGAAACAGGCTGGCCAGATTACGCCTGACAAATCTTGCAGCAGACGCAGAGTCGTCCATGACGAAAGGTCTTGTCGGAAAAGCTACAAGCGTGCATGAATCTTCTCTCGGTTGAACCGCCAGCCGCGCGAATGGCCGCTGCCTGAGAGCTGGTTGAACTCCTCGATGCTCCGTTCCGGATCGTCGCCGCCGGCTAAGCCTTGCAAATATTCGCGGATAAGCTGATTGAGGCTCTTGCCGAGGGCTGCGGCCTTTTTTCGGGCGCGTTGTACGACCTTTTCGTCGATGGAAAAGGTAACATTCATATACACAGTATACGTGCTCGAGTTGCAAGTGTCAGCTACTCCCCGCTTAGGCGACGCGGGTGAAACTGGGGTTGGAATCTGCGAGGCTTCGGTTTAATCTTGATTGAAGATAGGCAAACATGCGCTACACCGCCTTCTTGGAGTGAACGATGACTCAGCTCATACAACTGCCCGACGCTCTCGATTCTATTCCGGCGGACGAACGCGGGCGGTGGTGTTGCGCACGCCTGGAGGAAGGCAACATCCTCTACTTCGAAAAGTGCCCCTTCGAATTACCTCCCGAGGAAGTGCAGTTCCTGCTGGACCAGAAGCAGAGCGACGCGGCATACCACAAGAACATCGCCTATCGTCCGCTCTCAGACCGGCTGACGGGCTACGGCGAGGGTCGCAACTCCGACAAGCAAAGGCTGCAAGTCATCATGCAGGGGTTCTCACGGCGGGTCAACGAGTTCACCGCGCAGATCTTACCTTCCTATGCCGGTTCGCTGACGGTAGACTTTGCCAGCTTTCGGCCGCAGCAGGAAGCGGGGCGGCAAATCCGGCAGCGCGCTCGAAACGATCTGCTGCACGTTGATTCCTTTCCGACCCGGCCCTCCAACGGCAATCGCATCCTGCGTGTGTTCACCAACATCAACCCCGCCGAGCCCCGCGTTTGGGCGACTTCCGAGACCTTCGACCATCTCGCCCCGCGCTTCGCAGGAGCCGGCGGGATGCCGCTCCCCAAGCGAGCTTCCGGGCCAACGAAGATCCTGGCAGGGCTCGCCCGAGCGGCGGGAATTCACAGCCTGGCTCGGTCACCTTACGACGACTGGATGTTGAGCTTCCATCATTTCCTTAAGGAGAATCAAAAGTTCCAGGACCTCTGCTCACGCACGACGTGGCATTTTCCACCCCACTCCGCCTGGCTGGTGTTTACAGATATGGTCAGCCACGCGGTCCTTTCCGGGCAGTTCGCTCTGGAACAAACCTTCCTCGTTTCCACACATGCCCTCGTCTTACCCGAGAAAGCTCCGGTCAGGATTCTCGAGCGGCTCGCGGGCTGCGAACTGGTTTGAAAGAAGCTGTCAGCCGTCAGCTGTCAACTTATTTGTCGACGGCTGATAGCTTGATTGACTCAGCCCCAGCCGCGCGTATATCATGAATTTTCGAGATGAGTAAGCACAGGCCCAAAACGCTAGAGGTCGTATGTCCGAGCTGCGGGGCGCGGCTGGAAATCGACGCGGAGCTTCGCAAAGTCCTCTTCCACGAACCGCCCCC
>Ga0187781_10002457_pt1 | contig 14098 bp, 8 predicted proteins | sample 0715_SJ02_MP02_2_FD_132447 | JGI IMG/M metagenome (GOLD analysis project Ga0187781, IMG submission 132447) | Tropical peat soil microbial communities from peatlands in Department of Meta, Colombia - 0715_SJ02_MP02_20_MG | ecosystem: Environmental > Terrestrial > Soil > Wetlands > Peat | place...
CAACACGGATCATTTCGGTTTAATGGCCACTGAGCAAGTGCTGCATCAAGTCGATCAAATGGTTAGGGAGGTACGAGAGCGCCGAAGTCACGATGAACTGCTCCGGCGAGTCGGGCTGTCTCAGCCCAAGTGAGCTAACTGGTCAAAAGGTATACCCGGTGAACCATCGAAATCGCAAATTTCGGCGTTGAAAACAGGCGAGTTTTGGCTTCGACGGCGAAACCTTTTCTAACCATCCCTTCGCAAACCCAGAAAACAATAGGAGCGACATTCTATTGGCAGCTTTCTTGTGCCGTCGCGCTCGTTGACCCACCCCGTGATTGCGACATAACATTTCCGCCGATGGCTCATGAGTCACAACTTATTGGGCGGACCATCTCGCACTATCGCATCGTCGAGAAGCTGGGCGTTCACGTTTTCCTCCCGCAGCATCCTCGAGGGGAAAACGCCGATTGGCATTTGACGCTACAAGCTGGAGGCCCAGCGGTACGGCTGGGTTGGCGGTCACCGGCCATTGGTGGCCGCCGCAAAGGAGGGCGGCTGTACGCCCTGAGCCCCCCGGCAGCGCCATGAGGACTATGCTCGGGTTCGTTTTCAACCCGAACCGCTTTTAACGCTGGCAGTTGCCAGCGCACTCACATGTTCCAATGTTCAGTACGGAAAGATCCTGAGTCCGGTTGAACAATTGAAGTACAGTGACCAGCCGGTCGCGACAATTCTCACAAGAAGATGGCACGGCGAGAGGCTGTAGACCTTCGTCCCAAAGACCAACGACGACCGGTCCCAACGGCGCGATACGTTCAACTGCTTTCTTTACTAACCACAGCGATGGTGGGAGGTAATGGCCTGCTAAATACTCGCGTGCCAAGGGCGTTTCGGGGACAACAAAGGTTGGCTCAAGAGCAAGGCGGACCGAGATCCCATAACGTCGCGCCAAGCCGTGGATATAGTTCGCCGCTTCCTCGACGTCCTGCAAGGCTTCCGCAGCCTCCATGTTGGTGGGTTTCAACATAACGTACGCGAGGAGGTCGACGCCAGACGTGCCCAAGACGCTGACGGCACGCTCGAAGTCGCAGAGCGAAAATCCCTTTCGGAGCCTCTTCTCTCTAACATAGCTATCGAGAGCATCCAAGCCAATTCCAACTTCTAGAGTCAGCGGCTGAGGCCTCCGCACCGCGAGTCGCATTGCACCTAGCCGCTCGGCTGTAATGTATTCAGGTCGCGATTCCACAACGATGACCCTGACCGACGTCTCGCAGGCACACCGCTCCAACATGCGGAGACGCGCTCCTTCAGGAATCTCGAAGTCGTTGAGAAAGCTTCCGGAATTGTAAAGATCAATCTCGCGAATCCGATCACGATCACAATTCCAGGTTCGAAGTGCTGCTTCCAATTGCTCAACTAAATCGGATGCCGGAACTTGAGCGCCCCCCGTTGTCAGGCGACGGTATCCGCAGTACGTACAACCTCTTTTCGGCTTTGAACCATGGACGCAGCCAGGAGCACGTAGAATAACCATCAATCGATTTGCAGTTTCGCCACGAACCCAAGTGGGCGTGAGTTCAGCCGAGACCGGTAAACGCCTGGGAGAGATCGTCGAGTAGTTGCTCATTTCAGTCATCCTGGCCTTTCCGCAATATACGAGGCTAACACCACCAGATGCCGACGGGTGCCACCCCCGTTCCAGAAGTGCCCTTCTGCCTCGCCGCGATGCGGGAGGCTGTGCGTTTTGCCAACCGGTTCGCTGGCCGCTACAGATTTCTTCCAGGCGTCACATTCTTCCCAGGCCAATTCGTGGTAAGAATGTCAGAAAGCTGATGTTTCGTTGTGTCCGCAAAAAAGGAGAATCCGCCGTGATCTCTTTCCGCAATGCCCACGTTTTGACACCATTTTTGGCGCTGGCCCTTGCCGCCTGTGGCTCCTCGAACAGCGGCGGCGGTGGGACCGGCGGTACTCCGACTCTAACACTCGGCTCCGCGATGGTCCTAGCCGCGCAAGGGGGTGCCGCGGGCACGCTCACCTATACGGTGTCGGGGAGTTCCTCTCCCACTGTTTCTGTCTCGGGGTTGCCTACCGGCGTGACCGCGCAGATAACCCAGCCGGGAGCAACGGGCGCGGGCTCGATCAGCTTCACCGCTGCGTCGAGCACTCCTGCAGGCAGCTACACCGTGCAGGTGAACTGCTCCGGCACGACCGCTGTGACTCAAAGTTTCACTCTCGTGGTCGCTGGCTACACCACCGTGGGCACCTCCACCGACACATCTTTGGGCATCAACGGGCAGCTCAAGCAGTTCATGGCTACCTCCTTCCAGCCCGCTGAGTGGGATTATCAGTTTTTCCAGAACCACCCTACGACAGAGCCCGCACAACTCAATGCGCTCGGTCCTCAACACATCCGCCTTCAGGCCCTTGCTGTTCCGTGGGTAGCCAATTCCGACCCCCAGCAAGCCTCCGACTGGAATTTCACCGAGCTCGATGACATCGTCCAGCCCGTCCTTACTGTCACCGACCACAGTCCGGAATTCCAGATTGCCGTCACGCCTTCCTTCTTCAGCCTTCCCAGTCCGCTTAGTTCCAATGACCCGAATCTCGCGCTGTTCGTGACCTACTGCCAGAATCTTGTGAGCTACTACAACAAGGGTGGTTTCACTTGGGGCGGCACGCCGTTCAAGTCGCCGAGCAACTATCCGATCACCTGGTGGGGCATCTTCAACGAGTACAACATAAACGGACTTACGCCTGCGGATTACGTGGTGCTCTACAACGCGGTCGTTCCCGCGATGCTGGCTGTCGATCCCACCATAAAGTTCTCGGCGCTGGAGCTTGCCGATTTCGACTACGAGGACGGCGACCCGCGTAACAATCTGCCTACTTTCGTTGCCCTTCCTAATCAAGGCGGGGTCCAAGCTCAAGTGAACGTGGCTTCCACGCACTTTTACTCCACCTGCAATCAATCTGACACCGATACGACAATTTTCGAAACCATTCCCGGCTTTGTCAGCGACCTGCAGTATTTCATGGCGCAGTTCAGCAGCAGCCCGAATTCCAATCTATCCTCGGTAGCCATCTGGGTGACAGAAAACAACGTCAACGCGGACTACGCTAATTCAGAGGGCGATTCCACGTGTAACCCCGGGCAGAAATTCGTGCTCGACCAGCGTGGCACGAGTCCCTTCTTTGCCGCCTGGCGCCCGTACGTTTATTCGCAATTCGCGAAAACCGGCAATCAGGCGCTGTACCACTGGGATTACGACGCCGATGCGCAGTACAGCGAAGCGGATTACAACAGCGACGCGAAGTATCTTTCCTACTGGGTCGATTACACACTCGGGCAGCTGTTTCCGGTAACTCCTACCTCCAACCCGGAAATCTTTTCGCTTACCGCCACGGAGACTGCCACGGTGGAATCTCTGGCCGCAAAAAATCCCGATGGTTCCTACGTGGTTATGATCACCAACCGCGCGGTGAACTCGCCGACGGACAACAACGGGCCGGGTGCTCCACGAACGGTCATCGTGGATCTCACTGCTTTGGGAAATTACACTTCCGTGTCGCAGATCACGCTCAACGCAAGCACCGATGTGACAAACGGGCCTTCCCCGACGAGTCTTACGCCCGCTGCGCAGCTGACGGTCACTCTTCCGGGCTACGGCACGACTTTTCTACACATTCAACCGTGATTCCGCGGGCAGTCGCCTATACGGAGGCAGCAGGCTGAGTGGAGGGGGTGGTTTTGCCCAGGAGCCAGCCGAGAAGAGCGCCGAAGGTTAAACTGAACGCGAGCGTCTCCCAAAAGTGCGACCGTGCCACGCTCATGGGCATCAGTGGGTTGGGCAACCATAAAGCTGTGGTCCAAGCGGACAAGAACAGCGCAATCGCCACGGTTTTTTCCCAGCGGGCGACGCGAAGCATGCGGATTAGCGGGAAAACGCAGGCGATAAAAAGCAGCGCGCGAAACACTTGAAGCAGGTAGAGGGATGGTATCTTTTCCCAATTGCTCCTAAGCGCGGCGAAGAAGCTGGGGAACTCCGTTCCACCGTAGAACCGGCGGAGGTCAGGGTTTTGCCAGGCGATGTAGTAGCCGAAGAACATGTAGAGGAAGACGAAGGCGACGACCAGTAGAGCGACTCTCCAGATGAGGGAAGGCGCGGTCAGCTGAGCAGGCGCGGGCGACGCCATCGCTGGCGAGGTGGCTCTCCATTTGCCCAAGAGCAAGACGGCCAGGGGCGCAAATAATGCCATGGCAATCGCACCTTGCAGGAAGAGCCCTCGAATCATTCCCTGAGGAAACCTGGCCGAGAGGAAGAAAGTCGATTCGACCTGTGTGGCGATGGTGGAGATTCCGTAGGTCGCAACGAAGATTACGACGGCAAGCGTGAGACCGTGCCAGCTCGAGCGGAGGATCAAATAAGAAAGTACGATTCCCACGCAGAGGGAAAAAGCCACAAAGGGCAGGAGTAGCGGCGTTGGGGTCGCCTGAACTGGCAGTATCTTCTGAGCGATTCGAGAGACGCCTGCGAAGGCCCCTCCGATTGCGAGGCAGACCGCAAAGAGAAGACAAACGGCGAGGATTTTGAGACCGAGCCCGAACATCTTTCCTGTAGACATCCCGCCCTCCTCTTGGCAACGCAGCAAGATAAGCTGGCCTGAGCGCTGCTCTTGCCGATTGTATAGCGAGAGAAAGCGGCGTAACCAATTGACGGAGGAAGAGAAGAGCGGCCCGCCCTTTGCAAACAGCAAAGGGTAGGCCACCCTCCAACCCAAGACCCAGGTTCAAACACCGAACCCGCCGGTACGACGCCGCGACGTACAGCGAGAGTGCAGGCAACGTAGTCCATGACACGGGCGCATGCTACAGTAAACCCGGTGGATGAGATCGGTTGTGCGATCTTTCAACGACTCCACCGGGAGTGACGTCTGAAAGAATGTCTAGCTATGACGAAGTGGAAGAGGTTAACTCTGGCAGGGAACAAAGACGAAAGTACGTCTGGCTCATCTTGATCGTAGGCTCCTGCCCACTAGGCTTGTTATTCCTGCTCCATTTGTTTTCCACGACAGTCCTGCGGATGACCTTCATCGTATATGCCGTCACAGTGCTTAGCTATGGCGACAGTTTTTACGTGCGGCGGAAGGGCAAACTCGGCGAGTGGTGGCTTTGGAAGTCAGTCGTCGCGACTATCCCCCTACATGTTGTTTTTGTTGTGTGTATTGAAGGGTTGATTCGATTGTTGCCAAGTTTTGCGAGGACAGGTTTCACCGTGGTGGCGTTCATCGCCCTCTGCTTTGGAGTCGAATCTGTGCTTTTCGATTTGATCGCGGACCGATTCGACCCCTCGAGGGTCGCCCAGCAGGCTTCCTGAGTGCATCTCGCAGCAGGCACAGTGGCGACTGCGATTGCCGCGTGAAGGATTTTGCATTCGTTTGCGGGAAGAGCTAAATTGGCGTTCGGCAGGCGCACGACTCTTAGGGTGTCAGGGACAAGGAAAGAAATGGAAGCGGGGATCTCCTTCGGCAGGAAGAATCGGCATGGCGGGAGATGGTGGTTGGCCGCGCTGCTACTGTTTTGGGGAACCGCTGGAGTAGCGCGAGCGCAAGAAAACGGCGCGGCGCCCGGGGGACAAAGCCCATCGGCGAACCCGGCGAAAGACACTGCTGCCCAGTCCAAAGCGCAATCCAACACAGAGACAAAGACGGAGTTGTCCACCAAGGAGACCGGCACGACGTTTAAGCTGCATGTGAGGTTAGTGCAGGTGCCCGTGGTGGTGCGAGATTCCAAGGGGAATCTGGTGCCCGGGCTGAAGCGCGAAGATTTCCAGGTGTTCGACCAGGGGAAACTGCAAGCCATCACGACGTTTGGAGTGGACACGCCGCAAACGAGGCGCGAGCGGACAGAAGCCGCAGCGAAAGCGCAACAGGCCGATGCTGCCGGCCATGTTGAGCCGGAAAAGGCCGCCTTACCAGAACGGTTTGTGGCGCTGGTGTTTGACGACATTCACCTGAACTTGGCAGATGCGGTGGTGGTGCGGAACAGCGCGAAGGCTCTGATCCAGAGCCTGGCACCGACGGATCGTCTGGCCATTTACGGGACTTCGGAGCAGGTGAAACAGGAATTTACGGGTGATAAGGCGGTACTCGAGGGTGTGCTGCCGCAAATCGTACCGCGGCCGAGAATGGGCAAGATTAATGAGACGACGCATTGTCCCGACGTGAATCATTACATGGCGGACCTGTACGAAAACAGAGACGACCAGCAGGTTTTGCAGGCCGTCACCAACGATACGCTGCAGTGCCGGTTTGGTGGAGACCCCCATTTAATCGAGCAGGCCATGTTGCTCGCTAAAGAGGCGTTGCAGGAGGCGCTGATAGCGGGCGATACAGATAATGAATTCACGTACCGCGCGCTGGAAGACGTGATTGCGCGGCTGAGCGGGATGCCGGGGGAGCGTGTTTTGGTGCTGGCATCACCGGGCTTTTTGCTGAGCTCGTTGTTTCAGGAGGAAACGGGGATTATTGACCGGGCCAACCACGCGAAGATCGTAATCAATACGTTGGATGCGCGAGGGCTGTACACCCCGGATCTCCTGGGGGATATCGCCGCGAAGAATTCGGCGGATACGCTGGCAACCGGAGGCCTCAAAGCATCGTACCGGGTTCAGGAACAATCGCAAAACGAGTTCGTGTTGGAGAATTTCGCGGATGGGACTGGCGGGACGTTCTTCCGGAGTTCGAATGATCTGGCCGGCGGCATGAAACGCGCCGGCGAGGCTCCGGAAATCCTGTATGTTTTGGGGTTTTCGCCGCAAAACCAAAGGATGGATGGGAAATTCCACGTCATCAAAGTGGCGCTGACGAAGAAAGAGAAGTACAGGATCCAGGCGCGGCGCGGGTACTACGCTCCGAAGAAGTTCGACGACCCCCAACAGCAAGCCAAACAGGAAATCGCCGAGGCGGTTTTTTCGCAGGAGGAGATTCACGAGTTGCCTTTGGAGTTGCAGACGCAGTATTTCAAGTCGAGCGACAACCGGGGGCACTTGCAGGTGGTGTCCCGCATCGACATCACGGGGGTGCACTTCCGAAAGGAAGAAGGACGCAACGCGAACGACTTGACGGTGGCGACGGTCATGTTCGATGAAAACGGGAACTACGTGGCGGGCGTAGAGAAAGTGGTGGAGATGCGGCTGCTGGACGGGACCTACGAGAAGATGAGCAAAACCCCGCTGGTGGTGACATCGAGTTTTGAGGTGAAGGTGGGACGCTACCTGATCCGCCAGGTCATCAGAGAGTCCGAAGGATCGCAGATGGCGGCTCGCAATCAAGCGGTGTTCATTCCGTTTTGACCGCAAGGCGTTGCGCGCGGACCGGCAAGGTCACGGCTCTACTATGCGATGGAACTGATTGGCGGGTAGATCTCTTAAGACTTGACGCATGCCGCTGGGCCAGCGCACTTCCAATTGCTTGACGGTCTTGAAACGGCCCAAACCGAAGTGCGCGCGGGGGTCTCGTGAGGCGCCGTAGCCCGCGCTCGTCGACACAACATCGTATTGGCTGTTGCCGTCCTCGGTGGTCACCTTCAACTGGGCGCCGATGCCCATGCGGTTACTCTTAGTGCCCACCAGTTGGAACGCCACCCAATTATTGGAGTTCGAGGTCACATTGCGGAGGATTTTTGCTTTTCCGTTTAGGACGGTGACAACAATGTCCATGTGTCCGTCGTTGAACAGGTCTCCAATGACTGCGCCGCGATAGGCGTCCGGGACCTGCATATCGGGACCTGCCTCCGCAGTTACCTCTTCAAAGGTCATTTTGCCCAAGTTGCGGAAGATGGAGTTAGGCTCGGCGTATTTGCGGCTAGAGAACTCGGCGATGTTGTCGAGAACATTGCTTCGGGCTACGAACAAGTCCTTCAAGCCATCGTTATCAAAGTCCGCGACCCCATTGGACCAGCCCGACATTTCCAACGTAGACCGCGCCAGCCCACTGCGGCCGGTGACATCCAGGAAGATGCCGTTGCCGCGATTGCGAAACAGCGGAAAGGTCTCCAGTTCGACGGCGGTGTGCCAGATGTCCGGCAGACCATCGTTGTCCAAATCGCGAAACTCCGCACCCATGCCGGAGACGGCCTTGCCGTTTTCGGAATAAGCCACGCCCGCATCCATGGCCACCTCTTCAAACGCTTTCCCCTTGAGGTTGTGAAACAGCATGTTGGGCATGTTGTCGTTGGCAACAAAAATATCGATGAAGCCGTCCCCGTCGTAATCGTTGAAACCCACGCCCATGCCTTTCCCGAGTTTCTTGGAGATGCCGGTCTCATCAGAGACGTCTGTGAAGGTGCCATCGCCGTTGTTGCGGTACAACGTGGAAGGGAGCGGCTCGTAAAACTTGGGGTGGCAGTAGGCCCGCAAGCGACCTCCACTCAGACATACCGGGTCTTTATTCACTTCCCAACGGCAGTAGTTCGAGACGAAGAGGTCCAACTTGCCATCGTTGTTGTAGTCCAGCCAACCGGCAGCGGTGCTCCACATCTTCTCGCCCTTGTAAGTCGGAGCGCCCACCCCAGCCTTATCGGTGACGTCTGTAAAGGTGCCGTCCCCATTGTTGTGATACAGATGATTCTTGGTGACGCTGGCGACGTAAATATCCTGCCAGCCGTCGTTGTCGAAATCGCCGATGGCTACGCCCATATCGTAGCCGTCACCTGCGAGCCCGGCCTTCTCGGTCACATCCGTGAAGGTGCCATCATGATTGTTGTGGAACAGGCGGTTGTAGTATTTAGGGGACTCTTTCTTGAGAGAAGGAAGCGCCGCGCCGTTAATAAAGAAGATGTCGAGATATCCGTCATTGTCGTAATCGATCAGGCCGACGCCCGAGATCATCGTTTCCGGCTGGTTTTTGTTGGGAGTGGGACTAGCGTCGGCCAAAAAGTCGAGACCCGATCCCGGAGTGATGTCTTTGAACCGGATGGTGCTGCCGTGGTCCGGTTGAACGGCGAACACGATCGTTGCAGCAAGGGCAGCGATACCCACTATCGTAAGGAAGTACCGAAACATTGGTGAAGGTCAGTTTAGCATAGCGTCATTGGCAGCTAGTTCCTACGCTGTCGATCCGCAGCGTCGGCCAATGCCTTTAGGCGCAAGAACTCCGCGCGCTCGCGTTCGGCCTCTTTGTCTTGCCCCGCCTCCGCCAGAGCGCGCGACAACGCAAAGTGAGCATCAGGGCTGCCGGGAGCCAACTTGACTGCCGTTCGCAGTTCTTGCAGGGCAGGATCGGTTTTTCCGAGAGCCAGCCACAGCCTGCCGCACGCCACGTGGGCGACGAAGTCCTTTGGCGCCAAGGCGACCGCCTCTCTGGCGTACTTCAGACCTTGTTCGTAGTCAGCGGTGCGCAGGAATTCCAAAGCCAGCAGGATGCGCGCCGCAGCGTGCGAGGGCGAGACCTCGATTTCACGGCGGAATTCGTCTACCGCAAGAGCCGGATGTTCCTTCAGCAGAAACACACCATACATGTAGTTCACGCCGGGTTCGGATGGGTACAGTGCCAGCAGTTGTTTGAACTCCGCTTCCGCCGCGACACGGTCTTGCAAGGCAATTAACACCTGGGCACGCCCGGCCTGACGCACCACAGGGATTTGCGCGGTCGTAAGATCGGAAGGCAGCTTCGGAATGCGTAGCGCAGCGGTTCCCAAGGCGTCCAGGAGTTCGATGTCCTCGAATACCGCATCTTTGGGGGCCTCGGGGTGCGCAGCAGCAATCAGGTTAGCAACTAAATTCAGGTGCGGCAGCGCGATTTCGGGCTTCCCTGACAGGGTGTTCAGGATGCCATCGTGCAACAGCACGCTGCAGACGAAAGCCGGGTCGGTTCCTAAACCGACCTTTTGGCCTTGTTCCAGAGCCGCTAGCGCCTTGGGATAGTGCTTCAATTGAAATTCGCTGAGACCGAGCATGGCGAATCCGGGACCGGGTTGCCTATGTTCGACCGACACGAAGTGCGCGAAGGCGTCACGCGCTTCCGCGAAGCGCCCTGCATCGAACAAGAGCGTTCCAAGATGCCACCAACCTTCCGACCAGTCCGGGCGAAGCTTGGTGGCACGGTCATAAAGGCGGATGGCCTCCGGGACGCGGTCGGCGTCCAGCGCTTCTTGCGCGCGCCGGGCCACCTCCTCGAAGGGCTCGGGATTGGCATTTCCTTGCGCCTGCCCGTTATCGGCTGCTCCCTTCCAGGTTGTCAGATCGAGACGGACTTCCTGGTCGCCACGCGAGGATTCGGTATGCGGAACGGCAATGACGTACTCGCCCACCGATGGTTCTTCGGTAGCCGAGCACCGCGGAACCCCGCAAGGGGCGATTCCATACAACCCAAAAACGACACCGAGAATGATTCCCTGATTGCCAACCTTCATTTCGAAGAGTCTCCGGGTTCTGGCCGTGGAGCGCAGCAGGACCTCTCTAAAATCCAACAATGTGACAACGAATTCAAGGCGGCCATGGGGTGGCGGTGAGAGAGCGTTGCGATGCTTGGAATCGCTGGACCATTGCGAAGGAACTCTCGGTATGGTCCTGCAAGTTTTCTGTGCCGTCCGAACTCCCCGCGGCTAAGGGAATTTGCATCAGATTGCGTTTCGGTTCATCGGGGGACGAGGAAAACGGAGATGCGGCGGAACGAAGAAAATGAGAGTAGGATGGTATCGGTAACGTTAACGGTAGAAAAAACGTTCTCACTATACTAGAGTAAAGCAAATCGCTCTTGCAATCTCCGACAAACACTCCGGCAGGAGGTGTGAACCATGAAACGGTTGTTCGTTCCTCTCGCAGTATTTTTGCTAAGCGCATTGAGCTTGGCTGCCCAAGGGCAGCCTCAACAAGGCACTTCGGGTCAGGCTAGCGCTCCCGCTATTCGTGCGACCACACCTGAGGTGGTGCTGGACATGGTGTTTCGCGACAAGAAAGGCAAAACAATACGCGACATCAAGCCAGAGGAAATCCATGTTTCGGAGGATGGCGTCGATGAGAGCCTGACATCCTTCAAGTTGATCGAAGGGACGCCACAGCCACAGCCCAATGCTGCCACAGTTTCCGGGAACCAACCTCCCGCGTTGGACCCTATGCGGGAAATCCGGCTGGTCACCCTGGTTTTCGAGAATCTGGACCAGGAAGGGAAGCGCTTCTTCCGCCAGGCGCTGAAGGACATTCTCGACATGTCGCCAGAACCGAACCTGTATTTCTCGGTGCTGGTGGTCGATCAGAAGCTGCACTGCATCCAGCCCTTTACGGCTGACCGCACTGCATTGCTGAAGAGCGTGGACAAGTCGGCGATGTGGTCCTACGCGCAATACCTGAACCAATCCGCTGAGGTGAAGGCCGAACTTCAGCAAGTTCTGTCCTCGGGCGAACCGTCCATGATGACCGTTGGGACTGGCGGTCCAAACCAGGCACAGATCCAAGGCGAGGTCAATTACCGGATGGCAAAGATGCAGTACGACATGCTGGAGGTTGCCGATGCGGCCGACCGCCGCTATCAATCGCGTGTCACCGTGGATGCACTGATGGCCCTGGTGCGGGCGCAAGCGGAACTCCCCGGCCGGAAAGTGGTGTTGTATTTCAACCCCTGGCTGAACATCGCGGAGGCGGTCAAAGAGGAATACAACAACGTGGTCAGTACCGCGAATCGCGCCAACGTCAGCTTCTACACAGTCGATCCCAAGGGATTGGTGACCTGGAGCCAGAACAACATGGGTCGAGACATGCTCAACGGAGCTGCTGGAGAAATTCGAGGGTCGGAGACGTTTGGAGCGAACAAGGAAGTATCGATTGGACAGGCGCGTGCTGCAGAAAACGCCGAGGACTCGCTGCGCGCCAATCCCTTGCGTTGGCTACGCGACTTGGCGGAACAGACCGGGGGTGCGACCATTGCCGAAACCAACGACTACCGCGCACCGCTGCGCACCGCGATGGACGAGGTACGCACCTATTACGAAGCTTCTTACAGCCCTCATATCGCGGTGTATGACGGCAAGTTCCGTAGGATTTCTGTACGCATCGACCGCCCAGGTGTAGTCGTGCATACGCGAAGTGGCTACTTCGCGTTGCCACAACTCCAGAGCGGACAGCAGTTGTACTCCTACGAGATGCCGCTATTGAACACCTTGAACGCCGCCGTACCGCCGACGGATGTAGTTTTCGAGGCCGCGGCAGAGCGGTTCAATGCTCATGGTCCCAAAATCGAGTACATGCTGACGCTGGAGGCGCCTCTGAAGGGATTGACCTTCGCGCCGCAGGCGGATCAAAAAACCTCGGCCGTGGATGCAGCGCTGATGGTCGTATTGAAGAATCCCACGGGCGAAATCGTCCAGAAGTTTAGCAAAGACTTTGCCGTGCAGGTCGCTGTCGACAAGGTGGATGCCTACAAAGCGGGAAACTTGCTACAGACGTTTCACACGGAACTGCCTTCCGGCACATACACGTTGGAAACGGTGGTGATGGACCGAAACAGCAACAGAATCGGGGTCAAAAAGAGTTCGCTCATCGTACCGGATCCCTCCACCAAGCTCTCCATGAGTGAAGTAGTGCTGGTGCGCAGGACCGATGCCCTGAAGGACAACCAGATGCTGGATGCATTTTACTTTCCGGGCGGCAAGGTCGTGCCAACCCTCACTAGCACGCTGAAGGGGGGCGCAGGCAATGTGCTGTCTTTCTACTTTACGGTCTATCCGAATCGCGCGACAAAAGATCCTCTTACGCTGACCATGGCCTTCTACAAGGACGGGCAGTATCTCGGAGCCGCCCAAGCACCACTGCCGGAGGTGCAACCAGACGGACGGATTCCCTACATCGCGAACCTGCCAGCGGATAAGTTCACGCCCGGCGCCTACGAGATTCGCATGGGCGCCATGCAGGGCAGCGCAGACGTAGAGGAGAAGGTGGCGTTCCACATCGAGTGATGTTCTTGGAGTGTAGCCCCCGAGTTCTGCGCCGCCGGGCCGGAGTGGCGATAAATAGCAATAGAATGGTTGATGCTCGCCGAGTTTGGTGCGACCGACTCCAGACAGAGCACGCTGTAAGTCTGTCCAGCGGTCGCACGAGGTTCCAGGAGCACGTCTGTTCATGACCATGACGCGCCGCAGATTTTCGCAGTTGGGAATCGGGGCGGGTCTCTCCCTCAGCAGCCGGTGGCTTCTTCCGCAAGGGATGGCCATACACAACGCCAAGCCATTGCCCAGATCCCAGCCGTCGGGCCGCCCTTTCCATGCTCATTTCGTGGATGTCGCGCGGGAGGCCGGGCTACGCGCGCCCATCATCTACGGCGGCGTCGAGGAAACCAAGTATCTTGTCGAGTCGACCGGTTGCGGCTGCGCGTTTATTGACTACGATAACGATGGTTGGATGGACATTTTCATTTTGTCGGGCACGCGCTTGGAAGGCGCGCCCGAGGGCACGACCAATCGTCTTTACAAGAACAATCGCGATGGCACTTTCAGCGACGTCACGGAAAAGGCCGGGCTGCACTCGGTGGGTTGGGCGTACGGCGTTTGCGTGGGCGACTACAACAACGACGGCTTTGACGACATCTTCTGCACCTGCCTCGGGCACAACATTCTTTACCGCAATAACGGCGATGGCACCTTCACGGACGTGACCAAGGAGGCTAACCTCTGGACGGCCGATAAGCGCTGGGGCACCGGCTGCAGCTTTGTGGATTACAACCGCGACGGGCATCTTGACCTGTTCGTTTCCAACTACGTGCGCTTTTCCTTTGAGCACACTCCCGTTCCAGGACAAAACAACAGTTGCATCTGGTTGGGGATTCCCATCGCCTGCGGGCCACGCGGGTTGCCCACCACCAGGCACTGGCTCTATCGAAACAACGGCGACGGAACGTTCACGGACGTGAGCGAGCCAACAGGCATCGTGCGAGTGGGTCCGAGTTACGGCCTGACGGTCGTAGCGGCCGACTTTGATGAAGATGGCTGGCCGGACATTTACGTGGCTTGTGATTCGACTCCGAGCTTGCTCTTCATGAACAATCACGATGGAACCTTTGTCGAGGAAGGGATTTTGCGCGGCGTGGCGCTGAGCGATGACGGCCTGGAGCAAGCCGGCATGGG
>Ga0187781_10002460_pt1 | contig 14091 bp, 13 predicted proteins | sample 0715_SJ02_MP02_2_FD_132447 | JGI IMG/M metagenome (GOLD analysis project Ga0187781, IMG submission 132447) | Tropical peat soil microbial communities from peatlands in Department of Meta, Colombia - 0715_SJ02_MP02_20_MG | ecosystem: Environmental > Terrestrial > Soil > Wetlands > Peat | place...
GAGTGCGGCCAAAAGAAGAGGAAGGAGCCGGGTTGTGGGCAAAGAACGCATGGGCGATCCTTAAGCCCAGTCTAGCGAAAGTTGCTTGGTGGCATTCGCGGGTGCGGCGAGAAGGTTATTTGCGAAAGGGAAACAACAGCAGGCGTGGCGGTAAAGGCTCTCCGATCAATGATCCACGCTAATGCTTGTAAGCAATCTTGCCGCCGACGATGGTGGCGACCGGACCGCCCTTGAATACGTGTCCGTCAAAAGGAGAATTGCGAGACTTGCTGGCAGACTCAGCGACGTTATAGGTCCAGGGACGATCGAGCGAGAAGACAGTGATATCCGCGGGCTCGCCGATGGCAATCTTGCGGTCTTTGCCGAGCACGCGTGCGGGGCCGGTGGTGAAGAGTTCGACCATGCGCATCAGCGAGAGGCGCCCGGAGTTGACCAGTTGTTCGAGGGCGAGGCCGAGAGCCGTCTCAAAGCCCAAAATGCCAAACGGCGCCTTGTCAAACTCAACATCTTTAATTGCGGGCTCGTGGGGCGCGTGATCCGTCGCAATCGCATCGACGGTGCCATCGGCGAGTCCTTCCAATAGCGCTTCGCGATCCTCACGCGCGGCGAGCGGGGGATTCATTTTGTAGCGCGAATCGTAGGTTACGTCTTCATCGATGAGAGTGAAATGATGCGGTGTGACCTCGCAGGTGACGCGGAGGCCATTTTCTTTGGCGAAACGCACTTGGGCGAGCGAGGACTTTGCGGAAAGATGCGCGATGTGCAGTCGCGCGCCGGTGAGTTCCGCAACCTGAACATCGCGCGCAACACAGACGGATTCGGCGGCCGCCGGCATTCCGGGCAGACCAAGTCGCGTGGAAGCAATTCCTTCGCGCATAACCGCGCCGGCGGCAAGCGAAACATCCTCGGCATGTTCAATGACGGGAAGTTCCAGCGTACGACAGTAGTCCATGATCTGGCGCGTGAGCTTTGCAGTGGCTATAGGTTTTCCATCGTCGGAAACGGCGACGATCCCTGCATCGCGCATCGCGGCAATGTCCGAAATTGCTTCGCCTTTACTGCCTACGCTAGCCGCGCCGATAGGCCACACGCGTACATGCCCGAATGCTTTGGCGCGATCGACGATGAACCGCGTGATAGAGGCGTTGTCGTTGACCGGCTTGGTGTTTGGCATGCAACAGATGACGGTGAAACCGCCACGAGCCGCCGCGTGAGTTCCGGTCTCGATGGTTTCGGAATTCTCCTGGCCGGGCTCGCGCAGGTGGGCGTGCATGTCGATGAAGCCGGGCGCGACGATGAGGCCGGACGCGTCGAAAGTCTGCGCACTGTCGGCGTGGGCGATCTTGCCCGTGGGTGCGATTTCCGCGATGCGCTCTCCGTCGAGCAGAATGTCGCGGGCCGAGTCGGTTTTTGTTGCAGGATCGAGGACGCGCCCGTTCTTAATCAGAAGCATGAGCAGATTCCTTGGTAGGTGCGGCGGATTTTCCTTCGAGCGCGGGATGCGTGCCTTCCGTTGCTCCGAGCATCAGCAAGTACAGAATGGCCATGCGCACAGAGACTCCGTTGGTGACCTGCTCGAGAACGGCGGAGCGAGGCCCGTCGGCGACGTCGGGAGTAATTTCGGTGCCGCGGTTGATAGGGCCGGGATGAAGGATTAGCGCGTCAGGTTTGGCGAGCTTCATGCGCTCGGCGTTGAGCTGATAGAGCAGGATGTAATCGTTCTGCGAGAGAGAGGGTTCGTAAAGCCGCTCGGTCTGGACCCGCAGCACAATGATGACGTCGGCATCCTCGAGAGCTTCTTCCACCCGATAAACGCAGCGAATGGGAGTGCCCGGAGGGCCGATGTGTTCGAGCTCGCGGGGCACCCACATGGCGGGCCCACAGAGCGTGAAGCGGCAGCCAAACTTGCCAAGAAGATGGATGTTGGAACGCGCCACGCGTGAGTGCGAAATGTCGCCAAGGATGGTGACATTCAAATTATTCAGAGTGCCCTTGCGGTCGCGAATTGTCAGCGCATCAAGCAAACCCTGCGAGGGATGTTCGTGGGTGCCGTCCCCCGCGTTGACCACGGGAATCTCCAGATGGCGAGCGACAAAATCGGCGGCGCCCGAGGAAGAATGGCGCATCACAAAGCAATCCGGTTTCATGGCGTTCAGATTGTTGGCAGTATCGAGAAGCGTCTCGCCCTTTTTGAGGCTGGAAGCTTCGGCCTGCAGATTCATTGTGTCCGCGCCGAGGCGGGAAGCAGCGGTGCCGAAACTCAGCCGCGTGCGCGTGGAATTTTCGAAGAAGGCAAGCGCGACGGTTTTGCCGCGAAGCGTGGCGAGTTTTTTCAGCGGATTACGCTGAATTTCCTGGAATGGCTTGGACTGATCAAGAATAAATGTGATTTCGTCTGCAGTGAGAGGTTCGATCGCGAGCAAATCACGAAAGCGGTAGTTCACATTCGTTCTCGTAAGAAGCCGAGGCGCTTCTCGTAGCAATGAGGGGGAGCGCGCCCCTGATCGGACTTCATTTTACGCGAGAATTGCCGAGACGCCAAACCTCGGCATCTGTACCTGTGGAAGACTATTCCTCGACGCGATCGACAAGGACCACCCGTTCCTCGTTGTCGATTTCCTGAAGGCGTACTTCGATGATTTCCGTGTCGGTGGTCTGGACTGTGCGTCCGACGTATTGCGCTTCGATGGGCATTTCGCGGTGGCCGCGATCGATCAGAACGCAGAGCGACACGCGCTTCGGCCGGCCCAAATCAAACAGGCCATTCATGGCGGCGCGGATAGTTCGGCCGGTGTAGAGAACGTCATCGACGAGAACGAGGTCCATGCTGTCCACACCGAAATCGATATGCGACGACTGAAGGACCGCTTGCGGGGCAACTTTCGACAGGTCGTCCCGATAAAGCGTGATGTCGAGCGTGCCCACCGGAACCTCGACGCCGTCAATACCGCGCATGGCACGGGCAATACGCTGGGCCAGAGGAACACCTCGGCGGCGAATCCCGATGAGCGCAAGATTCCGCGTGCCGCCACTTTTTTCCACGATTTGATGTGCAAGGCGTTGCAGAGTGCGGTCAATCTCCGCCGCAGACATGAGCTGGCTTTTCTCAATGATTCGCATATGGCCGTAATGCTAACACAAGTCCACGTGCGCAAAAGTGCGCGGCGCGGGCTTCATCCGGTGTTTAAGAGCCCATGCTAGACTTCGCAGGAGAAAAGGGGAAACACATGATGCGGGTGAAGAAAAGCGCGCTTGGTTTTCGGCTTTTGTGGTCGGCAACAGTGGCGGCGATCCTGTTTGCAGCACCGGCGTGGGCGCAAGCTCCTCAGGCCAAGACACGCGTTTCAAAGAATACAACGGCGCCAAAGCGGCCCAAATTGGTGGTGGTGATTGTTGTGGACCAGATGCGGGGGGACTACGTGGACAAATTTCGCGGGCAATGGAGCGGCGGGCTGAAGCGACTAGTGGAAGAAGGCGCATGGTTTCGCCAGGCGGCGTACCCTTATGCATCAACGGAGACCTGCGCGGGTCATGCCACGATTTCGACCGGAGCTTTTCCGGCGAGCCACGGGATGGTGACGAACGCGTGGTGGGACCGCGACCAATTGAAAATGGTGACGTGCACGAGCGATCCGAACGTGACCAACACGGCTTATGCTGGCGGCTCGACGAAGGGGGGCGATTCCGCGTGGCGCATGCTGTTGCCGTCGTACGCTGAAGAGTTGAAGTTCCAGAGCGGAAGCGGCACGCGCGTAGTGACGTTTTCACTGAAGGCACGGGCGGCGCTCACGATGGCAGGCCACAAAGCGGATGCTGCCACCTGGTTCGACACGGGCACAGGCGCCTGGGTGACATCGGCCAACTACGGGCCCGCGCCTTTTGTCGAGGACTACGTGAAGAAGCACCCGGTGACCGAAGACTACGGCAAGACTTGGGCTCTTTCGCTGCCGAAGGGCCAATACCTCTACGATGAAAACGCGGTGGGGGCGGGGACGGTGAAGGGTTGGGGAGCCACGTTTCCCTTTGCACTTCGCGGAAAAGAGGGAGGCCGTGCCCCCGACGATGCCTACTATGAGCAGTGGATTACAAGCCCTTTTGCGGATACCTATCTGACGAAACTCGCAGAGGCTGCAGTCGATTCGCTGGGCATGGGCAAGAGCGGGGCGGTGGATTATCTGGGGGTCAGTTACTCCTCGACCGATCACGTGGGCCACACCTTCGGCCCGCGGAGCTGGGAAATTCAAGACATGCTGGTACGGTTAGATAAGGACTTGGGAGAACTGTTCACGCATCTGGATCAAAAAGTGGGGCGTCTAAATTACGTGGTGGCATTTTCCGCGGATCATGGGGTAGCTCCGATTCCCGCTGACATGCAAAAAATGGGCTTCGACTCGGGTGTGCTTAGTCTGCCGGAGCTGCAAGCGCGACTGGAAGACGCGTTAGCTCCTTTCAACTTCGGAAAGCCGGCCATCGCCAAGATTGCCGGCAACCAAGTCTATTTTTCTCCAGGCATCTACCCCCAACTGCGGCGCGATCCTGCGGCCATGAAGGCTTTGCTCGATGCCGCTCTCACCATGCCCGGAGTGGCGGAGGTATTTCGAGCCGAGGAGCTTGGCTCGGCGCTCCGCACACTGTCGCTAACCCGCACGGCCGCAGAACTCAGCTACTTTGCGGCCCGAAGTGGCGATCTCTACCTTCTCCAGCAACCTTACTGGTTGACCGACGGATCGGCAGGCGGTTCAAAGAAAGCTACAGGGACCGGCCACGGTACGCCCTACTATTATGATCAACGGGTGCCGATCCTGTTTATGGGGTCCGGCATCCGTCCAGGGGAATACTTCGAACCGGTGACCCCGGCAGACATCGCTCCTACATTGGGCGCGCTGACCGGGGTGACCCTGGCGACCCACGACGGCCATGTACTGAGCGAGGCACTCGTGAATCGGTCGCCGAAATAACCTGTGGAAAGCCACGATATTCGATGTTGTCCCGACGCTTCGTGCTATTCTCTCGGTCAGTGTGAGTTCTCCTAACCGCGTTGACCTCCGCGTGCAGGTTGGCGCTCTGCGCCTTAATAATCCCATCATCACCGCCGGCGGTACCTTCGGCTACGGCGTCGAGTTTGCCCACCTGGTCGACCTGAACCGGCTAGGCGGCTTTGTTACCAAGGGCATTTCCCTCGAGCCCATCGAGGGAGCGCCCCCGCCCAGGCTTCAGGAAACAGCATCAGGGATGCTGAACGCCGTCGGGCTGCAGAACATTGGGGTCGAGGCGTTCCTCAAGGACAAGCTGCCGCTGTTGCTAAAATACAACACCCACGTCATCGTAAACGTCTTTGGCTACTGCCTCGAGGAGTACGTCGAGGTCATTCGTCGACTCGAGAGGGTCGAGGGGATTTCCGCCTATGAGCTCAATATTTCCTGCCCCAATGTAAAAAAGGGAGGAATGCAGTTCGGCAGCGATCCCATTCTGGTAGAAGAAGTCGTGTTGGCAGCGCGAAGAGCTGCGGCACAGCGGCCTCTCTGGGTGAAGCTTAGCCCTTTAGTTACGGACATCGGGTTGATTGCCCGAGCTGCCGAACGGGCAGGAGCAGACGCTCTGACGGTAGCAAATACGTATCCCGCTATGGCTGTTGATGTTAAGACCGGGAAGTCGATGTTGGGAAACCCTACAGGCGGGCTTTCAGGACCGGCCATTAAGCCCATCACGCTGCGGCTTGTGTGGGAAGTTCGAAAAGTTGTGAATATCCCAATATTGGGATTAGGAGGGGTCGAAACGGCGGAGGACGTGCTCCAATACATGATGGTAGGCGCGTCCGCCGTACAGGTAGGGACGGCCAGTTTTTCTGACCCGAAGGCCAGTGAGGCAATTCTGGGAGGCTTAGAGAGGGCCCTTTATAAAATCAAAGCATTTACTATCAATGAGATAAGGGACAAGTTTCTGATCGAAAATGGTTGACATAATGCGGTACTAGTGCTACACTTTTTGAATAGTTCGTAGCGAAAAGAACACACTATGCGACGACCACTTTTTATGATCTGGGCGGCCATTCGCTGGATACCCCTGATGTTCCTGATCGCTCCGGGTATGGAAGCCCCTCTCGTTGCTCACCTGAGCACCCCGATACAACCCTTGAAAACCTGGGTAGGTAATGCCAGTTGGTATGGGCCTGAATTCAACGGCAAAGCGACCGCCAACGGCGAGAAGTTCAATGCGGAAAGCCTGACGGCTGCCCACCCCAACCTGCCTTTTGGTTCCTGGGTTCGGATCGTTAACCCGCGGAATGGGAAATTTGAGGTTGTGCGCATTAATGATCGGGGTCCTTACCAAGAAGGGCGCGAAATTGATGTATCCTATCGCGTAGCCCGAAAGATTGGCCTGATCCATTCGGGAGTTACGCAGGTGCGGCTCGAACTGCTGCAGGTGCCGCCGAAGCACACCCGGACGGAAACTGCTGCAAACTAAGCTAGTCTCGGGCTCGCCCCAGACCTTGAACTTTGACGCCCATCCACGTAGCAGTCTGATCGTAGCGCTCGATTTTGATTCTTTAGCAACGGCAGTGAAGTTTGCCAAGCAGGTGGCCGACGTCGTCGGCATGTTCAAGATCGGCAGCCAGCTCTTCACGAGCGCGGGACCGGAAGCGGTACGGCAGGTAGCGCAACTGGGCCCCGGCATTTTCCTTGATTTGAAATACCACGACATACCGAATACCGTTGCGGGAGCGGTGCTGGCAACGGCGGCGATGCCGGGGGTGCAATTGGTCAACGTGCACGCGCTCGGAGGCACGGCGATGATGCGCGCTGCGGCGCAGGCCGTGAGCGCGGGCGTGCCGATGGGCGAGGACCGCACACGGCTGCTCGCCGTGACCATCTTGACGAGCATGGATCAGAAGTCGATTCGGGAGGTCGGCGTCCTGGGGCCTCCGAAGACGCGAGCCGTGAAACTGGCCAAGCTGGCGCAATCAGCGGGAGTGGATGGCGTGGTGGCTTCCGTCCAGGAAGCGAAAGCAATCCGCAAAGCTTGTGGCCGAGAATTTCTGATTGTGACCCCAGGGGTACGCCCGAAGGACAAGGCGATCGGCTCGAGCGACGACGATCAGAAGCGCACCGCAACTCCCCGCGAAGCGATCAAGGCGGGTGCGGATTTCATTGTAGTGGGACGGCCGATCCTTGCAGCTGCAGATCCTCGTGCAGCTGCGCAGGAAATTGTGGACGAAATCGCCTTGGCGAAATAAATCCTCAGCTCCAATCCCAAAATAATCAGAGAGAACGGGTCAAGGGGTGGGCTTGGCTCGGAGCAAGCCGGTAAATGCCCGAGACCAGACTAATTCGAACCAGGTTTGACCGTGAAGTCGAATCTCCCGTAACATCGATTCCTCATCCCCCTCCGATATGACCACCGCCGCAAAGAGCATCATTGTCGGGACTCCAGGCCACATTGACCACGGGAAATCCAGGTTGATCGAGGCGCTTACCGGGACGCATCCGGACCGACTGGAAGAAGAGAAGCGCCGCGGCATCACGATTGATCTGGGGTTTGCCTTTCTCGAGGAGGGCGGAGTGCGGTTTGGATTTGTGGATGTGCCGGGCCATGAGCGATTCGTGAAGAACATGCTTGCGGGCACTTCGGGAATTGATCTGGTGCTGCTGGTGGTCGCCGCCGACGAAGCGATTAAACCTCAAACGCGAGAACACTTCGACATTTGCAAACTGCTGGGAGTGAAGCGCGGGGTGATTGCCCTGACCAAAACAGATCTTGTGGATCGTGACGCCGCCGAACTCGTGCGTCTGGAGCTGGAAGAGTTTGTGAAGGGGTCGTTCCTTGAGGGGGCGCCAATTGTCGGCGTGAGCGCGAAAACGGCCGAGGGTCTAGCGGCGCTGAAGAATGCGTTGCTCGACGAAGCGCAGAAAATTACAGAGAAACAAACGGAGAGATATTTCCGGCTCCCGATTGACCGGTCGTTTGCGGTGAAAGGATTCGGAACGGTGGTAACGGGCACCCTGATTTCGGGCCATATCGCAAGCGGTGCCGAAGTGGAACTGCTGCCGGAAAAGCGATTGTTGCGCGTCCGTGGATTGCAGACCGGGGGAAAATCCGTTGAGCGCGCGCAAGCCGGGCAGCGCACAGCCGTCAACCTTGCCGGAATCGAGCATAGCGCGGCGCAACGCGGAATGGTGATTGCTACACCCGGACGCTTTGGAAAAACGAGGCGGATTGATGCACGACTACAGCTGCTCCCGAGCGCAGCCCTGCTGAAAAATCGCGCACAGGTACATTTCCACGCAGGGACTGCCGAGGTTGTCGCTGAGGTTCTGCTGTACGAACGAGCGGAATTGCTGCCTGGAGAAACAGCTTTTGTGCACTTTCGATTGGCAGATGATGTCGTGGTTGCGCGTGGGGACCGGTTCATTGTGCGGCAATTCTCTCCGGTAATCACGATGGGCGGCGGAGAAGTGCTGGATCCACTGGCGCGGCGGCCTACCAGGAAAGATAACCGCCGCGTCCGGTTTCTGGAGAGGATCGAACGAGGGTCGCGCGAAGACGTTCTGCAAGCGATGGTCGAACGAAACATTTTGGGAGTGAGTGCGCAGGAGATTGTTCTACGAACGGGCTGGATGGAAGCAGAAGTTCGCGCGACGGCGGATAATCTGTCGAAGGACGCAGCAATTCGCGCGGTGAGCAAAGAGCCGCTGCTGCTGTTGGCTGAAACGGTGTTTCAGGAAACGGCGAAAAAGCTCTTCGCGCGCATCGAAGCATTTCACAAAGAGAACCCTTTACTTCCGGGCATTCCTCGCGAGGATCTGCGCGCAGTTGTAGGACGGCGGGTGAGAACTGAGACGTTTCGCGCGGCGCTCGAGGAGTTGGCAAAGCTAAACAAAGTCACATTGCGAGGCGAGCTGGTCAAAAAGGTGGGAACGGAGATCACACTGACCTCGGATGAACTCCAGGCAAAGGAGCAAATCGAGCAGGCATTCGCCAGGGCAGGTCTGGCGGTACCTTCTGTGAAAGAAGTTCTTGCGCAGCTGGCTATCGAAAGCAAGCGCGCGGAAAAGATCCTTCAGATTCTTATTCGCGAACAAGTGCTGGTGCGCATCTCGCCGGAGCTCATTTTTCATCGCGATGCGCTTGGGAAGCTGCCCGGGCTGTTGCAAAACTATAAGAAATCCAAAGGCGAGCGAATCGGCGTGCCCACCTTTAAGGAGTTGACGGGCATCACCCGCAAATACGCTATTCCTCTGCTCGAGTACCTCGACAGGCAGCGCTTAACACGGCGCACCGGGGACGAGCGTGTTATCCTGTAAGGGAGTAGTAGGGACGGTTCCGGCTTGAATTGGGCTGAGATGGCCCCCAGGCTACCGTGCAGCCGGACTCAAAATCGGAGCGGAGATCGATTATGGGTGAATTCAGTATATTTCATTGGCTTGTTGTCCTGGCCATCGTCCTGATTTTCTTTGGCGGGCGGCGTATCCCGGAAGTGATGAAAGGGCTCGGAGAAGGCATCCGCAGCTTCAAGGATGGAATGTCCGGCTCAGCGCAGGCACCATCGCAACCGACCTCGATATCGGCGCCGGGCGGATTGATGGCAAAACCCGGCCGTACGCAGGTCAGCATCAGTTGGTCTCCCGCTGCCGGGGTAAGCACCTACAACGTGAAGCGTTCGGGAACAAGCGGCGGGCCGTATGCCCTCATTGCTTCCACTGCTGCAACCAGTTACTCCGATGAAGGGCTAGCAGCTGGTACTTATTACTATGTGGTAACTTCCGTCGGACCAAATGGCGAGAGCCCGAACTCCATCGAAGTCAGCGGCACACCTGCCTGAGCCTGTTCGCAACAAATCCGTGATTTCATAAGAAGTTCTCAGTCCGGTTCGCCGACTAGTGTGCTTGCCACCATCTTCTTTGGTCTCGGATTTGTGCTCAAAGAGATAGCTCCCCTAGAAATCACATGCGCACAACTGGCCTCTCGTCCAGTAGAGGCGGCGCAACTTTTTTCCGAGACTAGGGTAATACCAAGTACCCCGGGAAAACGTCGAGCAAATCAAAAGGAGAGATCAGGTCATGAGCAGCAAATTCTCGAAGTGGAGCGTCTTGCCCGCGGCCCTCTTGTTGTTGGGAACGGTAGCCCTCGCGCAAGACCAGTCGTCGAGCACTTCTTCTCAGAGTTCTACGCCGGCGAAGCCTGGCGAAGTCGCGCAGCGCAAGGAAAACCAGCAAGACCGCATCGCCAATGGCGTGAAGAGCGGCCAATTGACCGCCGGCGAAACCGCCAATCTCGAAAACAAAGAAGCTGCCATCAACGGAGAAACACGCGCGGACCGTGCCGCCAACGGGGGGAAGCTGACCGGCGCGGAGAAGCAGCAGATTAACCAGCAACAGAACCAGCTTTCGAAGCAGATTTACAACGACAAGCACAACGCCAACACCGCTCACTATGGGAACAATGAAGTCGGGCAGCGCCGCGAGAACCAGCAGGACCGCATCGCCAACGGCATCAAGAGCGGCCAGCTGACCGCCGGCGAAACCGCCAAGCTCGAAAACCAGCAGAAAGGCATCAACCAGCAGGTGAAGGCGGATCGCGCGGCCAATGGCGGCAAGTTGACGCAGGGCGAGAAGAAACAGATCAATCACGAGCAGAACGCTGCGTCAAAGAACATCTACAACAAGAAGCACAACGCCAACACCCAGGGAACCAAGAAGTAAGTCGTTGAAAAATTCGCACAACGAAGCGCCCCGATGACTCGGGGCGCTTTTTTTATGGTTGGTTGAAAGAAACCGCAGGGACTGTTTTCCAGCTACTGAGACTCATGCTCTTCGGACCACCCCAACTCCTGAAGGGCGGTTACAAGCCGGGCCAGAGGAAGCCCGACCACGTTGAAATAGCAGCCCTCGATGCGTGGGATGTACCGGCCAGCGTGGCCCTGGATGGCATAGGCGCCGGCTTTATCGTAAGGCTCATCGGTCGAGAGATACCTGGAGATTTCGTCGCGGGAAAGAGGCGCAAAGGTGACAAGCGTGGTCTCAATGAACCGGCGGCGCTCCATTTCGGGCAGACGGATCAGAGTCACGCCGGTGACCACAGAGTGAGTGCGGCCGGAGAAGAGCTGAAGCATGCGGCGCGCATCCTCGGTGGAACGGGGTTTGCCGAGGACTTGTCCATCAAGGACTACGACCGTATCCGCGGCCACCAGGATTGCGGGGCCAATCGTGCGAGCCGCAACAAGATCCGCTTTTGTGTCGGCAAGACGCTGGACCATCTGCTGAGGCGTCTCCCCTGGATAAGGTGTTTCGTCGACAGCGGAAGACAAGACAGAGAAGGAAATGCCGGCATCGCGAAGAATCTGAGCTCGTCGAGAGGACGCAGAGGCAAGAATCAGCTTCATGAAAATGCGCTCGCGGCAAGAATACTACAGAGCCCGCGAACTAACAGCTGTGCTTTCGAGCAGAAAAGGAGCATGTCGGTTGAGCAGGGGTCAGATGGCTACGGATTCCTGGTATTCCCCGTAGGTACGGCGTAAAGCGTCAGAAATTTCGCCGACCGTGGCATAGGCCTCGACGGCAGCGAGAATGCCTGGAAGGAGATTCTCGGCGCTCTGAGCGCGACGTTCCAGTTCGGCAAGTGCGGCCTTCGTTTTCGCCGCATCTCGCTTTGCGCGGAGGGCTTTCACGCGGGCCACCTGCGAGCGCTCAATTTCAGAGTCGACACGAAAGGTGGGAATGTGGCGTTCTTCTTCCGCGATGAGATCATTCACGCCCACGACAATCCGCTCTTTTTTTTCCACCATTCGTTGAAATTCATAGGCCGCGCGCTGAATTTCACTCTGCACAAAACCAGACTCGATGGCCTTGATCATGCCACCCATGGCACTGATTCTCGCCAGATATTCCTGTGCATGAGTTTCGATCTGATTCGTCAGCGCTTCTATGGCGTAGGAGCCAGCGACAGGATCGATAGTGTTGGTCACTCCGGTCTCGTTGGCGATGATCTGCTGGGTGCGCAGCGCGATCAGGGCGGCTTCTTCAGTCGGCAGGGCCAGGGCTTCATCCATGGAGTTTGCGTGCAAGGATTGGCACCCACCGAGGACCGCCGCCAGCGCTTGAATAGCCACGCGCACAATGTTGTTTTCCGGTTGCTGCGCGGTGAGCGTGGAACCTGCCGTTTGCGCATGGAAACGCAGAAGCAATGAGCGCGGATCTTTCGCCTGGAAGCGATCGCGCATAATTCTTGCCCACAGGCGCCGGGCGGCGCGGAACTTGGCAATTTCTTCGAGTAGATCGTTGTGCGCATTAAAGAAGAAAGACAGTTGCGGCGCGAATTCGTCGATGGACAGTCCGGCATCGAGCGCTGCTTCAACGTAGGCGATTCCATCGGCAAGGGTGAACGCCACCTCCTGCACCGCGGTCGATCCAGCTTCACGGATGTGGTAGCCGGAGATCGAAATCGTGTTCCACTTGGGAACCGTATCGCGGCACCATTCGAAAATATCCGTGACGATGCGCATCGCGTGTTTGACCGGATATATATACGTTCCGCGGGCAATGTATTCCTTGAGGATGTCATTCTGAATAGTGCCGGAGAGTTTCTGCAGATTGGCACCCTGTTTCTTGGCCACCGCCACGTAAAAGCAGAGGAGGATCGACGCGGTGGCGTTGATGGTCATCGAAGTGGAAACTTTTTCGAGTGGAATCTGGTCAAAGAGCGTCTCCATGTCTTCGAGCGAGTCGATTGCCACGCCGACCTTTCCGACTTCCCCGAGTGCGAGAGGATGATCGGAGTCCATGCCGATTTGCGTGGGAAGATCGAACGCCACGGAGAGGCCCATCTGACCTTTGCTCAGGAGATAGCGATAGCGCTGGTTGGATTCCGTGGCGGAACCGAAGCCCGCGTATTGCCGCATCGTCCAGTGGCGCCCGCGGTACATGGTGGGATAAATGCCCCGGGTGTATGGGAATTCTCCCGGAAAGCCCAAAGCCTCCCGGGAATTCCAACCCTTCAGGGCATCTGCTGTGTAAAGACGTTCAACCGGCAGGCCGGAAACCGTTGCGAACCGCGATTTTCGCTCGGTGGGTGAATTAGGCTTGGTCTTTCCGTCAGACATGGAGGAACCCTGATTCACAAGAAAGGGAAGACTGCCAAGACGGGTTCCAACCCCGTCACAGGCAGTTCAGTTTACAGCGAACGCGCTCGGCGAAACGAACTGATGGCAAAAAAGACGAACAGCAGTGCGACTGCGATCGAAACACCAATGAGCCAATGCGCGACGTCGCGCGTCCAGGCACGAAATGCGGAATTCAGCCAACCAAACGCCAGAATCGCGAACATCGCACCTACGGCCTCATAGAAGATCTGTTTCGTCACTCGCCAAAGCCGCCGAAAACCCCGAGGCTCGGCAAGGCGGGTCGCTGGACCTGTCGCCCTGGACATGCAGAAATCTTAGCGCAGAAAGGGATGCATTGGGGTATGGCCCTCCCGGTCAAACGGACAGGTGAAAGGGCGAGAGGACTGTGTTTCGATTAAAAACAAGGGCAAAAGGTCAGCTTGTATCAAAGATAGTGTCGGCCTAAAATTGAGCTAGTAGTACTGGGGGAACCGGCCTTGCAACTCGACGATCACCTCAAGAATCTCCTGCGCGAACTTGGTCACGCCATCAACGATACCGTGTCGGAATCGGAGCGCATCACCGGTGCCATTGCCGGAGTGCGCGCGCACGGCTACGACATCGTACTCAAACTGGATGCGACCATTGGTCTGGCAAGACGCGATGGCAGCGAGATGCCGAAGATGACCACGCAGGACCGGCGTTTTCTGGAATCCCTGCGAATCCAGGTCGACCAGGAATCCATGGATCAAGAGCCGGACAAGCGCCAGCCTTCTCGGCTGACCATGACGCCCCAGGACGTGCGTTTTCTGAAGTCATTGCGGATTGCGACGGACGACATCGAATGAAACGGGTTTTTGCGATCGCGGCCATCTGCGCGCTGGGCCTTACGGTCCTCGGGACTATCGGGGTTTCGCGCGCAGCCGCACAGGATCCCATCCTGACGCCGATTATCGTAAGCGAAGCGGCCCCCATCGTGATCCAGGCGTTGACCC
>Ga0187781_10002461_pt1 | contig 14083 bp, 13 predicted proteins | sample 0715_SJ02_MP02_2_FD_132447 | JGI IMG/M metagenome (GOLD analysis project Ga0187781, IMG submission 132447) | Tropical peat soil microbial communities from peatlands in Department of Meta, Colombia - 0715_SJ02_MP02_20_MG | ecosystem: Environmental > Terrestrial > Soil > Wetlands > Peat | place...
CCGCCGTGTAAGGCGTAACCGGATTCTTGAAGCACCCAGGCTGGGGCGCTCCAGATTTCCGGTTGAAACTTACCTGATAGGATTTGAGTCGCAGCCCGCAATCTGGACTTGAACCTATACACCGGGTACCGCTTCGTGAAAAAGCCTATAAACACCTCCTTGTCGTCGATCATCCGTCGAACTTTTTCCGACACCGGCTCCACTTCTGCAGGCTCGGCGGTTTCCCATAAGAATCCAGCTTTGCGGAACGTGTCGAGAAAAGTCAGAACGGGTTGAATGCGCGTGTCATCGATTGGAGCAAAACTTCGGGCCACAAAAGCGTTCAGCTGTACCATTTACGAAGTACCTCGTGGGTGAAACGAGCTTTTCTTCAAAGGCTAGGCTTTCCACTTTTGTAATGCAAGGATGTGTACGGTATCTGCGGTGACCCGGACCGGAGATGGGCTATTGCGGGTTATTCCAGCAGGGTTGCGAGTTTTTGCAGGAACTCTTGCAGCCTTGTTCGTTGCCTTGGAGGCGGTTGCCGGGAGGAAGCCTTAAGGCTTGTGTTCGGGGGAGCGGGGGGCGGCGACGCCGAGGAAGACCACGATGGCGCGGTCGAGGCGGACCATATCCTCGGGGGCAAGACGCCCGAGACGCGCACCGATCTTGGACTTGGGTACGGTGGTGATCTTATCGACCATCAATCGGGAGAGGGAGCGCAGGCCGTTGGTTTCGCTGGGTTCGATAGGAAGGCGAAAAAGAGGCGCATCGGTGGGGTCGGAGGTGAGTGCGCAGATGGTGACGGAGTCGGTCCTGTCGAAGCGGTCGTCCTGGATGATCACGGCAGGGCGGGGTTTTCCCGCGTAGTCCTTCCCACCGGCGACCGTCCAAAGCTCGCCGCGCTTCACGCGTTGCCCCACGTGGAGATAGCGTCAATAAAAGCCTGATCATCGACAGCGTGAGCGCTCCTGGCTACGGCCAGGGATTGCCGGCGGGCCTCTCTGGCAAAGGCTGCGGAGCGAGTGTCAGGCACCCAAATCTGGATGGGGCGCAGGCCTTGCTGGCGCAGGCGCTGGCGGTGCGCGCGGACCTTGTCACGGGAAGGCTTGCGGCGGGTGCGTGGAGGCATTGTTCGTCCCTGAGATCAGGTTACATGTAACCCATCATGGCGGCAAGGAGAAAATACCGCCTGGCGGGCCGGAAAGCAGATCCCTCACCCCCGTTCGCAAAGAGCGCGACCGGGTTCGGGATGACAGCGCTGCGTTTGCAGGCGCCGCATCCTTCGGAATACAAGGGTGCAAAGCAGATCCCTCACCGCCGTTCGCAAACAGCGCGACCGGGTTCGGGATGACAACGCCGCGTTTGCAGGCGCCGCATCCTCATGCCTGCCGTGGTCATGAAGTCCGCGCCACCCGGCCGCCCGCAAAGGCATGGGTCTGAAGACCCGCCACTACACAAGCGCGTCACAAAGTGCCGCGTAGGCCAAGCGCGTCGGCGTGTTCGCGCATCGCCGCGATGCAGAAACCGATGTGCTCGTCGAGCGGCACGCCCAACTCCTCTGCACCCCGGATAACGTCTTCGCGATTTACTCCGCGCGCGAAGGCCTTGTCCTTCATCCGCTTTTTCACCGAGCTTACCTCGAGATCCAAGATGCTCTTGGAGGGACGCACGTAAGAGCAAGCCGTCAGGAAGCCGGCGAGCTCATCGCAGGCAAACAAAGTGTGCTCGAGTTGCGATTCCCGGGGCACGCCAGAATAATCTGCATGCGACAGGATCGCCCGGATCAATTCCTCGCTGTAGCCGTGCTCGCGCAGGATGCGCGCCCCTTCCGCCGGGTGCTCGCAGTCCGGAGCGTGGTCGTTGTTTGGCCAGCGCTCGTAATCGAAATCGTGCAGCAGAGCCACCAGCCCCCAGAGTTCCTCGTCTGCGCCGAACTTGCGCGCGTAGGCGCGGACACATGCTTCGACGGCCAGCACGTGCTTCCGCAGGCTCTCCGATTGCGTGTACTCGCACAGGAGTTTCCAGGCATCATCACGGGTCGGCATTTGTTCCTCGTAGGGACGGCATTGACGCAAAGCAATCCTTCGTGGCGCCGGGCTTTTCAGGTCCAGCGTGCGAAAAGCTGAAAGCAGATCCCTCGCCGCCGTTCGCGACAACCTTCTGCGCCCGCTTACCGCGGGCAAACGCGACCGGGTTCGGGATGACACTCTGCTAATAGCTCGAGCTTGCCGGCTGGAATCCGGCGCTACGCGAAGGATCAATTCCCCTTCGCCTCGAGCGCAAACAAGCCCCAAGGATACTGCAAGACGTGGAAATGTGCCGAATCGAAAACCCGTCTCGCGCGCAACAAAAGCACTATATATTGTTGTCGACGCACCGCGGCACCACCAGCCGCTGATGAAATTTGCCTACGCTGTCCGGCAGGACAGGCGAAAAACCGGCGTAAATACCGGCAATTTCGGCTGTTTCCCACAAAGTTTTTTGCAAAATGTACTTGACACAAAATGTCTTTTTGAGCGAAACTCCCATCGCGCCAGTAAACTGCCATCCCCCACTTGAACGGGTTCCGACGTTCCTTCCTATCCGCACGCCGGAAAATCACACAGTCAGCGAGGAGTTCCGGTGTCGGTACATATAGAGAAACAGACCATGATGAACTCGTTGGAGATGGATCGGGAAGTCATTCGCTGCAAGACTTGCGGACTGGTCCAGTATCGGACGCGAACCGGCAACTGCCGCCGCTGCGTACGAGCGCTCCCTCAACGGATGGAATATCTCATTCCGCAGGAGCCGCCTCAGGAACAACCCGCTCCCGAAACTACCGCGAGCAAGTTCGCCAATCAGGAGACCGTCGAAAACATCGGTCAACGCATTCGCCAGTTGCGGGAATCCCGCAGTATGACCCAAAGCCAGTTGCAATCGCGCTCCAAGGTCAGCCGCTCTTACCTTTCCCGCATTGAGAGCGGGCAGATGACCCCGAGCCTCGGGACCCTGGAAAAAATCTCCGAGGCGCTCAGCGTCGGCTTGAACCGTTTCTTCATTCCGGAATCGGATGGCGAGGCGCTCCTGGAAGATCCATTCATCCAGGGGCTGCGTCCGTTCCTTCGCCAGCTCGATTGGGAACAGTGGCAGTCCATCCTGAAGCGCTTGCAGGCCATCAGCGATCACGTGAATGCCGCCCCGGTTAACCTCCGCCCTATCGGTAACCCGGCTCGGCTGCCGCAGCCCGCGCCGGCGAATGGCAATGGCCAGCACGGGCACATAGGTCACGCCAGCCATTCGAATGGGCTGATTCCCGCGCCAGCCCATGGTCAGCCGCAAGGGTACCCGCTGCGGCGCCCAGGCATGCCGGTGTTTCAGCGGCCGTTGGCGCGCTAGTAGAAATTCTGCAAGTGGTTTTTGTAAAGACGGCGTTTCGGTTCTCGGGCGAGACCGCAACGCCGTTTTTGCTTTTTCCGCCCAGAAAGAGATTCTACGGTTAGCCGATTTATCAGGGTCATTGCAACGTTCTCACCAAATCGTTACTTTTGAACTGATAAGTCCGGAGAATCTCCGATGGATCTCGTACCACTCGATGAGCAAGGTCAGCTGTTTATTTCCCCGTCGATCGATGACTGGAAGTCGGTTGAGAATCATGGCATTACTGCGGTGATAGACCTGGACGGCGATCTCGACTTGGGCATTCCCAACATTCCCAATCACATGCTCTATGTCTACTTTCCCATCCGCGATGAGGACCTGCCGGATTTGAGCAAGCTGCACGCGCTGGCGAACCTCGGGGCTCGCTTGGTGGCCAACGGCGAGAAAGTTCTGGCGCACTGTGGTCTGGGCTTCAACCGGTCGGCTCTGGTAGCGGGATTGGTGCTGACCTATCTCGGGATGAAAGGTGAGGATGCCGTGGCGCTTTTGCGGGAAAAACGACCCGGCGCGTTGTTCAACGAAAACTTCGCCGCCTATCTCACCGCGCTGCCGTCCAACACCACGGCGTCGACCCATTGAGACCACCCGGCGGTTCACGTCAGCTCGAGAACGAGTGAAGCTTAACCGCTTGCCCAATGAACCTAATGCTCTGCCGGTGGTTGCGGGCCATGTCCCAGCGGCGGGGCCGGAGCAGCAGTTTCGTCCACTTTTATGCGCACAGACCCCAGCCGGCCGCTAGGAATGTCCTTTACAATCAGCCGCACGGCTGCGGGCCTCGGGCCGGGGATTGAAACCATGTGCGCGAAGCCGCCTGCCGCGGTCAATAACTGGTATTCCTTCGCGTCAAACTTGCGAGTCACGCCTTCGCTCATCAACTGCATCGGCGAGCCTTTTGTGTCGAACGTGCAGACTGCCAAGGTGACATTCAGCTCAAGGCTACCGTCACGCATCGGTGCAAACGTCAAGGCAGGCAAGCTAGCCATGAGATAGAACTTGAGGCTCTCCGGAGCATCCCCAGGTAGCCGCTTCGCGGCAACGAAAATGGACGTCGCGTCCAGATAATCTCCACACGCTGACTGCAATTCCGCTTTTTGGTCTGTTGGGTTCTCTGCGCCTTCCGCCGTGGCGAAATACCCGCCGCGATACGCCAGATGGAGTCCCGATTGCCGGCTCTTCAAGATGATTTTTCGATATTCACCGTTCCAGTTTTGTGAATCCGGGTAGTAGGCGATCTCGTAGAAGGTGCTGCTGTCCTCGACCGCTTTGTGAACGCAGTCTCCCAGGTCATTGTTGCCTGTGCAGACCCGGCCTCCGGTGTCCTCCGCAACCGCCACCATGGTGTCCTGCTCGGCGTTCCGCATGGTGGTTTCGTGCTGCAGAGTGGAACCCACTCCTTTCCCGGAGTAGCTGCGAGGACGGGTTCCAGCGTCGAAGACCGTGGAGGGCAGCACGCCCGCAGGGTTAATGGGATACACCGCGACTTTGGCCTCGCTCAAAACGCCAGCCAATCTCTGCATCTGCGCGTCGTAGTTATGGAGGTCCTCGCCGGCCCTTAAAGAGATGGGGAAACTGCTCGAAATCCACAGCAGGTTTTTGCGTCCTGGAAATCCGGACATGTGGCGTCCCAGCGAAATTAGTGCCTCGAGAGTTTCAGAGACGCGCATGTCCATCGTTGCGCCATAGGTTTCTTGCTCGAATTTCACTGCCGCCGCGATTGCCTCGGCGGGCACATAGGCACCCATCGTCTGCAGTTGGGAGGCGAGAGTATCGGGGTCGTCGCGGGGATTCACTTTTGCCGGACCCTGCCCGGTTGGGGCGATAGCTTTGCCCAGCGCGGCCTGCAAGAGGCTGGGATCCGTCGTGAAGTTCTGCAGCATTTGCAGGCTATGCCCCAGCATGAACACGGCTACCGGCACATTGCTCGGCAGCGACTTCAACATGCGCAGCATCTGCGCATGAACCTGCGACTGCAACCTGACTTCCGTATTCAATCCATCTACCAGCAAAATGGTTGGCGGGATTGGTTCTTTGTGAAAAGTCACCAGGTTCGTGTAGACGCCGGCGGGCACCTGCACATCGTTCCCGGCCTGGGCCGTCAAGTCGGCTACGCGAACCTCGCGAAAGACCGCAATCTTTTGCTCGTGTTTCTCTTTCCCCCCGCGGGTCTGCTCGAAAAGCTGAAAATCAGCGGCTGTCAGCCCCGTGGCATGGTGGCCCTGGTGATCTTTGGCCACAACCTCCAGCGTCACCATACGTGTCGAAACCTGGACCGGAGGCGCCTGTTTCGATGTTTGGGCCCCGCAGAGCTGGTCGCAATTCAGCGACATCGCCACGCCAGCGCAAAGGACAGCTGCTCTCAGATGTTGGGTCATGTTTCTCTGCCTTGCTACACACTACGCTACCCTTGCTTTATAGACGTTGCAAAGGTGGACTTACGATACGATCTAGGGGTCGCCTGTTTCAAGAAAGACTAACAATGCACAGACAGCTCCTGGCAAAGGGTGCCGGCTCAACTGACCGATGCAACTCTTTCTTCCCAGGGCTTTCGCCGCCGGGACTTCGAGTCGCTTCAGCCGGCGATTCGCCTCCAGATACAGTTGGAACGCGTTATTGCGGGTAGATTACCCGCCATTGCGAACAGAATCCGCCCTGCATGCGCATGGTCTGTAGCATGGCGAACGACTTGAAGTAGGGCTTATCCGCGAATCTTTTCTGCATCGTCGCTTGCCGCGCTCCGGCTCAGTTGCCCATTTGGGCGCTGCTGGAGGTGCTCGCCGACGCCAACCTGCGCGCCCACCATAAGACTCCGCCCAGCGATGCGAGGCAGGCGCCCCAAATCGCAAACGACAGATCTACCACCCAGCGCGGAGCTTCTCCAACGCGTCGCAGTACAAACGGCAAGAAGTTCCACGTAGTGATGTGGACGTAATCCCACGGGTCCTCAGTCATGGCCAGGTTGTTCAGGCCCCATTGGTCCATCCTGCCCAGCGCAAATGCGATGATGTTGCGGAAGCGCAGCGCAATCACGAACGTCGGATGCCCGAGTGTTTTCATCTGGTAGATTTCAAGCGGCAGCCAAAATGCCAGCGACGCAATCTGTATGGCAGTGCTAACCGCGATCAACACTGTCCCTAAGACCCACACGGCCTTGCCGAGTTCCAACCGGTAGCGCAGCAACAACGGCACGGAAATGAACGCCGCGAGTTGCGCGGCAGTGGAAACATAGCGGTCACCCCAGGCGAAGTCGCCACTCCAGACCGTGTATTTCGCATAGAAGCCGATATACGCCAGCAGCAAAAGCGAAACGGAGGCCACGTATGCTTTTACTTCTGGGCGGAAGCGTCTCCACCCCACAACGGTGAGCACTAAGGTCAACATCAGCAACGGATCAAAGAGGAAGATGCTCTTCTCTGGCGTGATCAGTGCTCCGAGAAAGCCTATGCGAAACGGAGTCTCAAATGGATAACTGGCGGGCAATGAAGGATACAAGCGATGGTATTCCTCGGCGATGACCTTTACATAAGTGCTAAAGAATGTTCCGAAGCGGTAGTACTGATAGGCGCGGTCGATCAGCAGAAAGAACGCATAAACCGGCACAGTGGTCCGTAGGTAGCTTGCAAAACGGCGCCGCAGGTCTTGCCGCCCCATGCCTTCCCACCGGCATACCATCAGCAGAAAGATCCCTCCGGCCAGCAAATCCATCCCTGTAGTCAGCCGTGTGAGCAAGTTGAGTCCAAAGGCGGCCGAGCCGGCTAGCAGCGCCCGCTGGCTTCCCGTGCGCAGCCACTCGTACTGAAACGTGAAGCCGCTTAGTGTCAGAAGCATGATGTAGTTGTTCTCCATCATGTTCTGCGTGTAGTGCAGGTGCGTGGTGCAGAAAAGCAGCGCCAGCCCACCGGCGATTGCCTGCTTCGTTGTGAACTGGAACAGGAGCAGCAAGCGGAAGCAGACCAGGACCGTAATCACGTTGATCAAGATGTTCGTGCTGCAAGTCACCACGATGTTGCGGACGCTGGGATCGCTCTCGCCGTAATGCGCGAAGATCGGCAATCCCTGGATGTAGGTGCCAACCACATCGGACGGCAACATGAGCAAGGGCTGCCCCATGCCGTACCAGTCGTAGAGCTTTCCGCCTCGGCCGTGTACGCCGAACTCAGGGTATTCCTCGGAGAAGACTGGCGGTTCCGACGTCCAGAACGAATGAGCAGTTTGCAGCCGATGTATCGTGTCTGAGGATCCTAGCTCTCCCGACTGCACTACAATGGCGAGGAGAGAAGCCGTCAGCACCAGCACAAAGAGAGGATTGCGAAGCCAGTTGCGCATGCAAGACGTCATCCGCAGGGCTTTAAACGCACCGAAGAATGCCACAAACGTTCGGATTTTACGCCACTCCACCTCGAAATGGATATCCCCAGCAAGGAGATTTGTGAGTCAGCGTGGAGGCCGTTAGCTGACCTGCTGTTTTGGATTTGGTGTTAACTTGCGAATGTAAATGCAAGATTCGTCATGTGTGACGGTCAAACATCGAAGCCAGTTGTCGCGCCTTGTGCAACTCGACATCGCGGCCATAGGATTGGCGAATACGGAGCATCCCATGAAAAGGGTTCATCTCACCAGTGTCCTCGTTTTGCTGGTCGCAGTGTCGGGTTGCGGTGGCGGGAGCTCCTCCACTCCTCCACCCCCTCCCACTGACCCGGATCAGCACGCGGACTACCTTATCGCTCAGATGACGCAAGCCGAAGAACTCCAACTCGTGGCGGGTTCGGGCACTCCCGGGAGCTACTCCAACACTTTCCCACGTGGTGTGGCGGGCTACGTTCCAGGAATTCCGCGGTTGGGCATTCCCGACCTCTATTTTGCGGACGGAAGTGTGGGCCTGGGCAACAGCGTAGGTCAGGCGACAGCGCTGCCTTCCTCTATCGCCAGTGCGGCCAGTTGGGATCTGAACGAGGCGCAAAAATACGGCTCGGTGATCGGACGTGATCTGCGCGCTTACGGCGTAAACGCCAACCTCGGCGGAAACATCAACCTCATCGGCCGCGAGCCGCGCGATGGCCGCACCTTTGAAACCAAGGGCGAAGATCCCATTCTGGCGGGAAAAATCACCGCGGCGCATCTTCAAGGCGTTCAGAGCCAGCATATTCTGGCTTGCATCAAGCATTTCGCGCTCAACGACCAGGAAACCGGCCGCACCTTCGCCAACGCCATCATAGACGAGCGCAGCGCCCGCGAGAGCGACCTGCTTGCCTTCGAAATCGGAATAGCAGACTCCAACGTTCAGTCCGTAATGTGCTCCTACAACCTGATTCAATGGGGTAGCGGCGGCAGTAGCAATTATTCCTGCGAAAATTCCCATCTTCTGAACGATATCCTCAAGGGTGACTGGGGCTTTCCGGGCTTTGTGATGTCCGACTGGTGGGCCACGCATAGCTCCTATCAGGCGGCCCTTGCCGGGCTCGATCAGGAACAGCCGGATCCCGCTTACTTCGCGAGTCTCGGCCAAGCCATTCAAAGCGGGCAGATGCCGCAGTCGCGCTTGGACAACATGGTCCACAGAATCTTGCGCGCCATGCTTGTCAGCGGACTCTTTGACTATCCTTCCGTTCCCGGCTCACCGGACATCACCGGCAACGAAGCCATCGCGCAGGAAATGGAAGAACAAGGCGCCGTGCTGCTGAAAAACGCTGGCGCACAGCTGCCGCTAAATCCATCCACGAACATGAAAATCGCGGTGATTGGTTCGCATGCGGATATTGCCGTGCTCTCTGGCGGCGGGTCCGCGCAGGTGACCCCCTTTGGTGGCGCCGCGCTGAATGAAGGCGATCCAAATCCCCCGGGATGGTCTGCGGTCATCTGGGATCCCTCCTCCCCGGTCAACGCTATTCAAGCCGCAGCCCCCTCTGCGACGGTACAATACAATGACGGAACCGACGCCACCTCGGCGGCAAGTCTCGCGGCTTCCTCGAACGTAGCCATTGTTTTCGTGAGCCAGTGGGCGAGCGAAGGCATGGACCTGCCGAGCTTGAACTTCACCGACGTGATTCACAGCACTCCCATCGATCAGGATGCTCTGGTGTCCGCCGTCGCGGCCGCGAACCCGCAAACCATCGTGGTTCTGGAAAATGGCGGCCCGCAGGTTATGCCGTGGCTCGCCAATGTCAGCGCGGTTCTGGAAGCTTGGTATCCCGGCCAGAAGGGCGCTAACGCCATCGCCAACATCCTCTTCGGCAGCGTCAACCCATCTGGCAAGCTGCCTGTCACCTTTCCCGCAAGCGTAAACGATCTGCCGCGTCCAGTTATTCCCGGATCCAACAGCGCAACCGCACCCTTCAACGTTGATTACACAATCGATGGAATGAACGTGGGGTATAAGTGGTGCGACGCGAATGGCATCACCCCCTTGTTCCCCTTTGGATTCGGCCTTTCTTACAGCACCTTTTCCATCTCCAACGTGCAACTCACTCCCAATTCCTCACCGGCGAGCGGATTTCAAGTCACCGTGCAATTAACCAACACGGGCGCGGTCACAGGAGCGGAAGTCATTCAGGTTTATTTGGGTTTGCCCGCGGGTATTGGCGAACCACCAAAGCGCCTGGTGGGCTGGAGCAAAGTCTCGCTGCAGCCGGGCGCGCAGCAGCAGGTAACCATCACCGTGAATGCGAGTGACTCCTCGCATCCTTTGTCCTATTGGGATACCACTACGAATGCCTGGACGGTCGCCCCTGGTGATTACACCGTTTACGTCGGGAACTCCTCCGCCGCGAGCTCCCTGACCACCGCCGGCACATTCACGATTGGTCCGTGAATCGGGCGGTTACTCCCGCACCACGGCTGCTTTGGATGCGGGAACTTCCAGCCGCATCATCCGATGATTCGCATCTAGATATACAACCAGCTCGATATCATTCGTCTTTACCGTCAGCCCTTCGTAGCTTTTTCCATCCACCGAAACGGAGCCCGTTGCTTCGACCTTAATCTCTCCGGGCGTCAATTGCTGCGGAATCAGCACGGGAAAAGACTGCTCGCCGCGCCGCGTCCAGTCGTAAACCTGGCTCAGCACCGCGTACTGGTGATAGAGGTTGTTGTCCAGCACCACGACCATCGGTGAATTGAACGTGAGTTCCTGTTCGAACGGGCGAGTCGCCCCTTGCATCTGCAGGCTCATTTTCGCCACGCCATTCGCGAAAGTGATGTGCGCTCCATTGGTCTTGTCGGACTGCGAAGTCCAGTCGTAGCTAACTGGCATGCCATTCGGCTCCAGCGCCAGCGTGCCGGTGACCTTCATGGCCGGGGAACCCTCCACCGTCAAATGCGTCGTGCCTTTGGCCACCCAGCCCGGCCCTCCTGGGACGATTTCAAATTCTTCCCGCCCTAGCAATTTGCCATCGACCAGAATGTTGAATCTACCTTTATCGGCAGAGATCACCGAACCTGTCGGACCCTTCTTCTGTCCGGCATAGACGAAAAGCGACGCGCCGAGCATGGCGGCTAGAACCAGCGCCGGGAAAACGGGAAGCCCCCTCGCCACCCGGAATGTTTCTCTTGTCATCGACGTTCCTTCGGAGCCAAAACCTAACAGGCTCTCCCAACTCCAAAAGCATAAAGATTTTTTGGCAGGCTGCGGCGCTTCATTTCAAGGCGAGCGCTCAAAGAGTGATTAGATTCGTTTCAGGGAGTGGGCTTTTCGAACGTCAGAGGCGACTCCGCCTCTGCATTTGGTATCGCGGTTATCCCGCGTCGCAGGATTTCGGCCACCACTGCTGCGGCATCTCCGGAACTGTCCACGCGGAAATCCGCCAGTTCATACGAAGGCAGCCGCTGCGCATATAAAGCGCGAAAGCTGGCTTCATCGCGAAACAACGGACGCCCGGTCATGGTCATACACCGCGAAAGCAGCAGCTCAATTCCCGGATCCAGCCAGATCACCGGCACGCCCGAGTTGCGCAGAAACTCCGGCGCACCCGGCTGTGCGTACGTACCTCCGCCGAGCGCCAGGATCGTGGACTCGCGAAACTCCACCGCCCGCCCCAGCGCGGCCCGCAATTGCTCGGCTTCCAACTGGCGAAACGCCGGTTCGCCATGCCGCTCGAAAAACTCAGGAATAGAAATTCCCGCCGCCGCTTCAATGCGTTCGTCCAGGTCCACAAAATGCCAGCCGAGTTGACGCGCTAAGCGGGTGCCGATGGTGGTCTTGCCGGAGCCCATGAAACCGGCGAGGCAAACAATCGCGGCGCGCGGCGGCAAACCGCGCAGGATAGGAGACTGGCTCACGACTTGGAAAGCGCTGTTTAATCGCGCTTCAGGATTCGAATTGTACCACTGTAGGAGGAGAGCTCGACCTTCGCAAATCCCTGGCCGACCGTACCGGACAACGAACGAAGGCTGTTGCCGAACTCGGATTTCGAATGCTTCTTCCCATGCGTGTCCGGCTTCACGTAATCCGCCGCCCGATTGTCGACCGTGCCGCGGAAAGTCTTCGCACTCAAATCGAAGGAATCGTTCCCGGAGAAGCGCACTTCCACGAGCCCACGGCCGCTGTTCATCGTGTACAGTCCGGTGCGCAGGAAATCGCCGTCATACAGGATATTGCCCGTGGTAGTCATCAAATTGATGTTGTTGAGCGCCGGTTGAAGAATCTGCGCACTGCCGCTGATCGAAGTGAACTCCAGCCTCCCCGAGCACAGCGTGCACACCAACGAGCCCCCGGTCGTCTTGACGATGATGTATCCGGAGACTTCCTTCAGGTGCACATCGCCGGCGACGCTCTGCAGCTTCATGTCTCCGTTGACCTGCTCGACTAAAATGAGGCCCGTTTGCGTCTTCAGTTGCAGTTCCGTTTGCTCCGGCACCACCAATTGGAAATTCGCCTCCACGTCGTGCGGCCCGCTCGACGGAGACGTTGAACTTGCATTTATATCGATGCGATCGCCTACTTGCTCGATATCTATGTTGACTTTGTCCGCCGACGTGCTGGTCACCACCACTTCCGGATTCTTCCAGGACTTCACTTCAATCCGGCCGTTGACGATGTTGTCCAGAATCACCACCGGCCGCTCTCTCACGGGGAAGTGACGCTCCTGTTGTTCCGTCGTGCCTGCACTAGCCGCCGAGGCCGCGCACAAAAACACCACCGTGCCGACAGCTTGGAGCGTTGTGCGATTATTCCATTTGGTTGGGGGCCACATTAGTGTTCGCTCCTTCCGCTGTCCAGCATGGCGGTCAACAGTTCTGCTTTTTGCTGGTACGCCATGTTGAGGTACTCACGAGTCAGTTGGTCCCGGGGATTTTCCCTCAATCTTGCTTCGCATTCAGCAATAAATTCGTTCAGGGTGCGCAGATTCTGCCGCAATGCGGCGTCCACCATGGCGTTGCCGGCGAGTCTTTGGCTCGGCAAGGTGCTTTCCGTTTGGCTGAGCACCGCAGCGCTATCCCCCAAATACGCATTTTCCGAGGGGGAGGGTGCCAATTCGCTGTTCGACGGGCGGGGCTGTGGCGGCACCGAAACGCGCGCCGACTGAGACCCCGATTCGCGACGCTTGGGAGCAGTTACCGGCGGCGCTGGCGCGGGAACTGGCTCAACAGTCTTGACCGCCTCCGTCGGATTCGATCTAACGGCATTCGCGATCGGCGTGGGGTTCTTTGTTTGTCTCCCGGGGCGCTGTACAAAATAAATGCCGAATGCCACGACCAGCAACGTGGCGGCAACCGTTGCCAATACCCGTGGCCGGAAAAACGTTTCGAAGCCCTGCCACCACGTCCTCGCAGGGATCTTTTCCACCCCTCCGGCTTCGCGGATGATTCCTTCCGCCTCCAGTTGTGCTCGCAGCGCAACCCAAACGCGCTCCGGCGGGTTTATTTCTGCGGGAATATGCTTCGCGGCGGTCACAATGGCGGAAAGATCGGTGAACAAGTCGCGGCAGGCGCTGCATCCGGCGAGATGCTCCTGCGCCTCGGCGGACAATGGCCTAAGGTCGTCGTCGGCCAGAACGGATTCGAGTTCCTTACACAGCATACTTCCCACCCCGCAAGAAGAAGCACTGGGTGGCTTCCTCTTCCCATCCTGCGGTCAATTCTTTGACGCGTTCTGCAGCCCCCGGCGTTGTTTTCATTTTAGCTCACTCCCGCGAGCCTGATTGTGCTTTCGCCGACTGCCGTTCCTGCCGAGCCTGCTCCCGTAGTTCCTCTTGGAGCAAATCACGCAACCGGGTACGCGCCTTATGCAACTGCGACTTCGAATTGCCTACCGAACATCCCATGATGTCCGCAATCTCGTTGTGCTCGTAGCCCTGCACGTCGTGCAGCACGAACACCGTCCGGTATCCCGGCGGAAGCTTCTCGATGGAGCGTTCCAGATTGACCCGGTCGACCGCCCCGCTCAGCCGAAGGTCCGGTGCGCCGACGTCCCGTTTCGGACCGCTGTTTTCCGCGTCCGGCTCCAGCGTTTCTTCCAGGGAGTCCGTCGGGAGCGTTTTTTTCCTCAGCCGCATCAGTACGACGTTCACCGTCATGCGGTGCAGCCAGGTGGAGAAGGCCGACTCGCCCCGAAACGTCCCGATTTTCCGGAAAAGCTGGAGAAACGCCTCCTGTGTCAGATCTTCGGCGTCCGCCGGATTGCTGACCATCCGCAGGCACAGGGCGTAGACTCGTCGGCTGTGTAACTGATAAAGGAAATCGAACGCGG
>Ga0187781_10002463_pt1 | contig 14073 bp, 12 predicted proteins | sample 0715_SJ02_MP02_2_FD_132447 | JGI IMG/M metagenome (GOLD analysis project Ga0187781, IMG submission 132447) | Tropical peat soil microbial communities from peatlands in Department of Meta, Colombia - 0715_SJ02_MP02_20_MG | ecosystem: Environmental > Terrestrial > Soil > Wetlands > Peat | place...
TCCGTCCCCGCCCGATTCCTCCACCCCGTCGTAGCCGGGGGAGACCCCGTCACCGGTCGGGAACTCGGTACCGCTCGAGCGCCGCCGACTCCTCGAAATGGAGGTCGGTCGCCGGCACGACGAGGACATGCATCGGCGGTCCGAAGTCGATCGAGCGCAGCCGTGCGAACGGCCCGAACCACCCTTGGGCGTCGTCCCGCCCGACGCGTGCCGCGACGCCGATCTCCGCAGCCTCCGGGAGGATCGCCCCCTCCGGATCTCGAGTACGCAGGATCGCGAGGCCCTCGGGGGCCCGGAGGAAACGGCCCTCCTCGGGGACAAGATCGAGGAGGATCAGCGTGTGCAACCCCCCGGCGCGGTTCGCGGCGAGATGCTCGAGAGGGGACCGGGGCTCGAAGCCGGGAACCGGAAACGGTAGAGAGACGGTGCGCCCGAACCGGTACGCGCTCAGACCCAGGAATCCGGCCGCGGCGGTCAGGATGCTCGCGTTCGGGATGTAGCGCCAGCGATGTCCGGCTCGCTCGGCCGCGATCCGAAGGGCGACGTGCGTGGTCGCAGTGAACGGATCGCCGACGACGATCAACGCGACCCGGTCTTCGTGGCCGAGCGCGTCGAGGATCGGGGCCTCGGACTCGAGAAGGGGCCGCGACAGGCGCTCGATTGGGCGGCCGACTTCCCTCTCGAGTCGCTCGAACGTGCCGGAGGGCGCGACGGAGGTGTATTCCTCAGCGTAGACCACCGCGCACGTCCCGAGCACGTCCCGCGCGAATCGGGACAGCCCGCGCTCGTCGCCGAGTCCGAGCCCAACGAACCAGAGTTCGCCCATTGCGGCCCGGTCCCGCGCTAGCCGCGCACCGCCAGGACCGGGCAGGGCGCGGCGCGGAAGAGTCCCTCGAGGAAGCGGCGGGTGAGGAGGGGCCCACCGGACTGGTCGGCCTCTTCGCCGACGAGCAGGAGGCCGTACCGCTCGCGCTGGGCGGCCTCGAGGATCAGGTCCGGGAGACGGTGACGCCGACCGAGGAGGGCGGGAGGGAAGATCGACCGCTTCCGGGTGATCGGTGTCCCGCGGGGACCCTCGCCGTCCGGGCCCGCCCCCTCGACGGACCGAGTCCGGGGTCCGGCGCCGATCGAGAGCGCGACCACCGGCGCCCCCGGGACGTGGACCGCGATCTCCTCGGCGAGCCGGGTCGCGGTTGGCGAGGGGTTCTCCCCGAGCGTTGGGAGCAGAATGCGGGGGTACCGGTCGGCGGCGAGCGCGAGCCGGTTGAGGACGAGCACGTGGGCCGGCGCGTGCTGCAGGATCCCGGTGGCGGTGTGGCCGACGAACGGGTTGCGGCTCCGCTTGTCCCCCCGCAGCGTGAGCACGATCGCGTCGACCCCGTGGGCCTCCGCGCTCTCCAGGATCTCGGCGGGCACGTCGGTTGCCGCACGGACCTCGGGCTCGACCTTGACGTCGAGCGACGCCCCGGCCTCGTGCGCGGGGACGACCAAGTGGACGGACTCTCGCCACTCCCGCGTCACCTCCGGGAGCGTGATCGTCGGGATGACGTGCAGCACCCGGATCTCGCCGTCGGCGTCGAGAAGCATCGACGCGAACCGGATCAGCGGCTCGACCTCGGCGGGCTTCTGGACGGGGAGCAGGATCTTGCGGTACATCGTCACCTTCCGATCATCGGTAGGAGAGCGAGGTCGAGCTGGAGGACATCCACGTACTGCACCCCGATGTACGGGAGGGGCGGGTTGACGATATGGCTATTGACAAGGTCGGTCAGCGTCACGATCGAAAGATTCGTGTGCGCGGAGACGCGCGGGATCTGAACGAGGACCGCCTCGGGGACGAGATCCGGGTCGATCGACGAGGCCGACGGGGCGACCCACCAGAACGGCAGGGTCGCGTTCACGGTGAAGTTCCCGTACTCCTTCATGTACTGGAGCGTTTCGTTGATGAGCGCGGCGAGGCCGGGCTCGGTCTGGCCGGGCGGGGTCGGCGCGCCGCCCGTGAAGTTGTAGTCGGTGAGGGATGGCCGTTCCCAGAAGAGGTACGGCGCGTCCGTGTTCTGCGCGACCAGCGACGAGCCGGCGAGCGTGTGATTGTTCGGGTAGTAGAGGAGCGAGCCGTTCGCCGCGCTGGGATCAATTCCCTGGGCGATTCCCGTCACCACGAGCGGGTAGAGGAACCCGGCGACGAGGGTCATCAGGGCCAGGAGGATCAACGTCGACCGCACGTGGCCCCAGAGCGAGTGTGCCGCGGGAGGTCCGGGTCGGGGCGTCGCGGTCACCGTGCCCCCTCTCATAGGCCCCCGAGCGGCAACAGGTGCCCCACGACCGCGCCGACATACTGATAGAAGGGCAGCGTCGCGAGCCAGGCGAGGAGGAGGTAGATCAGCTTGATCCCGACGAATGCGGCGGCGAGGCCCCCGAATCCATAGATCAGAAGGTTCCGCCGCAGGAGATCGATCGCGGACCGGGGGCGGAACGGCACACCGATCAGGGCGAGGGGGATGAGGAGCGGGATGATCACTCCGTTGAACAGGAGCGCCGAGAGGACCGCGAGCTGAGGGTTGGTCAGGCCCAGGATGTTCATGATGCTGATCCCGGGGAGGCCTGCTGCGCCGGACGCGATGAAGATCGCCGGGATGATCGCGAAGTACTTCGCCACGTCGTTCGTGATCGAGAAGGTGGTGAGGGCGCCACGCGTAATCAGGAGCTGCTTACCGATCGACACGACCTCGATGAGCTTCGTGGGATCGTTGTCGAGGTCGACCATGTTCCCGGCTTCCTTCGCCGCGCCGGTGCCGCTGTTCATCGCGAGGCCGACGTCGGCGCGAGCGAGGGCGGGAGCATCGTTCGTCCCGTCGCCCGTCATTGCGACGAGCCGTCCCTGAGCCTTCTCCCTCTCGATCAACGTGAGCTTGGACTCGGGCTTCGCCTCCGCCACGAATTCGTCCACCCCGCTCTCCCGAGCGATCGCCGCGGCGGTGAGGCGGTTGTCCCCGGTGCACATGATCGTGTGGATCCCCATCGTCCGTAGCTCGCGGAGCCGGTCCCGGATGCCGGGCTTCACGACGTCCTTCAGGTAGACGAGTCCGAGCATCCGGCGGTTCACGGAGATCGCGAGCGGAGTCATCCCCTGGCGGGACGCTTCGGTCGCTGCCGCGCGTAGCTCGGGCGGAGCAACCGCGCCGTAGGCCTCCATCGTCTTGACCGAGCCTTTGTAGACCTCGGTCCCGTCCGCGAGGACGATCCCGCTCATCGGCCGCTCGACCGTGAACGGAAGGACCTTGTACTTTCCGGGCTCGAGCCGACGGGCCGGGGCGTTTCGCCGGGCTGCAAGGCGCACGATCGACCGACCCTCGGGCGTGTCGTCCAGGCTGGAGGAGAGGAGCGCCGCCTCGAGGAGCTCGCCGGGGGCGACGCCGGGGGCTTCCACGAACTGCACCGCGAGGCGATTCCCCACGGTGATCGTCCCGGTCTTGTCGAGGATGATGATGTCGAGGTCCCCCGCCGCCTCGACCGCCTTGCCGGACTTCGCGATCACGTTCGCGCCCGCGGTCCGGTTGATCCCCGAGATCCCGATCGCGGGCAGAAGCGCCCCGATCGTCGTCGGCATGAGGCAGACGAAGAGCGCAACGATCGTCGCGAGATCGATCGTGACGATCGTGGTGTAGTTGGCGAGATAGATGAACGTAATCACCACGCTGAAGAGCGCGATCGTAAGCGCGGAGAGGAGAACGAGCAGCGCGAGCTCGTTCGGAGTCGGCTCGCGTCCCTGGCCCTCGACGAGGCGGATCATCCGATCGAGGAACGATTGGCCCCGGGCGGCGGTGACGCGGACCCGCGCGGTTCCCTGGAGGACCTTGGTTCCCCCCAGGACGCTGGTCTTGTCCCCACCGCTCTCGCGCGTGACCGGCTCGGACTCGCCCGTCATCATCGACTCGTCGATGAGCGCGGCGCCATGGATGACGTCCCCATCCATCGGAACCGGCTCGCCGGCCCGGATCTCGATCGTGTCCCCGATCTGGAGCACATCCGAGGAGACCCAGCGCTCGGTCCCGTCCGGAAGAATCTGTCGCGCGCGAATCCCGCTACGGATCTCACGGAGGGCGTCCGCCCGGGCGCGCCCCTGCGCCTCCGCGATCGCGGTTGAGATGTTCGCGAACCAGAGGGTGAGGAAGAGGATGATCGTCACCCAGAGGAAGTAGTCCGCATTGTACGTCCGGGCGATGTCGGGGAACGCCCTCGGGAAGAGCGTCAGCACGGCAAGGAAGAAGAACAGGACGTAGACGCAGAACATCACCGGGTAGCGGATCTGAACCCGGGGGTCGAACATCCGGAACGAGTCGGCGAGGACGCGGCGAACGGAGGTATGGGGAACCCGCCGAATCGAAACGCGGGCCCCGGGTTCGACGTGAGGGGTGGTCATGTTCCGAACCTCATATGATCTGGGCCAGCGGCCCGAGCGCGATGACCGGGAGGAACAGGAGGACCGAGACGATGATCAGGAAGAGCGTGATGTAGATCGTGAACGTCAGGCTCGCCGTCCGCAACGTTCCGGGTCCGGGCGGCAGGACGTCCTGCTCCGAGAACAGACCGCCGATCATCAGCATCGCCCAGATCGGTACGAATCGGCCGACCAGCATGACGACCGCCCCGGCGATGTTGAAGAAGACCGTCGCGTCGTTGAACTGGGCGTCGGAGAGCGCGCTCCCGTTGTTCGCCGACTCCGACGTGAACTCATAGAGGACCGAGGTGAAGACGTGCGCGGACGCCGGGATCGAGCCGGTCGCCGTCGAGACGAAATGTCCCGTGACCGCGACGACGAATGGGATGAGGATCGCCGTGGGATGTATCAGGAGCGCGAGCGCCGCCCAGCGGACATGTCGAGTGGTGATCTTCTTTCCGAGATACTCGGGGGTCCGTCCGACCATCAGGCCCCCGACGAAGATCCCGAGGACGGCGAACAGGAGCAACGTTCCGAATCCAGTCCCTTCCCCCCCTGGGGTGCTCTGCGTGAACATCCCGAAGAGCAGGACGAGTTGGGCGACCGGCGAGAGGGCGCCGATCATCATGTTGTTCGCCCCGACGTTCGAGTATACGCTCGTCACCTGGAACAGGGACGCCTCGGGCAGACTGAACCGAGTCTCCTGACCGACCGGGTAGCCGTTCGTTTGCGGGCCGAGGAAGGCAAGGCCGGCCAGGGTCGGGTTCGTCGCCGCTTGGTAGGCGATGAAGAGCCCGAGGGCGAAGCAGAACACGATGAGAATCGTGCCCATGTACGGCCACGCCTCTCCCCTCTTGCGGATGATCTGGCCGAACGCGAAGGGGGTCGAGAACGGAATGAGCATCATCACAAAGACCAGAAACAGGTTCGAGACCGCGCTCGGATTGGCGAACGGCATCGCGGCGTTCGCCGAGTAAAACCCACCCCCGTTTGTCCCGAGAAGCGAGATCGCCTGGTACGACGCAACGGGTCCGAGGATGATTTCCTGCTGGCCTCCCGTGATCGGGTGGGCGATTACCAGGTTCGTGTACGTCTGGGGCGAACCCATCACGACGAGGAGAACCGCGAAGAGGATCGAGAGGGGCAACAGGATCCGGGTGAGCGTCCGAGTCATGTCGACATAGTAGTTTCCCACCGTGCCGTCCTTCCGGACAAATCCTCGGATCGTCGCGGCCGCGACGCAGAGCCCTGTGGCCGCCGATCCGAACAGGGCGAGCGGCCAGGCGATGACCAGCGAGCCGAGACTCATTTGGGTCTCGTTGGTGAAATGCGTGAAGTCGGTGTTCGTCACAAAGCTCGACGCGGAGTGGAAGGCGAGATCCCACGCCATGCCGGGGGCGCCGGTCGCGTCCATCGGCAGGAGGTTCTGGTAGAGGAAGAACAGGTAGAGGAACCCCCAGATCCCGAGGTTCACCAAGAGGAGCGCGACAAAGTATTCGGTCGCCCGCATCGACTTGCGGGGTGACGTCCCCAGAAGCCGGTAGACCGCGTACTCGACCGGAGTGATCAGAAAGTCCCCGAAGATCGGCCGGTCCATGTAGACCTTGCCGAGGTAGGAGCCGAAGAACGGCGCGGCTGCCAGAATAACGATGAGGAGGAGGATTACGTCCCAGAGCGATTGGACCTCGAACACGGACCTCCGTCCATCTCAGAACCGCTCGGGGTGGAGCATCGAGTATACGAGGTAGATCGTCAGAAGGACCCCGAGCACCGTGAGCACCACGAGACCGAGGTGCTGGGCTACGAGTTCAAGGAACCCCATGGACTGCGGGCTGAAATTAGACCCGGACTGGGTTATTTAGCGTCAATGACCGAAGCGCACTCCCGGCGCCAGGTCTATAACTGTTTATAGGAGGGGCTTTGCGGACGATTCCGTTTCCCCGGACTCCGGTCGGGGTCGCTCTCCGGCGCCGGCGGCCCGACGGCGGGCTTCATGGGAAAGGCGGCGCACGATCCGGTGCATCGCCTTTTCTCGTCGCGCCTCCGCGACCTGGTAGCGCACGTCCCGCGTCGCCCGGGTGAGCAGGACCACCACCCTCCCGAGAGAACTCCGGCCCGTTCGCCCGCGACGCTGGATCGCCCGAATCTCGCTCGGTACCGACTCGAAGAAGACCACCAGATCCACGTCGGGCACGTCGAGGCCTTCCTCCGCGACGCTGCTCGCCACCAGGACCGGGAATCGGCCGGCGCGGAACGACGAGAGCACCTGGGCCTGCTCCTTCTGGCTCATCCCCCGGTCCTCTGCGTCGCGGGTCGCCTGGCCGACGAATCGGCCCACCGTCCAACCCTGAAGCTCGAGCGACGATTGGATCGATTGGATCGTGTCCCGATACTGCGCGAACACGAGGATCCGGGGCGGGTGGTCCCGGGGGGCTTCGAGCGTCTCCCGCACGAGCGTGGTCAGGGCATCCAGCTTCGGGTGCGATGGCTCGCGCGAGGTGTCGAGGAACGCCTGGGCCTCCGATCGGGCCTGGACGACTTCGGGGAGCTTGAGGACCGCGATGTCCCCCCGGCTCGGCTTCTCCTTCGCTTGGAGACGGTCGAGGTACTGCAGGAACGGTCCGAGGCCCTGCGTCTCGAGTCGCTCTTGGGCGTGGAACAGGTGCAAGAGCACGAGCTGATGGAATAGCGGCCCGAACCGGCGGACCATCGGGCCCGGACGGGCGAAAATCTCGGCGCGTAGTGCGATGAGGTCTTTGACCGAAAGCGAGGCGATCGGCTTTTTCCTCAAGTAGCCCATCTTCTGGAGCTTGTGGGCCGTCGTTCGGGCGGCGGTCGACAAGAGCTCCTGGATGCGGACCGTGGCCGGAGGGAGCTCGACCCAGCGGTAGTCGATCTCGACCGGCTGAACGTACTCCTGGACCCCAGGATCGTCCCTTGTCCGCGCCTCGATCCGGGCCACTCCGAGCGCGCCGACGACCTCCTCAATCCGCTCGTCCTTTCCTCCGGGCGATGCGGTAAGGGCCAGCACCCGGCCCCCCGCGGGCCGTTCCGCAGCGTACCGGGCCGCGATCGGGACGTAGACGTACTTTCCCACCGCGTGGTGCGCCTCGTCAAAGATGATCAGATCGACGCCGGACAGGTGGTACCGATCCGCGACGAGGTCGTTCTGGACGATCTCGGGGGTGGCAAAGACGAGGTCCGCCGCATCCCACGAGCCTTCCCGAACTGGACGTCGTACGGTCCCCGTGAAGCGAGCGGATCGGAGTGGGACGAGCCAGCGGCCGAAGGAGTCTGCGTGCTGCTGGACGAGCGGGCGGGTGGGGGCAAGGAAGAGAACCTTGCCTAGGGAGCGCCGGAGAACCTCGGCCGCGATGAGTGCGGCGATCACCGTCTTGCCGAGTCCCGTGGGGAGCACGACGAGCAGGTCTTCGTCGAGGCCGATGCGCGCGAGATCGAGCTGGAAGGGGAGGGCCCGGATCTCTCCGGTCCGCAAGAGAGGATGCTCGACCAGGCCGTCGGCCACGCGCCAGACCCCTGGAAGGGGCGGTGGGTGGGGGCGGCCCGGCGGCGCGAGAGGGGGCTGGGACTCCGCCCCCTCAGGACCGAAATCGTCCAGGAGACGCTGACGACCCATCGCGATCTCGGCCGACGCGGAACGGCGGCTACATTTTAGGTTCTACGCCGGGAATGAATCGCCGACCGCCCCCAGGAGGGAGCAAAGGGGTGGAGCATCGGACCGGCCTTGTTCAGATCCGGGTGGTATCGGCGGCCAGAGTTTCCCGCCCACCGAGGTACGGGCGAAGCACCTCGGGAACGGCCATCGACCCGTCCGGCTGCTGGTACTGCTCCACGATCACGGCGAGCGCGCGGGACGTGGCGATGGCGGTCGAGTTGAGCGTGTGCGGGACCGACTTGCCCGGTTTGCCCGCCTTGCCCATTCGGATCCCGAGCCGCCGGGCCTGGTAGTCGGTGCAGTTCGAGCAGCTGACCACCTCACGATACGCTTGCTGCCGGGGGAACCACGCCTCGATATCGTACTTCTTGGCCGCCACGGTCCCGACATCCCCCGTGCAGACGTTGACCACCCGGTAGGGGACCCGGAGCCGCCGGAACAGTTCCTCGGCATTCGCCCGCAGCTCCTCGTGGAGCTTCGGGGAGTCGTGCGGGCGGGAGAAGATGAACTGCTCGACCTTGAAGAACTGGTGGGTACGGAAGATCCCCTTCTGATCGACCCCGTGCCCGCCGATCTCCTTGCGGAAGTTATAGCTGAGCCCGATGAGCCGGATCGGGAGCCGCTCCTCGTCGAGGATCTCCCCGCGGTACAGGGCCGCCAAGGGGTGTTCGGAGGTCGCGATCAGGTAGAGGTCCTCGCCCTCGATCTTGTACATCACGTTCGCGAAGTCGGCGAGGTCGGTGACCCCCTCGTACGGTTCGCGGCGGAGCATAAACGGAGGGATGACGGGAGTGAAGCCGCGCTCCATCAGGAAGTCGACCGCCATCCGCTGAAGCGCGAACTCCAAGAGGACGATCGGGCCGCGCAGGTAGTAGAACCCGGCCCCACTCACGCGGTGCGCTCGGTCGAACTCGACCATCCCGAGGGCTTCAAGGGCGTCCCCGTGGGACTTCCGCTCTCCGGCAGGCCCCGGTTCTCCCCACGTCGCCACGACCACGTTCTCAGTGTCATCCTTGCCGTAGGGGACAGACTCGTCGAGGAGGTTCGGGACGCGCATCAGCGCGGAATCCCGGTCGCGGAGGAGATCGTTCTCCCGGTCTTCCACGACCCGCAGTCGCTCGGGGATCGCCTTTGCCTCGGCGACGAGCTCCGGGGTCGGGCCCCCGGCGGTCCGAGCTCCCGCCATCCGCTGGCTCAATTCATTGCGCAGGCGGCGAAGTTCATCGGCCTGCTTCCGCAGCGCTCGCCACTCGGCGTCCTTCGCGCGAACCTCGGACAGGAGGCGGAGGTACTCGGGGTTCCGCCGCCGCTGAAGGTTCTCCTCGACCTTTTCCGGTTCTTTGCGCAAACGCTCGAGGTCAATCACGGTGGCGTCAGACCGGGGCTCGGGATGAGCCTTTTTCCTCGCCCCGTCCGGCGGGCTTTTAGCGGCACCGACCGTGCTCCGCGGTCGAGGTGGCCCCGGACGATGTCCCCACACGCGGAGAGCTACGGACTGTTCATCGGCGGCAAGTGGATCGAGCCTCCCCAAGCGAAGCGGTTCGAGACCGTCAACCCGACGAACCGGGAGACGGTCGGCTCGTTCGTGCAGGGAACGGTGGCGGATGTCGACCAGGCGGTCACTGCGGCCCAGAAGGCGTTCCGGGGATGGAAGGAGACGCCGGCGCCGAAGCGGGGGGAAATCCTTCTCGACGTCGCCCGTCGCATGAAGCTCTCGAAGGAAGCTCTCGGCCACGCCGTGTCCCAAGAGATGGGCAAGGTCATCGGTGAGGCGCTTGGCGAAGTCCAGGAGTCGATCGACTTCATCGAGTACATGGCCGGGGAGGGACGTCGCCTATTCGGGGAGACGGTCCCGTCGGAGCTACGCTCAAAGTTCTGCCTCACGGTTCGGCAGCCGAAGGGAGTCGTCGTCTGCATCAGCCCGTGGAACTTCCCCACCTCGATCCCGAACTGGAAGATCGCCGCGGCCCTCGTGACGGGGAACACGGTCGTCTTCAAGCCGGCGTCCGGGACCGCGCGATGCGGCGCGGAGGTCATCAAGTTGTACGAGCAAGGCGGGATCCCGCCCGGCGTCCTGAATTTCGTCACCGGATCCGGTGGGGTGGTCGGGAACGCTCTGGTCGAGGATCCGCGGGTTCGTTCGGTTTCGTTCACGGGGGGAGTCGACACGGGCCGGGACGTCTATGTCCGCGGGGCGCGGGGTCTCAAGATGGTTCACCTCGAGCTCGGCGGCAAGAATCCGGTCATCCTGATGGACGATGCCGACCTGTCGCTTGCGCTCGACGGAGTGCTCTTCGGTGCGTTCGGAACCGCCGGGCAACGGTGCACGGCGACCAGTCGGCTCATCGTCCACACCAAGGTGTACGACGAATTCCTCGGGATGCTCACGGACCGGCTCGCACGGTTCCCCGTCGGCGACCCGCTCGATCCATCGACCGCGATGGGCCCGGTCGCGTCGGAGGACCAAGAGAAGAAGATCCTCGGTTACATCGAGATCGGCCGCCGCGATTCGAAGCTCCGGTTCGGCGGTCACAAGCTCTCGGGCGGTGCGTACGATCGCGGGTTCTTCATCGAGCCGACGATCTTCGAGACGCACCACGGTTCCCGAATCTCGAAGGAGGAGATCTTCGGGCCGGTCCTCTCGGTCCTGCGGGTCCCGGACTACCCGGAGGCGGTCCGGGTCGCGAACGACGTGGAGTACGGGCTCTCCTCGGCAATCTACACGCGGGACGTCAACAGGGCGTTCCGCGCGATCCAGGACCTCGAGGCGGGAATCACGTACATCAACGCCCCGACGATCGGAGCCGAGGTCCAGCTCCCGTTCGGAGGAGTGAAGAACACCGGCAATGGGGGACGGGAGGCGGGCAGCGCGGCGATCGAGGAGTTCACCGAAATCAAGAGCGTCTTCGTCGACTTTTCCTCGAAGCTTCAGAAGGCCCAAATCGACAGCGAGACCGCCGTATGAGCCGATTTCGTGCCTCGGACGAGGCCCTCGAACGGGAGATCGCCGAGCTGGAGCGGATCGCGCGCCTGCGGGTCCGCCGCGCGGCCTCGGAGATGCAGGATCTAGATCGGGATCTGCGCGAGCTCAAGCGAGAGCGGGCGCGTCGCCGGGCCGAGGCCCTCGAGGCGACCCCAGCGACTGCGCCGGTCGAAGAAGGTTCCCAGGGTAGCTCGTAGCCCCAAGGGCGGTCCGGTTCGAAGGGACCGAACGCCGGGCCCGGAGCGTTTCTCAGTAGGGTCCGGTCCGGTTCGGGTTGTCGAAGTTCGTGAGGAGCATCTGGCCCCGGGACCGTGGCCGGCCGACCGGCGCGATGAGCGGGTCCTCCTCGAGCGCCGGCATCGTCTCCGAGAGGGGGACATCCACGATGATCTCCCGGGTGCGGCCGCCACGCCCCCGTGAGACGATCGTCGCCCGGATGAGACCGAGCGACTCGAGCTCGGAGACGTAGTTCGAGATGCTCCGAGCGTGCAGCGGTTGGAGGCCGAGGCGCTCGGCGAGACGTTTGTAGCTATCGTAGACCTCGCCGGTGAGGACGCCGTTGCGCCGCCGCTCGTACGACTGAAGGATCGCGTAGAGGAGAACCTTGCAATGAGGGGGGAGCGTCCGGCAACACTCGACGATGATGTCCTGCTCGAGTCGATTCTTGGCTTTGACGACGTGGTCGGGAGTGATCCGCTTGGCGTGATCCCGCTCGGCCATCTCCGCCGACAGACGAAGGAGGGCGAGCGCTCGCCGGGCGTCCCCGTTCTCGAGGGCCGCGTACGCCGCGCACCGTTCGACGACCCCGGGGTCGACAATGCCCTCCCTGAACGCCTCACGGGCGCGTTCCCGCAGGATGTCCTGGAGCTGGACCGCGTCGTACGGCGGGAACAGGATCTTCTCCTCGTTGAGCCGGCTGCGGACCCGTGCGTCGAGCTGGTTCGTGAATTTGAGGTCGTTCGAGATCCCCACGAGGACCAGCCGTGCGACCTCGAGCTCGGTGTTCAGCTGGCTCAACGTATAGAGAACGCTGTCGCCGCTACGCGCGACCAATCGGTCGATCTCATCCAGCACGAGCAGGATCGTCCCGCCCTTCGAGTCCATCAGTCGGCGCATCGCTGCCTGGACCCGGTCGAGGGACCAACCCGTCGGGATCCGGTCCGACTCGGACTTCGCAAACGTGTTGCCAATCGTCTGGAGCAGGCTGTACGGGGTGTCGATGTTCCCGCAGTTCAAGGAGATGAAAGCGATGTGGCTCGCGAGTTCGGTCCGACGCAGCATATCCTGTCGGACCTGCGCGACCACGGCGGTCTTCCCGGTGCCGATCTTCCCATAGATGAGGAGGTTCGATGGGACCTCTCCGCGGAGCGCTGGAGCGAGGACCTCCGCCACGGCTCGGATCTGCTGCTCTCGGTGGGGCAGGCGGTTGGGGACGTAGGAGTCCCGCAACACCTCGCGGCTCCCACGAAACAGCTCGCCCGAGCTCTGAAGGATCGAGTCGAGCAATTCACCCGCGGAGCTCGAGTTACCGGCCGGGGAAGAGGCGCCTCTCGAACTGGAGGCACCCACCGATTCCCCGGCCGGGTGGCGGTCGCCGACGGGAGCGACCGCCGGGTTCGCGGCGTTCGCGGTTCCGGACCCATCCGGCGTGTCCGCCGGCGGGATTTGGGGAAAATTGGGCACCGTCTGAGCCTACCCGGGCCTCGGGCGGGGGGTCGCAGGATGCTGAGCCATATCTACCTTTTGCAGGATTTTTTGATTTGCGACGTGCCGCGACGTACTTTCGCAGCCGACGACTCGATTTTCCCACAACCCCGGACTCGACCGAAGTCATTTGAAGGCCGACGGTTCATCTCGGGGCGATGTCCAGTGCCTCGGTGGCCGAAGGGACGAGAGTCGAGCGAACGTCGGACCGGGTCTCGGTCCCTCTGGTCCTCGCAGCCTCCATCCTCTGCGGCCTCGGGCTCCTCGGCACGGCCTACTGGCTCGTGACGTTCAACTGGGAGCTGTTCCCGTCGGTCCTCGTGGTCGCCCTCGGAGCCTACCTCCTCTTCACCCGGGCGACGGGCCCGGAACGCGCGTAGGCGAAAGGCATCCTCGATGTCAGCCACGACGAGCGAGCCGCCGGCACCGGTCATCGTGAAGCTGGGAGGAAGCGTGATCACCCGCAAGCGGGAGGCCGAGCGCGTTCGCCCGAAGGTCCTGGCCCGGTTGGCGCGCGAAATCGCCGACAGTGGCTCCGACCGGATCGTCCTCCTCCATGGAGCGGGCTCGTTCGGTCACCCTGGCGCTCGCCGATTCGGTCTCGCGCACGCCGCTGAAGCGAACGAAGACCCGCGCGCGCGTGCCCGGGGGGCCGCGATCGTTTCGGCTGAGGTCCGGCGCCTGCACGTTGTGGTCCTCCGGGCCCTCGTGGCGGCCGGCTGCTCCCCGATCTCGATTCCGGTGGCGACGCACGCGCGCAACCGCTCCGGCGAGCTCGCGAGCCTCGACGCAGTACCGTTCCGGGACGCGCTGGGGCGGGGCCTGATGCCCGTCTCCTTCGGCGATGTCGTGCCCGATGACGCTTGGGGCTCCTCGATCCTCAGCGCGGACACGATCGCCCGAACGCTCGCGCCCGTCCTTCATCCACGCCGGGTGATCTTCGTGAGCGACGTCCCCGGCATCCTCGAGGGACCGCCGACCGGCCGGCGCTCGGTCATCGCCGAGGTCACCGACGCGGTGGCCGGGTCCCTCCGCCCTCCCCCTGGGGCACCCGACGTCACCGGCGGGATTCGGGGCAAGGCAATTGCCATGCGCGCGATCGCGCACGCCGGATCTGACGCAGGTCTTATTAGCGGACTGTCGGATGGCGCGCTCCTGCGAGCGATTCGGGGGGAATTCGTCTACGGCAGCTGGGCGCACGCCGAAACCGAATAGCCCTCCGGACGCGGAAGGACTCGACTTGAGCCACCGGAAGGCCGAGCACGTCAA
>Ga0187781_10002464_pt1 | contig 14071 bp, 12 predicted proteins | sample 0715_SJ02_MP02_2_FD_132447 | JGI IMG/M metagenome (GOLD analysis project Ga0187781, IMG submission 132447) | Tropical peat soil microbial communities from peatlands in Department of Meta, Colombia - 0715_SJ02_MP02_20_MG | ecosystem: Environmental > Terrestrial > Soil > Wetlands > Peat | place...
ACGCTCGACAGTTCCAATGACACGTCGATTCCGGCATAATGTTCCATGGCTGTCCTCCGTTCCTAGATGCTTGGGGCCGACTCAACGTCGTGACCCCGTTTCATCATCTATCGGGGGACAGCCGCATCAATTGCTCGCTCCGAGCAGGGCCCATTACGGCATCTAATCCCGACCCGTGTCCGCTAGCCGACCGCAGGCCAGCTTGAATGCTGGGTCGCCGTGCCAGCACGGATCGGATCGTTGATTAACGAAACCGTAAATGGACACCGGATAATTAATAGGTAGTTGGACACCGACGAGGCACGCATGTTCCGGGTCCTCAATTGGTTGACGCGATTGGCAAAGGCTTGGCAGTTTGGCCGCAAGGGCCATCTGCTTGCTGTCGCGCTCAACAATATAACGCAAGGCGTGGTGATGTACGATACAAGGGGCCGCCTCGTCGTTTGCAACGATCAATATCTGACCATGTACGGTCTATCTCCGGACCTGGTAAAACCCGGCGCTGCGCTCATCGATATCATCCGTCATCGAGTTGAAACCGGCAGTCTTCACCGCGATCCGGTGCAGTACTACACCGAACTCATGGACGCCATCGCCACTGGAAAGGCTGTAAGCTTCGTAACCGAGGCACCGAACGGGCGTGCGATTTCAGTCGTCAATCAGGCAATACGTGGCGGCGCCTATTGGGTTGGGACACATGACGACATCACCGAGCGCCGTTCGGCGGAGCGAAAGAGTGCTTTGCTGAGCGAGCAGGAAGCGCGCCGCTCCGTCGTGGAGGAGGCCATCACCTGGTTCCGCGAAAGCGTGGAGGGGGTGTCTAAGACCGTCGCCGACAGCGTTGCGGCGATGCAGTCGACCGCCACCTCGCTGTCGGCAACATCGAATGAGACTACGGCGCATACCGCAGGCGCAGTTCATACGTCCAACGAAGCGTTCGGCAGCGTCAAGATGGCCGCTGCCGCGGCGGATGAATTGTCCAAGTCGATCGCCGAGATCAACCGCCAGCTTGCCCGCGCAACGGCGGTGGTGAGCGCCGTTGCAATCGAGGCGCAATCGACCAACGAAGATATCGCCGGCCTCGCGTTAGCCGCACAAAAGATCGACGATGTCATCAAGCTCATTCAAAACGTGGCTGGACAGACGAATTTGCTTGCTCTCAATGCCGCGATTGAGGCGGCGCGTGCGGGAGCGACAGGCAAGGGCTTCGCGGTCGTCGCCTCCGAGGTCAAAGCGCTGGCCGTGCAGACTGCCAAGGCAGCCGACAACATCGCCGCCCAAATTGCGGCGGTGCAATCCTCGACTCAGAGCGCGGTTGGCGCCATCGGTAATATTGCCGGCCGCATCCAAGAGGTCCGGCAATTCACTGCCGCTATCGCGACGTCGGTCGAACAGCAGCATGCGGCGACGCAGGAGATTTCCAGCAGCGTCGAAGCGGCGGCGTCGGTCGCGAAATCGGTCGTTTCGGTCCTGCAGCGTGTTTCCCGCGCCACTGCAGACATGCACAGCTCGGCGGACACGGTCTTAACGGCCTCGCTTGCCGTCGAGAAGGCTGCGGACAGCCTACGCGGCAGCGTCGACGGCTTTCTCCGTAAGGTCACCATTTAGCGCGCAGGTGCGGTCGCCCTTTAGGCCGCGCGCGCGGCGAAAGACCGCCCGATTTGCCGTCGCGCCGTCCGCGATCGCCCAAGAGTGTTGTATGCCTCTTGGCTACATTGGCTTCATGGATGGTTGCGTTCCCACGCTCAATGCGGCGCAGCATCCAGTCCGTGATGCGATCGACGCAATCTCCGATGCCGATTGAAATCCGCACCAATTGATTAGTAATACCAAGGGTGCTGCGCACTTCGCGTGGCGTCGAGGCATCAGTGATCCCTGGCGGTGCAAACATCAGATTGCTCGGTCTCGCGTGATATGGTTGTGCGCTGCAAAAATTGGTGCGGGTTAAAGATATTTCAAGATTCCAAGAGCAAGCTCCTGGCTTTATGCTCGACTTGGATTCTGGAAGGCGTAATCTTCTTCGACATGGCAACGTTGCGTAAGCGTAGACGCCGGACTGCGTGGCACGATTTGAAACAGGACCACTGGCTTGCCCAGGCTGCCCTTGGCTTATGTTTGGTCGCATTAGCTTTTTGGTTGGTGGTTCTGCACCGAGGTTATGAAGTTGCCTCCTAAGCAATTGCTACGCGGACGGCAAGGAAGTCAAAGCGGGCACCCGAGGCTCGTTCCGCTAGTGGTCGCCGCGTGGATGATACTCCTTGCCGTATCCTTCCTCGGATCGATAGCTGCCAGGATTGTCTGGGCTAATGAAAATGAAGAAAACGCGGGCGCAAGGTTGGGCCGCGCTCGGATCCAGCGCATCTGACATCTGATGTCCGTTGCCGCCCACAGTTGAATTTCGGAGCAAACTGCCACGCTTAAACCGAACGCCTGCCCTCGGGCTGTGGCCTTCTGCCAGAAGGCTTTACGGTGTTGACCCGCAAGCGACAGCGTTGATAGCGAGGAGCGCGCTCTGTCACGTAAATCAGGAACAGCAGGTTTCGCATGAGTCGACCTAATTTTAATCCACCTCGATGTTAAAAAACTGCGCGCACAGGGCAGTAGCGACTATCATAACACTGAGAACAACAACGGTCATGGTTCAGGAAACCCGGCTGAACAAAGGCGCTAAATAAACTGCACACCCATCATGGGTTCCTTCCGCCAGACCACGCGGCAGGTGCGGCGTGACCGGTCAAGATCAAAGACAAGATCAAAGGTCTCGGGGACTGGACTGTGAACTTCTATCTTGGCCCCTGCTGCCGAAAGATCGCGAACGATACACTTAATGGCACTGCCAGTGGGCCTCAGAATCTTGGCACCTTTTAGTGTTTTTATTCGCGGTGATAATCGGCGATCTCTCACCGATTTCCTACGATCATCTATTGCGCTTTCGTCAATTGGGGCCGCGTTTCTTGGTGTTCCCATTTGCAATCTCCAGCAAGACCCTCACGATAGGCTACATGGGCACCCTTACCAAAAATTGAAAAAGGTCCTGGCTCACTCGCGCGGGCGTCCTTGATGTAGAGCAGCGTTTCCTCCCGTTGGGCACCTCCTGGACCTCGCGGGGAAGCGTGCAGCAATGGTCCTCCCCCATCGCGATCCTTAATATTGGCCGGATGTGGTTCAACATGAGACCGCCTCAGTCAATATCAACGAGGGCATGACGCTTGCGCCCCTTGATCTTCGTGCCAGGATCATAACCGCGCCGTCCGCCGGCCTCGCGCTCGACCCGTTCGCGATCGAGCATGACCAGCATGTGATTGATCTTCTTGAACACGCAAGCATCGCGCCAGGCCGCGAACCAGCGGTAGACCGTGCTCCACGGCGGCAGGTCCTTCGGCAACTGGCGGGCCGCAGAACACCCGCCAGCTCGCCGCCGCGGTCCTAAAGGCCAAGGGCTTGATCCTGGCGATAAGGTGCTCGCCAAGGCCATCTCGCACCGACTGATCCATGCCCTGCGGATTTAGGCGCATAATGGCAAGCTGATTGGCGTCGGGCGGCAGAAGGTGGCCGTGGTCTGGCGGTTGCCTGATAGGCTTGTGTGAAGCAAAGCGCAATGGGCGCTATTTTTAGAACCCAAAAAGATGATGCAAGACGGCCTCGGCCGTTACTTCAGCGGCGTGAGTCCATCTGCCGTCCAAGTACAAAAAATCGAACGACAGCAATGCAGCGAGGACTATGAGGTTAATTCGCCACATAGCCGTTTGTATAAGGTTGTTGCCTTAAGAAAATCTTAAACTATTCCACCAGCGATTCTTGATGATGCCTCTGCCAATACCCGCTGAAATCGACGCCCGGCTTTGCGTGCATCGCCAATCCCGCAAGGTCCGTCACCTGTGAGCCGTTCGGCTCTCGGCGGATGTCCCATCTGCCCTGACGATTTTTAAACGATACAAGCCGGTTCAAATTTCTTCTGAAGGTTTTTTGCGATCGGTCCTCACCCACTGCGTATCCATCCTGCCGGACATGAGGTCACGATAAAGACCCAGCTTTCTGAATGCGTACATCGGAATGGACAGGACTGCTCGCCCCGGTAAGACGTCGCGTCCGCAGTAAAGCCAGGCCAGGATAGTCGCGAACAGCAGTGCCACAAAACTCGCCAAACTGATGGCCGCCGGCACGAGAGATAAATGCAGGAGCGCCGCCAACAGTGTTGCTAACAGCAGACTGCCGACCAGCATCGCTAAGAGCGACAGCGGTGGCACAGACAGGTCGAGGGCCAACGCCAAGAGGGCTCCATCCCGCCGCGTTACGGCTCGCCAGAGCAGCCGCGGCGCTTCGGTCACAATCGTATAGATATGACCTTGCTCCCATCGGCTGCGTTGAGCCTTGGCGCCGGTGTCCGACGCGGCAAACTCACTCATCACGCGAGTGGATGGACAAAATACCGGCGGGTGACCTGCCATGGCCAAGTCAAGCCCGAGCTTCAGGTCCTCGACAATCGATCCGTGCGCCAGGTCGGCTGAATGAATCAGCTCCCAAGGGATAGCCGTACCGGTGCCCATCAACTGGCAAGGCATGCCAAGCGCGCTAAGGCCAAGCGGGCGCAGCCAATTCTTAGCGCGCCAGGCAAATTCGGCGACTTGGTAGTTGATCGGCGATCCCGCTGGGGCGGTCATCAAGTAAGGCACCTGAACGGGCCGGCGCGTCGCCGCACAGCTGCTGCCGAGGTGGTCAATGGTGTCGGGCGCCAGACGACAATCGGCATCTATCATGATGACGGCGTCCACTGGATTCGCCTGGAGATGGTCGATGCCAAAAGCCAAGGCGTAGCCCTTGCCCCGTCTGGTCGGGTCGCGGCGTTCGATGACTTCCGCTCCTGCGGCTAAGGCGACACTGGCCGTGTCGTCCGTGCAATTATCCGCGACCACCAGCACTCGGTCACCGGGACGCAGTTGTTGCTGGACGTCCGCGAGCGTTGGCAGCAATCCTTTGCTCTCATTGTGCGCCGGCACAAGCACGGCGATCCGCGGGCGGAACTCGTTGCGCGGCGGCGTCGGTATGCCTCGCCGCAGCGATATGATGGCCGCAATGATCTCACAGCAAAACACTGCAGCTGGAATAGCCAGAACACTAGCCAAGAACAACAGAAGATAGGAGATTAGCAGCACCGCTAGTACCGACCGCGAATTCCGCGATCGCCCGACCGCGATAGCTCAACCATGCATCGCATCTCTACCATGATCGAGACCCGCGGGCCAACCATTTGTTGTCGCATCCTTGACGGCTTGTCCTAACTGTTCGCCATCAGCCGCGAGTAGTAGGTAGCGAATTCGTCCCACGCAGCCGTCTCGTTCCAATCCAAACTCTTCGCGTCGCATGGGTCGGTATTGATCCGAATATGCGGTTCCGAGAATTCGCTCTGCGGAACAAGCTCGAGTGCGCACTTCAGACCCAGGCGATCTCGTAACGCGTCGGCCACCCGGTTGGCAAAAGTTCCCTGCGATTCGACGTAGCCGCTGGGATTGATGCGGCTGATCCCGGCCGGCAGCGACGTGGCATAGTGCACGTAGCTCCGCGCCAATAGCGACACGTGAATGTTGTCGCGTACATAGAGCGGGGTCTTCACCGTAGCAACCTGTCCGGCGAACCAGGTCTTGATCAGGTAGTATGTAAAGCGTGGCTCTTCGTAAGGACCGAATGGATTGGGAATGACGAACTTTCCAAGAGTCAGGTGCCGGATCTGGGCATAATAACGAAATGTCTGCCAGGTGAATGCTTTCGAGAGGCCGTACGGCGAGAAGGCGCGAAGGTTGTCCGAACCGGCGCCTTCGTCGTTTTCGAACACACTGCCGGTAATGATGATCTTGCCGCAGCCTCCGGTCAGTAAGGCATCAACGACGAGCGGCAGCTGCTGCGTGGTGCGTGTCACAGCCAAAGGGGCATCGAAGTCGGGGCTTCTATAATTGGTGGCGTCGGCGCCGTGGTGGCAGAAGATGTCAAAATGGCCGTCCTTGATCAATGCAATGAAACGCTCATCACCAAAGGATATGCCGAAGAGCGGCTGACAAATGCTGGTCAGCGCATCGACGCGCTGCCGCCGCAGTTTATCGGGGTATTGGTCAGGACGGCGGCGGAACGTGGCGATCACCTTATGACCCGCCGCGGTTAGTTCTTTGATGAGCCAGTAACCCGTGAATGAGCTGCCGCCAGTAAACAGGATTCGCATCATCATGCGCCCAGGTGCCACGTCCGTTCGAACAGCGGGTGTGCCTTATCCTTGTCTGAAACGACGGTGGGCGTGATAGGCCAATGTAGCTCGAATGCCGGGTCATTATAACGAACGCCGCGCTCGTGCTCCGGCGAATAGAACTCATCGACAAAATAGAAAACTTCGGTATTGTCGGTCAGCGTCACGAATCCGTGCGCGAATCCCTTCGGCACGTACATCATTCGCCGATTGTCGGCCGAGAGCTCGACGCCGAAGCTCTTGCCGAAGGTGGTCGAGCCATCGCGCAGGTCGAGGATGAGGTCGTAGAGCGCGCCACGAATACAGCGCACGAGCTTCGATTCGGCCTTGGGGGCGAGTTGATAATGCAGGCCGCGTAGCGTGCCCTTTTGCGGACTCAACGAGTTGTTGACCTGACAGAAATGGCTGGCCAGCTTATGTTGATTGAACTCGTTCGCGCAAAACACGCGAGCGAAAAAGCCACGCTCGTCACCTTTCTTTTCGAGCTCGATCAGGTAGGCGCCCGGGAGCGGTGTGGCGGTAAAGATCATGGACGCGCGCGAGGTGTCACGGAAGAGCCGGATTGATTATGCCACGTTTTTGAGCAGGTGGAGACGCCGTTTTAAAGCTCGCAGCCGGACAAACTGGTCGCCTTCCCAATCGGCTTTGTCGAAGCGATGCTCAATCAACTTGCGATGTAGCTCGTCCATACCGGTGGCGAGATTGTATTGCAGTTTGAAATCGGGAAGCAGCTTGTTCAGGAGATCAAATTTGACGCGGTAATTTCGTGGATCGATGCCGATTTCACCGGTGTAGACGATCTTCGCGGTTGGAACGAGCCTTTTTACTTGCTCGGCCACATCGCGCACCTGATAATTTTCGGCGTTGCCGCCAACGTTCACCGCCACGTTGTGCACGCGGTTCTTTGGCGCGGTCATGAAGGCGATAAAAGCACGGGCGATGTCTCGGCAATGGATCAATGGACGCCAGGGAGAGCCGTCCGACATGATGCGGATGTCTCCGGTAGCGGCGGCGCAAGCCAAGAGATTGTTGACTACGAGGTCGATCCGCAACATCGGCGAATGTCCGTAGGCGGTAGCGTTGCGGAGATAGACCGGGGTGAAATTATGGTCGGCCAGCGCGGAGACGGCGAGCTCGGTGTCGATTTTGGATTTGGCGTAGGCAGTGAGTGGGTTCAATCGATCGGTTTCATCGAGATCGAGCTTTTCGCCGGCGCCATAGACCGAGCAGCTCGCGGCAAACAGGTAACGGGGCACACCCGCCTTCTTGGCGAGTTGCGCGATCCTGATCGAGGAGTCGCGGTTGATCGCGTAGGTCGCGGCGGCGTCCAGTTCGCCCATAGGATCGTTGGAGAGCGCCGCCAAATGCATGACGCAATCGTGGCCGGCGAGATCGTTGATCGTCACGTCGCGGATATCCTTGCGCAAGTCACGATCGACCGGAACAATCGGTTCCCAGGCACAGCCGTCAAATAGGCCGAGATCGCAGCCGGTGACGCCGTGGCCGGCCTGCTTGAGCAAGTCGACGAGGTGGGCGCCGATATAGCCTTTATGGCCCGTGACAAAGACTTTCATGAGGAAGTCCCATTTGACAAGGCGCAGACAACGATTTGCATGGGCGAACCGTGGCAAAGCTCATTTGAGGTTCCAGGGAACATTGCCAGAATCCCAAATCTTGTTGAGGTGCTCGCGGTCGCGTTGCGTATCCATAGCATACCAAAAGCCTCGGTGTTTGCAGATGCTGAGCTGGCGCTCGCGCGCCAGTCTTACCAACGGTTCCCGCTCCAGCACGCATGCGTCGTCGTCACTGAGGTACCGCAAGAAATCGCGCTGGAAGAAAAAATAGCCACCATTGATCCAGCTGTCGGTGAATTCCGGCTTTTCTGCAAATTCGACGACTTCATCGCGGTCAAGCTTAAACTCGCCGAAGCGCGACGGAGGGTTGACGCCAAGGACTGTGCCGATCTTTCGCTGCGCGAGGTGAAATTGGAATTCGTCGCTGAGGTCGGCGTCGGTCAGGCCGTCGCCATAGGTCACGGCGAAGTGTTCAGCGTTGCCGAGATATTTTGCGGCGGCCCGCGCTACCCGCGCACCGGTCATCGCCGACGCTCCGGTATCGGCGAGCGTCACTTGCCAATCGTCTTCGTGATCGATCTTATGGACCTTCACATCATTGCTCTTCAGCGCGATGGTAAAGTCGCTATTCATCGTCGGGTAATTAAGGAAGTAGGCCTTGATGATCTCGGCCTTGTAGCCGAGGCAGAGGATGAAGGTCTTAAAGCCGTGGCGCGAGTAGCTGCGCATGATGTGCCAAAGGATGGGATGGCTGCCCACGGGCACCATCGGCTTGGGCCGCACCTCGGTTTCCTCACGCAGCCGCGTGCCGAGGCCGCCGCAGAGGATAAAAACCGGGACTTGAGCGGGTTGCACGCCTCAACCTCATCCATCGGCAAAGGCTGCCGTCAGTCGCAAGCGGCGGCCATCGGCCCCTGCACCCTGTGGCCGCTACCATCGCGGGGATTAGCAGTGGATGCAACTGCCAACAGACGTCCAAATCTGATCGAAGCGAAAGTGCGGTTAATGGGCCGACGCGCGGAAGTCAATAAGCCTGAATATTGGGTAGTGTGGGCTGAAGCAGGCATGCGAAAGATCGTCAATCGCCGGAAAATTCAAACTGAGACACTACCGAATATTGGCAGACGCGGCGTTTTGCATTAGCAAAACAACATCGGCCAGAGCCTCAAGGAACCTGCGCGGTCCCTCGATGGCCGAAAATGTCAGGGGCGAATGAAACTCCTCGTCGTCATCGTTAATTTTCGGGTCGTCGACCTAACCATCGATTGCCTGCGTTCGGCAGCGGAAGAAGTCGGCCGCGTACCAGGGACCGCTGTTGCCGTGTGCGAGAACGGGACCGGAGACGATTCGGCCGCGCGAATTCAGAAGGCAATCACGGACAACGGCTGGGGCTTGTGGTGCACCCTGACCGCAATCAGCCCCAATCTCGGCTTCACTGGCGGCAACAACGTGATACTGCGGCCGGCGCTAAAATCTGCAGATCCACCCCGCTACGTGCTGCTGCTCAATGCGGATACCATCGTGCGGCCGGGTGCCTTCAAGGCGCTGGTTGATTTCATGGATCAGCACCCGGATGTAGGGATCGCGGGCAGCCGCTTGGAAGAGCCGGACGGAACGCCGCAACGGTCGGCATTTCGCTTTCATTCGCCGCTAAGTGAATTCGAGGGCAGTCTCAAGCTCGGCCTGGTGAGCCGGCTGCTCGAACGCTGGATAGCCGCGCCGCCGGTAAGGGATCAGCCATTTGAGACGGATTGGGTCTCCGGTGCCAGCATGATCATCCGGCGGGAAGTCCTGCAGCAGATCGGATTGCTCGACGAAGGCTATTACACTTACTTCGACGACATCGACATCTGCTTCAACGCCGGCAAAGCCGGCTGGAAGACCTGGTACGTACCGGCCAGCCGCGTGGTGCATCTGGTGGGGCAAAGCACGGGGATTAAGGGCCAAAATCGCAAACGTCAGCCGTCTTACCTGCTCGAAGCCCGCCGTCGCTATTTTCTCAAGAACCATGGGCCTCTTTATGCGGCACTGGCCGATGCGGCGCTGATTTCGGGACTGGCGCTCTGGCGACTGCGTGTCCTGCTCGGCAAGCCTCATTCCACGCCATCCCATGTTCTCCGCGACACAATCCGGCATAGCGTGTTTATGAAGGGTTTTCGACTGCATGATGTTCAGAACCCGGCTTTGGTCGAGCGCGGCCCGCTTAGGCCGCCGGGCCGCAGCTGAGGACTGCGACGAATTGAGGGTGTTTGACCTTCACTCAAAGATCGCGACGGCCCAACGCTGCGCGGTTTACCCTCGCTTCGCCGTTTGGTTGACTGTACCGACGCCGCCTTCTAGAAATCCCCAAAGACGGGTAGTAGACCCCGATGGCGGCCACAAAAATGACCAAGCCGGTTTTTCAAGTCGATCATCGTGAAATCTGCGACTACTTCACGAGTTTGTCACGATATCTCACCGAGACGGTGGTCACGTCGAGCACGGGTCAGAAGTTGGCATTGGACCAGGCGGTGAACAGCGTGATCGCACAGGCCCGCCGTGCGCATGCGGATGGCAACAAGCTCATCTTCGTCGGTAACGGGGGCAGTGCGGCGATCGCCAGTCACATGGCAACCGACTACTCCAAGAATGGTAACATCCGGTCGCTGGCGTTGAACGACAGCTCGATGCTCACCTGTCTCGGCAACGATCTCGGTTATGATCGGGTCTTTGCCAAGCAGATCGAGCTGCATGGGCGTCCCGGTGATCTCGTTGTTGCGATCAGCAGCTCGGGACGCTCTGCAAACATCCTCAACGCCGTCGCAGCGGCACGTGCCGCCCAATGCGCGGTGGTAACGTTGAGCGGCTTTGCCCCCGACAATCCGTTGCGCAGCCTAGGCGATATCAATTTCTACATCGCCTCCGACCGTTATGGGTTTGTGGAGATTGGCCACCTGACCCTCTGCCATGCGATCCTCGACTTTATCTGCGGCTTGCGCATTCCGGCTCGTAGTCCCGCGGCGGCGGCGTTGGAGCGACAATATTGAGCGCCCGCTCTTTTCGTTTGTATCAACGGCTGCATTTGCCATCGTGGAGCAAACCCGGCCCGAATGAGTCATAACGAATGCGAGTTCTGGTGACGGGCGGTGCCGGGTTCATTGGTAGTCATCTATGCGACCGGCTGCTTGAGCGCGGAGACCAAGTGTGGTGCGTGGATAATTTTCGGCTCGGGCGCCGACGAAATATCGCGCATCTGCTCGGCAGGTCGAATTTTCAGTTTAGCGAATTGGACGTCCTGGATAAGCCGGGCCTCAACGCTTTGTTTGCCGACGCGGGCTTCGAGGCCGTGTTTCACATGGCGGCCAATTCCGATATTGCCGCCGGCGGCGCAGATATTCGGCTCGACCTCGAGCTCAATCAACTGACCAGCGTGACCGTGCTCGAGGCGATGCTCGCGCACGGGGTGAAACGCTTATTCTTCGCCAGCACCTCGGCGATTTTCGGTGAAACCGATCAGGTGTTGCGCGAGGATTTTGCCCCGCTGCAACCCATATCGTTCTATGGCGCGAGCAAGCTTGCGGCGGAAGCCTATATTTCGGTGTTTGCGCATACCTTTGGCGGACGTGCAGTCGTGCTGCGCTTTCCCAACGTCGTCGGCGAACGCGCGACGCACGGTGTAATCTACGACTTCCTGCGCAAGCTCGAGGCTGATCGGAGCAAGCTCGAGGTGCTGGGCGACGGGAAGCAATCGAAGCCCTATCTTTATGTCAGCGACATGATCGATGCGATACTAGTTGCTTGGGACAAATCCGAAGCCTACTTTGCCGTCTACCACGCGGCGGGCATTGGCAGTACCACGGTCCGCGAGATTGCCGAGATCGTTGTGGCGGCGGCCGGCAGCGCGGACACCCGCATCGTGTTCACCGGCGGCGATCGGGGCTGGCCGGGCGACGTTCCGCAGTTCCGTTACGACACCTCACGGCTGCAGGCGCTGGGCTGGCAGCCGCAGCGCGGTTCCACCGACGCGGTGCGCTATGCGGTGGAGCGCATACTCGGCAACGGCTTCTGATCCGGTTGACCGCCATGCATGCCGCGATCGTCGCCGGAGGATTAGGAAGACGCGCAGCCAGCATGACGGCTGATCGCATTCCCAAGGCGCTGCTGCCGGTCGGCGGCGTGCCAATCATCTTTCGGCAGATGCGCGTGTTGCGCCGTGAAGGAATTACCCGCGTTACCGTGCTTGGCGGCCACCGCGGTGAGCGGTTAGCGCCGGCGCTGGAAGGCGAGGCGGCGGCGCTCGGCTTGGCACTGCGCATCATTGTCGAGCCGATACCTCTTGGAACGGCCGGTTGCCTCGTCGCAATTGATCCCGGGGAGGAAGAAACACTAATCGTTTATGGCGACATGCTCTTTGACATCGCGCTCGACCCGCTGCGGGAATTCCACCGGCGGCAACAGGCAGTGTTGACCATCGTTGCGCATCCTAATGATCACCCGCGCACGTCGGATCTGATCGTCGAAGACGATGACCTAGTCAGAGCCATTCTGCCGCACCCGCGAGCGGACCGTGTGGACTACCGTAACCTCGTCCCAGGCGGCGTCTATCTCGCCTCGCCCAAGTTCTTCGCGCATCTTAACCCCAATACCACGCTTGATATGGTCCATGAGCTGCTGCCAACGCTGTTGGCTGCCGGCGCGCGAATTGCCGCCTACAATACGCCTGAATATTTACGCGACGTGGGCAGCCCCTCCCGCCATGACATAGCGGAGCGCGATCTTTTTGCCGATCGGGTCGAGACTGCAAACAAGCATCATCTGCGGCCCGCGCTATTCTTCGACTGTGACGGTGTCCTGAACGAGGAACCGGGGCCGACCGGCGCCGTAACCCCTGACGATGTCAAGGTCATTCCAGGGTCAGGCGCTGCGCTGCGTCGGGCGCGTGAGCGAGGCCGCCTTGCGGTGGCAATCACCAACCGGCCACAGATCGCCAAGGGGTTTGTGACATTCGAAGGCCTAGCGCACATTCTGGGTCGACTGGAGGCGGAATTGGCCGCCAAAGGGGGCGTGCTCGATCGCATTTACGTCTGCCCGCATCATCCCGACCGGGGATTTGCCGGAGAGATTGCGGCGTTGAAGGTCAAGTGTGAGTGTCGCAAACCCGGCACCCTGTTGCTGCAGCGTGCCGTATCCGAACTGCCGATCGACAAACGGCGGTCCATCCTCATTGGCGACAGTTTGCGTGACATCGGGGCTGCCCGTAATTTCGGTATCTGGGCCTACGGAGTACGCACCGGTGCTGGCTGCCGCGATAAAGAGCGCTACCTGCAAGAGAATGGCACGCCGCCCGCCCCGGATCTGATATTTGAAAACGTAGCCGAGGCCGTGGATTTCGACCTTGAATATCGGGAGTTTGCCGCGCCAGTCGTCGCTTCGGTGCAGCAGTTGTTGAACGGGAAGGGGTCCGCGGTATTGGTTGGCGTGTGCGGGCGGTCGCGGGCGGGCAAAACGGTCGCCGCCCACGCCATCGTTCGGGCGCTGAGCGAGGACGGAACTCCTTCTCTGCACGTTCGCCTCGACGATTGGATCGTGCCGGAGCTGGAGCGCGGGCTAAATAGCCCGGCGAAGAGCCGTCACCGGATCGATGCGATGCCAGGCGTGATTGAAGCGTTGCGCACTGGCAGGAAGGTTCAGGCGCCAGGCTACGATGCTGCCACCCGGGGACCAGGCCAGCCAGTTATCTATGACCCGGCGGGCTATTCGGTCATCGTCGTTGACGGCAATCTGGCCGGCCATCGCAGCATAAGGCCCATGCTCGATTTGAGCATCTTTGTGGACGCCCCGGACGCGTTGCTGCAGGCGCGATTCGCAGCCTTTTACCGCTGGAAGGGACTTAAGGAGAACGAGCTGGAGCTGCTCTGGCGCGATCGAATGGCTGACGAATGGCCCATCATCGATGCGCAACGCAACAGTGCCGATCTCGTCATGACCGTTAGAGCGGGTGCCTCATGATCGTGTCCTGTGCGCCATTTCGGGTGAGCTTTGCCGGTGGCGGCTCCGACATTGCCTCGTTCTACAGCAAGCGACGCGGCGCGGTGCTGTCCTGCGCCATCGCCAAATACAGTTTCATCGTCGTTCATCCGTTCTTCAATGCCAGCAAATATCACCTCAAATACACGCGCACCGAGTTGGTCGATCGTGTCGATGAAATCCAACACCCGCTGCTGCGCGAGGCGATACGGATGCAGGGGATCGATCCCGGCATCGAGATCGTGTCGGTTGCCGATAT
>Ga0187781_10002465_pt1 | contig 14071 bp, 14 predicted proteins | sample 0715_SJ02_MP02_2_FD_132447 | JGI IMG/M metagenome (GOLD analysis project Ga0187781, IMG submission 132447) | Tropical peat soil microbial communities from peatlands in Department of Meta, Colombia - 0715_SJ02_MP02_20_MG | ecosystem: Environmental > Terrestrial > Soil > Wetlands > Peat | place...
ACTCGAGCCGATGCAGCACGTCGGAGCGGCGCGCCGCAGTACTGCGATTCTCGGCGTCCTGCTTGAGCGCGTGGTTGATGCAATCGAGCAAGTCCTGATCGCGAAACGGCTTTTGGATGAACTCGAAGGCACCCTCCTTCATCGCCTGAACGGCCATCGGCACATCGCCGTGTCCGGTGATGAAGATCACCGGAAGCATCGAGCCTCTGCGATTGAGCTGTTGCTGGACCTCGAGGCCGCTCATCTCCGGCATGCGAATGTCCAGCACGAGGCACCCGGGCACATCGGCCTGGTACTGGGCGAGGAAATCGGTGGGTCGGGCGAAGACGGCCGTCTTGTAGCCAACGGTGGAGAGCAGCGTGTCGAGCGCCCGGCGCATCCCGTCATCGTCGTCCACCACGAAAATCGTCGGTGCGCCGGTCTTCTCGCTTGGCTTAATCATAGTGTTTCTACTTCGTAGAGTCCGATAGGTAGTTCAATAGCATATCAAATGCGGGTTCGTCGGCTCCGGGGAGGCCGGGCCGTGGATTGCCGCAATCGATTGCGCTGATCCCTTATGCAGCTTAACCTGGCATTCGAGCAACCTGTGAATTTGGACCGGACGCAGGACAAAAGCCGCGTGAAAGCCCTCTACGTTCCCATCACTCTCGTGCTGTTCGCGGCCTCATCGAGCCTCGTGAGCCAGGCTGCCCGGCCCTCCGAGCAAGCGGTGGACCATGCTACCCAGCAGGCTTTGGAGCTCGACGCGCATCCCAAGCGCGGCGCGATCGAATTTCGCCACTCCTGCGCGCGCTGTCACGGCGCCGAGGCTCAGGGAGACCCCGATCATGCCATCCCTGCGCTGGCGGGCCAGCGATTCCGATACATCGTGCGCCAACTGGCCAACTTCTCGGGCGGGGAGCGCGACAGCGCCATCATGCAGCGGGTGGTCGCGCACACGGGCTTGCGCGAGCCGCAAAGCTGGGTCGATATCGCCGCCTACCTCAACAACGTCAAGGTATCGGGCCCGGCACAACCGGGCGACGGCGCACGGGTGGACCTCGGCCAAGGCATCTTCGAGAAGCAGTGCGCATCCTGCCATCGCGCCGACGCCCACGGCGATGAAGAGGGATTCATCCCATCTCTGCGCAACCAGCACTATACCTACTTGGTGACGCAACTCCAGAAGCTCGCCGAGGGCAGCCGGCACAACGTCGATGAGGACCTCGTGCGATTCTGGCGCGGCCTCGACGATGAGGACGTACGCGCGACCGCCGACTACTTGTCGCGCTTATCGGGGCAGGGCAGGGTGCACAAGGTCCTGCGCAGCGACGGCACCGCCGTCGACTGATCCGTGGGTGCCCCGGGGGCGCCGCACGCGCTCAGGGGCGTTGCGGCAGGCGCTAGCGACTAGGTAGATTTTCGGATCCCATTTCATCGCGATCCAGCTCATTATGTCGTTCGTGATAAGGGTAACGAGAGAAAGTCAGATCGGGGCGGTCTGAAAAGGAGGATGTATGAACCTGGTACGTTGGGATCCATTCATGGATGTAGATTCCTTCTTCCGCCGTTTTCTGCCGGCGAGCTTTGCGAAGTGGCCGCGCGGGGCGATGGAGGAGTTCGAGTGGTCGCCTGCCGTCAACATCAGCGAGACCGATAAGGAGTACCTGATCCGGGCGGAGCTGCCGGCCGTCAAGAAAGAAGACGTCCAGGTGACGTTCGATGATGGAATGATCACCGTCAAGGGTGAGCGCAAGCAGCAGAAGGAAGACAAGAACGAGAAGTATCACCGCACGGAGAGCTTCTATGGCAGCTTCGAGCGCAGCTTCTCGCTTCCCGACAATGTGAACGCGGATGCCATCTGCTGCGAGAGCAAGGATGGGATCCTCACGGTGCACATCCCGAAGACTGAAGCGCTGCAGAAGAAGCCGGTTCAGATTACCGTCCAGTAGTCTCGAGCCGGCTGTGCAAGGCGGCGGCAGCCCTCCCCCAGGGTGGCCGCCGCCTCTATTGTTAACCCGCGTCTTTTTGATCCCCAACAGGTGGAAGACTCTGCGTCAAATCGGCCGAATCGGAATCATCACGGAGCAGGCGCCGCCCCTTGACGACACGCTGCGGCTGCGTGACAGGGAGGTGCTCGGCCGCGCGCTGTGTATTCGCGCGATCGATCCGCGATCCTGCAACGGCTGCGAGCTGGAGATCCACGCACTCGACAATCCGCTCTACAGTCTCGAGTGGCACACGGCGATCTCCAGGGTGGGAGCGACGGGCGCCCGGGGAGAGGCGCGCGAACCGCGTTGGGTGCCGTGAACCGCTGGCTTGTCGTGCTGGGAGCGCTGCTCGTCGTGGTCGGGCTCCTTTGGCCCTGGCTCAAGCGATTGCCCTTGTTTCACCTGCCGGGCGATATCATCATCGATCGGCCGGGATTCAAGCTTTTTTTCCCCATCACCACCCTGTTGATTCTGAGCGCGGCGCTCTCGATCATCGCCTGGCTCATGCGCAAGTAGCTGAACTAGATTTAGCAACATGCTGAATTAGATCGAATTTGCAAAAACGAAGAGACGCTGGTGACTTCTACCTATTCTGCCGCGGGCACATGCTTGTTAGAATTTCCTCGAATTTAGTGAAGTGGCCTTGATTCGAAGCCCCAGAGGGAAATCCGCGTGCTCGATAGAGAATCGACTCCCGAGAGCGAGTCGACGACGGATCATGATTTCATCATCGCAGCGTTGTCCGAGAAGCTCGGCGTGCCGCACCATCGAGTGCGTGAAGTCTATTGGCAACAGCACAAGCTCCTGTCGTCGACTGCGCGCATTCGCGACTTCGTCGACGTTCTTGCAAGCGGCAATACGCGCGTGATCCTGCGCGAGGAGAGCGGACGAGCCCGAGCGGAAAACGGGCAGACCCACGCGGAGTAAAGCCGCGGCAGCGGCAAATCCTTCCAGCGACCTCGGCGTTCCCACCGTCAGATCGGCGTTCCTGCGGCGCGCTCAGCGTTCCTTCTGATAGGTTCCGACGAGCTGTGTCTCGCCCAGCACGTGACCCCGCATGGCGGCGAGTAGCTCGGCCTTGGTAGGACGGTGCAGATTCTCGAGCAGCGTATCGAGCGCGTAGAGCTTGTGAAAATACCGATGTCGACCGATCGGAGGACAAGGTCCGCCATAACCCGTGCGCTTCCAATCATTGAGGCCGTGGCTCGAGCCCGAGGGGAGCCCTTGCGCGGCGGCATTCTCTCGAAGAGCGTGGGTCGCTGCGGGGATGTTGTAGACGAGCCAGTGTACCCACGTCATCTTCGGTGCCTTGGGGTCGGGCGCGTCGGGATCATCGACGATGAGCACGAAGCTCGCGGTCGAGGGCGGGGCGCCCGCCCACTCGAGCGGCGGCGAGCAATCCTTGCCCTCGCAGGTGTATAGACGAGGAATGGCGCCTTGGTGTGAGAATGCCGATGAGGTGAGCGTGAAGTTCATGGCGGATCTCCTGGGATCTCGAGAAGTTTATGATAGGGTAGCGAGCACGCCGGCCGCAGCCTTTTCGGCGATCATGATCGTCGGCGCATTGGTGTTGCCACCGATGAGGCGCGGCATGACCGACGCGTCGACCACGCGAATTCCCTGCGCGCCGCGCACGCGCAGCTCGGCATCGACGACGGAGTCAAGATCCCGGCCCATGCGGCACGTTCCGACCGGGTGATAAATCGTCTCGGCCTTACGCCTCACGACCTCTTCGATGCCCGCGCGTGTCGTGACGCCTTCTCCCGGGAATATCTCCTCGCCGCGAAACGGGGCGAACGGCGCTGCGCGAATGATCGCGCGAGATAGATCGATGCCTTCCAGCAAGACTGCGAGATCGCGTGGATCGCTCAGATAGCCGGGGCGAATGCGCGGTGGGTCTTCGGGGCGGGCCGAGCGCAACCTCACCTCGCCGCGGCTGCGCGGCCGCAGACCACAGGCGTGAATCGTAAAGCCGTGACCCGGCAGGCGGTTGCGGCCGTGATCGTCGAGCTGGGCGGGAACAAAATGCAATTGCAAGTCGGGGCGTGAGTCCTCGGCGCGGCTCGAGCGTGCGAAAGCGCCCGCCTCGGCGATGTTGCTGGCGCCCGGGCCGCTGCGCGTCAACAGATAACGTAGCGCCACGATGAGCTCGCGGCCGCGGCTGAAGTCATAGGTAATCGGCCGGGTGCACTTGCTCAGCGTGCAGAAATCGAGATGATCCTGCAGGTTCTTGCCGACCTCGGGACTTCGCACGAGAACGGGAATCCCCAAGGCGCTGAGCTCATCGGGCGGTCCGATCCCGGAGAGGAGCAGCAACTGTGGGGATCCGAGCGCCCCGGCGGCGAGCAAGACTTCGCGCTCGGCGCGGGCGAGGGAGGTCGCGCCCCTCTCGCGATACTCCACGGCGCAGGCGCGGCGCCCATCGATGAGCACACGAGTCGCGAGGCAGCCCGTGCGCACCTCGAGGTTGCTCCGGGCAAGAGCCGGCCGGAGATATCCGACGGCGCTGCTGCAGCGCCGTCCTTTGCGCTGGGTCACCTGATAGAAGCCGACGCCCTCCTGCGTGGCGCCGTTGAAGTCGGCATTGCGGGGCAGACCGCAGGCGACGGCCGCCTCGACGAACAGCGCGCTCAGGGGGTTGTGATACTTCAGATCGCTGACGCTCAAGGGTCCCCCCTGACCGTGGTAGGCGCTCGCGCCCGCCACCCGGTCCTCGGCTTTCAGGAAGTAGGGCAGGACGCGCGCGTAGCTCCACTCGTCCCCCGCGAGCTCGGCCCACTCGTCGTAGTCGCGCGGGTGGCCGCGCGTGTAGCACATCGCGTTGATCGAGCTCGAGCCGCCGAGCACCCGTCCGCGCGGCCAGTACAGTCGGCGACCGCAGAGCGCAGGCTCGGGCTCCGTGTAGTAGCGCCAGTCGACCCGCGCGTCGTTTACCAACCGCGCAAGCCCCGCCGGCATGTGAATGAACGGACTCGAATCGGGGCCGCCCGCCTCGAGCAAGAGGACCTTGAGATCCGCGCGCTCCGTCAGGCGCGCGGCGAGCACGCACCCCGCTGAGCCGGCGCCGACAATCACGTAGTCGTAGGTGCCCGTGTCCATAGAGGATCCGCTCCCGGAATGGTGTTGGAGCCGCTGAACAAGGCCTCCATCAAGCGCGTCTCGCGCTCGCGAATGGCAGCGAGCAATTTCTCGGCGCCCGGCATTTGCCGAAACGCATCGAACCCGCGCTCGAGGAAATCCTGCAGCACGCCGAATCCCGCCGCGTGCGCAGGAACGTGGGCGGCGCGCAGCGCGATCCCGACCCACGGGCGGCGCACGAAGCGGTCCAGATCCTCGCCGATGGCGACCAAGAGATCGATCTGCCGGTCTCGTTCAGGCAGGTTGCCGATGCTCCTGTAGGCCGCAGCATAGGAAGCCGGGGTGATCGGACCCGCGGGCAGCGCTTCGGCCATTTTCTCGTCGAGCTCGGCGCTCACTACATCGAGGGCCACGGCGCGCTCGAGCACCCGCAGTGCCGGTGCGGGCAGCATCCGCTTCAGCGAGCGCAATGCACGCCTCAAGTCGCGGTCGCGACGCGCGAACTCCTGTGGGCCGTAGAGATCGGTCATGAAAAACTCCACCGCCGCGGCATGCCGCGGCTCGCGGCTCAAGTCCGCATAGGTCTGGGCGAGCCGCGCCGCTTGCCAGGCACGCAATTCTCGCACGCGCCCGCTCAGCGCGGGGCTCGCGTCCAAGCGGGCCAACACCGCATCCTTGCGTGCCAAGAGGCTCTCCAGATCGTCGATTGAAGCCACTCATACCTCCCGAAGCTCGCCGACGGCGGCGGCTAGCTCAAGGCGCCGATCGCGCGCTCGATCGAGGATCGACAGCCCATCAACGACAGATGGCCCAGGCCCTTGAGCTCGATCACCCGCGCCCCGTGAAGGAGGGCGGTCCGCGCAGGGACGACCAGGTTGTCCTGCATGCTGTAGATGCTCGTGAAGGGCACCGACGGCCCCAGAGCCTCGCGCGCGCGCATCGCGCAAAGCCATGGCGAGTCGGGACGCACCTCGTGCGCCGCCGCGCCTGGAAAGAGCCGAGCGATGGCTGAGCCGTGATGCGGCGAGCCGATCGTGATCACCTGGCTGATCACCGCCGGACCGAGCGCATCGAGCGCCCCGCGCGCGACGAGGCCGCCCCGACTGTGGGCGATGATTGCGATGCGCGCCCCCCGGCAGCGGCGCTGCAGCGCGCGCAACTCCTCGATCACGCTCGCCGCATGCGAATCGAGATCACCGAGGAAGGGCTCGAGGTCGATGGCGTGGACGGGAGCGAAGCCGGCGGCCTGGAGCCTCCCGAACCAGGGCTTCCAGATCGCATGATTGCTGAGGATCCCGTGAATCAGCATCACCGGCCGCAGCGCTGCGCCGGCGGCAAGGGTCTGCGAGGCCGCGCTCCGGGGTGCGACGATCATGGCGGCAATCGCGCGCGGAAGCTGCACGGACTCGATGAGGAGCGCGCGCAGGGCGAGCGCGATGCGCGAGATCAACGGGCTCGTATCGCCCCGCGTGCAAGCAAGGGAGATCGAGAAGGAAATGACCAGGAACAGTGCGGGGAACGCGAGGAAGGCCGCGAATGCGATCAGGACCGCCTCCCGTCCCGGTAAGCGCTCGAGGATTGCGAGAAGTCCGGCGAGCGTCGCCGCCAGGGAAAGGTGGCCCAGGACCAGGCATTGCCAGAAGCGGGCGGTCACACCGTCACTTCGAGCCACTGCGCGCCGCCCGCAGCGTTCGTTCCAGTCGATCGAGGCTCTGTCCGAGCCGGCGCGTAACCTGGTGCGAGCGCCTCGAACGCTCCGCAGCCGCCGTAGCGAACGTGCGATTGCGGGCGCGCAGCTTCCTCATATCGAGGGCCAGCCCGCGCCTGGCGAGCACGGCGCCGAGCGCACTGGCGTGCGCCAGCAAATCGCGGCGTGTCTGCTGATAGGCATGATCTGCGAGCTCATGTCGCCCCGAATAGCGGAACACGTTCGCGAAGAACAGCTTCTCATCGTCGCGATCGGGCTCGAGCAGGACGACGTCGGCATGTGGAAACCGCGCCGGATACATCGACATGCCGACTTGCATGCGCGAGTGAATGAGCGCGCGAAAGGTCTGGCCGAGAACCACCGGCAAACCTGCGCTCGCGAGATTCCGAAAGCGGCGGTGAACCGCGCGCGATGCATCGAAGGGAACGAGCGGGTTGATGCAGATCAGCAGATCACAGCCGGCCTCGAGGGCGAGAGAGGCGTGCATGGTGCGGATGAGCGCTCCGTCGACGTAGGGCTGCCCGTCGATCTCGACCGGGGCGTACAGTCCAGGGAGTGCGGCGCTCGCGGCGACGGCGCGCGAGATCGGTACGCGGTCATGACGCTGATCGCCGAAAGCGACCGCTGACCCGGTGTTCAAGTTCGTCGCCACGACGAACAGGCGGGATCTCAGGCGGCGAAAATCATCCGTGCGAGCGCGGCTGCGAAAGATGCTATGCAAGTAACGCTCGAGGGGCGCATTGTCGAAGATGGCGGTGGGCACGACTCTGCCCAGCGAGCCGACCACGATCGGCCATGCATCGTGCAGCGAATCGGAAACGAAGGAGCGCCCCATCTCGCGCACCGCGCGGGGTAACAGAGCCAGCCGCCGCACGTACTCGCCGACGGCGGGGCGTAGCAGCATCTCCGGCGTGAGCGGCAGCATCGCGGCGGCTTCGTGAATGAAGAGCGAGCCCATCGTAGTGGTGTCGATTCGGTTGGCGAGGGCGGCCGCTACCAACGAGCCCGAGCTCACGCCCACGTACGTATCGAAGTCGACGAGCTCACGCCCGACCAGCGCTTCTTCCAGGGCGTGCAGAGCTCCTATCTCGTAGAACGCGCCTAGCGGGCCCCCACCCGCCAGAGCGAGCGCGAGCTTAGTGCCGGCGCGGCCCTGCCGCGCCGGCTCGACCGTGAGCACGCTCGCTCAGGAGGCAGCCATGGGCACGGCGGGTTCGGGCTTGCGCGCGGTGCGCGCGGGGCGCACCCTGCGCGCGGGGCGCGCTCGCCCGGGCGCGCGCGTGCGCTTGGCCGAGAGCTTCTTGATACTCGCGTTGAGCTGATCGACGCGCTCGCTCAGAGCCTCGATGTCTTCGGCGCTGGGCACACCCAGGCCCGTCATGGCGCGACGCACGCGAGTGCGAAAGATCTCTTCGAGATTATCCAGTGCATCGGCAGCCTGACCGCGAATCTCGGCGGTGCGCGAATCGAGGGTCGCCTTCACCTCGCTCAGCGCCTTTTCGGCGGCGCCTCGAGTGTCGGCATACAACCGTGCGCCCCGGGCGACCAGCTCATCGACCGACTTGCCTCGAGCAGCCTGCGACAAGGCACCGACTCCGGCGAGCCAGACTCGGTGCACCACCGTGAGCAACTCCTCCGGCTCGAACTGGGTGCGGCCACCCTTCCTCTTCCTGCGCGACTTCGTCTTGCTTGCCATGTGATTGACCTCAGTGTGAGTAGAAACCCTTATTCGCCCCGGCGCAAAACCAGGCTAGGCTGAATGCTAAGCGGATGATCGAGGCATTGGGATTCGTACTTGCCGAAGGGGACTAGCATCATGCCGGCAACGAGGGATCGCGCCGCGGGCCACGGCGAATTTCGGTATTCGGACAAGAGGCTTCAGGGTCTGTGGGAGAAGCTCCATCGCGGCGATCGCGAGCCCTGGCCCGAGCCGGGATGGATTGCTCGCCTGGGCAAGGGCAACGCCTCGTTTGCCGCCTGGCTGGGAGCCAACGGGGAAGCTTCGGGGGTCGCGCAGGCGCTGCGCAATGCATGGCGTGACTTTCATGCCGGCAGCTTTTCCTCGGCTATTCGGCTGGGGGGCGCCCAAGGCGCCCTCGGCGCGACCGTCGCCAACAAGGCCGCCGCCATCGACGCGCTCTACGGCCGGAGCAACGCCGCCGAGCACCTGCGAGCGCTCGATGCGGCAGCGAAGCGCGGCGAGGCGGCCGTCAAGCTTCTGCCCGACTATTCGAACGCCCACTACATGCTCGCGCTCGTGCTCGGGCGATACAGCCAGGGCATCTCGATCATCAAGGCGGTGGCGGCGGGCCTGGCGAGCCGGGTCCGGAGCCATCTGGAGCGCGCCCTCGAGCTCGAGCCGCGTCATGCCGAGGCCCACGTCGCGCTCGGCCTCTATCATGCGGAGCTCATCGGGAAGTTGGGTGCCATGGCGGCGGGCCTCACCTATGGCGCCTCGCGGGATGAGGCGCTGAAGCACTTTCAACAAGCCCTGAAGCTGTCGCCGGCATCGGCCATCGTGAGAATGGAATATGCCAACGGATTGCTGCTGCTCGACGCGACGCGAAACCGTGGGGAGGCCGAAGCGCTGTACCGGGAGGCGGCCGCATTCGCGCCGCTCGATGCGATGGAGAATCTCGACATCCAGCGCGCAAAGAGCGGCGTCGATTGAAAATCCCTCGCCTGCGGCGCTATCAGCGGGCACCGAGCAGCAACAGGTAGACCAAGCGCTCGAATTCCTCAGCGACGTGCTGCACCAGCTCGGAAGGCTCGGGGACGATCTCCCGATCGGCCATGACGCCGAATTGCAGCCGCCCGTCGTAGCTCAGCATGCTCACCCCTAGGCCGATGTCCCCTGCCTGAGGGACCCAGAACAGGATCTGTGACACCGGTGCAGCGGCAAGGTGCAGCTTCACTCGTGGCCCGGCGAGATTCGAGGCAACCAGACTCGCCTTGCTGCTGAAGAGGTTGACCAGCGGCTCCTCGATAGGCGGGGGCAGATTCCCCACGACCGTGAGCAAGGCGAGTACCGCGAGAGGCTGCGGGGAATCCTTCAGCCGCTGCATGGCGGTGCGGACGGCGTAGAGCCGCTCCAAGGGATGGCGAATGCCGACAGGCAGCTCGACGAATGCCAGCCCGAAGCGATTGCCGAGCGGTGGTTGCGAATCATCCACGGCTCGCAGGTTAACGGGCACCGATGCGCGAAGGGTCACGCCGGATGCGACCTCTCCACGGGACTCGAGGTAGCGCCCGAGCGCGCCGGCGAGCGTCGAGAGGAGAAGGTCGTTGACTTTGCACCCGAGGACCGATGCGAGGGTGCGGATCTCATCGAGCGGCAGCGGATCGCCCCAGGCGGCGCGGCGGCTGCCGCAGAGCGGGCGCTTGAGGCAGGTTCGCGGCTCATCGGCGAGCAGACCCATGTGCACGAGCTCCCCGGCCATATCGAGCGCACGGCCCGCAAGGCTCGCGCTCTCGAGGGGGCGCAACGCATAGTGCATGGCCTTCTCCACGAGCGCGATTCCCTCGCGCGGCACGGCCATGAGGCCGGAAAGCCAATTGCCCTCGTGCGCCGTGGCGTGGGATTTACCGGACCGCTGCGGTTCGGGCGGATGGTCGGTGAGCGCCAGCAACACCTTCAGAAGGGCGACTCCGTCCGCGTAGGCGTGATGAATTCGCGTCACGATCGCGCAGCCGTGCGCGTAGCGGTCGATGAGGTGAAAGGTCCAGAGCGGGCGACCGGAAGCGAAGGGGGTGCTCGCGAGATCTCCGACGAGCGCCTCGAGCTCGCGCTGCCCGCCCGGCTCGGGCAGCGCGCACTCGAGCACGTGATCGGCGACATCGAAAGCGCTCGACTCGATCCAGCTGCCGCCCCCCAAGGGGTGTGCGACCGGAACGCAGCGAAAGCGCCGATAGGACAGGAACCGTTCGGACACCACCTGGCGCAATCGAGCATGCCCGATACGCTTGGCGAGGACGATCAAACCGACCACTATCATCGGATTCGCCGGTCGATCCATCAATAGCCAGGCGCGATCGACGCCCGACAGTTCCTCTGCCGCGCCCGCCAAATCCCCTGCCGCGCTCATTCTCATAGTGTCGCCTACCGGCGTGGGATTGGGACCCTCGGATTACCCTTATACGACTGCGCCACGGAGCGCGCGTATCGTGCGGGACACCGCCACGGTGGGCGCAGGATCTCTGTATGGCCTATTTCGTCACCGGGGGTACCGGTTTCATCGGCCGGCACTTCGTCGCGAGGATTGCACCTCACGGGGAGCCTATCTACGTCCTGGTGAGAGCGGGCGCGCGCAAGCGCTTCGAGCGACTGATGTCGGATAACGCGCCCTATGCGAGCCTGTTGCATGCGGTCGAGGGGGACGTGACCGCCGATCGGTTGGGAATCCCTGCGCTCGAGCGCGAGCGGCTGCGCGGCCGAATTCAACACTTCGTTCACCTCGCGGCGCTCTATGACTTGGCCGCCGATGCCGATGCGCTCGAGCAGGCGAATGTGCAGGGAACGCGTCATGCACTCGAGCTCGCGCAGGACCTCGAGTGCGGGTGCTTTCACTTGGTGAGCTCGATCGCGGTGGCCGGAAAGTACCCGGGCGTGTTTACCGAGGCCATGTTCGAGGAGGCAGAGCGGCTCGAGCACCCGTATTTTCGCACCAAGCACGACGCCGAAGCGCTCGTGCGGGAGACCTCGCGAATTGCGTGGCGGATTTATCGGCCAGGGATGGTCGTCGGGGATTCGACGAGCGGTGCGATGGATAAGATCGACGGGCCCTATTATCTGTTCAAGTTGATCCAGAAACTGCGTGACGGTTTGCCCCCCTGGGTACCTCTCGTCGGCTTCGAGGGCGGTCACATCAATCTGGTACCCGTCGATTTCGTCGCTGCGGCGCTCGCGCACCTGGTGAGCCTGCCTGGAATCGACAGGCGCTGTTTTCATCTCACGGACCCGAAGGATCGACGCATGGGCGAGGTGCTCAACCTTTTCGCGAAGGTCGCACATGCGCCCGTCATGACCACGAGGCTCGACTCGAGCCTGATGGATCTCATTCCATGGACTTCCGGCCAGGAGGGGAGGCGGGCGCAGCCGCTCGGGCGCATGCTGAATCGTGTCCTGCGAGAGCTCGGCATTCCGAGATCGGTGCTCGGCTTACTCGACCTTCCGACCCGTTTCGACTGCGCAGAGGCGCAATCTCTTCTGGCCAAGGCGGATATCTCGGTGCCGAGGCTCGAGGACTATGCCTGGCGGCTCTGGGATTACTGGGAGCGCCAGCTCGATCCGGATCTGCCCACGACGGGCCATCTGCGCGCTGCGGTGCAAGGAAAAACGGTGCTGATCACGGGCGGATCATCGGGCATCGGCCGCGCGACGGCGGTCAAGCTCGCGGACGCCGGCGCTCACGTGCTCATCGTCGGTCGAGATCCCGAGAGGCTCGAGCGCACGCGACGCGAGATCGAGGCCCGGGGCGGTCGAATCAACGAATACGTCTGCGATATCGCCGATGCGTCCGCCTGCGAGCGCTTCCTCACCCAGCTCCTCGCCGAGCACGGCTACATCGATATCCTCGTCAATAATGCCGGCCACTCGATTCGACGCAGCATCGAGCACACCTACGAGCGCTTCCACGACTACGAGCGGCTCATCGGCGTCAATTATTTCGGAGCCGTACGCGTGACGCTCGGGCTTCTGCCGGCCATGATCGCTCACGGGTCGGGTCATGTGATCTGCATCTCCTCGATCGGGGTGCTGACCAATGCGCCGCATTTTGCGGCCTATAACGCCTCGAAAGCGGCGCTCGAGGCGTTCGCCCGATGTGCAGCGGCCGAATACGCCGATCGCAACGTGAGATTCAGCGTCATCAACATGCCGCTGGTGCGCACCCCCATGGTCGCACCGACCCGGATCTACGACCAGTTGCACCTGCTCGAGCCGGAACAGGCCGCAGATCTCGTCTGCACCGCGATCATCCAGCGGCCCGCGCGCCTTACGTCGCGGCTCGGCATGTTCGCGCAGCTGGTCGAGGCATTCACGCCGTGGATCGGCACGGCTGTGATGGGGGAGAATTTCAGGATGTTTCCGCAGTCCGAGGCGGCGCCCGGGTCGCAGAGTGCCGGATCACGCGAAACGGCGTCGAGCAGTAGGAACCCGCCTGAGGAATCCCCGCCGCTCACTCAGATCACTCAGACAGGGGCCTAGCCCGGCTTATTCATGAAGGGCAGCTGCCTTATCCGACTCCTCGTGATAGTACCGTTGTTCATGAATGATTCAGGCTAGGCGCGGCGGGCTCGCGATCAGGCGGCGCGCGGCGTTTGCTCGCTCGCGAGCTCGCGGCGCAAGATCTTGCCCACGTGAGTCTTCGGGAGCGAGGAGCGGAACTCGACGTGCTTCGGTATTTTGTATCCGGTCAGATGCTGCCGACAGTACTCCAGCAGATCTTCGGGCGTGGATGAGTGTCCTTCGCGCAGCACCACGAAGATCTTGACGGCCTCGCCGGAGTAGGCGTCGGGAACGCCGATGCACCCGCACTCCGCGACGGCGACGTGCTCGGCGACGATCTCCTCGATCTCGTTGGGGAAGACCTTGAATCCGGAGACGACGATGAGATCCTTGATCCGATCCACGATGCGTAGGAACCCGTCCGGCTCCATCACGGCGACATCGCCGGTACGCAGCCAGCCATCGCTCGTCAGGGCCTTCGCGGTGTCCTCCGGTCGATTCCAGTAACCGCGCATCACCTGCGGGCCCCGAACCCACAGCTCACCCGGCTGGCCGGCCGGCACCTCGACCTCGTTGTCGCGGATGCTAATTTCGGTCGAGGGGAGCGGCACTCCGACGCTGCCGAGGCGCGGCGCCAAAAAACTGTTGCAGGCGACGACCGGCGAGCATTCGGTGAGCCCATAGCCCTCGATCAAGGGCCGCCCGGTGAGCGCGCGCCAGCGTTCGGCGACGCTCGGGTGCAGCGCCATGCCGCCGGCCGCCGCGAGCTTGAAATGCGAGAAGTCGATTTGTGCGAAGCCGGGATGATCGAGGAGCGCCCGATAGAGCGTGTTGACTCCCGTGATCATGGAAAATCGCCAGCGCTTGAGCTCGTGCACGAACGCGTCGAGATCTCGCGGGTTGGTGATGAGCACGATGAGGCCGCCGTGCTGCATGAAGACCAGACAATTACAGGTCAGGCAGAAGATGTGATAGAGCGGGAGCGGCGTGATGATCACCTCGCGTCCGGGCTCGATCAGGCTCTTCCAGAAGGCGGCTACCTGCAGCAAGTTCGCGACCATGTTGCGGTGGGTCAACTTGGCGCCCTTG
>Ga0187781_10002466_pt1 | contig 14065 bp, 12 predicted proteins | sample 0715_SJ02_MP02_2_FD_132447 | JGI IMG/M metagenome (GOLD analysis project Ga0187781, IMG submission 132447) | Tropical peat soil microbial communities from peatlands in Department of Meta, Colombia - 0715_SJ02_MP02_20_MG | ecosystem: Environmental > Terrestrial > Soil > Wetlands > Peat | place...
CGCATGCAGGCTCGCGGGCACATCCAGCGAAGGAAATGGAATTCTGGTGACGGCATACTCGGCCGCGTCGTGGCTTTCGGCCTCCACCACCGCTTGCGTTATCTCTTCAACAAACAGCGGAACGCCGTCGCTGCGCTCGATGATGTCGCGGCGAATGTTAATCGGCAGAGACTTGCTGCCAACGACGCGGTCGATCAAGATGCCGACTTCGCGCTCGGCAAGCCTGTTGACGGTGAGGGACGTCACATAGGGGCGGCCGATCCACGGCGGCTCGAACTCCGGCCGGAACGTGATAATGAGCAAAATGCGAAGACCCCCGATCCGGTTCACGGCCCGGCTCAGTGCTTCCAGACTCGTCGGGTCGATCCAATGAGCATCCTCAAAGATAGCCAGGACGGGGTTTTGCCGCGCGAGCGTCTCCACTTGTGACCAAAGCGTATCCAGCGTCCTTTGCCTGCGCCGCTCCGGGGTCAATTGCAACGCCGGATAGCGCCCATCGTTCGGCAGCGAGAGCATTTCGGCCATGAGTGCGACCTCCTCCTTCGAGGCCGCTATCTGCGCAAGGAGGCGATCGAGCTTATCGAGCTTGGTTTGCAGGCTGTCATTGAATGCAAGCCTCGCGGCCCGCTCCAACTGGCCGATGATCGGATAAAGCGCGCTGTTGGCATGGTGCGGAGAACAGAAATAGCGCAAGCGCCCGTACCGCTCTCTGCCGACGCGTTCGAGGAGTGCCGCCGTCAGTCGCGATTTACCGATCCCCGCCTCACCCGACAGCAACACCACCTGCCCTTCGCCAGCCTTTGCCAGTGCCCAGCGCCGAAGCAGTAAATCGATCTCTTCATCTCGCCCAATTAAATCGGTCAGATGAATGGCGTGCATCGCCTCGAAACGGCTCGCCACCGAACTCGGCTGCAATACCGCCCAGGCTCGCACCGCTTCAGCCATCCCCTTGAGCGGCTTGGCGCCCAAATCCTTGAGCTCAAAGATATTGCCGACGAGACGCCGGGTGTTGTCGGCGATCACAACCTGATTTGGCTCGGCGTTGCCCTGCAGGCGCGCGGCGAGGTTCGGCGTCTCGCCGACGATGCCGCGCTCGCGCCAGCCGCCGGCGTCCGACATCCCGCCGACGACGACCAGCCCAGTGGCGATACCAACGCGCGTTTGCAGCGGAACGTGCGTCTTCAAGTCCGCTACCGCGGCGACAAGCTGCAGCCCGGCCCGCACTGCTCGCTCGGCGTCGTCTTCGTGGGCCTGCGGATAGCCAAAAAAGATCAGGACCCCGTCGCCCAGATATTGCGACACGAAGCCCCCCAACCCCCGGACGATCTCGGCGACACATTTCCGATAGGCGGAAATAACCTCGCGCAGGTCCTCCGGATCCATGCGGGTGGAGAGCTCGGTCGAGCCGACTAGATCCGCGAACATGACCGTCACTTGCCGGCGCTCGGCCGTATCCGGCAGCGACGCGTCGCGCACCGAGTCTTGATCGAAGGGCGCAGTCAGGGTTTCGGCCGACAACGCGGCGATCGCGTTGAGCAACTTACGGCGGTGACCGACGACAACGATGCCAATGTCTTTCAGATCCTGCGCCGTCAAACTCGGCAGCAGCGCTTCGTCGATCTCGTTCTCACGAAATGCCGCCTCATACTGTTGCAGGCCGAGGCTCAGCAACCAACCGCGGAGATCCATAACGCTGCCCCACGCGTAGAGAAACAATCATGGGCCAGGCCAAATAACGTGTCCAGGGGGCCATCTTGCAGCGCCGGCTCGCTCTCATCTGGGACAAATATTCGAGCTGAAATAGCGACTTTCGACGGATACCAGGTGCGCGCGAGAGCTTCCAATGAGACAGTCGTTACAACCGTTACAACCTAGCCAGACTCGGCAACAGAATATTTATCGAGTGGTATTCAATAAGGGGCCGGCATCGCCGTTGTCAAATTCCCAGCCGGCTAGGGCCTGGTCATTTGCCGCGCGTGCCGGGGCTCACTGTAAAAAGGCGATGGCGCGATGAATACGGCTGGAGTGCTGACCGTGCGCATATCCTTCAGCAGAGAGCGCAAGGCGCAGCTTGCAGTCAGGCTGCGCCGGACGATCAACTCGACGACGCATTCCGCCCGTTTGTAGTCGAATGCAATAATATTCTCATACAGTTGCTCAATGATCTCATCGACCAGTCTGTCGTCGTCCTTAATCGCGCATCGCCACAGCCGGAACACTTGTTCCTTGGTGAGCGTGGGTCGCGGACAACTTGGCAAAGCGCCAGTGAAATCGGCCGGTTGGATCGGAGCTATCTTCATGACGACAGTCCTCCTTCAACTTCAGGAGGCCGCGCCATTTCCGGGTCAAAACGGCCTCCAGCCGATGGGCGATTAGGGTTATGGACCAACTGGCAGGATCGCCAGGCTGGCGTCCGGCGTGATCACATTGAAGTTCAGCGCGATCAGACAAACAATGATAAAAACGATCAGAACGACGATGAGATTAGAGTCGCCGACGGCCCAAATGACGCGGCTCCATGCCGATTTCAGCAGCTTTTGGCTGCAGTGCGGTTCGCTCCTTGATGGGCGTTCGGCGATGGGCAAGTTGCTCAATTTGCCGCCCTCATCGATTGCAACGCGTTGGCCGAACCTACATCATGACAATTGGGTGTCAGTGCCGTGCATCACAGCCGATTCGCAGGACGGGGAGCCTCTGGGGCAATGGTCGATCTGAAATCGAGCCTTTACGGCCGCAGGGTACTGGAGCAGTCGCCGCTGTTCGCACAGATGGACGAGAACAGCCGGCACGACCTCATAAACCAGGCCATACCGCGCAGCTTCGGCGCCGGCGACTCGGTCTGCCGGGTCGGCGATCCGGGGGGAAGCATGATGGCGGTATTGACGGGGACCGTTCGCATTTCGCTGCCGACGGTGAAGGGAAAGGAGGTCATTCTGGCCGATTTGCGCACCGGCCAGCTATTCGGCGAAATCGCGCTTTTGGACGGGAAACCGCGCTCCGCTAACGCAACCGCACTCACCAAATGCGAGTTGCTGGTCCTTGAACGGCGGAATGTCATTCCGTTCCTGGAAAGGAATCCCGCGGCGTGCCTGCAGCTGATGGAACTTCTCTGCGCTCGCATTCGCCGCTCCGACGAGCGAATGGCCGACCTGGCCTTCTTCGAGCTGCCAAGCCGCTTGGCCAAGGTGCTTCTAAGCTACGCCTCGGAGAAGATCGGCAAAGAAGTGCGCCTCTCACTGTCACAGACCGAGCTGGCCGAAATGGTCGGCGCAACCCGGGAAAACGTCAATCGTTGCCTCCGCGATTGGCATCGGCGCGGTATCGTGAAGTTGAAAGACGGCTGGACCATCATTCTCGACACCGAGAAACTTCGCGGCTTGCTCGCGCAAGACTGATCGCTTGCGCGTCCCGGCGCCGCCCCCTCACCGTCCATGAGCGCGATATGCGCGATTACACGCGCTCAATAATCGCGGCGATCCCCTGACCTCCGCCGATGCACATAGTGACCAGCGCGTACCGCTTGCCGGTTCGGGCAAGCTCGTAAATCGCCTTGACCGTATTGATGGCGCCGGTGGCGCCGACCGGATGTCCAAGCGAAATGCCGCTGCCGTTTGGATTGACCTTGGCCGCATCAAAGCCGAGCTCGCGCGCCACCGCGCAGGCCTGTGCGGCGAAAGCTTCGTTCGACTCGATGACGTCGATCTTGTCGACCTCAATTCCCGTTTTCTTCACCGCGAGCCGCGTTGCCGGAATCGGGCCGAGACCCATGTACAGCGGCTCGACGCCTGCGTGCGCATAGCCAATCAGACGCGCCATCGGTTTAAGCCCGAGGCGACCGACCGCGGCTTCGCTCGCCAGGACGACGGCCGCAGCGCCGTCATTGATGCCGGATGCGTTGCCGGCCGTAACGCTGCCGCCGTCGCGTTTGAACACGGGCCTGAGGCCTTTAAAGTCTTCGACGGTAGCATCGTGACGCACGTGCTCGTCGGCATCGAACACGGCGGTACCCTTGCGGCTTTTCACCTCGATGCCGAGGATTTGGTCCTTGAAATAGCCGGCCTTGCTGGCGTTCGAGGCGCGCCGGTGGCTCTCGAGCGCCAGCGCGTCCTGGTCCTCGCGGGTAATGCCGTGCCGTTCGGCGACGTTTTCAGCCGTCACTCCCATGAGCACGCGATGGAAAGGATCGCGCAGCGCGTTGTCGAGCACATCGACGATCGGCGCGGCGCCCATTTTGGTGCCCCATCGGAATGACGGCGCCTGGAACGGCGCCCTGCTCATGCTCTCCACGCCGCCGGCGACGGCGACATCGCAATCGCCAAGCTTGATGCTTTGCGCGGCGGACACGATCGCCTGCAGGCCGGAGCCGCATAGGCGGTTGACGGTCAAGGCCGGCGTTTCGACCGGAATGCCGGCATCCACAGCCGCCACGCGCGAGACATACATGTCGCGCGGTTCGGTTTGCACCACTTGGCCGAACACGACATGGCCGACTTCCGCCGGCGCCACCGACGAGCGGCGTACCGCCTCAGCCGTCACGCGGCTTGCGAGCTCGGCTGCGGGTACATCCTTCAAGCTGCCGCCGAAACTGCCGATCGCGGTCCGGACGGCCGAAACGACATAGACTTCATTCATGGGCGCCTCCACCAGAGCAAGTCGAATGATCACATTGGAACGTCAAAACAGCGCATCGGCAAACTGCACGGCTTCGTCGTTGAGCGACTTCACAAACGCCAGTTGCTGTCGGGCCTTTGGCAACTCAGCCGCCACAAAGTGCCGGCAAGAGCGCAAGCGGCCGGCGCGCATGTCCGAGGCGGCGGCCGCCGCCAACGTCTGATCGAGCCAAAGCCAACCCGCGACCACATGGCCAAAAGCGGAGAGGAATGCCGAAGCATTGTGAAGCGCCTTGTCGGCAGGTTCTTGCTGCAAACACGCGACAACATCGAGCACATCGAGCCAGGCTAGATCGAGCGCGGCCGCCTCGATCGTCAAATCTCGGCTTTTGCGGGCGCGCGCGATCGTGTCCGCCACACGCTCGCCGAGCAGCGAAAGGGCGGCGCCGCCGTCGCGCAGGATCTTTCTGCCGAGCAGATCGATCGCCTGGATGCCATGGGTGCCTTCATGGATGGGGTTGAGCCTGTTGTCGCGATAGACCTGCTCGACATCGAAGTCGCGCGTATAGCCATAGCCGCCGTGAATCTGTATCGCGAGATCGTTGGCCGCCAAACCGAATTCGGACGGCCAGCTTTTGGCAACGGGCGTGAGTAAGCCGAGTAATGCCGCGGCATCTTGCTGCTCGGACTCGGAGAGCGCATTTGCTGCTTCATCGACCAGCCGTGCGCAATAGAGTACCAAAGCGAGCGCCCCTTCGGCATAGACTTTCTGCGTCAGCAGCATGCGCCGAATGTCGGCATGCATGATGATCGGCACCTGCGGCTGCCCGGCATTTCTGCCGCGCCCGGCTGCGGGCCGACCCTGCGTGCGTTCGCGCGCATAGTCGAGAGAATGATGATAGCCTCGACAGGCCAGCGCCGCCGCGCCGACGCCGACGGCGATGCGCGCCTCATTCATCATCTGAAACATGATGGCGAGACCCTGATCTACATCGCCAACGCGAAAGCCGACGGCGCCCGCGTGTCCGCCCGGACGATGCCGCGAGCCTTCGCCGAATGCGAGCAAACAATTCGTCGTCCCGCGATAACCCATCTTGTGATTGAGGCCCATCACGGTGATGTCATTGCGCTCGCCAAGTTCACCTTCCGCCGAAGGCAGCCATTTCGGCACGGCGAACAGCGAGATTCCCGTCATGCCCGGAGCGATGCGCCCATCGTCGCCGGACACCTTCGCGAGCACCAAATGAACGATGTTGTCCACCATGTCGTGATCGCCGCCGGAGATCCACATCTTGTTGCCGAACAGCCGGTAACGCGGCCCGAGTACGGCGTCGGCGCCATCGCACACCGCACGGGTGGTAATGTCTGAAAGCGAAGAGCCGGCTTGCGGCTCCGACAGACACATGGTGCCGAACCAGCGACCTTCGATCAGAGGGCGCGCAAAAGTCTCGATCTGGCCCGGCGAACCGAAGCTCGCCAGGAGGCGCGCGTTTGCGACCGTCAACATCGGATAAGCGGCGGTCGCAATGTTTGCCGCCATCGTCAAGGCAGTCGAAGCGGTATGAATGAGGGCCGGTGTTTGCGCACCCCCGAGCGCCTCGTCGAACGTGGCGGCGAACAGACCGGCTTCGGCGTAGGCACGCAGCGCGGTCCTGATCTCCGGCAGAACCCGAACCGTTTCGCCGTCGAAAACCGGTTCTTGCCGGTCGGACCGTTTGGCGTGCGGCGCAAAATGGTCGTCCGCAAGGCGCGCGCTCAAGTCGAGCATCGCATCGAGCGTTTCACGGTTGTGTTCGGAAAAGCGCGGCAGCTTGGTCAGGGCGGCGGCGTCGAGCCAATCGTAGAGGAGAAAATCAAGGATCGCGCGGTCGATGAAGGGCATCAGATCACGCCGGCGCCGCCGTCGATGACCACGATCTGGCCCGTGATGTGCGCCGAGGCGTCGGACGCCATCAGCAGCGCGGCGCCCTTGAGATCGTGCGGACCGCCGAGCTGACCGCGCGGCGTGCGCGACACGAGATCGGCTTCGAACGTGCCAAGCACAACTTGGGTCATCTTCGACGGGAAATAGCCTGGCGCAATCGCGTTGACGGTGATGCCATAGTGGCCCCACTCAGCCGCGAGCGATCGCGTCATGTTCACGATCCCACCTTTGGTAGCGTTGTAGCCAACCGTGCCCGGCATCTCGGGCGGGTGCCCCTTGAGACCCTCGACCGAGGCGATGTTGATGATACGTCCCTTGCCCGCGGGAATCATCGCGTGCTTGGCGACAGCCTGGGAGAGCAGGAACGGTGCCGTGAGATTGAGCGCGACAACCTTGTCCCAGGCCTCACGCGGATGATCCTCCGCCGGCGCACCCCAGGTCGTGCCGGCATTGTTGACCAGAATATCGAGCCGTCCGTAACGCCCCATGACCGCCTCGACGGTGGACGCCGGTGCTTCCGGTTTGCCGAGGTCCACCGCCAGCGCTCCGGCAGCGATCCCCTGCGCGCCGAGATGTTCAACGGCGGCGTCGAGTTCGTCCTGTTTGCGCGCGGTCAACATCAAGGTCGCGCCGAATTCGCCCAATGCTTCCGCAATCTGAAGTCCGAGCCCGCGCGAGCCGCCGGTGACGAGTGCGACCCGACCGGAAAGGTCGAACAAATTCCGCAGCGTGCCAATGCTCATGCCGCCGCAACCGTCGCATCGAGATCGGCGAAACGGCGTCCGGACGCCGCCAGTTCGCCGAGCAGCGGCGCCGGCGCCCAGTTGTCGTCGTGCTGCCGGTGCAGCGCGATGATCGCGGCATGAATGCGATCGAGACCGATGCTGTCTGCCCAGAACATCGGCCCGCCCTTTGCGGCCGGGAAACCCATGCCGTGGACATAGCAGAGGTCAATGTCGCTCGGACGTTCGACGATACCTTCAGCCAACACGCGCGCGCCTTCATTGACGAGCATGTAGAGGCAGCGCGTAAGGATCTCCTCGTCCGCAATAGAGCGCCGCGCAATGCCGAGGCGGCGCGACTCCTCGGCGATCATGATTTCGACGTCCGGGTCCGGCTGTGCCGAACGCGGACCGGACGGATAGCGGTACCAGCCGGCGCCCGATTTGCTGCCGAAGCGGCCGCGCTCGCACAGAAGATCGGCAAGGCGGGAATAGTGCATGTTCGCCGGCCAGGTCTTGAGCTGGCGCTGGCGCACGAACCGGGCAACGTCCTGTCCCGCCATGTCGAGCATGGCGCAGGGGCCCATGGCAAAACCGAACGACGTCAGTACCCGATCGATATCTTGGGGCAGCGCGCCCTCCTCCATCAGGCAATCCGCCTGCCGCAAATACGGGTAAAGCATGCGGTTGGCGCAGAATCCATCGCAGACCCCGACCACGACGCCGACCTTGCCGATCGCGCGCGCGAGTGTCACCGCCGTCGCCAGCACGGAGGGATCGGTTTCGGCGCCGCGCACGATTTCGAGGAGCCGCATGACATGCGCCGGGCTGAAGAAATGAAGTCCGATGACATCTTGCGGCCGCGATGTCACTGCCGCGATTGCATCGATATCGAGCGCCGACGTGTTGCTCGCCAGGATGGCGCCGGGCTTGGCGATCATGTCGAGCTGAGCAAAGACATCGCTCTTGACCGCCATGTCCTCGAATACAGCTTCGACGATCAGATCTGCGTCCGCAAGCTCGGCGAGACCCGTGCGTCCCGCGATACGCGCCTGCCGCGCAGTGAGCTCGGCTTCCGGCAGCGTACGCTTCGCACGGGCGCGCTCGTACACTTCACCGATGCGGTCCAGCCCGCGGGCAATGCCGTCCGCATCCTTCTCGACCAGCGTGACCGGCAGCCCGGCGTTCGCAAACACCATGGCGATGCCGCTGCCCATGGTGCCGGCTCCGATCACCCCAACCTTCGCGATTTCCTGGCGGGAGGTGGAAGCATCGACGCCGCGTACGACGGACGCTGCCTTCAAGGCGGCACCGAGGTAGTCACTCGCATCTGCCGGCGTGGTCATTCGGCCCATCCCGACAGCAATCTCTCACCGGTTTCGAGCTTATTCGGCATCGAGGCGGCCCCCTCGGCAAGGGTGATGGTTCCACAAACTGTCCGACAGTTCAACTGTCGTATAATCAGACAACTCTTGACAGAACCCGTCTGGGCCCTAGGCTCTCGTGCGCCCGCTACCGGAAGCCCGAGATGACCTCTGCCGACGTTACCGCCATCCGTCCCGGACACGAGTTCGATGTCGACCGCCTCGCCCACTATCTGACGAGCCATCTTGAGGGGGTATCGGGCGCGCTGACGGTGCGTCAATTCCGCGGCGGGCAGTCCAATCCCACCTTCCTGGTCGAGGCCGGCGAGCGCCGGTTGGTGTTGCGCAAAAAGCCGCCCGGCCAATTGCTGCCGTCGGCGCACATGATCGAGCGCGAGTATCGCGTCATGCATGCGTTGCGCGAGAGCGGCGTGCCGATCATCCGGACGCACCTTCTTTGCGAGGACGCCGCCGTAATCGGCACTCCGTTCTACCTGATGGATTTTGCCGAAGGCCGCGTCTTCCGCGACCCTGCTTTGCCAGGTCTCACCGCGAGCCAGCGCCGCGATATTTATGCGGCGATGAGCGAGGTGTTGGCGCAACTCCATATGGTCGACTGGCGCGCGGTCGGCCTGGAGAATTTCGGCAAGCCCGCAGGTTATCTTGCCCGGCAGATTTCGCTTTGGACGCGGCAGTACGAGGCGGCGAAGACGCATGCCATCCCGGCGATGGACGAACTGATCGGCTGGCTTCCCGCCCACATGCCTGCGGACGAAACGACAACGATTGCACATGGTGATTTTCGCCTGGAGAATCTCATGTACCACCCGGCCGAGCCGCGCGTGATCGGCGTGCTTGACTGGGAGCTGGCGACGCTGGGGCATCCGTTCGCGGACGTAGCCTACAATTGCATGATCTGGCATCTCGACCCGACAACGCCCAATCTCGGCGGACTTGCCGGCCGCGATCTTGCAGCGCTCGGTATTCCCACCGAGACCGACTACCTCGCCGGTTACGAACGCGCCGCTCGGCGCGGGCGCATCGCGCATTATCCCTTCTATCTCGCGTTTGCCTTCTTTCGCTTCGCCTCGATCGCGCAGGGCGTCTACGCTCGTGCCCTTGCCGGAAACGCCAGCGCGCCGAATGCGCTCGAGGTCGGTCTCCTTGCCACGCCGCTTGCCGATCTGGGCTGGAAGGCGGCGCAGCGAAACTGACGTAACTTCCCGAGCGCTGGCGGCTGGGTTGATCCGGGCCGCCATCGTCAACGCGCTAGAGCGCGATGGGTTTATGTTGAATCGCGATCGCGCTCTAGATCTTTGATGGAGCATGATCTTTTCGGAAAACCGGTATCCACCTTTCCGGATCATGCTAGTTGGTCGGCTTGCAGGTGACCGCCGGCGCCACGTCGGCGGCGCTGACCGTGGTCTTGATGACCGGACGCAGCACGCCGCCGACGTCCTCGACCACGCCGAAATAATTCGGCTTCAGCAACTGATGGTCCTCGGCCCGGATCGTCACCTTGCCCAAGACGGTATCGAATTCGTGGCCGGCCAGCGCCTTGGCGACATCATCCGGCTTGACGCTGTTGGCGGCTTTCACCGCCTGGAAGATGACCTGCATGCCGACATAGGTCTCACCTTCGAAATTGCGCGGAGGCGCGTTGTATTTCGCGGTCCAGGCTTTGACGAAGGCTTTGTTCTCCGGCGTGTCGAGCGTCGCGCTGTAATTGATGATGCCGTAGATGCCTTTCGCTGCGTCGCCGAGTGTCTTTACCGTGCTGTCGGTGGTGAAGCTCACACCGGCGACGGTAATGGCGTCGGTCAATCCGAATTGCTTGGCTTGCTGGGCGAAGTTGATGGCGTCGCGTCCGGCAAGAACGACCCAGACGCCTTCGGCACCGCTATTCTTCACCTGCTCGATATAAGGCGCGAAGTCGTTGGTATTCGCCGGCGTATAAAGTTCGGCGACGATTTCCTTTCCCAGCGACTTCGCCGTCTCGCCGAACAGACGGCCGGACCCGCGGCCCCAGGCGATGTCGATGGCGACGATCGCCCATTTCTTCTCCTTGCGGCTCGCGAGCCAGGGCTTCACGGTCGCGGCATCCATCGCCGACTGGGTGTTGACGCGGAAGACGCGCGCCACGCAATTCGCGCCGGTGAGCTCGTCGGCCTTGTTGATGGTGGAGATGTAGATCGAGCCCCACCGCTCCATCAGCGGCGCGATCGCCAGCCCTTCGCCTGAAGCGATCAGGCCGGTGAGAATGGGGTAGCCTTCGGAAACCAGCTTTTCCGCCTGGCGCCGCGCCAGTTCGGGCTTAGCTTCGGTGTCGTAGGATTTGTACTCCACCATGTGGCCGGCAACGCCGCCGTTGGCATTCGCCTCGTCCACGGCGAAGCGTACCGCACGCATCACTTCCTCGCCGAGCGTTGCGTATGTGCCGGAGAGATCGGTCGGAACACCGATGCGCAACGGTTCGCCCCCATGTGCCGCGCTCGCGAGAGTGGCGGCCAGCAACCCGGCGCCGAGCAAATTGATTGATCTGGGCATGTCCTTCCTCCTTTTCTACCCGCGAAGCACGCGGCCTGATGATTCCTTGTCGATCTCTTGCCTGCTCAGATAGCGATGTGACGTTGCAGTTCGTCCCGCCCTAGATTGTGCAGCGCGCCGCTTTCGGCGACCGCTCCCTTCGAGAGAACGTAGTAGCGTTCGGCCACTCGATGGATGAGGCTGACATTTTGCTCGATGAGCAGGATGCCGATGCCGCCGGCTGCAAGCCTGATCAAAAGCGCCGCCAGTTCGTCGACGATCACCGGCGCAAGCCCCTCGCTCGGTTCGTCGAGGATGAGAAGATCCGGATTGGCGATCAGTGCCCGGCCGATCGCGAGCATTTGTTGCTGGCCGCCGGAGAGCGCCAAGCCGGGGTTGCTGCGCCGCTCGCGCAGGATCGGGAACAGCTCGTGGATACGCGACAGCGACCAAGGCCCGTCGCGCTTTGTCGCCGTGCCGAGGAGCAGATTTTCCTCGACGGTGAGGTGCGGAATGATGCCGCGCCCCTGCAGCACGATGGCTATTCCATTCTGGGCCGCCGTATAGCCGCGCAACCGCGACAAGGCTTGGCCGCCCACCTCGACGTACCCTTGGGCGATCCGCGTAACGCCGCACAGCGTGTTGACGACCGTCGTTTTGCCGACGCCATTGCGCCCAACGAGCGCGACGCGCTCGCCCCCATCCACGGCAAATGTCACGCCGTTGAGAATGCGGGCGTGACCGTAGAGCGCATGCACATCGTGAAACGCGAGAAGCGACATCAGGCCTGCGTCCCCAAATAGGCGGCGACCACCGTGGGATCGGCTCTGATTTCGCTGCAGCTGCCTTCGCTGAGCATGCGGCCGAGATGCAGCACCGTGAGCCGATCGCAGATGGCGAACACCACCTGCATATCGTGCTCGACCAGCAGCGCCGTCACGTTCCAGCGATTGACCAGATCGCGCAGCGTACGGGCAAGCGCCAGCGACTCTTCCATCGTGAGGCCGGCGGCGGGCTCGTCCAGCAACAACACCGTCGGCCGGCCGACCAAGGCCAGCGCAAGATCGAGGCGCCGCTGATCGCCGTAGCTGATATCGGCTGCCGGCCTGTCGGCGAGAGCCGCGAGATTCAGCTCCCCCATGACCTCGGCAATGTCGGCGTCGGCCACCGCCCAGGCGGCGACGCGCAGCTGCTGCTTCACCGTCAGTTCGGGGAAGATGTTGGTGCGCTGAAAGGAACGGGCCATGCCGCGCTTGCGCCGCTGCTGCGGGTTGAGCGCGCTGATATCTTCGCCATTAAGCATGACGCGGCCGCGGCGGTTCTTGGCGCGGCCGGACAAGACATCGATCATCGTCGACTTGCCAGCGCCGTTCGGCCCGATGAGGCCGCGAATTTCGCCGCGTTTGAGCGCGATATTGACGCCATCGAGCGCGACAAAGCCGCCGAACTGCCGCGTCAACCCAAAACCTTCGAGCGCGAGTTCGGTCATTGCGGCGCTCTTCGCAGCAGGAGAAGGCGCAGCACGCCGACGATGCCCTGCGGTATCGTCAGCGTGACGAGAACGAGCGCACCGCCGACGATCGCCGGCCAATATTCCGCGAACTGACCGGCAAGATCTTTGACGTAGAAGAGGACGACCGCGCCCACCGCGGGCCCGATGATGAACTTGGCGCCGCCGAGGATCGCCATGATGAGCGCGTATCCAGACACGGTCCAATGGAACATTTGCGGCGCGATATATCCGTTGTAACTCGCCTGCAGGACGCCGGCGATCGCGGCGATGAAGGCCGCGAGCGCATAGACGAGCGCGCGCGGCAGCATGGTCGAGTAGCCAAGAAAGCGGGCACGCTCCTCGTTGTCGCGGATCGCCGCCGTCACCATGCCGATGCGGCTGCGCGCGAACAGCGCCAGCGCGACGAAAACGACGACGAGGACGGACCAAGCCAGCACCACCATGAACGCAGGATCTTGCAGCCCGTGCGACGAAAGGCCGAAGATTCGCGCCGGCAGATCGAACGACATGCCGTCGTCGCCCTTGGCGAGCTCGCGCCAGCGAAAGGCGACTTCGTAGAACGCTTGCCCGACCGCGAGCGTGAGCATGGCGTGCGCGACCCCGCTCACCCGCGCGATCACCAGTCCGAGGAGAAACGCAAGAAGCGCCGGCAACAACAGAGCGATCAGCAAGGCCGCTTCCGACCCGACAATCCGCCGCGCCACGAGAATTCCGAAGACATAGCCGCCGAGGCCGGAAAAGGCGGCCTGGCCGAAGCTGATCCGCCCGTTTTGCAGGGAGAGAAATCCAACGCTGGTCGCCAGCAGCGCATCGAACAGCGCTTGCGCGAACAGCGACATGGCAATCTTTGACGGAAAGATCAGCGGCAACGCGAAGCCGCCGGCGAGAGCGGCCGCGCCGACCAACAGAATCGCTGCCGCCGCTCCGATCTTTCGCGGGCGTACAACGATATTGGCCTGCGCGATCGTGCTCATGCGCGCGAGCCCGCGAGGCCGGTCGGCCGCCAGATCAGGATCGCCACCATCAGAAGGAAGGGCAGAATGGTGGCCGCCCACGGCAGATAGATGGCGCCGAAATTGTGAATTTGGCCAATCAGCAAGGCGGCAATGAAGGCGCCGGCGAAACTCCCCAAGCCGCCGATCACAACGACGATGAAGGAGTCGATGAGAATGTAACTCCCCATGGTCGGCGACAGCGTCAACAGCGGCCCGGCGACCACGCCGGATAGCCCGGCGAGCGCGGTGCCCAGCCCCACTACGATCATGCTCAGCCGGTCGACATTGATGCCCTGAATGGCCGCGACGCGCGCATCCGTGCTCGCGGCGCGAATATAGAGGCCGGTGCGGGTAAACCTCAGCCAAGCCGAAAGCGAGAGCGCGACCACAATGCTGACGGCAATGACAAAG
>Ga0187781_10002467_pt1 | contig 14064 bp, 10 predicted proteins | sample 0715_SJ02_MP02_2_FD_132447 | JGI IMG/M metagenome (GOLD analysis project Ga0187781, IMG submission 132447) | Tropical peat soil microbial communities from peatlands in Department of Meta, Colombia - 0715_SJ02_MP02_20_MG | ecosystem: Environmental > Terrestrial > Soil > Wetlands > Peat | place...
ACCAGCCCGGCTCTTACGGCACACAGGGAATAGCAGCCGCAAGCAACGTTCCGGGCGCACGCATCGAAGCCGGCGGCTGGGCCGATTCCTCGGGTAATCTCTGGCTCTTCGGCGGATCCGAGGGACCGGATGGAACCTTCCACCTCTTCAACGATCTCTGGGAGTTCAGCTCCGGCGAATGGACTTGGGTTGCGGGAACGAACCTGACCAATCAGAACGGTGTTTACGGGACCGAAGGATCGGCGTCCTCCTCGAACACGCCCGGCACCCGCGTCACTCCTCTGACCTGGATCGACTCCTCGGGAAACATGTGGCTGTTTGGCGGTGACGGCTACGACTCCGTCGGCGCACTCGGCGTCATGAACGATCTCTGGGAATACAACGACGGCGAATGGACCTGGATCGGCGGCGCCGAAACCGTAGGCGCCTCCGGAACCTACGGAACTGAGGGCACCGGCGCGTCCACCAACGTCCCCGGCGCCCGTTATGGCAGCGTCACCTGGATCGATTCCTCCGGAAATTTCTGGCTCTTCGGCGGCAACGGCTTCGATTCGGCTGGCACCTTGGGCATGCTGAACGACCTCTGGCGCTATCAACCCTGACGCAAGTCTCAACTGGTAACAGTCGTCGCCGCACCCAACGCTTCGCTAGAAGGGAGGGGATAAGTTTCGCAACTGGTAACTATCGCTCCAGGCTGGAACTGCCTCGCTGCTTCCACCAAACGCAGAGCACAACCACCGCAACCACGACCACAATCAGCACATTGATCCGCGTCACCGTTCGCGCCAGCAACCGCCAGTGATGCCCGAACAAATATCCCGCGGCGGCAATGCAGCTCACCCACACCACCGCGCCCAGGAAGTTGTAAATGGCAAATGGCTTCCAGCGCATGCGCAGAACACCGGCAAGCGGACCGGCGAGCACCCTCATCCCGAACACAAATCGCGCAAAGAAGATCGTGAACGAGCCATACTGCGCAAACAGCGCTTCCCCGCGCGCCAGCACGTTATCCCGAACCCGAAAGAAGCTCCTGTACCGTTCCAGCAGCGGACGCCCGAAGTAAAGACCAAGCGCAAATCCCAGGTTGTCGCCGATGGTCGCCGCGCAAGTGGCAACCACAATAATCCGTGCCAAATGCAGCTTGTGTTCGGAGTAGGCAAAGAAGCTCGCCACCAGCAGCGTAGTCTCGCCCGGAACCGGAAGCCCGGCGTTCTCGCACAGGAGCATCAGCGCCACGGCCCAATAGCCATAATCGGCGACAAACTCTCGCACGAAATGGCTAACGCTGTGCCCCATGATTGGGAGGCGATACGGAACGCAAGCTAGCTTAGCAGATAGGAAAACGGCGGGTTGCTCAGGACGGGCGCCCGCTGGTCAGGAACTCGATCAGCGCCGCCGCACACTGCTGCGGCGCCTCCTCATAGGGCAAATGTCCCACGCCCTCGAACGCCACCAGCCGGGCATCGCGGAAGTTCCGCCGCAACGGCTCCGCCGAGCCAAAATGCACCGCCCGGTCCCGCGTCCCCCACAGCAGCAGCGTGGGATAGTCACGAATCTTCGGCAGCTCCCGTTCCAGATCCGCGAGGTCCGCCGTCCAAGTGCTCAGGATGCGCGCAGCGTGGCGAAACCCGTGATTCTGCTCCACGGGAATGCGGTAGCCGGCTAGGGAATCCGGTGGGATTTTTGCCCCGTCTCCAAATAGCCGCCGCAACCACAGATGGTCAAGCGCGCGCCAGCGCTCGATCGTATGCCGGAATATGAAGGATCCAACGGGAGTCACCAGAAGCGGCGCCAGCCGCTTCCCGTGCGGCGACCAGGGATTCACCGGCGCAACCAGAATCAGCCGCTTTAGCCCCAGCCCTTCCCAACGATCGCGCCGCTCCGCCAGCAGCGCGGCCGCCATGATCGAAACCGCGCCCCCATGGGACGTACCCAGCAGGTCAAACTCCGTCAGGCCCACGGCTTCGGCGAACTGGAGCAGTCGTTCTGCCGTCGCCCGCATCGAGCAATCCATGCCTTCTGGCGCAACCGAGTATCCCATGCCGAGGTTGTCGATGGCATACACCGTCGCGTGCCTGGCAAGCGCGGGCATAACAAAACGCCAGGAGAACGCGTAGGCCATCAGCCCGTGCACCAGGATCAGCGGCGGCCCCGAACCGGCCTTGAGGTAGCGCATGCGCCCCCCCGCCAGCCCGATCCAGTGCTCCGCGATGCCCCCATCAGCAGCCGTCGCCAGCACTGCGCCTCCGGCCGCCCGCACCGCATCCGTCTTGGCCGGAGGATTTGCCGGTTGCGTCGAATTTTGTGTCTCCGCAGGCAACGTATTCCTCAGGACGTGCGTCTCATTGATTGAGTGATATCGCCTCTGTCGCTTGGGTGGGGGCAGGAAAGTTGCCCCCACTAATTTTTGCCCGCCTTTACCCCACCGCCCGGAGAATTCCCAACTTACACTGCACCAACGGCCGCGTGGGGCGAAGTTCTTGCCCGTTTGCTTCCCAAGAACTTTTTCAGCACGCGAATCCCTTTATCCACGTGTTTCTCTTGGAGCAAGAATGGCGGCAGAAAACGCAAAACCGTGTCCTGCGTCACATTGAACAGTACGCCTTCCGCAAGCCCTTGCTCCACGAACGGACGCGCCGGAACTTCAAGCACAAGTCCCTGAATCAATCCCCGTCCGCGCGCTTCGCGAGCCGCGGCGTATTTTGTCACCAGTGCTTCCAGTTCCTGCCTTAGATATGCGCCAACGCGAGCCACGTTTTCGAGCAGCCGCTCCTCTTCAACGATGGCGAGATATTCAAGCCCCACGCGGCAGGCGAGCGGCCCTCCGCCAAATGTTGTTCCGTGTTGCCCGACCGAAATTGCCGAGGCAAGGTGCTCCTTCGAAATGAATGCGCCCAAAGGCACTCCTGCCGCGATCGGCTTGGCAACGGTCACGATGTCCGGCACAACGCCAAAGGTCTGAAACGCGAAGATCGTCCCGGTTCGGCCGAGCCCGCACTGAATCTCGTCGAAGATGAGCGCGGCCTGGTGCTGATCGGCCAGCAAGCGGCACTCGCGCAGGAACTCCGGCGAGCACTCCAGGATGCCACCCTCGCCGAAGATGGGCTCCAGCACGATGGCACAGGTGTTGGCGTTGACCGCGGCGCGCAGCGATTCCAGATGATTGCGTTCGACAAAGGTCACGTCTTTCAGCAGCGGCTCAAATCCTTTCCGATACTTGTCCTGTCCCGTGAGCGACATCGCGCCAAAGGTTCGCCCATGGTACGAACCCTGCAAGGCAACCAGCCCGCACTTGGCATCGCCGCCGGCTTTGTGTCCGGCCAAGCGCGCCAGCTTGACGGCGCCTTCCATCGCCTCGGTACCGCTGTTCGAGAAGAAGACGCGGTCGAGACCTGAAAGCTGGCACAAGCGCCCGGCAAGCTGCCCCTGATATTCGTTGTAATAGAGATTGGAAAGATGGATGACACGGGCGGCCTGCTCGCGAATGGCCTTCACAATACGCGGATGCGCGTGCCCAAGCGCATTCACGCCCAGTCCGGCCACGAAGTCGAGATACTTCTTGCCCTCGAAGTCATACAGGTAAACGCCCTTCCCGCGCTCGAAAGCAACGGGATATCGGTTGTAGGTAGGGAGAAGGAAACGCTTTTCGAGATCAGCGATCTGTTCCAAGCGAGACATGCATAGATTCTAGAACGTTAGAGGGAGGGAGACCAAAAGTGCGCTCTGCTAGAATTCTTGCCAGTGTTGCAAGGGGTGACCATGCTCCGAACATCTTTTCGCATCATGTTCCTTCTGATTGCTCTAACTTTGCCAGTATTTGCCAGGGACTCGGCCAGCGATCCCCGGCTGAAGAATGCTTTCCGCCGACCCGTAGAAAACGGCTGGACTTTCGTTCACCTGGAAGGCCAGCCGTCCGAAATCGGCTTCCAGAACGGCTACCTGCTCTCCGCCGAGATCGAGGACCTGCTGAAAGTGGTCACACTCGAGGAAACCCACGGCACCAACAAGGACTGGCAGTTCTTTCGCGAAGCCGCACGCACCATGATGTGGCCGCACATCGAGCCGGAATATCGCGATGAACTGCAGGGCATTACTGACGGGGCGACCGCCAAGGGCGTGAAGCTCGACCTCTGGGATGTCGTGGCCCTGAATGCAGCCGAAGAGTGGGATTACTACGTCAAGCAATACGATAAGGATCACGGCATCAAGTCGCCCGACTCGCTGGTCGCCCCCGACCATTGCAGCGCTTTCGTCGCCACCGGCAGCTACACAAAGGACGGCAAGGTCGTGATCGCCCATAACAACTGGACAAGTTATCTCGACGGTGCACGCTGGACCATCATCTTCGATATCGTTCCCGCCAAGGGCAACCGTATGCTCATGGACGGTCTGCCCGGGATCATTCACAGCGCTGACGATTTTGTCATCAACTCCGCCGGTATCGCCATCACCGAAACCACTATTGGCTCGTTTTCCGGCTACGATCCTGCCGGCATTCCGGAATTTGTTCGGGCGCGCAAGGCGGCGCAATACTCTGCCTCCATCGACGACTTCGCCCGCATCATGAAGAACGGCAACAACGGCGGCTATGCCAATAACTGGCTGCTCGCCGATATCAAGAACAACGAGATTGCCAGCCTAGAACTCGGCCTGAAGAATGTCACGCTGGAGCGCAAGAAGGACGGCTACATCGTGGGCGCGAACTTTCCCGTCAACGAGAAGCTCATCCGCGAGGAGACCGACTTCAATCCCGCCGACATGAGCGTGAGCGCCAACGCTCGTCACGCGCGCTGGGAGCAGCTGATGGCAGAGAACAAGGGCAAGATCGACGTCGCCACGGCGGAGCGTTTCCTGGCCGACCACTACGACACCTACACGAAGAAGGAAGAAGCCAGCGAGCGCACCCTCGACGGCCACATCGATCTGTCGCCGCGCGGCATGGGCCACTGGCAGCCGCCCTACGGCAACGCCGGCGCGGTGCAGAACAAAGCTGCCGACGCCGCTATGATCGCCCGTATGTCGTTCACCGCAGCCGCCGGACATGCCTGCGGCAAGAACTTCATAGCGCTGGAACATCTGCAAGAGCATCCTGAGTTTAACTGGGAGCAGGGCGAACTGCGCGATATGGACGCGTTCCCGTGGACGACGTTTTCGGCGGCAAAGTAGCAGAAGAGCTCTTGAGCTTTCCTAGCTTTTAGCTTTTAGCTTTTAGCTTTTAGCTTTTAGCTCTTACGTCTCGCCTCTTACCTCTCACCTCTCAGGACTTCTCCGAACTCTGGGCTCTTTTGCATCGGGAAACCTCACCTTCAAACCTTCGGCGGGCTATTCCTGAAATGCGGAGGCGCATTCCAAAAATCATAGCAAGCCTTCGTTAAGCTCTTTATAATTATGGAAGTTGCTCTTTCGGAGCGACTTAACACCATGGGCGAGTCGTTTGAGGTGGCAGCCAAGTTGCTCAAGAGTGAGCGACGGCGGAATGATGGCCGCGCCGTTGCTTCACCGTTCCAGCCCATGAACCGCGAATTTCAGGCCCGATTCACCGTCATCGTGCTGTTGCTCCTTACAGTCGCGGCGGCGGTTTTCGCGGGTTACAACTATCGCCTGGAGCACGATTCCGCCATTCCCGATGACGGAGCCTGGTGGATGGAGCGGAACGGGGTGATCGTGGCGGATCACCTCGATCCCAAGGGGCCTGCGGCCCTGGCTGGCATCCGCGATGGCGACGTGGTGGTAAGCGTCAATGGCCGGACGATCACCAGCACAGCGTCCCTGACCCGCCAGCTTTACTATTCCGGTGTTTATTCGAAGGCGACCTACTCGCTGCTTCGCGGCTCGGTCCCGCTCGACGTGGTGGTGGTACTGGTGCCCGCCGAGCGCTCCATGAACGACTGGCTGCGTTTGATCGCGCTGATTTATCTCGGCATCGGCCTGTATGTGCTGCTGCGGCGCTGGACCGCGATCGGCTCCACGCACTTTTACATCTTCTGCCTCGTCTCGTTCATCTTCTACTCGCTGCATTACACCGGCAAGTTCAACACCTTTGACTGGATCGTCCTGTGGAGTAACGAAGTCGCCTGGATCCTGCAGCCCGCGCTCTTTCTGCATTTTGTGCTGACCTTCCCCGAGCGCCAGCCATTTGCGAACCGGCATCGCTGGGCGCTGCCGCTGCTTTACCTGCCTGGGGTGGCGTTGCTTCTCGTACAGATCGCCGCCTTTCAGCTCTTGAAGGCCAGCGCGCGCCTGCTATGGCACCTGAACCAGGTGCACTGGGCCTACCTCACCATCTTCTTCGTGTCGGCCGCTTTGGTCCTGTGGCGAAGTTATCGGCGGGCAGCGGACCCGATTCTCCGGCAGCAACTCAAGTGGATTACCCGCGGCACTGTACTGGCTATCACGCCGTTCACGGTTGTTTACGTCCTGCCATATCTTTTCGGCGCCATGCCGTCGCTGGCGATGAAGGTGACGGTGTTGTCACTCGGCCTCCTGCCGCTGACATTTGGCTATGCCATCGTCCGCTACCGTTTGATGGACGTTGACCTGATCTTCAAGCGCGGCATGGCTTACACGCTCGCGGCCGCGGCCATCGTCGCCGCCTACTTTGCCGTCGTTGCCGCCATCGCGGAACTCGTCCACACTCGCGTCCCCAGTTCCGGTCCCGCCGGGCTGATAGTCGCCATCGCGGTCACCGCATTGCTGTTTGACCCGGTACGCAAGTGGATTCAGGAAAAACTCGACCTTTTCTTCTACCGCACGCGCTATGACTACCGCCGTACCCTCATCGACTTCGGGCGCGATTTGAGTTCGGAGACGGACCTCGACAAGATGCTCTCGTCCGTCGTCGATCGGCTCGCCCGCACGCTGCTGGTCGATCGCATTGCGATTTTCCTGGGCAACAGTGACGCCTCGCGCTTTGAACTCTCAAAATCTTTTGGCTTGGGAGCGATCGGCGCCCTGGATTTGTCGTTCCTCTCGAAGCCGCGGCTGGAATTCGCGGCCGGCCACATCTTTTTCGAGAACACGCGCCAGCTGCCGCGCGAAACCGCGGCCGGCCAGGAGGCGATCTCGCGGCTCGATTTGAACTATTACATCCCTTGTCACGCCCGGCAGAAGACGATTGCCTTTCTCGGTTTAGGCAAGACTATGGAAGGGGATTTCCTGTCGAGCGAAGATGTGGAACTGCTCGAAACCCTGGCGGGCTACATCGGAATCGCGATTCAGAATGCTCGCCTGTACACGTCACTCGAACAGAAAGTCGCGGAATACGAGCGGCTGAAGGATTTCAACGAAAACATTGTCGAATCGATCAACGTGGGCGTGTTGGCGGTCGATCTGCAGGATCGCATCGACTCCTGGAATTCGCAGATGGAAGTCATGTACGCCCAGCCGCGCTGGCAGGTCGTGGGCCGTTCTCTGAGCGAAGTGCTGCCGGCGGCTTTCGTGGAGGAGTTCTATCGCGTTCGTCAGAATCCCGGCATTCATAATCTTTATAAGTTCCGGCTGGCCACTCCCACGGGAGAATCGCGAATCGTGAATGTGGCGATCGCGCCGCTGGTAACCCGCAAGTTCAATGTCATCGGCCGCCTCGTCATCATGGACGACATCACCGAGAGAATCGAACTTGAGGCGCAGCTCACCCAGGCGGATAAGCTTTCCTCGGTTGGCCTACTGGCCGCGGGTGTGGCCCACGAAGTGAACACGCCCCTGGCGGTGATCTCGTCCTACGCCCAGATGCTGGCCAAGCAACTGCAGGCGGATCCGCCGAAAGCTTCCGTGCTGGAGAAGATTACGAAGCAGACGTTCCGCGCCTCGGAAATCGTAAACAACCTGCTCAACTTTTCCCGCACCACGGGGACCGAGTTCGCCGAGATCAGCTTGAACAAAGTCATCGCCGATACCCTGGCCCTCCTCGAGCACCAGTTCAAGGTGGCGCATGTAAAGGTGGAAATGGATCTCGTCCAAAACCTGCCGCCGATTCAAGGCAATGCCGGGCGCCTGCAACAGGTGTTCCTCAATCTCTTCCTGAACGCAAAAGACGCGATGGCGGGCGGCGGGACCCTCAGCGTAGCGACCCTAAACGGCGAATCGGTCAGCGCCCGGGTCAGCGATACCGGTTCCGGCATCGCCCAGGAACACATCCACCGTATTTACGATCCGTTCTTTACCACAAAAACGTCCCCCGCCGAAGGACAGAACCGGGGCACTGGCTTGGGCCTTTCCGTTTCGTACGGCATCATCCAGGAGCACGCCGGAAATATTCGCGTCGAAAGCCGCCCCGGCGCGGGTACGACCTTCACCCTGGACTTCCCCGTGACTAGGAAGGCGACCCATGTCTGAAGTTGCAGTGATCCCGCGCCGAGGCACACCGGAATCCGGGCCGCAAAGCGCCGGCCGGATTCTCATCGTGGACGACGAGCAGGAAATTCGCGAATCTCTGGAAACCCTGTTCGGGCTCGAAGGGTACAGCGTCACCGTGGCTGGGACCGGGCGCGAAGGCCTGGCCCAGATCGGAGAGCGCAGTTTTGATGTCGTGTTGCTCGACCTTGCTCTGCCCGACCGGAACGGCATGGAAGTTCTCTCCGAGATTCGCGCGGCACACCCTGAACAAGCGGTCATCATGATCACCGCCTATGGGACGGTCGAAAACGCGGTGCTCGCGATGCAGTCGGGCGCGACGAATTTCATCCAAAAGCCTTGGGACAACGAGAAACTCCTCGCCGACGTTCGCATTGCGGTCGCGCGTCAAAAAGCGGAAGAAGAAAACATTCAGCTCAAGCGCGCGCTCAAGCAGCGTTACAACTTCGAGAACATCGTCGGCAAGAGCGAGGCGATGCTGAAGATTTTCGACCTAGTGGCGCAGGTCGCGCCCAGCCGCTCGACGGTTTTGCTGCAGGGTGAAAGCGGAACCGGCAAGGAATTGATCGCCAAGGCCATCCACCTGAATTCGCCTCGCCGCGATCGTCCCTTTGTCCCCGTCAACTCCGGTTCAACACCGCCCGACCTGCTGGAATCGACTCTGTTCGGCCACGTCAAAGGAGCGTTCACCAGCGCCGTCGCCTCCAAGAAAGGCCTTTTTGAGGTCGCCGATCACGGCACCATCTTCCTCGACGAAATCGGCACCATGAGCCTGGACACGCAGGCCAAAATTCTGCGCGTGCTGCAGGACCGCAAGTTCATGCACCTCGGCGGCGTGCAGGAAATCCAGGTCGATGTGCGCATCATCGCCGCCACCAATGTCGATCTTCGCCAGATGGTGCGCGAGGGAAAATTCCGCGAGGACCTGTTTTATCGGCTCAATGTCATCACTCTCGACCTGCCGCCACTTCGCCAGCGCCGTGAAGACATCCCCCTCCTGGTGGATCACTTCCTGAAGAAATATTCGGAGGAGAACAATCTGCCGGCGCGCAAAATCGGTACGGAGGTGTTGCGCCCCCTGGTTAGTTATGCCTGGCCGGGCAATGTTCGGGAGCTGGAAAATACGATTGAACGAGCCGTGGTCCTGTCTTCCGACCCGACCATTGCCGTCGACCTGCTGCCTGACCACATCGTTGGCCGCGGCATCGTAGCCCCGGCTCTGGATGCGGCATCGGGCGCGTCCCTGTTCAACATCATGGAAGACTGCGAGCGCCGCATCATTGTGGACATGCTGGAAAAGTGTGGCTGGAATCAGACCGAAGCCGCTGAGCGGTTTCACGTCCCGCTTTCCACGCTCAATCAGAAGATCAAGCGGCTTGCTATCGAGATACGGAAGAAAAACAACCATCGGGACCATGTCGGGACATCGGGTGATCGGGACATCGGGTGATTCGCCTCGGGTCCCGGGAACGGCCTTAGCTAACAGGTGACGTTGAGCAAACTGACATTGTTCCTACTCTTGATCCAATCAGCAACACTTCTCGTTGCCATCGGCGCTCTTGGCGGCGGCCTCTTTATAGCCAAGTCGCGTAAGAACCCAGCCAGCACCCCCAAGGATCACTGCTGGGCCCCTACCGATGAATAATCACCCTATCACCCGATGGCCCGATCGCCCGATGCCCGTAATGCTATAGTTCACTGAACGGAACGCTCTTCTCGCTTATGGCACTCGAACTGGAACTGGTCTCGCCCTTCGACATCGCGAAAGACTTCGTGCTTTCCGTGCAGGAATACACCCTGCTTTCGCTGCAGTCACTGGGAAATTTTTTCCGGCGCCCTCTTTACATGGCCGACATGTTGCAGCAGGCCGACCTGATTGGCTTCGGATCGTTGCCCATCGTCGTTCTGACGGGTTTGTCGGTGGGCGCGTTGCTCGCCCTCAACTCCGCCAGCACTTTGCAGCGTTTCGGCGGAATTACGCTGATTGGCCAACTCGTTTCCATCGGCATGGTCACGGAACTGGGCCCGCTGATCACCGGACTGATGGTCGCCGGCCGCAACGCTTCCGGCATGGCCAGCGAACTCGGATCGATGATCGTTACCGAACAGATTGACGCCATGCGCGCGCTCGGCACCGATCCCAGCAAAAAGCTGGTCACGCCACGCGTTGGCGCTACCGCCTTCATGCTCTTTTTTCTAACCATCATTGCCGATCTGCTCGGCCTCGCCGGCGGTTGGGCGGTCGCGCATTTCTTGTTCGGGCTCGACACCAACCAGTACTGGACTTCTGCCTGGCAGATCCTTGTTTTCCGCGATGTTTTTACCGGCCTCATCAAGCCCGTGCTGTTCGGCTTCATCATCGCTACCATCGGATGCTATTACGGCATGTCGACGCGCGGCGGCACCCAGGGCGTGGGCCGTTCCACTACGCAGGCCGTGGTCGCTTCCTCAGTGCTGATCCTCGTCACCGATTTCTTCGTCACCAAATTGATCTTCGCGGTCCTGGGGGTGCGGTAGGCGATGTCCGCTCCGACCCTGCCGCTGGACCAACCCGCGCCCAAACCGGGCGAGCCCTCCGGCTTCGCCATCGGATTCGAAAACGTCTGCATTGCCTTCGACGAAAAAGTGGTGCTCGACGGCGTCTCCTTCCGGCTTCCCCACGGCGAAACTAAGGCGTTGTTCGGCATCGCCGGCTCGGGCAAGAGTATTCTCCTGAAGCTCGCGATGGGCCTGCTTCGTCCCGACAGCGGGCGCATCTGGATGTTGGGCGAGGAAGTCACCCGCATGTCGGAAGAGGAACTTTTCGCGTTGCGCCGGAGAGTTGGAATTGTCTTCCAGGAAAGCGCGCTGTTCGATTCACTCAAGGTATGGGAAAACGTCGCGTTCCGGCTCGTCGAAGAGCATGTTCCAGACAATGAAATCGAAAGCCGGGTGCGGGAAGTGCTTCGCTTCGTCGAGCTCGAACGAACTTATGACATGCTTCCGTCTGAACTCTCCGGAGGTATGCGCCGCCGCGTGGCCATCGCCCGCGCCATCATCACCCAGCCCGAAGTGCTGCTCTACGATTCGCCCACCGCCGGTCTCGATCCGGTTACCTCCAATACCATTGTCGAACTCATCATGAAACAGCGCGACGTCTACAAAACCAGCGCCCTCATGGTGACGCACCGCCTGCAGGACGCGTTCACCATGGCCACACACGAGTTCGATCGAAAGAGCAATCAGATGGCCACGATTCCCAAAGGCCAGCGCTGTGAGGTTCCGCTGAGTTTCCTGATCCTGCGCGACGGCAAGGTGATTTTTGATGGCGACGCTCACGAACTCGCCACCTCGCGCGACGAGTATATTCGCGAATACATTTCCTAGCGCCCTGCGACCAAGGCTGGCTCGTAGCCAGCAGGGCGCAGGCCGCTTTCTTACTCTGCCTTTTTGTCGCCGACTTTGTTGGGCTGCTTGCCCGGCAACCCCACCGGGTTGTCGTGCGTTCGCTCCCGGAAGCCGCCTTTCATGCCGGTAGCAAGACCGATCGCCGATTCGCCGAACCTGTCGCGAACCTGGTCTGCAGCGGCCAGCACCTTTTGCCAGCGCTCGTCGCGGGCGGGTTCCAGCAGATCAAGCTGCGCGCCGCGGGCGTCGAAGTGCGAGGTCTGCACTCCCAGCAGCCGCACCGGCGCGCTCCTATTCCAGTTGGCAAGAAAAAGCCTGCGCGCCTGTTCGAAAATCTCGCAGTCGGTCTGCATCGGTTGTTCCAGCGAGTGCGCCCGCGTAATTGTAGTGAAATCCTTGTAGCGCAGTTTCAGCTGAATCGTACGGGCAAAGTATCCACCTTCGCGCAGCCTTCGCCCAACCATCTCCGAGAGCCGCATGAGCGTCGACTCCAGCCGCGCGACGTCGCCAGTGTCTTCATCGAACGTGTGCTCATGGCTGATCGACTTGGGCTCACTGTGCTCGCCGACCTCGGTATCGAACCAACCGCCTGCATCTTCGCCGCGCGACTTTCCCGCCAGCGCCAAGCCCCATTTCCCGAAGCGTTCTTCCAATTCGGATTCCTTGAGCGCCGCCAGATCGCCCACACGCTGAATCCCCATCGCGTGCAGTTTCTGTTCCATTACTTTGCCCACACCTGGAACGTCACGGACATCGAGCGGCGCAAGAAACCTGGCTTCCTGGCCGGGCAAAACCCAGAGCACGCCGTGCGGCTTGGCTTTGGCGGAGGAGACTTTGGCGATGAGCCGCGAACTGCCGATGCCAATCGAACAATTCAGTTGCGTCGCCCTCTTCATCTCCGCGTGCAGGCGGTCGGCGCAGCGCAGCGGAGACCCATGCAGCCGTTCGGTCCCGGTCATATCGAGGTAGGCTTCATCCACGGACGCCATCTCGACCAGAGGAGAGAAATGTCCAAGCACTTCGTGCACGCGATGCGAGTACTCGCGATAGCGCTCAGGATGGCCGTCCACGAAAATGGCTTGCGGGCAAAGCTTGGCGGCCGTTCGCAGCGGCATGGCGGAATGCACGCCGAACTTGCGTGCCGCATACGAGGCGGCCGACACCACGCCGCGTTCGTCGCGCTGTCCTCCCACGACAACCGGCTTGCCTTTCAGCGACGGATCATACAGCTCTTCCACCGACACAAAGAACGCGTCCATGTCGACGTGGAAGATGGTGCGCTGAATCGGGGGATCGAGTGATCGGGTCATCGGGCGATCGGTTCTGAGACGCGCACCATTCTAACAAGCGGCAAATCGTCGGTTTGCGAGCCGGGAATATTAGGGGATAGAAACGTTGGCGCGCCATTCCTGCGCGTTCTTTGCGAACAGTGGTTCCACGCAGCCAATCCCTCAGGACTGCCGCTCACGCTGGCGTCGGAGGAGGCAACGCGGAACGTAACATCTATCTAATTTTCCCTTCCCTGCAATCAGGGCGATCTTCTTTTCGTCTCGATCCTGTGCATCGGGGATAAGGCGTCTGAAGGCATCGCGCAAGTTGACGCAAACCAGAACTTGATTCGGGACAGGAAACGGGTTTGCCCACTAAATTGTTCCCGATATGCTCGCTCGTATTCGTACAACGCCGTGATCGGCGTCACAGAAACCAGTGTGCGGCTTCACTGTACTGCCATTGCCTTTGCGCTCAAATCGAAGCATGAAGCATCGTATCGAAGAGATTGGTAGAGAACTGATGGTGCTGCTTGACGAACAACGGACGCTCTTGAGTCTGCCCCCGACTGTCTTTAAGGGTGCCGAATACGCTGACTACGAAAATCGCGAGCAGAAAATTGTAGAGTTGCGCTGGGAACTTAAAGCACTTCGCCACGCTTTATAGATTCTGGTGCCGTCGATCGTTGGTTTCCTCGGCACCTCGTTCTCGATCAGAAATTTGAAAAAACCTTAAGCTACGGCTCAACTTGTTTCTTACTTTTCCCTCCACGAGCACGAAGCAACGGGGCTATGTGCCTGAGTAGGGTATGCGGGACCAACTGAGCGGTGCTCCGTTGAATGCGTAACTCAGCCGGTCTTGGGGTCCATGTTTACCTCCCTTGAAAGCCTCCGAAAGATTCATCGATCCTAACGCTTGATTGTCACTATCAGGCGTGGCTGTTGAAAAAGTCGGAGAGAGGAGCGTCGATTCCCGCAAGCATCGGGTCGTGGTTCCTAACTTCTCGTCAGCCCCTACGCGGTTGCGATGTGCGGGGCGGGCTGACAAGTAAGGAAG
>Ga0187781_10002468_pt1 | contig 14055 bp, 13 predicted proteins | sample 0715_SJ02_MP02_2_FD_132447 | JGI IMG/M metagenome (GOLD analysis project Ga0187781, IMG submission 132447) | Tropical peat soil microbial communities from peatlands in Department of Meta, Colombia - 0715_SJ02_MP02_20_MG | ecosystem: Environmental > Terrestrial > Soil > Wetlands > Peat | place...
ATAGATCGTCCCTTTTAGTCGTAGTCAAAAGTGTTTTTGCGAAGCTATACCTCAAGTTCACCCGCAACGTCATGGCCGGGACAAGCCCGGCCATGATGTCGCCGGCAAGACCGCTCACTTCAAGGCATAGACTTGCAGCGGCCCGACCCCATCGATCTCCCGCCGCTCAAGCCACGCTGGCGCCTCGCCGCGCGAAAGCATCGCCGCGAGGCCGTTCGGCGCGCGCTTGGCGAATGCCGCCGTCTCCGCGGGACACCACAGCACGAGGTCCGCGCCCGCCTGGCGCAAGATTTGTTCCGCCGCGCCCGCATCGGCGAGGAAAGCGTCGATGACGATGCGGTTGCCGTGGTTGTCGCGGTGGTAGGGGCCCGAGAAAACCGAGAGCGGCGTATAGGCCAAGAGATATGGCCCGAAGTCGAAAGACGCGGCGACGCGCGCCGGGGCGAACCCCGTCAGCCGCGACAGGACCTCCGGCTTGCGGCACTCGCCGACCTCCAGCTTCTTGCCGGTCCCGCCCGCGGCGTCCGCCTCTTCCGTCGCGGCTCCCGTGGCGCTCGCCGGCGCGAACAGCCCCAGGCCGATCGGCGAAACCGCGAGACAGATCGCCGCCGCGGTCAGGGCGCGGGTCAGGGGGCTGAAAGCGCGCGTCAGGCTCTCGGCGGCAGCGGCGACCGGCAGGCAGAGCGCGGCCATGGCGATCGGCGTGACTGAGGTGAAGATGCGCACCTGCCAGAAAATGCCCCCGAGAGCGCCGACGGCGATGAGTGCGCCAGTGATGAGCCAGCGCCGCCGGGCCTCGCCGCCGCTCCGCGCGCCCGCAACGAGCGCCGTCAAGAGGGCGAGCAGAACCGGAACGCCCATGGCGACGACCGTGGCCGGCTTCTTCGCCCAGAAGAACCACAATGGCCACGCTTCGGTGACGTGCGAAAGCCAAAGTTCGCGCGCCAGCGGATCTATGCCGCCGAGCGGATCGCCGAGGCACTGCGGCGCGATGAGGAGGAAGGTTGCGACCGCTGCGACGCCAGCGACGGCGACTGCAATAGCTCGCGCGCGCCAGTCCAAAAGACGCGGCGCGAGCAGCGCCAGCAGGCCCATTCCCGCGGCGCCGACGAGAAGACCTGCGAGATAGGGCGATGAATAGGCGTCGCAGGCGGCGACGAGATAGCGCGAGGGGCCGACGGTCAGCGCGTAAGCCGCCGGGCATGCGGTCGCGAGCGCGACGGCGAGCCAGGCCAGCGGCGCCTGCATTCGCGCCCCGTCGATCACGAAAAGCAGCGGCGTCGCCGCCAGCATGATCGCGAAGAACGGCAGGTTCTCGAGACAGATCGCGAAGGACAACGCCATCGCCGCGCCGGCGGCGAGCATGAGGCGCGCCCTGCGCGGGTCGAGCGCCTGCAGATAGAAGCCGAGCGAGACCAGCAGGAGCAGGGCTCCTGGCGCGTGATGATCGATGCGCCCTGGCACGAACTGCGTAAGGTTCTCGCCCGAGAGCAGCGCCAGCAGCACCGCGATGTGACGGGAGGCGTTCGGGGCGAGGACGCGGGCGAACCAGGGCGAGAGCAAGAACAGCGCGCCGAGCAAGCCGAGCGGGAACAGCAGACGCGTGGCGATCTCGGCGGTTTCCGGGGAAAGGAAAAGGCGAAAGAAGAGCTGCGTCGCCGCGAGCGGCGCATCGACGATCCGCGACCAATGGCTGAACACGCCTCGCGGCGGATCGAGCCGATAGACAGTCATGTCGAACCAGGACTGGCCGGCGAGCAGGTCGCGGACCTGCACGGCCCGCATGGCGTCGTCGGTGTCGAAGAAGGCGCCGGTGGACCAGATCTTCTGCGCCTGAGCGAAGGTCAGGGCCGTGGAGGCGGCGAGCGCGAGCAGCGCCGAGCCCCAGACTGGGAAGCCGAAGCTGCGGGCGCCGATCTTCTCAGCGTCCACCGAAGCGATCGACATAATTTGCGGCCCAGGCTCTGGCCCCGTGCGAGAACAGCAGCGCGCGCCGGGTGACGAAGTTGAAGGAGAAAACGAAGCCGACCGTCGAAATCTTGGCGAGCGCGACGCCGAGGCCGCAGGCGCCGACGAAGAACCCCATCAGCGTGACGCTGATCGCGAGGCCGGCAAGCCCGGTGATGAAGAAGCCGATCGCCTCATGTGTGGGCCGCAGGGCGCGACAGTCCTGGAACACGTAGCGCACACTCAGGAAATAGAGAAAGACAAGGCCGGTCAGGAACCCTGTCGCCGAGGCGACGAGATAATTGACGCCGAGCGCCTTGTTGAGAACGAGCAGCGTGCTCGCGTCGAGCGCAAGCGCCGCGCCGCTGGCGGCGCCGTATTTGAGGAGATCGACGGCCATCCGCGCGAGCGCGGCGAGGCGCGTGCGGCCTAAGAGCGCCGCCGAGGGGGCGTAGAGAGCTTCCTGCGTCATGATCAGGCGACCTTCCTCGGCACGAGGCGTTCGCTCGACAGCGCCTCCTGAGCGCCCGAGACCCCGGCCTCCGAATATTCAGCGTCCTCATTGACCTGCCAAACGTCGTAGAGCGTCGCGCCGGCCATAATGTTAAGCGCTGTCAGCACGCCGGTCATCATGGCATGGTCCTGGTTGTTGTATTTGTGCATACCGTTGCGGCCGACGAGATGCAGCGTCGGGAAGCGCGTCGCGATCTCGAGCCGGATCGCTTGAACGTTGTCGGCATAGGCGTCGTCATAGACCGGATAGGCCTTGGGCTGGCGCACAACGCAGGCGTCGAAGACGTCGGCGGGGTCCATGAGGCCGATCTGGCCAATCTCGCGCTTGGCGAGGGCGATGAGGTCCGCGTCATCGGACGACCACAGGCCGTCACCCTCGAAGCAGAAATATTCGAGGCCGAGGCAGGTCGAAACGCCGTCGGCGATCATCTCCGGCGACCAGGAACGGAAGTTCTGAACGCGTCCAACCGTGACCGCGGGATCGTGGATATAGACCCAGTTGTCCGGCAGCTCCTTTTGCGGCCGGCCGATCAGAACCACGGTCAGGAAGTCGCGATATTTGAGGTTGCGGGCGTTGAACAGCGACAGTGGCTTCGGCGTGATCGCGTTCATGAGCTCGCGCATCGGCGCCGAGGAGAGCACATGACGCGCGCGATACGTCTCGGTCTCGCCGTCGGCGCGTTTGACCTCGACGGTCCACAGCTTCGACGCCTCGTCATAGTGGAGCTCCCGGGCGCTGCGGCCCATAAGCACCTTGCCGCCGAGCGCCTCGATCTTGCGGGCGGCGGCCTCCCACATCATGCCCGGGCCGCGGCGCGGATAGCGAAACGACTCGATGAGCGACTTCGCGCCCTCGCCCTGGGCCTTGCGCAAGCCGAAGGAGCGGCGGAGCGCATCCATGATCGCGGCGCCGAGGGAGAGCCCCTTGATGCGCTGCGCCGCCCAGTCGGCGGAGATTTCGTCGCAGCCCATGCCCCAGACCTTCTCGGTGTAAGTCTTGAAGAAGATGCCGAACAGGCGTTCGCCGAACTGGTTGCGCACCCACTGGTGGAAGGTTTTCGGGTCCTTGACGGGAAACGCCTTGGCGTAAGCGAAGGAGGCCATGCAGATCGCGCTCTCGAAGAAACCGAGATTGCGCAGCGCCTCGAAGGCCTTCAGCGGATAGGCGTAAAACTTGCCGCGATAGAAGATGCGGGAAAGCCGCGGGCGATCGAGGAAGTCGTCGGGCAGAATCTCGTTCCAAAGATCCACGATTTCCTTCGACTTCGAGAAGAAGCGGTGGCCGCCGATGTCGAACAGGAAGCCCTTGTAGTTCACGGTGCGGCTGATGCCGCCGACATAGGTCTCGTCCTGCTCGAGGATCACCACGTCGCGTCGGTTCTTGGCGAGGGTGTAGCCTGCGGTCAGACCGGCCGGGCCGGCGCCGATAACCAGCGTCTCGATGATCTTGCTCATTGCTCGCCTTGAAACTTGAGGCCACGGCTTCGCGCCGTCTTGGTCGGGCGGCTGGGCGCCGCCTTGAGACAAGACTATGGAGAGGCCGGGTTAATGTGGACTTACGTGAAAGGAGCAGCGCAAGCAGAGGGACCGACGAACGAGTGAAGCGTCTACTTTAAGCGCGTTAAGGTGTATCGCTCGTTTCCATCTTCACTCAACTTGTCCCGGCAGCGCGCAGAAGCAGTCGGTTCCGGAGGCCACGCCGGCGGGGCCCGGCACTTGGCAAGTCTCGCCGCTGTCGGCGACGAGGCAAGTGTAGAAATGGGGCGCGGCCAGCGATATCGCGCCGTATTGGACCCGCCCGCCGAAGCGGCAGTTGCAGACAGCGCCCGAGACGATGCCGATCGGGCCGGCGATCGAGCATGAACCGTTTCCGTCGAGCAATCTGCATGTATAGATGGTTAGGTTCGACCCCGAAGCAACGTATTGTGAGTTCTCTTGCTGCATATCGGTTTGCATATTTTCGGAGGTTTGTTGGCCGTATGGCGAGTGCACGTATGGATACGCCTGATAGTCTTGAGAATATAGTTCGAAAACTTGTGGATCGAAGGCGACGGCAGGTGGATAGGGGGCTGTGAAGTAGGTTCCGTTCGGTCGGCCGTAGACGGATTGCGGGCCCGGTCTTCCATTTTGTGCGCGCTGGGGCGACTGTTGGCCCGGGATGAATTGCGGCGGGAGCGGGACGATGTTGGGGGGCGGCGCAGGACTCTGGCCGACGGGAGGCGGCGGCGGCTCGCGAGGGGCCAGGGGCGCGGCGCCTGACGATTCGGCCTGATGCTTTTCTTGGGCCAGCGTCGGCGAAGACTGCCAGAGCGCGGCGAGGAGCGCGATCATCACGCCCATGCGGGCGTCCGCGCGCCTCTGCGGCGCGCAAGGAGTGCAGGACGAGTCCCGCAAGATGATGAAGATGGGTGGATGAAACATAGCCCGCTCCGCGTCCGGCGACTGGCGCGGCGACCGGGGTCGCGCTCCCAACCAGCCACAGATAATCTGAATAAGGGCTAAACATGATCAAGGGTCGGCGCGGGCGATTGCGCTCCCATCGAGGCGGCTATGGGGGCGCTGGCCGGTCTCGTCGAGATCGAGCATGCTTTGGGGTAGGCGGTTGCGTGGAGGGGGAGCTGTGCTTTAAACGAAATCAGCGCGCCCCTCCCGTCGAAGAACGACGAAGTCTCAAACAAGCCTATCGCAAACCCGGATGAGGGACGGCGCCGCCACCGATCCTTCATCTCGAAAATGCAGCCCATGCCCAGCAACCCTCATCCGAGCCCTCCCCGGACCAAGTCCGGGGATTGCGGGGTCATCTTTTCCCGCGAGCGGGAAAAGGGAACTGCATACGTCATCGGCGCGGGGCTCGCCGGACTCGCCTGCGCGGCGAAGCTCGCCGAAGCGGGGCGGCGCGTCGTTCTCTACGAAGCCGCGCGCTTGGCCGGGGGCCGGTGCCGGTCCTACTTCGATTCCACGCTCGGGCTCGATATCGACAACGGCAATCATCTGCTGCTTTCAGGCAATTGGGCCGCGCGCGACTATCTGAAACGCATCGGAGCTGGCGCCGACGCGCTGGTCGGGCCTGACGAATGCGCCTTCGATTTCCTCGATCTGCGCGATGGCGCGCGCTGGCGGCTGCGCATCAACGACTCGCGCCTTCCATGGTGGATCCTTGTCCCCTCGCGCCGGGTTCCCGGCAGCCGCTGGCTCGACTACCTGGATGCTGCGCATTTGCTGCGCAGCAAAACTGGGGCGACCATCGGCGAAACAATGACTTGCGCCGGCCCGCTCTATGAGCGCCTGTGGCGTCCGGTGCTACTTGCCGCGCTGAACATGGAGCCGGCGGACGCCAGCGCCGAGCTTGCCGGCTCCGTGCTGCGGCAATCTCTCGGCGCGGGCGGCGCCGCTTGCCGGCCGCTCGTCGCCAAAAATGGCCTGGGCCCGGCTTTCATCGATCCCGCGCTGAAGACGCTGGCTGACGCCGGAGTCGATGTGCGCTTCGGCGCGCGGCTGCGTCAAATCGACTTTGAAGGCGACCGCGTCGCGCGGCTCAATTTCGGCGACGCCGGCGTCGAGCTGGGCGAAAGGGACCTTCTCGTGCTGGCGGTTCCGCCCTGGGCCGCGGCGGATCTCGTCCCCGGCCTCGAGGCGCCGAACGATTATCGGGCGATTCTCAACGCCCATTTCAAGATTGCGCCGCCGCCCGGACAGCCTGCCTTGCTCGGCATGATCGGCGCGCTCAGCGAATGGCTGTTCGCCTTCGAAGACAGGCTGTCGGTCACGATCAGCGGCGCGGACGGTCTCATGGACGAGCCCCGTGAAGACCTCGCAGGCCGCATCTGGGCGGAGGTGGCGCGGGCGACGGGTCTCACGGGCGGCCTGCCGCAATGGCAGATCGTGAAAGAGAAACGCGCGACCTTCGCGGCGACGCCGGAGCAGGAGCGCCGCCGCCCCGGCGCCGAGACGAAATGGGGCAACCTTCTGCTCGCCGGCGATTGGACCGCGACGGGCCTCCCGGCAACGATCGAAGGCGCGATTCGTTCTGGCTATCAGGCCGCGAAACTCGCCCAGAGAGAGGCTTGACGTCTCAAGCCGCCCTGATCCGTCCTGGGGCGCAATGAGACGCGCTCCCGCAGCGCAAGGCTCCCGTCTGGCTTCCCAAGGAGAACGCGATAGTGGTCGTTTGTGGTCGTTTGCTCTTGGCCCAAGCCGGTGAACGTGAGATCATACGCGCCGGTCTGGTTTGGTAAGGTCGAGGACGTAAAACGGAGGCGAGCATGTTGGCAGTAGCAGCCGCGCTGATGTTCCAAATTATATGCGCTGTGGCGCTGGCATTCGTGCTATCCCAGAATCGCATGCGAGCGCTCTAAGCCGCTATACGCCGTAGCCAATAGTCCGCGAAATCTGAGCTGGCCTTCTCGTTCGTCGCCAGCGCGGTCGCGCGCTCAACCCGTGCGCACTCCCCGCCTTGCCTTCGCCGGCGTTGATAATCGTTCCTGTAGCGATGCGGGAGCTGGCAGGCTCCCCCTAACGTCCCTATCTCCTGTCAGGTTTTCCCCTGTGCGAAAGCTCACAGCGGGCCGCCCCGATTCAGTGTCTTCTCCTCATGCGCCCTCGAGGCGTTCAAGGAGAAACGCGCCATGCTGACCCACCCCATGCTTCGCCGCCTCGTCCTCAGCTTTGGCCTGATCGGGCTGTTTTGCGCCGCGGCGGCCCAGCAAAAGGTCTCAATCAGCGCCGCCGTCCAATCGCCTGCCGCCCACGCCCTGAGCGGCCAACCGTCGATGCTCGCGAAGATGGATGCGCGAGCGGCGGCCCTATAGTTTTTCTTTCGACGGCGCTTTATACCGGGCCAGCTTGGAAAGTCGAAAAAACCCGCTCGCTGGAGAGGAGCCCGAGGCTTCGCAACATGCCGAGCCTGTCCCCTCTCCCGCAAGCGGGGAGAGGGGACAGGCTCGGCAGTCGGACGTCTTTCCGCCTTTCAAGCAGAACAAGAATCTAAACCAATAAGGCCCGCCTTGAACGCCTCTCCTCCCGCGCCGAAACCCCTGCGCTCGCTGCGGGCGAAAGCTCTGAACGGCCGCTTGCGCCCGCCTGGCGACAAGTCCGTCTCGCATCGCGCGCTGATCTTCGGCCTGCTGACCGTCGGCGAAACCACGATCGAAGGGCTGCTCGAAGGCGAGGACGTGCTGCGCACGGCGGACGCCTGCCGCGCGCTCGGCGCGACGGTCACGCGATGCGGCGAAGGCCTCTGGAGCGTCCGCGGTCTCGGCGTCGGCTCGATTCTGGCGCCGCGCGAGACGCTCGACTTCGGCAACGCCGGCACGGGCTCGCGGCTCATGATGGGCGTCATCGGCGGCCATGCGATCACGGCCCGCTTCGATGGCGACGCCTCGCTCCGCAAGCGCCCGATGCGGCGCATTCTCGACCCGTTGCTGCTGCAAGGCGCGCGCGTGCTGGAGGAGGCGGAGGGCGGCCGATTGCCGCTCGTGCTCCAGGGGACGAGCGAGCCGCTGCCGATCGTCTACACGACGCCGGTCGCCTCGGCCCAGATCAAGTCGGCCGTCCTGCTTGCGGGGCTCAATTCGCCGGGCCGCACGACCGTCATCGAGAACGAGGCCTCGCGCGATCACACCGAGAAAATGCTCGCTCATTTCGGCGCAAAAGTGAAGGTCGAGCCACACGGCGTCCACGGCCGCAAGATCACGCTCGAAGGGCGGCCCGAGCTCGTCCCCAAGCCCGTGCGCGTGCCGGCGGACCCGTCCTCCGCCGCCTTTCCGCTCGCCGCCGCGCTGATCGTTCCGGGCTCCGACGTCCTGATCGAAGGCGTCATGACCAATCCGCTGCGCAGCGGCTTCATTGAGACGTTGCGCGACATGGGCGCGGACCTCGCTTTGGAGAATCCGCGCGTCGAGGGCGGCGAGGAGGTCGCCGACATCCGGGTGCGCCATTCGCCGAATCTGAAGGGCGTCGACGTTCCGGCGGCGCGCGCGCCCTCGATGATCGACGAATATCCGATTCTCGCCGTCGTCGCTGCCTACGCCGCGGGCAAGACGCGCCTGCGCGGATTGGCCGAATTGCGCGTGAAGGAGTCCGACCGCCTCGCCGCCATCGCTGCGGGGCTCACGGTCAACGGAGTCGAATGCGACATCGAGGACGACGACCTGATCGTTGAGGGCGGGGCGGGCGTCGTCAAAGGCGGCGGCTCCGTCTCCACGCATCTCGACCACCGCATCGCCATGAGCTTCCTCGTCATGGGGCTTGCTACGCAGCATCCGGTCGAGGTTGACGACGCGACGATGATCGCCACGAGCTTCCCGAGCTTTCGCGCGCTCATGGCCGGGCTGGGGGCCTCATTTGCCGAATAGGCTCGTCATCGCCATCGACGGACCTGCGGCCTCGGGCAAGGGCACGCTGGCGCGGCGGCTCGCGGCGCACTTCAACCTGCCGCATCTCGACACCGGCCTGCTCTATCGCGCCACTGCGCTGGCGCTCATCGACGAAGGTCTGCCGCTCGACGACGTTGCGGCGGCGACCGCGGCGGCGCGCGGACTGTCGCTCACCGATTTCGACGACGCTCGGCTCCGCACGCGCGAGATGGGGGAGGCGGCCTCCCTTGTTGGCGCGCTCCCGGAAGTGCGAGCGGAGCTTGTCGATCTGCAGCGTCGCTTCGCCGGGCGCGCGGAGGGCGCGGTGCTCGACGGGCGGGACATCGGCACAGTGATCTGCCCCGACGCCACCGTGAAGATCTTCGTTGTCGCCTCGCCGGAAAAGCGGGCGCAGCGCCGGGCGCTGGAGCTTATGAGCCTCGGCGAAAAGGCCGACTACCAGGAGATTCTCGCCGACGTGAAGAAGCGCGACGCGCGCGACCGCGATCGCGCGGCGGCGCCGCTCAAGGCCGCAGAAAACGCGGTGACGCTGGACACGAGCGAGCTCGATATTGAGGGCGCGTTCCGAGCGGCGGTGGATATCGTGGAGAAAAGCACGAGCCGACGCGCGTTCTCGCCTCGCTGAGGCTTTCGATTGTCGCCTAAGTTAAGGCCAGGTTAAGAAAATTGCGCAGGCGTAGCAAATTCTTCAGCAGTGCGACGATTTTTCGCTCTTGCCGGGAGCAATATTTGTGTCACACTACCGTTTGGCCGGGGTGCCGACCCGGCTCCAACCACGGAGGTTGCTGATGTCCTTGCACGGCCACATTGTCGAACTCCAACGCCGTCACGAGGCGCTCGAGAGGGAAATCGAGGAAGAGCAGAACCACCCGTCTTCCGACGACGCCAAGGTGACGGAGCTGAAACGAAAGAAGTTGCAGCTCAAGGATCAAATGAAGAAATTGGAGCAAGAGACACGCCACTAGGGTTGATTCGCGTTCGTGGCGCGGGGCGGAGAGCGATCTCCGCCTATATTTTTTGGCCAAACGGCAGACGTTTTGCATCGACTGCCCAAAGGCCGCAAAGAAATGCCGGTAAGCGCCAAGTTCCTTCCCGAAACCCTACACGCTGCTCTCGGCGCCGATTTCTTCGACGAGGTCGAGCCAGCGCGCTTTCCCAAGACCATCTTGCGCTACCGCAACCAGCGCTGGGCCGCCCGCGTCGGCCTGGACGGCCTGAGCGACGCCGAATGGATCGCGCACTTCGCCCGATTCGAGCCGCTGCCGGGCGCGTTTCAAAAGCCGCTGGCGCTGCGCTATCACGGCCATCAGTTCCGCAGCTACAACCCCGATCTCGGGGATGGTCGCGGCTTTCTCTTCGCGCAGCTGCGCGACGTTGAGGATGGGCGTCTGCTCGATCTCGGAACGAAAGGCAGCGGCCAAACGCCGTGGTCGCGTCGCGGCGACGGCCGCCTCACGCTCAAGGGCGGCGTGCGCGAGATCCTCGCTGCCGAAATGCTGGAGGCTCTCGGCGTCGACACCTCCAAGAGCTTCAGCCTCATCGAGACGGGCGAGGAGCTTATTCGATCCGACGAGCCATCGCCGACGCGCTCGAGTGTGCTCGTTCGGTTATCGCTTTCGCATATCCGCATCGGCACCTTCCAGCGTCTCGCCTACCATGAGGACCGCGAGGGGATCGAGCGGCTGACCGCCTATGTGCTCGCCCAATATTTCCCACAGCTCGCGGAGGCCGAACGGCCGGCGGAAGCCTTGCTCCGCGCCGTGACGGCCCGCGTGGCGAAGCTCGCCGCGAGCTATATGGCGGCAGGCTTTGTGCATGGCGTGCTGAACTCCGACAATATCAACGTCACGGGCGAGAGCTTCGACTATGGCCCCTGGCGCTTCGCCCCGACTTGGGACGCGGGCTTCACCGCCGCCTATTTCGACGAGATTGGGCTTTACGCCTTCGGGCGGCAGCCCGGCGCGATCGCCTGGTGTCTGGCGCGGCTGGCGGAGTGCCTGCTGCCTCTGATCGGGCTGCAGACGGCGCAGCGCATCGCCGAAAGCTATGCCGATCTCATGCGCGCGGCCTTTCGCGAGAGACTGCTATTTCGGCTGGGCCTCGACTCGGCGGGGGAGGAGCAGGACGCAGCGCTCGCGAAGAGCTTCGTCGACTTCATGCTCGCCTCGCGCGCGCCGTTCGAGCAAGCTTTCTTCGACTGGCGCGGCGGGCTCGCGAGCCTCGCGCGCGCCGAAAAGAGCCCGGCCGCCGCGCTCTATGAAAGCCCGTTCTTCGCGCCGGTGCGCGCGGCGCTTGCTCCCTATCGAGCGTCAGCGCACGCGCATCTCGACCACCCCTATTTCGCCGGCGTGGAGCCCTGCACTATGATGATCGACGAGGTCGAGCGCATTTGGGATTCCATCGCGAGGCGAGACGACTGGGGACCGTTCGAGGAAAAAATCTCGCAAATTAGCGTGCTGCGAGAAGCATGCTCATTGCAGGCCTGAGCGCGCCTTTTTTGCGCTTGCTCCCAGCCCGCTGGCGGGTGGATAATGCTGAGCGCAAATCATCCTCAGGGCGCAGATCGCGCCGTCGGCGAACGCATGGCCAGAGATCGGACGAGCGAGGAAACCGACGCAATTCGCGGGGAGATCGAGCGGTTGCGGCTCGAGCACAGCGACCTCGAGGCGGCGATCGAGGCGCTGCTCACCGTAGGCAGCGCCGATCAGCTGCAGATCCAGCGGCTGAAGAAGCGCAAGCTCGTCTTGCGCGATCGCATTCAGCACCTCGAGGACGAGATCACGCCCGACATCATCGCGTAACGCTTAAGCGCGCTCGAGCTTGGCCGGCGAAAGCGTCGCGGGCGCTCTGGCGGCGCCGGGCAGCGCGCGCGACAGATAATCGCGCAGCGCTGGCGTTCTCGCCTCGGTCAGCCGCGAGAAGCCGTATGCGAAGGCGATCGCGACGAAGATCAATGCAAGGCCCAAGATCCAGTGCAGCGGCGTGGGCGACTGCCGGTGGAAGTCAGTAGAGACGAGCGCGCAGGCGCCGGCCCAGACGAAAAACACCAAAGGCGCATGGGTGGCGTAGAGTGAATAGGAGAAATCCGAGAAGCGCGTGTGGATCGAGCCGATATTGGCGAAGAGACCCTGCGGCGGAGCGAAGCGCAGGGCGAGCAAGAGATTGGCGAAGCTCGCCGCGGTCGCCATGTCCCCAGCCGTCGAAACGAAAGGATGGGCTTCAACGAGGGGCCCGCGCGCAGCGAGACGCACGATGGCGATCGTCGCGAGAAACAGCGCAAGAGAGGCCAGCACGCTCTTGATCGCCGGCCGCGGCGCCACGCGCAGGAAGGCGCCCAGAACCCAGACGCCGTAACCGAACAGAAACGGCGACTTTGGGATCGACATCGCAACGGCGGCGCCCGCGCCGAGGCAAAAGCCGGCGATCTTGACGTTTCGCGAATAGGCGCCGCTGAAGGGCAAAAGCAGCAGCGGGAATGTCGCGTAGTACCACATTTCGCAGGCGAGCGACCACAAGGGGCCGTTGGTTCCGGCCTGCGTCGTCCAAATCGTCTGCTGCTGGAACAGCGCCCAGACCGTGTTCATAGGATTGTAAACGCCCTCGAAGAAAGGCGCGTCATAGATTCCCGAATGCGGAAACAGCTCGCGGCCGATCCGGTCGAGCACGAAGCCATAGAGCAGCGTCGGAACCATCACGATATAGATGCGCGAGAAGCGGTTGGTCATATAGGCGCGCAAAAACGGCTCGGTCCGCGCGCGCTTGCGCAGCACGTCGCCCCCGACGAGAAAGCCAGAGATCACGAAGAACACCAGCACCGCCTGATGCGAGAAGGCGGTCAGGAACCACCAAGCGTAGACGCCGGGACCGTGCGGGGCGACCATGATGTCGGGGATTTGGATGAAGCTCGCGACATGGCCGAGCAGAACCATGGCCGCCGCCACCCAGCGCGCGAGGGCGATGAAATTGGAGAGTCTCTCGTTCACGACGCCTCGCGGAAAAGGCCGAGCCTGTCGGGGTTTCGTATCGCCGGGCAATGCGGCGACAAAGCGGCGTCAATGCCCGAGCGTGAAATGGGAGAGTCGAAAGAAGGCGCGAAAGAGCCGGATCGCCAGCCCGAGCAGCCCGCATCGCTCGGGGTCAGGCGGGCTTGGTCGCAGTCATCAGGGTATCGACGCCCTCGCGCCATTCGACGACCACCTCGAAGCCGATCTTGCGCAAGGTTTCCTGGGCCGGCGCGAAATACATGATGTGCTCGGGCGATTCGTCGGAAAAGAGATGCAGCACCCATTCCTCCAGCAGGTCACAGCGGTCGAGCTCCGCGAAGGTTTTGAACCAGTGGCGTACTTCCCTCTGCGTGTTTGCAAGATGCGCGGCGCGGTCGTCAATCGCAAAGCGGTCGCCGTTGACGAACAGGCCGCGAGGCTTCAGCACGCGAAACACTTCTTTGAAGACGCGCTCGCGATAGCCCTGAGAGAAATTATGGGTCGCGTAGTTGGAAGCCACGACGTCGAAGCTCGCTTCATCACGTGCTTGCAGGGCTGCGAGCGCGTCGGCGAGCTCGAAGGCGACGCGGCCCGAGCTCACGTGGTTCGCGAGATTGCGTCGCGCCTGCTCCAGCATTTTGGGCGAGGAGTCGACGGCGACGAGAAGGAGGTTTTCGCGCGCGTTCAGCAGCGACAGCGTGCTGATGCCGGTGCCGCAGCCGATTTCGAAGCCTTGCAGGGAATAGCCCGGTCGAAAAGCCGCGACCCGGCGCCCGAGCCGGCCGGCGAGCGCAGCGGCCGGCGGACAGATCAGCCGCAGCATTTCATATTCCTCGCCGATCGCTCCGGTGAATGGGTTTGCCTGCTGCGACATTGAAGCCTCCTGCATGCGAGGTTTCGCCCCAGACGGGGTTCGGAGCCTCGGAGCCGTCATCTCTACTCCGTCTCGACATATTTTTTGAAGCCTGTGGATAGAGCCGCACATCCCTTTGAAGCACATCCATTATCTCGGCTGCTGCAGCCTAAGTCACAGGCCGGCGGCTCACGCTTTTGCGGCAATTTTGAAAAAATGTCACATGCGATGGTTGACAGGTCTGGACGGAGGATTCTATACCCCATCCATCGACGGCGGCGCTGTTGTGAGGCAGCGTGTGAGGTCGTTTCTTCGCATTTTGGCTGGGCGTGAGGGCCTGACGGTTGTCGGGTTGTTTTGTCGTCCCTATATGTGGAGAGTTGGG
>Ga0187781_10002469_pt1 | contig 14054 bp, 13 predicted proteins | sample 0715_SJ02_MP02_2_FD_132447 | JGI IMG/M metagenome (GOLD analysis project Ga0187781, IMG submission 132447) | Tropical peat soil microbial communities from peatlands in Department of Meta, Colombia - 0715_SJ02_MP02_20_MG | ecosystem: Environmental > Terrestrial > Soil > Wetlands > Peat | place...
GAAACTTATTCGGATCGAAAAATCGAAAAACGGAGAGAAAAGGTCCGTCCCTATGTCTCAGACGCTCTATGACACACTGAAGGCGATCAAGGTGAGGGACATCTCGGGCAGGGTGTTTCCGATCTCAATAAGGAGCGTGAGATGCGCCTACGACAAGACCTTGGAGAAGACCGAGATCGCCGATTTCCATTTTCATGACTTGCGGCACACCTTTGCAACGCGGCTCGTACAGAACGGGGTGGATCTTTACAAGGTGCAGAAGCTTCTGGGTCATAAGAGCATCACCATGACACAGCGTTACGCCCATCACTATCCCGAAAGCTTGAGATCGAGCGTCGAGGTTTTGGACCGTGTCACAAATTTGTCACAACCCAGGGCGGTGCAGGTTTGACACCCACCGGAAAACCGCATAGAATAAGGAACGCCGAAGTGGTGGAACAGGCAGACGCGCCGGACTCAAAATCCGGTGGGGCTCACACCCCGTGCGGGTTCGATTCCCGCCTTCGGCACCAGAATCCGGCGATTTTCATCTTTCCCGTTTTCATCGAATGCAACACTTTTGTAACACTCCGCGGCCTCCCGGTAGAAGGCATCGAGCCCCTGTATCGCAGGGGTGATGATCTCCCTCACGTGGTGCGCGTACCGCCGCGTCATCTGGGGCCCCTTGTGGCGGAGGAGCTTCTGCGTCGGGATCGATGTAGCGAAAGACACACCACCGTCCCCTCGGGCGAGATCGTGGTGACGTAGCTCGGATTGATCTCCGACCTCGAGTACCTGCACCGTATCTTGTAGAACGGCTCCCAGGCCTTTTCCATCTCGACGCGTGGCCAAACCAACATAGGCGCCTATCCCCGGGTGCTGAAAACCCTATGCGAGGCACGGGGTGGTCTTAATTGCAAACGATTTTTCATGATGCTATACTGGGTTTTTTACGGATGGAGTTTGTAGAGGGGGCAGGAGAGATTGTTTAGGCTTTAATAAGCAAGGGGTGAAAGAAGGGGGGGTGTCGAGATGAAGAAGCTTATATACGTCGCACTAGGCGGTATTTTTCTTTCACTATTCGCTTTTGAAGGTCCTATGCCGGCTAAGGCTGCCGAACCCATTAAAATTGGATTTTTGGCGCCCTACGTAGGTGTATATACGAAACTGGGGACCGATATGAGAGATGGGTTCAAGCTTTACCTGGATGAGATTAAGAACAAGGCGGCGGGCAGGGAGATTCTTTTTCTCGATGAGGACACCGAAGCGAAACCCGAGGTGGGTACGACAAAGACGAGGAAGCTGGTAGAGAAAGACAATGTCTCCGTCTTGGCCGGGATCGTTCACAGCGGCGTGGCCTACGCGGTCAGGGATTATGTCACGGAAAAGAAAGTCCCCCTCGTGATCTGCAACGCCGGCGCCGCGAAACTTACCACGGATGAGCGCAGTCCTTACGTCTTCAGGGTCTCCTTTGCCAACGGTCAGCAGGATCTCGCTGCAGGCTGGTACGGATACGCCAAACTCGGGATCAAAAAAGCGATTGTAATGGCGCCCGACTATTCGGCGGGCCACGAAAAAGCCGATGGTTTTATGAAAACCTTCAAGTTCATGGGGGGACAGGTAGGTGAGGAGATTTATCCTCCCCTTGAGACGCCCGATTATGCGCCCTACCTTGCCAAGCTGGTCAACTATGTGGGCAAAGTGGACAGAGTATGGGCATTCTTCGCAGGCAGCGATGCAATCAGGTTCGTCACCCAATACCAGCAATACGGGCTGAAGGACAAACTCAAGCTTTGGACAATAGGGGATACGGTAGATGAAACCTTTCTTCCTTCCCAGAAAGATGCAGCCTTGGGGATAGAGAATTATCTTCATTACGCCTTTACCCTTGATACTCCCGAGAATAAGAGGTTTATCAAAGCTTACGAAAAGAAATATAACTATGACCCCGGCCAGTTCTCCGAACAAGGATATGTGGGCGCCAAGACTATTGTGAAGGCGATTGAGATGGTCAAGGGGAAGATAGAAGACAAGGATGCCTTCTTGAAGGCGCTCAGGAGTGTGAAGTTTGAGGCCCCTCGCGGCCCCTTTAAGTTTGATGATTACCAGAATGTGATAGAAAATGTTTACATGCGGCGCGTGGAAAAGAAGGACGGAAAATACTTGAACGTGGTTTTTGACAATGTACCGGATGTGAGTCAATTTTGGATGCCTAAAAAATAGGCAAAGATCCATGGCCTTCTGGATCCTCCAGACCCTCAATGGCCTGTCCTTCAGCATGCTGCTTTTTCTCATCGCAGCAGGGTTTACCCTAATTTTTGGGCTGATGAAGATCATCAATATCGCCCATGGATCGTTTTACCTCTTGAGCGCTTATATCGGTTTGACTATCCTCCACGCAACAGGGAGCTTCTTGCTCGCCCTGGCTGCCGGCTCTCTTGCTGCGGTGATTCTCGGCATCGTCATGGAGAGTTTTTTTCTGCGCCGCTTTCATATGAAGGACCTTCAACAAGTGCTTCTCACCTTTGGTTTTGTATTGGTCATTTCCGATCTCTGCCTCTGGATTTGGGGGGGAAACCCTCAAACCCTCCCCATACCCTCCGGTTTCGAAGGCTCGATCTGGATTGCAGGCATGGTTTTTCCAATCTACCGGCTTTTAGTAATTTTGTTAGGGGTGCTTTTTGCCATAGGGCTCTGGATCTTTCAGGAGAAGACGAAGATTGGCGCCATTGTCCGGGCAGGCGTTGACGATGAGGAGATGCTGAGGGGTTCCGGGATAAATATCCAGATGGTCTTTGCCGCGGTATTTGCTTTAGGGGCCTTATTGGCGGGTCTTGGAGGAATCATAGGCGGCCCTTTTGTAGGGGTTTTCCCCGGAGTTGACATATGGATTTTGCTTTTGGCTTTGGTGGTGGTGATTATTGGAGGGGTGGGAAGCTTGAAGGGTGCTTTTGTAGGAAGTCTCCTGGTAGGTCTCATAGACAACTTCGGCAAGGCCCTCTTCCCGCAGTTTTCACTCTTTACCATATTTGCGCCGATGGCCATCATTCTGGCGATCAGGCCGTCTGGGATATTCGGAAGACTGGAAAAATGAAAGCTCCGTAAGATATCTAGGGAGGGGCATGAAGACTGAGAAATATTCGAGGGTCGTCAAGAGCCCCCTCTTATTCTTGGGCATCCCCCTCCTTTTTCTTATCCTGTTTCTCCCTTCTCTCGTCTCTAACTATTATGTCGGTCTTGCTATCCAGATATTGGTGATGGCTATTTTCGCCACCAGCCTTAACCTGTTGGTGGGCTATACAGGGCTTCCCTCGTTAGGCCATGCAGCTTACTTCGGGGTGGCGGGATATGCAGCCGGATTTTTATACCTCGCAGGAATGAAGAATCTGTGGCTGATGATCATACTGGGAATGGGATTAGGGGCGATCACGGCAGCCATTTTTGGTCTTCTTGCTATAAGGGCCAAGGGTCCCTATTTTCTGATAATCACCCTTGCCCTGGCCCAAGTCCTCTGGGCGATCGCCTTCAAATGGAGAAGCCTTACCGGAGGCGACGATGGTTTGCCGGGGATCGGACGGCCTGAGATAGGGTTGGGCATCAATTTGAAAGCGGATCCCCATTTCTATTATCTTACCTGGGTCATTTTTCTCCTGTTCCTTTTAGCCTTCTCAATTTTGATAAACTCCCCATTTGGGCATACGCTCAGGGGAATCCGTGAGAGTGAGTCGAGGATGAAGGCTTTGGGTTGCAATGTCTGGTTATATAAATATCTGGCCTTTATTTTTGCAGGTTCCTTGGCAGGAATAAGCGGGGTCCTCTGGGTTTGTTATGACGGGTTTGTGAACCCCTCGAATCTTGGGATCAATCTTTCGATCACAGGCTTGCTCATGCTGATCTTGGGAGGAGGGGGCAGCCTCTACGGCCCTGCCCTCGGGGCGGGAATCATCGTCTTACTGGAGAATATTGTGAGCGGTTTCACGGAAAGATGGTCCTTATGCCTCGGGATGATCTATATTGTGGTGATTATGCTCTTCCCGGAAGGGATATTTTCTGTCATGAGACGAGGGCGCTAAGGAGAGATGGAAGCCATCAAGACAGAGGCCCTTTCCAGGTACTTCGGGGGATTGACGGCCACCAACGGCGTCTCCTTGGAAATTGCGGAGGGGGACCGGCGGGCTATCATCGGTCCCAATGGCGCAGGAAAAACGACCCTCTTTAATTTGATAAGCGGTTTTCTCTTCCCCTCTTCAGGCAGAATTCATCTATTTGGCATCGATGTTACGACAACTCCGATTCACAAAAGAATTGGATTAGGACTTTCCCGGACATTTCAAGTTACAAACCTTTTCCCCAACCTCACCCTTTTTGACGCCATTTTACTGGGAGTCCAAGCCCTGAACCATGCTTGGCTATGTTTTTATCGCCCTATAAAAAGCTTTCAAGGGATGATGCGTCAAACAGAAGGCTTTTTGAAGGAGTGGGACCTTTGGGAAAAAAAGGAAATCCTTATCAAAAACCTATCCTATGGCGAACAGAGAATGGTCGAAGTAATTGTAGCTTTGGCCACAAGACCTCGTCTTCTTCTTTTAGACGAACCCACGGCTGGTCTTTCATCTGCGGAGACAGCATTGATGGTCTCGATCATCAAACGTCTCCCCCGTGATATAACAATAGTTTTGATAGAGCATGACATGGATGTAGCATTTGAGATTGCCGAACAAATCACCGTTCTGCATTTCGGCGCCGTCATAGCGGAAGGCACGCCTGAACAAATCAGGGGCAACCCTAGGGTAACGGAGATCTATCTGGGATAAACTCAAATGCTGGAGATAAGAGACATCCATACCTATATTGGCGAAAGTTACGTACTCCAGGGTGTATCTATGGAAGTGCCCGAGGGGAAAGTAGTGGCAATTCTGGGAAGGAACGGAGTGGGCAAGACGACTCTCGTCTATTCCATTAATGGATTTCGTCCTATACGCAGTGGGAGCATCCTTTTTGAAGGCAAGGAGATCAGCGCCCTCCCCGCTCATAAGATAGTTCGATTGGGCATAGGCATTGTGCCTCAGGGCAGAAGAATCTTCTCCTCCCTTACCGTAAGGGAGAATTTGGAGGTCCCCTACAAAGGTTCGGCCCAGGGTCATACAGAATGGAATAATGAAAAGATCTTTACTATGTTTCCTGTATTGGAAAAAAGGGCGGGGTATCGCAGCGGGAGGCTGTCAGGGGGCGAGCAACAGATGCTCAGTACAGGGCGGGCTCTCGTCACTCAGCCAAAACTTCTCCTCATGGATGAGCCGTCGGAAGGACTTGCCCCTCTGCTGGTCCGGGAACTGGCCAGAATGATCAGGGATTTTAAGAACCAAGGTCTCACAGTTCTTCTGGTGGAGCAAAAGCTCTCCTTTGCCCTGGAGGTGGCCGATGATGTCTACATCATGAGCAAAGGAAAGATTGTTTATCATTCCACTCCTGATGATTTGCGGAAAAACGGGGAGGCAAGGGCTCGCCATTTAGGGATCTGAGTTCCACAAAAAGGAGGCAATGTTACGCCTATACAGGGTTGTGCAACATACACGAACGAAGACATCGTCAAGTATACTGCCATGAAGTGGTGGCTCGGCATGACGTGGGGGGACTTCTTTAACAAGCACACCGACATCTATCCCGAGAAAATTGGCTTGGTAGATGATACCGGACGCTGGACTAACCAGGAAGTTCGTCGGGCTGTCGACCGTCTCGCTATCGGTCTCATGAAGCTAGATATCAGGGAAAAAGACCGCGTCCTTCTACAACTCCCGAACTGGCACGAATTCGTTTTTTCCTGGCTTGCCCTTCAGAAAATCGGCGCCATTGTAGTCGCATTGATCCCGCGGCACAATGCAATGGAGATCAATCATCTGAGCAAACTGACGAAACCCGTTGCCTGGATCCTTCCCCAGCAGTACGGCAAAATCTCATATGAACCGATACTCGACGCCGTGCTCAGGGAGAACCCACAGATGAGGCACATAATCCAGGCAAGGACATCCGCGGGGACACAGTATCATACCCTGGAGAAGCTGATGGCGCAGGGGGAGCTGACCGCCAAGGAATTCAAGGCATTGGAAGGGAGACGTCCTGACCCCGACGAGGTTTCTCAGATCCTTCCTACCGGCGGAACCACGGGGTTGCCAAAGTTAAGCCCGCGCAGTCACAACTGCTACTGGAACAATGTCGAATATCATACCTATCGGTGGGAATTGAATAGCCAGGATACCATAATGGTGATCACACCTCTCGGCCACAACCTGAGCGTCCACTGGGGTATGGCCGCATCGCTTTTTTGTCATGCCAAGCTCGTGCTTCTCGACTCGACGAAGCCAGATGACATATGTGCGTGGATCCAGCGTGAGCGCGTAACGGCAATTCCGACCGTACCCGCGCTGATTGCAAGGGTTGTGCAGATGGAGAATCTGGATGCTTACGATCTCAGCTCTCTGAAGAAGGTATCGGTCGGCGGAGCGCCGAGCACGCATGATCTCGTCAAGACGGTCTATGAGAAGATAGGTGCCCAGTATGTCAACGGGTTCGGCTCAGTGGAAGGTACCTGTTCCAGCACAAGGCTGGGAGATAGTATCGAGCTCATATGCGGCAGCGTGGGCAGGCCGATATGTCCGTACGACCAACTGAAAATCGTTGACCAGAGCGACAACGAGGTCCCCGTCAACATGGAAGGCGAACTCGTATCGAAGGGACCAGGTATTTTTACGGGCTATTTTGACTCCTCTGAAGAGGATAGGACGAAGGTCTTTACAAAGGACGGGTTTTTCAGGACCGGGGATCAGGCGAAAAAGGACGAACTTGGGAACATATGGGTTACGGGCCGTCTAAAGGACATCATTATCCGAGGCGGTGAGAACATCAGCGCCGTAGAGATCGAGAATCTGGTGAGCACACATCCAGCAGTCATGGACTCTGCCGTAGTCGCTATGCCCGACGAGATCCTGGGCGAGAGGGTCTGTGCTTTTGTGGTGCCGAAGCCCGGCTTCGTTCCGACGCTTGATGACATCGTGTCATTTTTGAAGGACAAGGGGGCTTCGGTTCTGCAGCTTCCGGAAAGGATTGAGCTTGTGGAAGATTTGCCCACGACGAAGGTGGGCAAGGTAGATAAGAAGAGTCTCAGGGAAGAGATCAAGAAGAGGATAGAGAAAGACAGATATAGCCGCCCATGATTCCACTCAACCAACAAGAAGTGTCCACCATCGTTACGGCGAGTGTGACTATCCGGAGGAACGGTCATTCATTCCCCTCCCATCCTACTCTCCCTGCCGGCGAGAAGGCGGCCTATGTTCGCCCGGTGCTTTACGAAAATGAGAACGGCCATCACGGTGCAGAAGGCGACGTAGGAGCCTGGCGCCTGGAGGCAGAGCAGCAGGACTGGCATGAGGGCCGCGCAGACGAGGGAGCCGAGGGATACATAGCGCCATCTGACGACTATGAGTGCGAATACGGCAATGTCGATTAGCGCGGCAAGAGGGTTGAAGGCGAGAAGAACACCGAGGGTCGTGGCACTGCCCTTCCCGCCCTTGAGCCGGAGATAGACCGGGAAAAGGTGCCCTAGAAACGTTGAGAGCCCCACGACGCCTACGACAGGCACGGCGAGTCCGAGGCAACAAGCGAGCCACGTAGGAAGGAACCCCTTGAGAATATCCCCGAGGAGCGTGACGATCCCCATCGTCCTGCCCGCGGCTCTCATGACATTGGTCGCCCCTATGTTGCCGCTTCCGACCGTCCGGGGGTCCTTTCCCTTGCGCCGCGAGAGGAGGAGGCCCACGGGCACGGAGCCGAGCAGGTAGGCGAGAACAACCCAGGCAACCGTGAGCGCGGTGTGTTCCATCGGTCCATCACCGCTCCCCTACAAAGGTGACGAGAAGGGAACCGGGGCCGCCGTGCGAGGCGCACACGCCTCCGATCTTGCTCCGGGCGACGAGGGAGACGCCGGGGATCTGTAAGAGCCGTTCCACGAAGCCCGCGGTGACATTGTCGGACTCCGCCACGAAAAGGCGGAGGCGTCCCTCAACGCGGGCAGCTTCCTCCACTAGCTCGACGAACCTGATCAAGAGCTTCCCTGTGGTCCGTATTTTCTCGATGGGGCGGATCTCCCCTTCGATCATTCTCAGAAGGGGCTTGATCTTCATGAGGGAGCCCACGAAGGCCTCTGCCCTGCTGATGCGCCCCCCGCGATGGAGGTAGTCGAGGGAGTCGACGGACATGAAGGTCTGCACCCTGCCTGCCAGATCTCGGGCAAAGTCGACGACCTCCTCGAAGGGGGTCCCCGAGCTCGCTTTCTCGGCACAGAGGAGGACGATGATGCCCAGCCCTCCGGAGACCTGACGGGAATCGACCACCTCTATGGAGGCCTCGGGGAAGTGATTCTTCGCGAGAACCGCTGATTGATACGTCCCGCTGAGCTTGGAGGATACGTGGATGGAGAGGATGGGCTCTCCCTTTTCCACGAAGGGAGTGTACACGTCGATGATTTCCTGGGGGGAGGGCTGCGACGTCATGGGGAAGTCCTTCGACTCCTTGAGGAGGACATAGTACGCATCGGGGTCGATGTCGAAGAAATCGCGCCACGTCCTTTCCCCGAGACGCAAGGTGAGAGGAACAAGGCCGATGGCGTACTTTTCGTAGCTTTCAGCCGGCAGGTCCGCGGTGCTGTCCGTGATGACCCTCATTGTTCCTCCCCTATTCGACCGAGATGAGATAGTACGCGTAGGGCTGGCCGCCGTCGTGGAGCTCGACCACCTTGTCCTTGTGGAGGAGCTGCAGGGTCTCTTGCACGGCCTCTGCTTCTTCTTTCTTGACGGCATCACCGTAAATGAGGGTGATGATCTCGTCCGAGGCGTTGCTCATGACATCGAGGAGGCTGACTACCGCCTTGTCCGTGCGGCTCGACGAGCAGCACACCTCGCCTTTGAAGATGCCGATGAAATCGCCGAAGCTCACCCGGATGTCGCCTATCCTTGCGTCCCGGCATGCCGATGTCACTTCCCCGCTCTTCACGTCATGGCCGGCCTGTTCCATGCGGCTCACGTTTTCTCCCATAGGGGAATCATCCTTGTAGGCGAGAAGGGCGGACAGCCCCTCCTGGATGGAAGTGATTTTCAGGACAGCGACGTTCTTGGGCGATCTTTCCCCCGCCTGGAAAGCGGCGGGATAGATATCCTTGCTGTTGGGCAGAACGATGACGCTGGAAGCCCCGACGTTCTCTATGGCGCCCGCGATGTCGGCAGTGGAAGGGTTGAGGGTCGGGCCTCCCTCTATAACAAAATCCGCCCCCGCATTGTAGAACAACCCCTTCAGGCCCTCCCCGAGGGCAACGGCGATAACGGACGTCTTCGCGGTTGATGACATCCGGGAAGTGTGCTGCACGAGCATGTCGTCCACCTTGATGGACGACAGTTTTCCCATGGTCGAGGCATAGCGCAGAACCTCCTCCGGCTGGCCGGTGTGAATATGCACCCGCACGAGATGGGTATCTCCCGCAACGACGACGGAGTCGCCCAGGGAAGCGAGGTTTGCCTTCACGGCATCCGGGGAGGCCCCTTGCAGGATGAACTCCGTGCAGTACCTGAAGATGAGCTCTTCCGGCTCGCGCGCCCCGTCGAAAAAGCGCTCGTCCTCGAAGGATCTGCCGGCCGTGGCATATCCCTGCAACAGGAGGAGAATGCCCTCGAGAAAGCGTAGGAAGCCGAGGCCCCCGGCATCTACCACGCCCGCTTCCGCGAGCTTTGGCAGAAGAGAGGGCGTCCGCTCGACAGAGGATCTCGCGGAGGTCACCATTCCCTCGAGGAGCCGAGCAAGGTCCTTCTCGGTCCTGACCGTCTCCTGCGCCCATTCCGCGGTCTCTCTGGCCACCGTGAGCATGGTGCCCTCAGTGGGGTTCAGGACCGCTTGGTAAGCTTTCTCGACGCCTCTCGAAAGGGCAAGGACGATCTCCTCGGCAAAGAGCCTCGTGCGGCCCTCGATGCCCTCCGTCAGCCCTGAGAGGATCTGGGAGAGGATAATCCCAGAGTTCCCCCTCGCGCCCATGAGAGCACCCCAGGCCGCTGCCTTGACCGTCGCGTCGAGCCTGCCATCCCCCGCTGCCTCCATGCTTCTCAGGGCAGATGCGAGGGTCGCGGACATATTGCTTCCCGTATCGCCGTCGGCCACAGGAAAGACGTTGATCCTGTCCAGTTCCTTGCGGTTCCTCACCAGCCAGTCCGCCCCGGCCATAATGGCCTGTCTGAACCGCTTGGAACCGCAATAGAGAACAGCCACCCGTCCCTCCCCCGTGCTCGTTGTGCCACTACATGCGCTATTCACTTTCCGTACCGCAAGTCAGGCTCCATACGGTGTCAGTGAAGAGAGTTCCGACACTTATTCCGTGCCACTTCCCTCTTTTCATTTTGCTCCTTTGTGCATCTTCTTGCAACCGGAAAGGGCAACGAGGTGCTCCGGCGTCGTCAGGGAATGTTTGGGGTTCTAAACACTTGATGTTTATGAAGGATGACGGGAGCCCATCTCGAGGCTATGCGAGGAGCCTTCTGATGTTTTCCTTATTTCTGAGCACCTCACCGTAGCCCATTTGGACCGTTTTCACTATCTTAGGCCTGTTTCGGGTAATGCGGCCTGCCGGGAGTCTGCTCTTGGGCCGTATGACGAGGACGGACCCTGGGTTGTTCCGTTCGAAGTTTTCGAGGACATCGAGTGCGCGGATGAGAGGATCGTTTCGTGTGTCGCACACGTCGAGGAGTCCGGGGTTATCCTTAAAGTACCGCCTCATGGCAAGCCGCTCCAGAATTGTCGTCTTTCTGGAGATTGCTCCTGGGGGGATGGTGAGGACGACGAGGAGACGATCGGCGCCGCAGCTCAGGGCCTTCTCCACGGGGAGGGGATCCACGATGCCGCCGTCGACATAGGCTTCTCCCCTTACGAGAGGCTTCTCGGGTACGGCTCCGGGGAGAGCCATGCATGCCCGCATGATGTGGTACATGTCGGCCTCGTCTGGCTGAAAATAGCGGGGCACGTATGTCCTGGCATCGCAAGCGACGAAATAGGCCTCCGTCTTCGACGCCCGGAGTCGATCCATATTAAGGGGAAAACGGTCCCGGAATACGTCGTATACGAGGTAGTGGAGGTCGATCAGGGGTCGGTGCCGATAGTCGTCCTTCCATCCGAGGAAGAGGCTTGAATAACGGATCAACCTCTTTGTAGACAGGTAGTTCTCCCATACCTCCCTGCCTTCCTTGCACTGGCCGGCAAGGAAATAGGCCAGTGTGGGAACGCTGGCCGATACGGCAAATGCAACGTCGAACTGAGAAACGCCCAGATCGCCGAGAGCGAAGCATCCGCCCGCTGCAAAGGCGCCTCTCAGGCCCCCTCCCTGGAGTATGAGACATCGTCTCACCGGAGTGCTCCCGGAACAGCTTTCTTGCCGTGTCCTTGCCGTCTCCGCTTCACCATTCCCCCACTGTCATCCTCCTCCCGTACGGTGGGCCTGAATCTACCAGGGATTATAGCCTAGGGACGCGGAGGATAAAACAAGAAAGTGGCAAAGAAACATAAGGAGCATTCTCTCTAGGATGGAGAGTGTGAAGAAGGGCCGGCGGCGTAAGCGGTTAATCTTTTCTTGACAGTCCGTAAGCTCTGTGCTATCGTTAGCACCATGAGCGCATCGTCGCGACAGATCAACTTTTCTGGAATGTGGTGGTGGGGTAGCTAAATAGGCTATCCCTTTATGTGCGGCCGGCTAGGCGACGGGGTAGCCAATCCCCGGGCTTAGACGGCCTTTTTCGTATCAAGCCGCTTGCGAATGCCCAGGGCTTTCGGAAGCGGCTTTTTTTGTCAGGAGGTCCCATGTATCCGTCGTTGAGAGAATTCAAGAGAGACTGGAGCACGTTCGAAAGGGTCGCCGTCTACAAGGAGATAGGGGGCGACATGGACACGCCCGTGTCAATGCTTGCGAGATTCCTGCGCCTCGAGAGGGTAATCCTTCTGGAAAGCGCAGGGAAGGACAAGACATACAGCAGGTTCTCCTTCCTGGCCTTTGCGACGGACGAAAAGATCGTCCTCCGGAACGACGGTCTCTACCGGGAAGAAGAGCGGGTCGGCCCCCTTTCTCATCTTTCCAAGCTTCTTCGCCCCGTAAGGACAGCTCCTTCCGACGGGTTCGGCTCCTTCTCCGGGGGGTATGTGGGCCACCTTGCCTTCGATTTCGTGGGAGAGTGCAATATTCTCGAACGACCCCTTGCTAAGAAGAGCCCCATTCTCGGCGTCCTCCACCTCGTCGAGACCTTCTGTGTTTATGACAACCATACGAACAAACTGTATATCGCCATATCAAGGCGCACGGATGGGTCGGACGCGGAGGACGCTTACAGGGCGCTCGCAAGGGAAGCAGAAAGGATTGAGGACCTGATAGCCTCCCTCGCGCCATCCTCGCCGGCGCCCTTTTCCGAACCTTCAGTCGTAAGGACGATCCCGAGGGGCCTTTTCATAGACAGGGTGCGGCGCACGAGGGACATGATCGGCCAGGGCGAGGCGATACAGATCGTCCTTTCGGATTTCATCGAGGCGGAACAGGTAGACCCCTTCGAATTCTACAGGAACCTCCGGAAGATCAATCCTTCCCCCTATATGTACTTCATAAAGGAGAAGGACTCCTGCATCGTGGGGTCGAGTCCCGAGATCCACTTGCAGGTAAGGGGACGGCGGGCGACGCTGAAACCCATAGCGGGCACGAAGCCGCGAACCGCACGGGGCCTGTCAGACGACGTGCGGGTGCTGACGGACGACGAAAAGGAGAGGGCTGAGCATCTCATGCTCGTCGACCTCGCCCGGAACGACCTTTCCCGCATCTGCAAGGTGGGGACGGTCGAGGTCAAAAGCTTCATGGAGCCGGAGGCCTATTCCCACGTGGTCCACCTCGTATCCGAGGTCGAGGGCGTACTGGCGGACGGGACGGGCCCCGTGGAAGCGCTCATGCAGACGTTCCCTGCGGGGACGGTCAGCGGGGCACCGAAGGTGAGGGCCATAGAGGTGATTGACGAGATGGAGGACCACGCGAGGGGCCCGTATGCAGGCTGCGTCGGCTACATAGGCTTCGACGGGAGCCTCGATATGGCGATCACGATCAGGACTGCCATATTCACGGGGACGAGGACGCGGCTCCAGGCAGGCGCCGGTATAGTCTTCGATAGCGTGCCGGAGCGGGAGTACGACGAGGTGATGCACAAGCTTCTCGTCCTCATGAAGGCAGGAGGTCTCGCATGATAGCACTTATCGACAACTATGATTCCTTTACCTTTAACATCTACGACTACCTCGCCCGCAACGCCGAGGTCCGCGTCTTCAGGAACACGGAACGGCTTGGCCTGCTGCGGGATTTGCCGCTTTCCGGCATCGTCATCTCGCCCGGTCCTTCCCACCCCGCCCATTCCAGGTTGAGCCTCGAGGTGCTCGAAGAGTACGCGGGCCGCCTGCCTATCCTCGGCATATGTCTCGGCATGCAGGCGATCGGCCTCCATTTCGGATGCGCCGTCAGGCAGGCGCGGAGCATTATGCATGGCAAGGTCGACTCTGTGGAGCACTTCGGAGGGGTGCTTTTTTCCGGCATAGCCCGTAGGTTCCGGGCGGTGCGGTACCATTCCCTCGTGGTCGAGTGCGACGCCGGTCCGCTCGCCGCTGTCGCGGTCTCGGAGAGCGACGGTGAGACGATGGCGGTCGAGGATAGGGAGAGAGGGGTCTTCGGCCTTCAGTTCCACCCCGAGTCCTACGCGACGCCCGACGGTATGCGGTTCATAAAGAATTTCCTGGAGGTGTGCAATGGAGGCAATTGAAAAACTGAGAGCAGCAGTCCATCTATCCTCAGAAGAGGCGGGGCTCCTGTTTGATGATATGCTCGACGGGCGCATGGAGGAGGCGAGGATCGAAGAGGTGCTCCTCATGCTTTCGGCTAAGGGAGAGACTGAGGAGGAAATCGCGGGGGCTGCGCGCTCGCTCCTTGCGCGCTCGCTCCGGTTTCCCCATACCTTCGAGAGGCTTCTCGA
>Ga0187781_10002470_pt1 | contig 14054 bp, 7 predicted proteins | sample 0715_SJ02_MP02_2_FD_132447 | JGI IMG/M metagenome (GOLD analysis project Ga0187781, IMG submission 132447) | Tropical peat soil microbial communities from peatlands in Department of Meta, Colombia - 0715_SJ02_MP02_20_MG | ecosystem: Environmental > Terrestrial > Soil > Wetlands > Peat | place...
CCCAAACTGGCGTCCACCGCCGCGTTTGGGTCCATTGCGATGAGACCGGAGCGCTGAGTACGGGTGATCTGACCGCCCTCGATGACCCCGGCGTCCCGCCACAATCCCCACCGAATCGAGGTGCAGTCCAGCTTCCTGACACGCAACTGTGCGGCCAACACATCGAGCAGACGATTGGACGCCGCGTAAGGGGCGTGACCGTGGCCACCCCACACCCCGGACAACGACGAACAGGCCAGGATCCGGCATTCCGGTTGCAACGGCCAGACATCGGCCATCAGCGCCAGCCCTACCACCTTCGCCGCACACACCGCCGCCACGTCCGCGCCGGTCAGCTCCGAGTGCTGACGAGCCATGCCGATACCTGCGGCATGGATCAGCAACGATGCGCCGGAACCGGCATATCGGATGGCGACGTCTGACACTGCGTCACGATCAGCGATGTCGCACAGCGGTGCGTGCACCTCGGCGCCGTGCCTTTCGGCCAGCTGGCCCAGCACTACGGGGTCGACGCCGTTGCGGCTTAACAGGACTACCCGCCGCGCCCCCTGTTCGACGCAGTGCTGCGCATACCGTAGACCAATGGCTCCGCTGCCGCCGGTGATCACCACGTTCTCCAGCGTGGCCGTGTCCAGCGGTCGCTTGGCCGCGGAATCGCTGCACTCGCGGAAGGTCCGGACATGACGTCGACCATTGGCACGCAACGCCGTTACGGTGGGGTCACCGCGCAGCACGTCGACAACAGCGGCCGCAGTCGGCGCGTCGACATCTCGCGACGGCAGGTCCAGGCTGCCGAAGTTCTGGTCCGGAAATTCGAAGCCCACGCTGCGGTGCATCGCGGCCAGCGCCGCCTGCGCAGGCCTGACATCTGCCTCGTCGGAATGAACCCGTTCGCCGCCAGCAGTGAGTAACCAGACCGCTCGGCATCGTGGACCGATGAGCGCGGCATAGTCAGGCAGTCCGACGTCGGGCCGGTCGGCGATCTGTTCGATGGCCGCAGTCACGTCGAGCTGGTCAAGCACAGGGGCCATCACCGCGACGATGTCCGCCTCGTCCGGTGACACCAAGTCGCAGCCACCATGCGCCACAACAGCATCAGCAAGCCGCTGCCTCAGCCTACCCGCGACATCGCCGGCGATCGCGATGCCGCACCGCGTCTCGCTCGCCGTGGTCGGCAGCGCTGCTTGCTGCCAGTCCTCGACGGCAACGGTAAGGGCGCTCGCCGGGGCAGGCGCGGTGTCGGCCGGGGGCGCAGCGGCGGCCCACAGGTGCACCGCCCGCATCGGCGTATTCGGGAACCCGCGAAGCGGCGGTTCGATATCCGCAGGCATCGCGTCAGCCCAGCGGTAGCCGGAATCGGCGATCGCCACGGTGGCGATGCTCGTCGCCAATACATCGGTGATGGGCTGGTCGCGATGCCCCGACCCGACGATCACTACCGACTCCTCGTCGACCAGCCCGGCGAGCGGATACAACAACGACGGGTGTGCGGACAACTCGACGAATGTTTCACTGCCACACTTCTGCGCAGCTATCACGGCCTGATCGAAACGCACCGTGCTACATAGGCTTTCATACCAGTAATCGAAGAAATTGACGTCGCTGCTCACCTCGGCGTCAAAAGTCGAGCTGACGAATTTCACCTGCCCGTCCTGGAATGTTGACTTGGGTAACAGCTCAGCCAGGTCGGTGCGTAACGGCCGTAGCGCGCTGGTGTGGCCCGGGTAGTCGACGGACAGTTGGTGGGCGAACACACCCCGTTGCTTGGCCAGCCCAGTCGCTGCGACCACTGCGTCGTGATCACCGGACACTACCGTGGACGACGGCCCGTTGACCGCCGAAACTTCCAGCCAACCAGGCGTTTCGCCGATCAGGGACTCTGCCTCGTCGACGCCGACACCGAGCACGGCCATGGCGTATCGACCCGTCAGCCGGTCGATGACCGCGGCGCGGGCGCCGACCAGGGCGACCGCGTCGGACAACGTGATCGTGCCGGCCACATACGCCGCCGCGACCTCACCTAGGCTGTGTCCGATGGTGATATCGGGACGCAGGCCGTGAGATCGCCACTGCTGGGCCAAGCCGACTGCGTGGGTGAACTGCGCTCCCTGGATTTGGGTGCGCGACCAGTTCTGCTCCAGGTCCTTGGTCAGGTATGGCAGCGGTGACGGCAGCCTTGCCGCGACGAACGCCTGGGCGCATCGGTCAGCCTCCGCACGGTACGCCGGCAGTTGCTGGTAAGCGTCCACGCCCATCGATGGCCACTGGTTGCCCTGGCCGGGAAACACGAACGCGATACACGGCGCAACGCTTTTCGAGGACCGAGCAACCAGCGGGTGCTCGTCGCCTCGGGCCAGGGCGGACAGACCGGCCACGAGTTCGGCGCGGTCTGATGCCCGCGCGAGCGCACGGTGCCGCCGCACCCGCCGCAGACGCAGCAGGGTGGACGCGACTCCCACCGTCGGATCGTTGCCCTCGCCGGCCCGGTCGAGATAGTCCAGGATCGCCTGGGCGTCCTGACTGATCAGCGTTTCGTCGTGCGCCGAGAGCAACACCGGCACACGGCCGTCGGGGAACGGATGGGCAAGCATTACGCGACCTCGGGAACAGAGACGATCACGTGCGCATTTGTGCCGGCAATGCCAAATGCCGAAGTGGCCGCGATCCGTTGCCCGGCGACCGCAGGCCACGATGTCAATGTCTTCGCGAGGCGCAAACCCTGCCTGTCCCAGTCAATCTCATGGCTCGGCTCGGCCGCGTGCAAAGTGGGCGGTACGGCACCGTGCTCGGCGGCCACCAGAACCTTGGCCAGTCCTAGTGCGCCGCTGGCCGCCAAAGCATGACCGACATTGGATTTCACCGAACCCAACAGAGCTCCACCAACTGGTTCTGTGTCGCCGTAGGTTTGTGCGAGCGACTGGAGTTCGGTGCGGTCGCCGAGCCTCGTACCGGTGCCATGTCCCTCGACCATCCCAACCTCTCCAGGCCGGACCCCGGCCCGGGTGATGGCATGCTGGAACAGACGAATTTGCGCGTCGCCGTTAGGGGCGCTGAGCCCGGCGCTGCGCCCGTCCTGGTTGACTGCGCTGGCCCGGACCTCTGCCACGATTTGCCGGCCGTCGAGCAGCGCCGAGGATTTGCGCTGCAGCACAAACATTGCGGCCCCTTCGGCCCAGACCGTTCCGCTGGCCTGCGCACTGTAAGGGCGGCAGTGTCCATCGTCGGAGAGCGCATGTTGTTTGGAGAATTCGACGAAGAACCCGGGCGAGCCCAGCACGTTGACGCCGCCGGCCAGCGCCAGGTCGGAGTCGCCGTTCTGCACCGAGCGCACGGCGACGTGAAATGCCGCCAGCGCGGAGGCGCACGAGGAGTCCACAGTGAGCGCCGGGCCGGTCAACCCCAGTGTGTAGGCGATCCGTCCGGATATCACGCTCAGCGCGGTACCGCTGAGCAGATGACCGCTGTGCCGGGAAAACTCGGTCATCTGGGGCCCATATCCGGTAGCCGAGGCACCTACAAAGCAACCCACCTCGTGCCCGGCCAGGTCGTCGGGATTGATGCCGCTATTTTCCAGCGCACGCCAAGACACCCGAAGCGCGACGCGTTGCTGAGGATCCATCGCGACGGCCTCACGCGGCGAGATGCCGAAGAACTCCGGGTCGAACGTCGTTGCACCGGTGAGGAATCCACCGCAGTCATGGATTTCCTTGAAACCGTTGCGCCGTGACCCTGCCAGCAGCTCGCGAATCCGCCAACCGCGGTCGGTGGGAAACGGCCCCAACGCCTCGCGGCCGTGGGACAGCAACTCCCAGTAAGCCTCCGCGGTGTCGATGCCGCCCGGCGCCTCCACCGCCATGCCGACGATCACCACTGGGTCGGCGGTGGCGGTGAATCTGTTGTCAGACATCGGCATTCACCCGCGCGGCGACGGCATCGACGTGCTCATCGAGATAGAAATGTCCGCCGTCGTACAGAGACAGCTCGAACGCGCCGACGGTGTGGTCTTTCCAAAGCAGCAAAGCAGCGGCGTCGACGCGGTGGTCGTCGCGCGCCCCGAGCACACAAATGCCAGCGCGAATGCGGATACCCGGAGCACAGTTATAGCGGTTGATCGCTTCGTAGTCCGCCCGCACCGCGGTGGTGATCAGTTCGGCGAACTCTTCGTCGGCGAGCAGATCGGGATCTGTGCCGCCGAGGTCGGCGATATCGGCGAGCAGCCCGTCGTCGCTGGTGGGCAGTTCCGGCATGCCGGCAACCGCGCAGGGCGCCGGACTGGCGGACACCCACAGCCGCTCGACGACGGCGTCGCGAGATTCGGCGATCCTGGCGAACTCAAAGGCAACAATCGCACCCATGCTGTGCCCGAAAAGCCGAAGCGGCGCAACCCCACGCCAAGGTCCGGCCTCGAATAAGCCGAGGGCAAGGTCATGGACGGTCTCCGGGGCGGGTTCGCGCAGCCGTTCTGCGCGCTGCGGATACTGCAGAATGTAGGTGTCGCCGCCCGCGGCCAGTGCGGTCGCTAACCCACGGTAGCTCGCGGCGGCTGCCCCGGCGTGCGGAAACACCACCGTCGCGCCGGCGCGCTTCGCCCCGTCGCGTCCCGGCACCAGCTTGATCCAGGGCGCGAACGTCTTTTGTGCTGTCACCAGGTTATTGAAAGTCATTGCACCGTTTCAGATTTAGCGATCGCTGACACTACATGGGCAGCCTCCATGTGGATAACCTCCAGATATAGTTCGGCAACCTGATCGAGGCGCCCGTGGTGGCGTTCCCGACGGCGGAGCAAGCCGGCAAGTTCTGAAACGGTTCGGGCGGCGAAGATGTCGGCGACCATGACGTCGGGGGTGTCCAGCCACGCCCGGATGCGAGCGACGGCCTGAGTCGCATGCACGGAATCGCCACCCAGAGCGAAGAAGTCGTCGTGCACCCCCATCGAGTTGCGGTCCAGGATGTCCCCGATGATCTGGCACAGCGCCTGCTCCAACAGCGTTCGCGGCGCCTCATGATGCGCTGATGAATCTCCAGAATGCTCGACCAACAAGGCGGTGACCGCCTTGCGGTCGAGCTTGCCGTTATCGGTAAAGGGAACATGGTGGATCAGCAAGATATGACGAGGAATCATGTGCGCGGGAACGAGATCAACGAGAAACTCCCGAATCCTCGCGGCTGTCGGCTCGGCGTCGACGGAGCTCTCCGGGCAAACCGCCGCGGCCAGCACGTCGGAGTCGCCCGACGCTGGGAGCAGCACCGCCACCGCGATCCGCACGCCCGGCACGCACCGCAACGCGGCCTCGATCTCGCCGAGTTCGACGCGGTAGCCGCTGATTTTGACGCGGTGATCGGCACGGCCGATGAACTCGAGCGTGCCGCCGGGCCAGTAGCGGGCCAGGTCACCGGTGCGGTACCACGTCCGGCCGTCGTGCTCGACGAACTTCTCGGCGGAGAGGTCGGGCCGACCGCGGTAGCCACGGGCAATGCCGCGCCCAGAGAACCACAACTCACCGGGTACCCAATCGGGGCAGTCATCGCCAATGTCGTTGACGACTCGGCAGGCCATGTTCACCAGTGGGTGGCCGTATGGCAGGGCAGTCCAGTGCGCTGGTGGGTCAGTGGTCTCGAGCATATTGCCGTACACCGCGGTTTCAGTGGCGCCGCCCAACCCCGCGAACCGCAGGTTCGGCACCGCGACCTTGAACCGACGCACCAGCTCGGGTCGCACCCAATCGCCGCCAGTGATCACCACCCGCAACGACGACAGCCGCTCCGGCATAGGCGCTGTCACCTCGCTGAGCATCTCCAGCCAGCCCGGCACGCAGTTCAGCACCGTCACCCGGTGGGTGTCGATGAGCCGGACCCAGGCGTCGGGATCGCGACGCTGCCCCTCGTCGACCATCACGATCGCCCCTCCGGCCCGCAGTATGGCGAAGACGTCCAACACCGAAAGGTCGAATTCCAGCGTCGACAGCGCCAGCCAACGGTCGGTTACGCCGATCTCGAAATGACGGTTGATAACTTCAACGGTGTTCATCGCGGCGTCATGCGTGGTCTCCACGCCTTTCGGCTCGCCGGTAGAGCCCGACGTGAACACCACGTACGCCAACTCCGCGGGATCGGTTGCTTCGGGCCGAGTTTGGCCGGCCGTCCGGGCGCCTCGGCGAATCGCCTCAGCAACCGTCAGAGTGGGCACCGGCAAAGACGTCTGCAGTCCGCCGCAAACCATTGCCACTCTGGCCGCGCCCGTCTCGAGGATGCGTGCCGCACGATCGCGGGGTTGGTCGACGCCGAGCGGTAGATAGACACCGCCGGCGGCCAAGATGCCTAATAATGCGGGCAACTGCTCGGCGCATTTCGGGCCCAGCACCGCGACCGTATCGCCAACGCGTATCCCTGCCGCCCCCAACGCCGCGGCCACCGCTAACGCCTGGTCACGCAGCTGCCGGTAGCTGAGGTCACCGGAGCTGGCAAACACCGCCGGCGCGTCGGGCTGCCGCTCCACCTGATGGAAGAACCCGTCGTGCAGCGCTTCTCCGCTGGGGACGGCAGCGCGGCTGTTGATGGCGTCACGCACCGCCCGCTGCGCGGCTGGCAGTGCGGATGGGCCGGGCGCGTCCCAGGCGTCATCGCTAGCTGCCAATCTGAGCAGCTCGTCGACCTGATGGGCGAACATGGCGTCGACAACGCCGGAAGCAAAAACCCCCTCGCGCACATCCCAGTTCACTAGCACCCCGCCGTCGAACTCGGTGACCTGGGCGTCGAGCAGCACCTGTGGTCCCTGCGAAATGATCCAGCCTGGCGCGCCGAATTGCTCGGTGACGTCGTGACCGAACAGTTCACCAAGTCCCAAGGCGCTGGTAAATACCACCGGTGCCAGCACCTGGGTGCCGCGGTGGCGGCTGAGATCGCGCAGCACAGAGAGTCCGGAGTATGCGGAGTGGGCGGCGGCTGTCTGCATGGCGTCCTGCACGACGTGTGCCCGCGCCGCCGCAGTGGGTGCAGTCGTTAGATCGATGTCCAGGAGCAGCGACGAGGTGAAGTCGCCAACCAACTGGTCGACATCGGGATGCAAGGCCTGGCGACTGAACAGCGGGACGTTAAGCAGGAACCGTGACGACGCCGACCAGCGCGCGAGTGCATTGGAGAAGGCCCCTGCCAGTGCCATCGCCGGGGTGATGCCGCGGGCTCGGGCGCGGGAGAACAGCGCGTCGCGGGTCTGTGAGTCCAGCCAATGCCAGCGCCGGGCGCTCAGATGCAGGTCGCGTCCGACGCCTGCCTGGGTAGGCAGACATGGCGGATCCGGCAGATGCGGGATGCGCTGCGTCCACCACTCTCGGTCGGCGTCACGGGCCGGTTGCGGCAGCGCCTCCTGCTGCACGATGGCCTCGCGGTATTCCCGGTAGGTGTTCCTCAATGCCGGCAGTTGGCGACCCCGGTAGAAAGCCCCCAGGTCAGCCATCAAAGTGCAGTAGCTCATCGCGTCGGCGGCTTGAAAGTCCAGGTCGACGTGCAGACGTGAGCGCTCGCCGGGTAGCAGCGTCAACGCGAGCTCGAATACTGCACCATCGAGCTGCTGGTGAGATTTGGCGTCACGAATTGTCGCGAGCCGCTCATCGACGAGATGCGGCGCCTGTTGGCGCAGGTCCTCAACGGTCAGGGGAAAGGCGTGAAATTCGGCGACTGGGGGGATGCGCTGAGTGCCATCGGGCAAAAACTGCACCCGCAGCATCGGATGACGTAGCGCCAGCTGGGTGGCCGCGGCGCCCAGGCGGTCCGGGTCGATCGGGCCACCGTCGAACTCAACGTAGAGGTGCCCGGCCACCCCGCCGAACCGCTGGTTGTCCTGGCGGCCAACCCACATCGCGTGCTGCATCGGGGCGAGCGGAAAGGGCTCGGCTTCGTGGGACGATTCGTCGGCGCACGGGTCGGCCGGCGGCGCCGGTTCGTCGGCGCCGTAGGCCGGCGAGCCTGTGGTCACCAGCTCAGACCAGGCCTCGATCGTCGGCGTGGCGGCCAGCGTGGCGAAATCGACTGCGATGCCCTGGCGCCGCCAGCGCCCGGCCAGCGCCATCATCCGGATCGAATCAAGGCCCTGACCGACGAGGTTGCCCTCCGGATCGATGGCCTCGATACCGACGCCGAGCAATTCGGCGACCTCGCCGCGGATGGCTTCCGCGCTCACGGCCAGAGAAACCACAACCCCTCCCCACTTATTAGCGAAGGCTGCCCTAATTTGTGGTTACCTTACCCTGGCGCCACCCGAGCGAGGAGGGCTTGTGTCATTGAGGACCAAAAGCGGCCCGAACGGTTTTGTGCCGTTTCCACCAGACCGCGCGGCGCGCTACCGGGCCGCCAGTTACTGGACCGGCCGGACCGTGGACTCGATCCTGTCCGAAGGCGCGCGACGGTGGCCGGATCGTGCCGCGGTGCTCGACGCCAGCGGAACGCCCCACCAACCACAGCGCCTCAGCTACGCCGAGCTCAACGAGCGCGCCGAACGTGCGGCGGCCGGGCTGACGGAGCTGGGGATCGCCTGCGGCGATCGGGTATTGCTGCAACTGCCCAACGGTCGCGAATTCGCGGTGGCGTTGTTCGCGTTGCTGCGCGCCGGCGCGATCCCGGTGATGTGCCTGCCCGGCCACCGCGCCGCCGAGTTGGGCCACTTCGCGGCCGTCAGCGAGGCCAAGGCTCTGCTAATCCCCGATACCGCAAGCGGATTCGACTACCGCCCGATGGCGCAGGGACTGGCCCAGGATCGTTCCGAGCTGCGCCATGTCATTGTCGACGGCGACCCCGGACCGTTCGTGTCGTGGTCGCAGGTGTGCGCGCACCGTGGCCAGCGGCCCTCACCGAGCAACGCCGATCCCGCGTCACCGGCACTGCTGCTGGTCTCCGGCGGTACCACCGGCACACCCAAGCTCATCCCCCGCACCCATGACGACTATGTCTACAACGCCACCGCCAGCGCCGAGGTCTGCGGCCTGACCGGTGACGACGTGTACCTGGTGACGTTGCCGGCCGCCCATAACTTCCCGTTGGCCTGCCCCGGTCTGCTCGGCGCCATGACGGTCGGCGCTAGCACGGTGTTCACCACCGACCCCAGCCCGGAGTCGGCGTTCGACGCCATCGCGCGCCACGGTGTCACCGTCACCGCGCTGGTTCCGGCGCTGGCTAACCTGTGGGCGCAGGCCACCGACTGGGAGCCGGTGACGCCAACATCGTTGCGGCTGTTGCAAGTTGGCGGCGCGAAGCTCGAGACCGAGGACGCCCGGCGGATCCGCGAGACACTGACGCCCGGCCTGCAGCAGGTGTTCGGCATGGCCGAAGGGCTGTTGTGCTACACCCGACCCGGCGATCCGCCGGAAGTGGTCGACCGGACTCAGGGCCGGCCGCTGTCTGCCGACGACGAACTGCGGATCGTTGACGACGCCGGCCGGCCGGTAGTTCCCGGCGCCGAGGGGGAACTGCTGGTGCGGGGTCCGTACACGTTCAACGGGTACTTCTGCGCCGAGAGCGACAACGCGCGCTGCTTTGACCCGGACGGCTTCTACCGCAGCGGCGACCTGGTCCGCCAACACGCCGACGGCTACCTAGAGGTCACCGGCCGGGTGAAAGACGTCATCCACCGCGGCGGCGAGACCATCGCCGCGGGCGACCTCGAAGAACACCTGTGTGCGCACCCGGCGATCTCGTCAGCAGCGGCGGTAGCGCTGCCGGATCCTTATCTAGGCGAAAAGGTATGCGCAGCAGTTGTTTTCGTGGGCAACCCGGTGACTCTGACGGAGTTGAACGACTATCTCGATCAACGTGGAGTGGCCAAGCATGCTCGGCCGGATGTGCTGACCGGGATGACCTCGTTGCCGACAACCGCTGTCGGCAAGGTCGACAAGAAGGCGATCGTCCGGCAGGTGCAAGCTTGAGCCCTACGTGGCGGAGTCCAGCAGTTCGGCCGTAGCGGCCCACAGCCGTGCCTCACGTGCCGGGTCATTCGCGAACGGTTTCACCTCACGGTCGGCGTCCCGGTCGGAGGACGCCGTCGCGCGGCGGGGCTGCGCCGAGAAGAGCTGGCCAGGGACCCTCCCGGTCGCCAACGCGCCGTACGACGCGCTGATGGGCCCCACGACGAGTTGGCGGGGAATCGAACGTAACAGCGTTTGGCGGCACCCTGTCGGTCCGGGCAGTCGCGCCGTCCACACCCGCGAGCAGAAAGCCGAATTCGAGGCCGCGTTGGTCGCCGACCTGTGTCTGACCGCCGCTCAAAGCTCTGGGAATCAGGTGCCCTCGAGCCGCACCCGGACTTCGGGCGCCGCAAGGTCATCGACCACCCCGACGTCGGGCCCATCACGGTGGACTGCGACACGCTCATCGTGGCCGCCGACGACCTGCGCATGATGATCTACACCGCCGAACCCGACACGGAAGACGCCGAGCGGCCCGCCCTCGCAGTCGTTCTGGGCACACCGTCGCTGATCGACTGAGCCTGACAGCTGGTTGGCACGAGAGTTGTTTCAGCACATCTGATTTCACTTGGGCGACCGGCCATGTACACGCGCACGTTGGCGCCTGCTCACTTGACCGTCATCCGAGCGATCTGCGCGGGCATAAACGCTGCGGACCGCGCGCTCGCGGTATTAAATCAGACCGTGGTCGAAACCCTAGACCGGACCGTGCCGGTCCATCGGATCCCCGATCGTCGCCTCCGCCGACATCACCGTGGCGAATCGCACCGGCTGACCGCCGTCGGTGGTCTTGCCGCGATGTCGCTAGACGCCTTGTCCAGCGTCGCGTACGGCCCGGAAGCGATCGTGCTCGGTTTGGTCGCAGCGGGCGCTGCCGCCGTGGACTGGACCGTGCCGATCTCGCTGGCGATCGCCGTGCTGCTGCTGGTGCTGGTGGTGTCCTACCGGCAGGTGATCGCCGCACACCCCGACGGTGGCGGGGCGTACGCGGTGGCAAAGAAGGACTTGGGCCGATGGGCAAGTCTGCTGGCCGCGGCGAGTCTGGTCGTCGACTACGTGTTGACTGTGGCGGTGAGCTTGGCGGCGGGGGCAGCCAGCCTGGGGAGCGTGTTTCCACCCCTGGCGCATCACTTGCTCGCGGTGACAATGGCGGGCCTCGTCGTGCTCACCGTGATCAATCTGATCGGCATTGCCGAGTCGGCCAAAGTGTTGATGCTCCCGACCCTGGTGTTCATCGTTGGGATCTTCGCCGTCATCGTCGGCGCCTTCCTCGAACCACATCCGGTGGCCGTGATCGGCGATGATCTCGGCCCGATCCACGCGACCGAGGCACTCGGAGTGGTGGTGATTCTCAAGGCCTTTTCGGCCGGCTGCTCCTCGCTGACCGGGGTGGAGGCGATTGCCAACGCGGTGCCCGCGTTCCGCTCGCCCGCGGTGAAGCGCGCCCAGCACTGCGAGGTCGCGCTGGGGGTCTTGCTCGGGGCCATGCTTTTGGGTCTGGCCACGCAAATCCGACACCACCATGTCGTGCCCCGCGGCAACGTCACCGTGCTGGCACAGCTCTCGGCGGGCGCGTTCGGGACCGGCTGGGTGTTTTACGTCGTCAACTTGACTGTGACCCTGGTGCTGGCCTTCGCGGCCAATACCAGCTTTGGCGGCCTACCGGTGCTGATGCAGCTGCTGGCCAAGGATCACCGCTTGCCGCATATGTTCGCGCTACGGGCAGAGAAACCGGTGTTCCGATACGGTGTCTCGACATTGGCGTTCCTCGCCGCTGTGGTTTTGCTCATCGTCGATGCCGACACCCAGCGACTCTTGCCGGTATTCGCGATCGGGGTGTTCATCGGGTTCACCATCAGCCAAACCGGTCTGGTGTTGCACTGGCGCAAGGAACGCGGGCGCGGGTGGCTGGGTAAGGTCCTGCTGAACGGCAGCGGAGCGGTGCTTACCGCTGTGGCCGGGATCGTTTTGCTAGCAAGCAAATTCACCGAAGGCGCCTGGCTGCTCGTGTTCCTGGTACCCGGGCTGGTCGCGCTCTTCAACGGAATCGAGCGCTATTACCAGCGCGCCGGCGAGCAATTGGGGCTGGGGCAGGTACCCGCTAAACCGGTGCCGGGTATCGACGCGAAGGCCCTGGTCATTGTCCCAATCGTCGCGGTCAGCTCGGTGGCCCAGCGCGCGTTGCAGGTCGCGATGCGGATCGGCCCCGAAGTCGTGCCGGTTACAGTCGATATCGACCCGGACTCGACTCGGCGGCTGCGCCAGCAGTGGGAAGATTGGGACCCGGGGTTGGAGCTCAAAGTGTTGGACAGCCCACACCGTAGCCTGGTCGCGCCCACACTCGATTTCGTGCGAGAAGAGATCGAAAAAGGCCGCCACGTCACCGTGTTGCTCGCGCAGGTCGAGCCCCGCCGCTGGCGCCACCGGTTGCTGTACAACCAGCGCGGCTCCATCCTCGGGGCCGCGCTTCGGTTACGCACCAAGGCGCTCGTTGCATCGCTGGGTTTTCCCATCGACTGACGGCCAGGGTCATCCGTCGTAGTAGAGCGCGAACTTCGTTCTGCGCGTTTGTATCTGTTAGCTGCGTTGGCCGCGTGCGAAATCAGCTGGTCAAAGCGTTGGGAACGTTGGTTAATGAGAGCTGTCGTTAATTCTGCTGCGTACTGGCTGCGTACTGGCGGCGCCTTCAGATCAAGAGCCGCTTTTGGTCGGGTGGTTCTACGGCGTGGCCGATCGGCTGTGGCCGGCGGCCGATTCGTGGTGTAGTGGATCATCTCGTCGCCGGTGATCTCGCCGGGCGTCGTCGTGTCAAGCGCACACCGCCCGCGTTACTACCGATCCCAACATCAGCATCCCAGAGACGTTTATGCCCCTATTGGTCCTCTCGCGCGGCTCGTTGGCGCGCCAGACTTTTGCGATCCGCCCACCGCACTGTGCTTTTCGAAGGCTGCGGCGCGGAAACCTAGTGGCCCGGGCTGTGAGCCAGCCGTCGATTCTTTCGGCGACTGCCTGCCATCCAGGCTCAAGCATCATGTTGTGGCCCATGTCGGGGAAGAACTCGGCCTCAGTGCGATATGCACGTGCCGTTGCGCGCACTTGTTTGGGTGCGACGCCAAAGTCACACTCCGCACCTAATACGAGCAGAGGGGCATCAATCAGTTCCGGTCGTGTCCGGCGAAACATCGTTTCAGCCAGAGCTTTTGGACTCTCTTCCTGCAACCGTTCGAGACAGCGCACCACGTTCAATTCCGGAGTCTTTGCGGAAAAGAAAGCTTCACGCGCAAGCTCGGGTGTATTGAGGGCAGGCAACATCTTGCCCGTCAGCGCGGTCTTCGCGAATAGCCAGGGGTGGGATTTCATCCGGCGCAGTGATAGTCCGAGACTGCCGCCTGCCGGAAACGACCCCATCAACACGCCAGCCGGGGCGTCGTGTCCCTCCAGGTACTTCTGCACGACGAAGCCGCCCAGGGAGTGCCCGATAACCACAGGCCGAGCCGGCAGGCTGTCGGCAACTGAGCCCACATCATCGACATAGTCGGCCAACGAACAAGATCGCAGCGGCTTGGAGCTAGGGCTGTTCCCGTGACCGCGAAGGCTCAGCGCCAACGCCCGGTAACCCTTATCGGCAAAATAGTCGAGAAAGTGTTCGTCCCAGCACCACGCTCCGTGTCCGACTCCGTGAACGAACAGCAGCGGCGCACGGTGCTCCTCTGTGCAGTGGCCTTTATCAATCACTTCGAGCATCGCCGCGTCCTCCGTTTCGGGTCAGCATCGCTGGAGCATCTTCTCAGGTGCCCTGCAATTGGTGGCGGCTCTTCGCCGTGCGGCTGGGAGCTGGGTGGGCCACTGCCTTCGGTAGCCCGTGGCGGATGCGCTGCTGGATGAACGCCTAGCGCACCGCGGGCCGGGCCGGCGAGGATGCTGCAGTCGACACGTGGCGGCGGCGCGTAGACCACCGCGCCGCATTCGAGGCACCCAAGATCGTGTGGCCGTTAGGACAGCTCCCGTCATCCTGAAGGCGGCAGACCATAATGAGCCATGCTCACTGTTGAACCATTCCGGATTGCTGTCCCGGACGACGATCTCGTCGACCTACGTGAC
>Ga0187781_10002471_pt1 | contig 14047 bp, 12 predicted proteins | sample 0715_SJ02_MP02_2_FD_132447 | JGI IMG/M metagenome (GOLD analysis project Ga0187781, IMG submission 132447) | Tropical peat soil microbial communities from peatlands in Department of Meta, Colombia - 0715_SJ02_MP02_20_MG | ecosystem: Environmental > Terrestrial > Soil > Wetlands > Peat | place...
ATCGATGTGATGGCGTTCCAAAAGCCTTAGCGCACCAACCTCGGCCGAAAGTCGCTGGCGAGAATCATCGCGACGCGGCGGATATTGCTTCAGTGCGAAAATGCCGGCGCTGCTCTGCACCCGCCAGATGCAGCTGTTACGCCCGCCATTGACGACCCGGTTCAGCTCAACAGCGCCGCCGACAAGGTCGCGCGCCACGGCAGCCGCCTGTGCCAAGCCTTCGTCAACGGCGCGCAAAAATTCGATCCTCTATGTCATGCCAAGTCGCGCAAACGGTATAAGGACCGTGCGACTTAACTCCTTGATGTCCGGATAACAAAATGCGTTCCACCTTGGGCGGGAATTCGGGATCTAGCAAAACCTCATCAAGATCATCGATGAAGTGCGTGCAGGAAAGCGCTGCGATGCGAGCAAGCTTCTCGGCCCGGGTGCCTTCGAAAAATACGTTCGATGCGGGGATGCCGAATTCGCCGCCCAACAATCCGTTCGCGGTCATCCACTTGCGCGCCGCGTCGCGCAAGTTAACGCGCTGCGGATCGTAATGACCGTATTCGGTCTTGTGGCTGACGATCAACACCGGGCAGCCCTCACTACGGCAGCGGCGCAAAAAGCCATCGACGCCGGGTATAAGTGTCGCTCCGCCGATGCCTTTCCCGTAGACTTGTCCCTGAAGGCGTTGCCAGGCCAACTCGCCGTCCGGCGATAGCCGTATGGTATCGCGCACGGCTTGTTTGCTGCCGACGAAATCCATCCCAATCAATCCGCATTGCTTCGCCGCCGTGCAGAACACCTGATCATAGGCGATGATGGTGTTGTCGAAATCGATCCCGATGCGCCGCGGCGATGTCATAGCCGACCGCCAAAGATCACTTGGGGTTCACGCATACGGCGAACAGGTAATGCGCCATTGGATAGAAGCCGGTGTGAACGACCTCATCGTTCATTGAAAACATGAGAACCTGCGAGAAATATTGCTGAAGCAGAATCTTGAGTTCTTTGCCGCTCTTGCAGTTCACGTGGCCGGCTTTGCTAAGCGGCGAAGCATAGGCCTGAGACTCTATCGAGGGTGTACCGACGATGAGAATCCCGCCCGGAATCAAAGAGCTGCGTAAATTATCAAGATAGGCATGTTCATCTCGCGGTGCGATGTGTTCGATCACATCAAGACTGAACAGGCTTTCGTGTTTGCGAGGCAGAGGCCGCGAGACAATATCATGGACTTCGGCCTTCAGCGGCCAACGCTCGTCGCGGCGGGCACGAATATCTTCGATGAACACCGGATCGAAATCGTAAACTGTAATGTCGGGAACTTCCTGTAACACAATTCGGGTCCCGAACGCGTCGCCGCAGCCGATCTCGCCTGCATTGCGGCGGCCGCTGAGCATCTTGGAAACAAATTTATAGCGCGCGAGCAGAAACGTAAGCCGCCGTGGATCGTCGTACCACACCTGATTCGTCATCAGGCCGAGGGTCGTTAGTCCAATCGCGTTCTTCACCTCGACGCAACGAGCGTATTGGACTTCCCGGGTGTGCTCCCCGGAAGCAGTCAAGCATCGCGCAGCCACATCGGCCCGCGCCGCATCCCTCTTCTCCGGTTGCGCAGCCGTAAGGCGCGGGCGAACACCTCCTTCAGGGAGCGCTGGCGCATCGACAGATAATCGCATGACAAAGCTTGAGGCTATGCCTCTCGGCGCAGTCCGCTTGTTCCGAAGCAAGACGTCGAGGTTGCCGATGAATGCCAGGCACATCAATAAGACTCCGCCGAGCAGCGTAACCGGAATACCGATCCACGCGCTTTGGCAGGAGGCGGACCGTAACTCGACCATTCTGCGGCGTATGAACCACCGCAGGCGATTAGCGCGCACAAATTGGATCTCGGTCGGCAGCGCCCCCGAACGGATGAACCGCCCAACATGGTGGGTGACGCCGTCGCTGAATCGCCTTGCGGTGCTGAGGGGCCGCTGATTACTGACAAATAGAATGACACGTCCACTTTTCTTCATTAACGGCACGATCCGGTCGATCAATTCGTCCCCGTGCCGCATGTCCCCTTCCGATAATTCGAGCAGGCAAAGGTCGAATTTCCCGTGCATAGGCTCGAAACGCTCCGGTGGGCTTTGCAGGAAAGGCGAGCAGCGCAGCCGATTGACCCGCTCTCCATTGTCGGCGAACGCCAAAGTGAAAATCGTAGGCTCGTTCGAAACCATCAAAATCCGGATCTTGGAATCAACAAAAAATGGCTCCAACTCCCGCAGGACGGTCCTGAAGTCGGGCCAGAGCGGATGCCAAGGCAGGACGTGCGGAGGCGTGCCAGTTACCGCCCGCTTGGCGCGCCAGAACAGCCAATGCGTGAACCAGGAGGAGCTGTCGGGCAGAGCTAGCAGGAAGGGCCATTCCTCGAGCTGTATCCTATGCCCCACAGCATCGTTGAACGCCGCCATCGCGCCGCGCCAATAGGGATGATTTCGATAAGGCAGCGGCGGACGCCCTATATGTGAGGCCACGTCGGCCACAAAAGCGTCAGCGTCGACGATACTCTGCTCGATTTGAGGCGGCAGATCAGCCGCGTGAAAGATTAAAGAATGATCGGCGTTCGCGCGATGGGCGCTCGTCGTCCATTCGCGCAAACTCTTCGCCAGAACGCGCGGCTTCAATGGACCCGGCTGCAAAAAGCCCCATTCATGATCGCGCGGTTGCATTTCGATTACGAGATATTCATCCGAATCGGCAATGGTATCGACGTTCCCCGAAGGACACATTTCAGGGACGAACGAATAGTCGCAGGAGGCGGCGATAACGAAGTCGGTGTGTTCCGGCCTGATGCACAACATGTGCATGAGATAGAAGCGTCCAAGAATAGTGTTGCCGTCGACGCGCCAGAACAACCGATTGGTATGCGAATTGTGGCTGAGCGGTATATTGATCATGTTCGCAAGAGTCGCGGGGTGCAAATGGTTGAGCGCCCATTGCATAAGTTCCCGCGGCGCTAACGCCAATTCATATTTGACCGACCGTAACTTTTCCTCGAGCCAAGGCAGCGCATCCTCGCGTGCCACCTGAAAGTTGCCGACGACAACAGCGCTCGTTCCGCCCAGCATCCGCTTGAGCGCGTTTGCGAGCGACCCGTCCGCGTAAATGTAGTCGGACACGAGAAAGAAAAAGCACGTGTCGGTCATCGTGTCGCCGACCCGACGAACGGTTTCGGCATAGGCAAGCGTGATGGTGGTCGAATAATTGCCGTCGGTTATGAGATGATCGATCGGATGAATGTGGGTCGGGCAGACTGCGGCAAGCCGCTTAAACATGGCATGCTCGCGGATATAGGGCTCATCGTCGGTGCTGGTCAGAATGATGAACTCAGTGGGCAGCATCCGAGCAACGGCTGGAAGATTGCCAGGTGCAAGCAAAGTCGGCACGCCGGCTTGAAGGAACTGGCGAACATAACTGTAGCCCCAGACCGGAACCATGAGCTTTGCCGCGCGGGGTAGCGGACGCCACTGCGGTGACGGCGACAGTTTCGCCGATGCGGCCGCGGATCCTGCGGGCAAGGCGTCTGGGCCTGAGAGAATGTCGACCTTGTTCATCTCAGCTTAAGCGCTTGCATCCGCTTGATGTTGTAGTAGCGATCATCAGTCATGGAATTTGGCACTCTGCCGGCGACAAATGCGGCCTTCAGATCGACAATCGCGTCCTTCACCGAGCGCTCGGCGACGAAACCGAGATCGCGGCGAATTTTCTCTGACGAGACATGGTAGGAACGGTGGTCGTCGGTCGGGGTGACGACAATGTCGACGTTCGGGCCGACTTCGTCACGCACCATGTCGGCAATCGCACGAACCTTGAGATTGTGGTAGCCCGCGTTCCAGATCTTGCCGTCAATCGCCTCGTCAGGCTGTTCCAGCAGCAAAAGGTAAAGATCTGTCATGTCCTCGACGTGGATATTGGGACGCAATTGCTCGCCGCCAAAGACGGTGATGCGGCCGTTATTGATCGCGTGATTGGTGAGGATGTTGACGGTCAGATCGAGACGCAATCGCGGCGCATAACCGCAAACCGTAGCCGGGCGCAGGGTGACGGTGACGAACCCGGGTTCGCGCTCCTGCTCCAACACCTCCTCGCACATCGCCTTGTATTTCGAATAATCCGTCAACGGCACCAAAGGCAGGTCTTCGGTCACATCCAGATCGTCCTTGATGCCGTAAACCGAGGACGACGAGGCATAGATAAAGCGCTTAACGCCTGCGTCCTTCGCCGCCTTCACCAAGGGCCGAAAGCAGTCGAAGTTGATCGATTTACCGAGTTCGGGATTGAGATCGAACGACGGATCATTAGAAATGCAGGCAAGATGAATCATTGCATCGCAGCCGCGCACAGCTTTGCGCACCTCGGTCGGGTCACGCAGGTCGCCCTTGATCCGAGTAAGCTTTAGATTGCCGCCTAGGCCGGCAAACACGTCGCCGTAAATGTAAAGATCGAGAACCACGACGTCGTAGCCGGCGTCCAATAGTTTGGGGACGAGGTTAGAGCCGACGTAACCGGCGCCGCCGGTAACTAGGACGCGTCTGAATCGGTTGGCCATCGTTCCTGCCAATCACCCTCTTGTCTGCTGGCCGCCTAAGCCGTCCTTCCCCAGCCCATGTCGATATCGAGCACGGCGTGGCATAGGGCGAGATGCGCGACTTCAACGAAACCGTATTCGCATGATCTAACGTAAAAGTTGACGTCGCCGGTTTTGCGGAGATCGTTCTCCTCGGTAAAACCCGAATACGTCACCACGCTGCAGTCGTGCTCCCGCGCGGCTTTTACGGCATTGAGAATATTCGGCGATCGCCCCGAACTGGAAATAGCAATTAACAGATCGCCGGGCCGCGCGTGAAAATCGAGTTGCTTGGCGAAAACGTTCTCGTACCCCAGATCATTGCCGAGGCACGTGAGCGCGGACACGTCGTTAAAAGCGAGCGACCGCAAGCCGCCGTTCTTGGAAAAGTCGATCGCGAGATGACTGGCGATGCCGGCGCTGCCGCCGTTGCCGATGAAAATGATCTTATTGCCAACGCGGTGTGCTTCGTGGGCCGCATTGCACACCCATTCGCAGCCTTCCGCTAAAGGCATGCTGTTCGCGCCGCGGTCGGTGACCTCCGCGCCGTGAAGAAGCTCAGCCAGGGTGGCAAAATATCGATTCAGCTGCTCGCGCACTAATGGGTCTCTTGCGACGCATATTATTTGAGAAGGCCAGTGATGCCCTTTATGAGCGACGCCTTCTCGATCGACCGCCGATGGCCGACAATTTCCACCTTGAGGGCGCCGACCACGTTACCTATGAATCCGACGCGGCTCATCGGCCCGCCTGCCGCCACGAGGGGTGCCGTCACCGCAAAAAATGCGTCGCCGGCGCCCAAGGTGTCCACCACATTCTTGGCAAATGCCGGAATTGTGTGAACGATGCCTCCGCTTTCGAACGTGACGCAGCCGTGCTTGCCTTGCGTGACTATTACTTTCGCGCAGTCCAGGTAATTCTGAGCCAACCGCCGAGCGATATCGCCCACGTTCGACAGCCGATCGCCGACGGCGAGGCGAGCCTCGGGGGCATCGACGCAAATATAATGCGCCCAACGGTACTTGGTGATCAGATTGTAGCCAAGATTGGCGCTGTTGCTTTGCGCATTGACCGCCAAAAACCGCACGTTATCGGTCAGCGCGTCGATTGATGACGGCGCGATCAGGCCATGGCCGAAATCGGCGGCGATCACCACGTCGTAGTCCGCCGCCACCTCCGCGATGGCGCTGTCCACCTCGCTTTGCACATCCGCCGGCAGCGGTTCGTCGTTCATGAAATAAACCTCGAACAGCTTGCCCATGTAGGACGGATCGACGAAGCGGCGCTTAAGCGTCGTCGGCGCACCGCTGCGGGTGAAAGCTTTCAAACCGACGTTCGGCTTGAGGCTTTGCCGGGCCAAATCTTCATAGCGGTCGAAATCGCCCAGGCAGGTGATGACGTCCACCTGTTTGCAAAACGAGGCGACGTGATTGGCCGCGGCAAACACACCGCCGGCGAACAGCTCGCGATCCTGATAGCGCGTCGCGATCATGTTCTCCTTCGGCGTTTTGTGCATCGGCAGCACGTATTGATATTCGTCAATGATGGCATCGCCGACGATCAGTACGCGGTAATCGGCCACGCTCTCGATGAGGTCACATATTTCCTCAAGCTCGCCATTTTCGCGCAGCGAATCGAGGTGCTCACGGATGTGGGGCTCGAAAACGTTGATGTGACGATTGATCAGCGCGGTCGAGCTGAATGTCACTTCATCTGTAAAGTGAATTTTGCCGCCGTGGGCCTCAACGGCATCGCGCTCAAGCGTGATCTTGCCGGTGATGTCGCCGTCCGGGTTTTGATAGTCCTGGCCTTTGACGTAGATCGACGGCCGGATTCGTTCGATGGCGCTGACCGCATCGGCGGCATCGTTGACGGCGACCCAATCAACGTACTCGAGCGTCGCCAGCATCTCGGCGCGCAACTCGGCATTGAAAACCGGGCGTCCCGGTCCCTTGTTGACGAAGCGGTCCGCGGTTACGGTGACGATGAGCACATCGCCGAGCTTACGCGCGGCTTCCAGATGCCGCACGTGCCCGAGATGCAGAAGATCGAACGTGCCGTGCGCCTGCACAATGATCTGACCGGCGCGGCGGCCCTGGTCACAAACGGTTGCGACTTCGGGCACAGTCCTGATTTTGTCACGCGGGCTGGTCGCCCGGCCCATGCGCGGCTGGCGGCTCAGCTTTGTGACGGTTGATTCCATTTCCCAGCCCCATCACCGCGGTGATTACCCAAAAAACGAAACCAGTCGCTGGTGGCTTCAGCGATGCCGGTGGCGGTCCAAACCGGCGCATCGCGCCAGTAGTCGATATTGTCTCGCATCACGCGCACGCCCTCGGCAAAGCTTACCTTCGGCTGCCACCCGAGTTCGCGGCGAATCTTGCCGATATCGGCCCAAGTGCAATCCGGCTCTCCGGGGCGCTTCGGGATATGCACCGCAGGAGGCGATCCCAAGAGACGCACCAACTCATTGATGCTGACCGGATGGCCGCTTCCGACATTGTAGACTTCGCCGGCTTTCTCACTTTCGGCAACTGCTATCAATGCATCGACCGCGTCGCTGACAAAGGTAAAGTCGCGGGTCTGCTCGCCGTCGCCGACAATGGTGAGTGGCTCGCCCGCCAGAAGTTGCGCCAGGAAAACGCCGAACACCGCGCCATATGTACCGCTCGTGCGCGCGCGCGGGCCGTAGACGTTGAAGAAGCGAACGGAGACTGCCGGGAGCCGATAGACTTGCGCCCAGTGCATGACGAGCTGCTCGCCAAGGTATTTGGTCAATGCATATGGGTAGCGCGGATCGGCCGGCGCGGTTTCCGCAGTGGGATAGGTCGCAGGTATGCCGTAGCAGGACGACGATGCAACATAGACGAAACGCTTTGCGCCGTGGCGGCGCGCCGCCTCAAGGAGGCAAAACGTTCCCTCAACATTGGAGCGAAAGTAAGCTTCTGGCTCTTGGATGGATGGAATAATGTCGGCGCGCGCAGCCAGATGGAAAATGCGGGTGGCACCCTTCGCCGCCGCAGCTACTGCGCCGGGATCAGCCACGTCCCCTTCGCTGATTTCAAGGCGCGAGCACCCCGCATGCTGCTTGAGGTTAGCCCGGCGGCCGACCACGAAGCTGTCGAGGACGCGCACCGAGCGGCCCCGAGCAATCAAACGGTCGACGAGGTGGCTGCCGATGAATCCGGCACCCCCGGTTACGAGGTCGATGGCGCTGTCGGCCATCTGCTGCCTCCAGGACTCAGGCCGCGCCCCCGAGCGTGGCGAAGTTATACGAACAGAAACGAGTGGTTTCAAACATAAAGCGGGCGGACAAACTGCTGATTTCTTAAGCGTGTATGGCTGCGGATTTCTTAAAATTGTCCTTTTCGGGAGACTGAGCGGGCGCGAACCGGCCAAACACCGTTAATCCAGAATTAGAAGTGGATGAATCGAGCACCTACGGTCTTGTCCGGTATCATCCAAGACCGCAGCCGATGGCTAGCATGGTCTCGCGCCGGTGTCGTCGTCTTTCGCGGAGCGTTAAACGCGCCGCCAACGGTCCCAGTATGCCGCACCTGTTCCGTCCGACTTGATGCGCTGGCAAGAAGCCTTTGATAAACCAGGAACGGCACAAAACTGTTGAGGCCATTGGGCAAAGCTGCCAAGTTGCCGCGTCCGCCGAACATCTCGGCTGCTCCACAGGACCAGAGGACCGATCAGTTGTCTCCGGACGCGACGACGCGGTCACAGACTCTTCAACGCTGGCTGCTCCTGGCAGCCTCGGTCGCACTGACGACCATCACACTCTATTTTGTGCTGCGCGGAATCGACCGCCACGCTCTGGCGCAACTGCTCGCCACACAGAACGGCAGTCTGCTTGCCGCCGCCGCGGCGTTGATTGCGTTGCAAATCAACCTTGGCGGAGTACGGTGGGGAACGCTGCTTTCGGCACTCAGCAGCGGTCCCCCGCCGTCTCGGTTGACCGTGCAGGCGGTTTTTTACGCAAGTACCTTTTTCAACTATCTGCCGGTTGGCACGGTCGGAGGAGACGTCGCGCGCGTCTGGCTGGCGCGTAGATTCTCGATTTCAGTGAGGCAAATCGTCTTATCGATCCTGCTCGATCGCATCCTTGTCGTAGGCGCGCTTATCATACTTGCGGCGGTGACGCTGCCCAGCATTGCGCAGCCACTGGCAGCAAAGGCATCCATTGCAAGCACCGCGATTCTGGTAGTCGGCGTAGCCGCTTTTCTGCTGCTGTCACCGATGGAGCGCATAGCAAGCCGCTGGCGAGAGATTTGGGTCGTATCTTCGATCTTGTGGGCGGCTCAAGAGTTGCGGCGTACGACAGAAAGGGCCGGGCTGCTAGCACTTGTTTATGCTCTCTTGTCCGCCGCGTCGGGCGCTTCGGCGGCTTATTGCATTTCACTGAGCCTGGGCATCAATGTGGGACTGACGGCAATGATCGCGGTTATGTCCTTTGTCGCCTTTGCCGCCGCATTGCCGATTTCACTTGCCGGCTGGGGCGTCCGTGAAGCCTCGCTGGTGTCGCTGCTTGGCTTGCTCGGCGTCGACCGTGAAGCTGCCCTTGTTCTCTCAGTGGAATTTGGAGTCATTTGCACGCTGATGTGCCTGCCTGGCGGAATAATCTGGCTCGGTTTGCGCAATCGAGGCGCACTCGCCCACCCGGCAAAATAAAGTAAAATAAAAGCTTAAACGCGATTCGGCCGCGATCGCTGCAATGCTGGTCACCAATTTCTCGCTGAAATATCTGGCCTACAAGGTCATCTGCGGAATCTACCAAGCCGCCGATATCGGGCGAATTCATCCCGCTCGCGAACGCGCTCTACGGGCACTGCGCCGCAGCGTCGATTACGTCGAGCAGCATATGCCGGACGCGCTCGGTTTCGATAGCCAACGGGAATTGCTCGAGTATTCCCTTGCTGCCGTCGCTATTGATGGGCTTTATGTCGAATTCGGTGTTTTCACCGGCGGGACCATCCGTTTCATCGCGCGCCGAATTGGTCAACGCGTCATCCACGGCTTCGACAGCTTCAAGGGTCTGCCGGAGGCCTGGTCAGGCTTCAACCTCGGGCGCGGAACCTTCGACCTCGGGGGGCGCCTGCCGCGCGTGCCAAAGAACGTTCGCCTTCACCGCGGTTATTTCGAGGAGAGCTTGCCGACATGGTTGCGCGAAAATCCCGGTCAAGTGGCCTTTATTCACCTCGACTGCGACTTATACACCTCCACCAAAACGGCACTCAGCTTGATCGCCCCGCGGTTGACCAGCGGAACGGTGGTTGTGTTTGACGAGTATTTCAATTACGCGAATTGGGAACAGCACCAATTTAAGGCGTTCCAAGAGTTTGTGCGGGAGCACGACGTCAGATACGCCTATTTGGGATTCGCGCGTCAGCAGGTCGCCGTTCGGATAGTGTCGATCGGCGCGGGCGCCGCCGCGCGATGACCGTGCCATTTCCCGCGGATATTATGATGACACCCGCAGCCGATCGGCTGCACAATGCCGACGAAGCGGCAGTCCCGGGCCAACGAGCGCTCGACCTCACGGTCTTCATCTCCTGCTACAACGAAGAGGAATATATCGTTCCAACAATTCAAACCGTGCGTGACGCTCTCAATGAGATCGGCACCGTTACTTATGAGATTATCGTCATCGATGATGGCTCGAAAGACGGCTCCAGCACGCTGGTTAGCAGTTATATCACGGCACATCCGGATGAGCGCGTTTTGCTCCGCACCAACCGGGTCAACCGCGGACTGGCCCAGAACTATCTCGATGCTGCGTTCATCGGCAAAGGCAAATATTACCGGTTGGTCTGCGGCGACAATGCCGAGCCGCAAGCGACAATGGTTGCCGTATTTCGCGAACTCGGCAAGGCCGATATGATCATTCCGTATTATGTCAGCAGCGAAGGCAAGAGCTTCTACCGCCGCATTATCTCAAACACCTACACCACATTGGTCAATGTGATCAGTGGCCTTCGCCTGCATTACTATAATGGACTTGCTGTGCACTTGCGCCACAACGTGATGCGATGGCATTCGAACACCCGCGGCTTCGGTTTTCAGGCCGATATCATTTGCCTGCTGCTTGCTCAGGGATTTTCCTTCAAAGAGGTACCGGTAAAAACCATTGAACGCCGCATAAGCGGCTCGTCGAATGCGTTAACATCTAAGAATATACTTTCGGTTGCTCATACATTGGTCGACCTCGTCTTCCGGCGGGTTGGAAATTGGGTTTACCGGCAAAACCGAGGCTGATAATCGCGCGCACTCTGGCATTGATTTATAAACGCTGCAGCGGTCATATGAAAATCCCTGCGATTTCGAAAGCGAAGGCTGATGACATTATCTCCTACGCTCTCGGTGATATTGCCAAACTATAACCACGCCAAACTTATCGAGCGCGCCTTGCAAGCGCTGCTTGACCAGGAATGCAAGGCTGACGCAATCATCGTCATCGACGACGCCTCCACCGACGATAGCGTGCGCGTGATCGAGGGGTTCGCTGCCAAGGCGCCTTCGCTCAGCATCCTTATCAATCCGCACAATATCGGAGTCATTCCGACCCTTGAGCGCGGGCTGCGAGTAGCGCGCGGAAAGTACATCTATTTTGCGGCGGCGGACGATTTCGTCCTGCCCGGATTTTTCGGACTTGCGGTGCGCAGGCTCGACTCCAATCCCGACCTCGGCCTGTTTTGCGGAGAGTCGGTGCTGATCGAAGGGCGCAGCAATCGCCCGATTGCCATGCGACCGGCCGTATGGCCGAGAATGAATGCCGGGCGCGTCGACCCCGCGCGTGTTCGGCGACTGCTCAAAACAACCGATAATTGGATCTTGACCGGCAGTAGCATCTTTCGCCGCGAATGCTTGTTATGGGCCGGCGGCCTCGATGCCAGGCTCGGGTCGTTTGCCGACGGCATGCTCGGGCGTAAGCTGGCATTGAAGTTCGGATTTTTTTTCGAGCCGAAACCGGTGGCGACGTGGGTGATATTTTCCGAAAGCCAATCCCGTCGCATAGCTCTCGATCGGGACAAAACGAGGTATTTTCTTGACGCCGTGCCTGCTTGCATTGCCGCCGACCCGATCTTTCCCGCATGGTACGTCGAAACGTTCCGCAACCGCTGGCGCTTCAATGCCTGCCGGCTGGTGCTGCAGGGGCACCCACTTGATCGCGCATTCATCCTCGCCGTAGGCGCTCGTTCGCCGGCCGAATATGCGGCACTGAAAAAAATTATGGCGCTGCCCGATCGACTTGCTCGCGTGGTGATCTTGGCTTTGTTGTGGTATCGGCTTCGGCCGATTGCGCTCACCGCCCTATTGCGGACGATGTTCGCGTTGCGCATAACGCGCCTTGCCTTTGGGCGCTGGTTCAGGCACACCGACAACCGGATGGCAAGCGCTTTCTCGGATGGCGGCTGAACGAGAAGCGGTGTCAGGCGGCTAACTAGCTAGCATGCTGATGAACGTTCAAGACGTTAAACGGGCGTTGCCGACGAACACAGTGCCGCTGGTGCCGGCCATGAGCGGCCCGGCGGCGGCTACAACCACCGATATCGTTGCAGCGGAGATTTTCGACGGATTTCGCGCTTGGCGAGTGTGGTCGGTTCTTGGCTGGGACGACATCCGGCAGCGCTATCGCCGTTCGATCCTTGGCCCCTTCTGGATCACGCTGAGCATGGGCGTTTTTATTTTGGTGCTCGGCGTCATCTACAGTCGCCTGTTTCACATAGATCCTTCGACCTATATGCCCTACTTGTCCGTGGGCTACGTTGTTTGGGGGTTCATTTCCTCGGTCGCCAACGACAGCTGCGTCGCCTTTCATGAAGGAAGTCGGATCATCAAACAGATCAAACTTCCTTTCACGACTTACGTGTTCCGCGTGGTTTGCCGAAACTTCATCGTATTTCTACACACCATCGTCATTTTCGTTCCAGTTGCGATCTATTTCAAAATCATGCCCACCTGGAACACGTTTCTCGCCATTCCCGGCCTTTTTCTCGTCGTCGTTAATGTCACCTGGGTGGCCGCTACCCTAGCAATCTTCAGTACGCGCTATCGCGACGTCCAACCGATCGTCGGTACAATCGTTCAATTGATGATGTTCGCCACCCCGATCATGTGGTCGGTGAGTTCGCTAGGCAACGAAACGCTCATCGCCGAAATCAACCCCATTTATCACCTCATCGAGATCGTACGCGGCCCGATGCTGGGTGCGGCGCCCGAACTGCGATCCTGGCTGGTCGCTTGCGGTTTGGCCACAGTAGGATCGTTGCTCGCAGCGGCCTTGCTCGTTAGCAAAGCCCGGCGAATCGTGTTTTGGCTCTAACGGTACCGCGAGGCAACGTTGGTCGCCATCATACTCGACGATGTCAGCATCGACATTCCGATCTATGACGTCAGCAGTGCGTCGCTACGCAAGATGCTGCTCGTCCGGGCGGTTGGCGGCCGCTTCGCACAATCCGGATCGCATGTCACGGTCAAAGCCCTTAAAAACGTAACATTCGAGGCGCATGACGGCGACCGCATTGCGCTCGTTGGCGACAACGGCTCGGGAAAGAGCACGCTGCTTCGTGTCGCATCGAAAGTGTACCCGCCAACCAGCGGCCGCGTCATGATTACCGGTGAAATCGCGCCGATGTTCGACGCCACCCTGGGCATGAGCATGGATGCCACCGGCCTGGAGAACATCCAGATTGCTGGCACCATATGGGGGATGACGCGCGCGCAAATCCGCAACAGCGTCGACGATATCGCCGAGTTCACGGAACTTGGCGACTACCTCAAGGTCCCGGTGCGCACGTATTCAAACGGCATGTTGCTGCGGCTTGCGTTCGCCATTGCGACCGCGCGCGATCCCGAAATTCTGCTGATCGATGAGATTATCGGGGTCGGCGACGCAACTTTTATTGGCAAGGCATTTAGCCGTCTGCACAAACTGGCCGAGCGATCACGCATTCTTATGGTTGCCGCCCACCAGGACGATAGGTTGCGTCTGCTGTGCGACAAAGCGATCTGGCTTAGCCACGGCAGTCTCGTCCAATATGGCGACATCGAGACCGTGCTTGCTGCCCGAGCGGGGGAGCGCCCAATTTCCCAAAGCGCCGGGGACGCGGCATAATCCGATTGCAAAGCCGGGCTCCGGCGCGGGCGCTTCGCTACACAAGCGGCGACTCGTTCCGCAGAGAAGGATTTTCTTCACGTTCGTCCGCCAAAATGTGTTGATTTCGCGCCGCCTTCGAGCCGCGAAACGCCGAGACTATAACGCTTATGCAAAGTTAAAGGGAGCGATGATGACGCCCAGACACAACGGAGCAGCTCGTTTGGCTTTTGGATTGATTCCCGGACATCATTTAAACTGCTGCTTCGTTTACGCGTCTCTTGATCGACTAGTTTGCGGAGCGTCCGCCAACGCCGTGCCGGTTCGCGGCAGCCGCCTTGCATCTATAG
>Ga0187781_10002472_pt1 | contig 14042 bp, 9 predicted proteins | sample 0715_SJ02_MP02_2_FD_132447 | JGI IMG/M metagenome (GOLD analysis project Ga0187781, IMG submission 132447) | Tropical peat soil microbial communities from peatlands in Department of Meta, Colombia - 0715_SJ02_MP02_20_MG | ecosystem: Environmental > Terrestrial > Soil > Wetlands > Peat | place...
AACGAAGCACGCCGGAAAAGTCGATCACGCAATCGCCCGCCAGAAGGGCGCTTTGTCCTGCTTGCACAACTTGCATCGCGTTTTGATTCGTGATCGTGTCAGTGTCGATTCTCATCGCCGGTTACTCAAGTCGATTTGGCGGCATCAGCGAGTTTGCGGTTTTTCTCTGTCAGCGCCTTGATAAGCGCATCGACGCCGCCCTGGCTGATCGACTCGGCGAACTCACTCTTATACGTCTCCACCAGCCAGACGCCCAGAATGTTCATGTCGTAGATTTTCCAGCCCTGCGGTGTCTTTTCGAGGCGATAGTCCAGCGTGATGGGCTCGCCCTGCGAGGGTACGACCTCGGTGCGCACGATCACGTCATTGGCACTGTCTTGTCCACGCGCCGGACGCAGTCGCACCTTGTGGTCGGTCACCTTGGATAGGGCCCCGCTGTAGGTGCGCAACAGCAGCGTGCGAAACTGATCGACGAGTTCGCCACGCTGCTCGGTGCTTGCGCCACGCCATGGACGCCCGACCGCCAGCCTTGTCATCTTGTCAAAGTCTACGTACGGAAGGATCCGCTCGTTGACCAGCTTCTGCACACGATCAAAATCTCCCGCACGAACGGCCTTGTCGCTGCGAATCGCATCCAGCACGTCAGCGCACACGCGCAAAATCAGCGCATCGGGCGCCTCGTCGGTCGCTGCGGCCGCATCCGGCACCGGCATCCAGCACAAAAAGGCCGCCAGCGTCCAGACCAGCACCGGCAGTCGCGCTGGCGCTAGCCTAAGAAATGACCCGCCGGCGGCGCTGGGCAAGTTGCTCATAGCCTGATCCTCCTTGGTCGATTCGTCAGTGCGTCGTTTGCGGCGCTGGCGCATCCGCCGGTCGCGGCCCAGCAGAGGGCCCTGATTCCGAAGACGACGTCGGTGCCGCTTCCGCGGGGGCGTCGCGCATCGGTGTGCCGGTCGAGGGGCTGTCCGGATCTTCCTCCTGCGGCGGTGGCGGAACACTGTCTCCGCCGATTCGGCTGCGGGTGCGCTGCAGATACGCGTCGCGCACGAACTGGTACGGATCTAACGCCGCCTCCTCGACCAGGCTTGTGGCCTCCAGGAGCTGCGCCCGCTTGTCCACGAAGCGAAACGAGTACGCCAGATAGTACTCCTTGACCGGCGTGATGTAGGAAAACGGATCCGTGAAGTAATCCGGGATCTCACCAATGGCATCGCGTACGCTGCTCGGACCCAGGAACGGCAGCACCAGGTAGGGACCCGCGCCGATTCCCCAGTGCCCCATGGTCAGGGCAAAGTACTGCTTGTTGCGCTCCAAGCCCACATGCGTCGCAACGTCAAAGCAGCCCAAAAAACCGACGGTCGAGTTCATCATAAATCGTCCCACGCTGACGCCAGCTGCCTTGGGCTTGCCTTGCAGCGTTGAATTCGCGATGCTGGTTAGTTCAAAAAGGTTGTCAAAAAAATTGGCGAAACACGAGCGCGCCGGTTTGGGTATGACCTTGGTGTAACCCGTGGCCGCCGGTTTGACGATCGCCCGATCAAATCCGTCATTAAATGCATATACCTGGCGATTGAAACGCTCGAAGGGATCGACGGGATTTTTGCCCGCGTTGGGGGGCACGCTGGCGCAACCCGCGACCAAGGCGACAAACGCGCAAGCGCACAGCGGGCGCAGGCCGATCGCGCGGGCGTTCACTTTTGGGCTGCCCCTTGCTTGGTCGGAGGCTCGGCGGCCTTGTTGTACAGGAACTGGCCAATGAGGTTCTCCAATACAACGGCCGACTGCACCATCTTGATCGTATCGCCGGGCTGCAGATCCTTGTCATCGGCACCCGGCTCCAGGCCCACGTACTGATCGCCAAGCAGTCCCGAAGTAAGTACCTTGGCGGAGGAGTCCGTGGGGAATTGGTATTGGCGTTCGATTTCCATGCTCACCACGCCCTGGAAGGTTTTGTTATCAAACGTGATCGACGCAATGCGCCCGACTTTTACGCCAGCGCTTTTGACGGGCGCACTGATTTTTAGGCCACCCACATTGTCAAATCGCGCCAGCAGCGGGTAGGTCGTGTGAAAGGAGAAACTGGCGAGGTTCGCGGCCTTCAAGGCAAGTAAAACGATGGCCAGTATCCCCAATAAAACAAACAACCCAACGAGGGTCTCGATCTGCTTTTTTGACATACCTTACGCCTTCGCCAAATGGGTTCGCGGGTTTAGGGAGTGCTGAACATCAGCGCCGTCAAAATGAAATCAAGGAACAATACCGACAAGGAGGACACGACCACCGTCTGCGTGGTCGCCTGCGCCACCCCCTCCGGCGTGGCTTCGGATTCATAACCGATGTACAGGGCGGCGAACGTGGACGCCACTCCAAAGACGATGGTCTTGACCACACCGTTGCCGATATCCTTGGTTACATCGACCCCATCTTGCATCTGTGACCAAAACGCGCCCGAATCGATACCGATCATCAAGACGCCGACCACGTACGCGGCGATCACCCCAACGGCCGAAAAGATCGCACCGAGCAACGGCATCGAAATGATGCCGGCAAGAAAGCGCGGAGCCAGCACGCGAACGCGTGGATCCACCGCCATCATCTCCATCGCGGCGAGCTGTTCACCGGCCTTCATCAAACCGATTTCTGCGGTTAGTGAAGTTCCCGCCCGACCCGCAAACAACAACGCGGTGATTACCGGTCCTAACTCGCGCACCAGAGCCAAGGCCACCAGCAGCCCGAGCGACTCGGTTGCGCCGTAGCGGCTCAAGGTGTAGTAACCCTGCAGGGCCAGGACGAGACCAACCGTACCGCCCGATGCGGCGATGATGATCAGCGAGCGGTTGCCAATCGCATGCACCTGCGCCGTCGTTAGGTATGGTCGGCGCAAGCACTGTGGGGTATTGCGCACCAAGTCAGCGAAAAATGCCGCAGCGTGTCCCAGCGTGGCCAAGATCGCCAACGCCCACCTTCCCAGGCGCGCGATAAACTCGCTCACTTCATGCTCCGATGTCCAGGTCCTGCGCGATGGGCACGGCCGGGTAATGAAATGGGACCGGTCCGTCGGGTTCGCCGCGAATGAACTGGCGCACCTCGGGCTCCTCCGCAGCTTGCAACTGCTGGGGCGTTCCGCGTGCCACGATGCGGCCGCCCGACACGAGGTAAGCGAAGTCGCAAATGCGAAAGCATTCCTCCACGTCGTGCGAGACGATTAGCGAGGTCGCGCCCGTGGCGTCGTTTAGGTGTCGGATCAGATTCGCGGTGACGCCCAGCGAGATGGGGTCCAGGCCGGCAAAGGGCTCGTCGTACATGATGATCTCCGGATCCAGCGCAATGGCGCGCGCCAATGCGACGCGTCGTGCCATGCCGCCGGAAACCTCGGCGATCCGCAATGAAGCCGCGCCGCGCAAGCCAACGGCATTGAGCTTCATAAGGACGATATCGTGAATCATCCGCTCGGAGAGCTGCGTGTGCTCCCGCAGCGGATAGGCGACGTTCTCAAATACGCTCAGATCGGTGAACAGGGCGCCGAACTGAAACAGCATCCCCATGCGCCGGCGCATCGCATACAAAGCGGCGCGATCGCTGGTATCGATGGGCGCGCCGGAAAACAAGATCTGGCCCGCTTGCGGCGTGATGACGCCGCCGATGAGCCGCAGCAAGGTCGTCTTGCCGCACCCCGAACTGCCCATGATGGCGATGACTCGTCCACGGTCAAATTCCAAGGAGACATTCGACAAGACGGCGCGACTGTCATAGCCAAAGGTTACCGCCTGGATGCTGACCAGGGCATTGTCCCCCGCTACACCAATCGATTGGTGCGGTTGCGCCAAGCAAATTTCCTTCCCGCCAATTGCGCGGCCGCTGCTCCAACCGCTCGTTTTTTATTGCGGCCGATTGTCGCACAGGAAAATATGCTGCCACGCCGCTGGCGCGGTTACAGGCGCAACACTTTGTTTTTACAGTCCGACCGGCCAAAGTACCGGCGGTGTCAGCGAGGCAATTCCGATGAGCCCATAAGAAACTCATCGACCGTGCGAGCACATTGACGACCCTCACGGATCGCCCACACGACCAGCGACTGGCCGCGGCGCATATCGCCGGCGGCGAAGACCTTCGCCCGCGAAGTCGCGTATGGTCGGCGTGCCGCACCTTCTTCGGTGGTTGCCAGGGCGTTGGCGCGCGCGTCCTTTTGCACACCGAAGGCGTCAAGCACCATAGAAAGAGGAGAGATGAACCCCATCGCGAGCAATACGAGATCGGCCGGCAGTTCAAATTCCGAACCCGGTACCTCGACCATCTTTAATTGCCCGGTGATGGGGTCTTTTTGCCATTGAATCCGTGCCGCCACGAGCGACTTCACGTTACCTTTGCCGTCGTCGCGAAAAAGCTTTGTGGTAACGGCCCAGTCGCGATCGCAGCCTTCCTCGTGGGAACTGGAGGTACGCAGGCGCAGTGGCCAATACGGCCAAGTAAGGGCCTTGTTCTCCGAGGCGGGCGGTTGCGCAAGCAATTCGAACTGCGTTACCGACTTGGCCGCGTGCCGGTTGGAGGTGCCAACACAATCGGAGCCCGTGTCGCCGCCACCGATGATGACCACGTGCTTGTCCTTGGCAAGGATTTGCCCCGCCAGTTTCTCCCCGTAGTTGACGCGATTTTGCGCGGCGAGAAACTCCATCGCGAAGTGCACGCCCTTGAGCTCGCGGCCCGGAACCGTCAGGTCGCGCGGCTGTTCGGCACCTCCTGCCAGGACGACCGCATCGAACTGCTCCACGAGCCGCTCGGGCGAAATCTGTTGCGTGCCGGTACGCAACACCGTGCCCAGGTCGGATATGCCTTCGGGCGCTACGAGCACGCCAGTGCGAAAGACGACACCCTCCTCGGCCATTTGCGCGATGCGCCGGTCGATATGGCTTTTTTCGAGCTTGAAATCGGGTATTCCGTAGCGCAGCAGTCCTCCGGGACGGTCGTTTTTTTCGAACACCGTGACCTCGTGACCCGCCCGCGCAAGCTGTTGCGCACAGGCCAGTCCCGACGGCCCGCTGCCGACGATCGCAACCTTCTTGCCAGTGGAGCGTGCCGGTGGCTGTGCGCATACCCAGCCCTCGCTCCAAGCCCGATCGATGATGGCGTGTTCGATCGATTTGATGCCCACCGCGGTGTCGTTGAAGTTCAGCGTGCACGCCGCCTCGCACGGCGCGGGACACACGCGGCCCGTAAACTCCGGAAAATTGTTGGTTGATTGCAGCACTTGGCTCGCCTCGTACCACTGCTGGCGATACACAAGGTCGTTGAAATCCGGAATGATGTTATTGACCGGGCAGCCGTTATTGCAAAACGGTGTCCCGCAATCCATACAACGCGCGGCCTGAATGCGCGATTTCTCCGGATCGAGGTGAACGTGGAACTCGTGCCAGTGGCGCAGGCGTTGGGCAGGTGCCTCGGCAGCCTCTTCCTGGCGCGGATACTCCAAAAATCCAGTGACTTTTCCCATTTTCGTGGCGCTGATGCGCGATAGCTAGCGATACGTCGGCGATGCGTCAGGCGGCTAGGCGCGCCGGCGGTGCTGCCCGCACGGTTTCGGAGAGCTGCTTGAGCGCGCGCCGGTATTCGTGCGGAAAGATCTTGCGAAAGCGCGTGCGCTGGTGCTCCCAATCGGCGAGTATCTCCTTGGCGCGAAAGCTCCCGGTGTAGCGGAAGTGGCGCTCTAGTAGCTCCCGCAAAATCAGCTCATCGGTCATTGGCTCGCCTTCCAGCGAGTGCCAAATCGTGCTCTCGATGCGCTCTTCTTGCTCCTTGCGTGGCAACAGCGGTTCGATGGCGACCATCGCCGTATTGCAGCGAGAGGCAAATTCTCCGTGCTCGTCATAGACGTAGGCGATCCCGCCGGACATGCCGGCGGCAAAATTGCGACCGGTACTGCCTAATACCGCAACGGTACCTCGTGTCATGTATTCGCAACCATGATCGCCGGTGCCTTCGACCACCGCGACCGCACCGGAGTTGCGCACCGCAAAGCGCTCGCCGGCGACGCCATTAAAGTAGGCCTCTCCGCCCGTAGCGCCGTACAGCACGGTATTGCCAACAATGATGTGCTCGGGACCAAAGCCGCGAAAGTCGTTGGGCGAACGAACCACGATACGGCCGCCGGAGAGGCCTTTGCCGGTGTAGTCGTTGGCATCGCCCACCAGGTCCAGCGTTATGCCGTGCGCCAAAAAAGCGCCAAAGCTCTGCCCTGCGGTTCCCTGCAGCTGAATGTGAATCGTGTCGTCGGGCAGCCCCGCATGGCCGTAGCGCCGCGCCACTTCCGAAGACAGCATGGTGCCGACGGTGCGGTTGATGTTGCGAATCGGGTGGATGAAACTTACCCGCTCGCCACGCTCGATCGCGGTGCGGCTTTGCTCGATCAGCTTGTGATCGAGGGCTCGCGCCAGTCCGTGGTCCTGCTCTTCGCATTTGAAGCGCGCGACCGTAACCGGCATGTTGGGCTGGTAGAAGATGCGGGAATAATCCAGTCCTTTGGCCTTCCAGTGCTCAATGCCGCGGCGCGTATCGAGCAGGTCGGTGCGACCTATGAGCTCCTCGATGCGGCGCACACCCAGTTGCGCCATGATCTCGCGCGCTTCTTCGGCGACGAAAAAGAAGTAATTGACGACATGCTCGGGCTGGCCCTTAAAGCGGCGTCGCAAAACTGGGTCCTGCGTTGCAACTCCCACGGGACAAGTGTTCAGGTGGCACTTACGCATCATCAGGCAACCCTCGGCAACCAGGGGCGCGGTCGCAAAACCAAACTCGTCCGCTCCCAGCAAGGCCCCAATGATCACATCACGTCCGGTCTTGATCTGACCGTCGACCTGCACCGCGATTCGGCCGCGCAAGCGGTTAAGCACCAGCGTCTGCTGGGTCTCGGCCAGACCGATCTCCCACGGAGTGCCGGCGTGCTTGATCGACGAAAGCGGTGAAGCTCCGGTGCCCCCGTCATGTCCGGAGATCGTCACGTGGTCCGCCTTGGCCTTGGAGACTCCGGCCGCGACGGTTCCCACGCCGACTTCCGAGACCAGCTTCACGGAAATCGACGCCAGCGGGTTGGCGTTTTTCAGGTCATGGATCAGCTGCGCAAGATCCTCGATCGAGTAGATATCGTGATGCGGCGGCGGGGAGATGAGCCCAACTAGCGGAACCGAGAAACGCAGTTTGGCGATGTACTCGGAAACCTTGTGGCCCGGCAGCTGGCCCCCTTCGCCGGGCTTGGCGCCTTGCGCCATCTTGATCTGAATCTGATCGGCCGACAGCAGATATTCGGCCGTGACGCCAAAGCGCCCCGACGCCACCTGCTTGATTCGCGACCGCAGTGAATCTCCCTCGCGCAGGGGAATGTCGACCTCGACGACATCCTTACCCAGATGCGTGGCAACGGTATCGCCGTCATGGATCTTTACGCCGCGCAGCTCCTGGGCGTAGCGGCGCTCGTCCTCCCCGCCTTCGCCGGTATTGCTTTTGCCACCAATTCGGTTCATCGCGATCGCCAGCGTGGTGTGCGCTTCGGTGGAGATGCTGCCCAAGGACATCGCACCGGTGCAAAAGCGCCGAACGATTTGCTTGGCGGGTTCCACCTCTTCCAAGGGGATCGCCTTGCCGGGATCAACACGAAATTCGAACAGCCCGCGCAACGTCATGTGGCGACGCGACTGGTCATTGATAATCTGCGCGTATTCCTTGTACGTCTGGTAGCTGCCCGAGCGAGCCGAGTGCTGCAGCTTGGCGATTGCATCGGGTGTCCACATGTGTTCCTCGCCACGGACGCGATACTGGTATTCGCCACCCGGATCGAGCATATTGATCAGGATCGGGTCGGTCCCAAACGCCGCCCGATGCATTCGCACCGCCTCTTCCATCACGTCGAACAATCCGACGCCGCCCACCGCGCTGGCAGTGCCGCGGAAATAGCGATCGACCAGCGTGCGGGAGAGCCCGACCGCCTCGAAAATCTGTGCGCCGCAATAGGACATGTAGGTCGATATGCCCATCTTGGACATGACCTTCTGCAGCCCCTTGCCGATCGCCTTGATAAAGTTCTTAACGGCTTGGTCCGGGTCCACGCCATTGGGCCTGTCGCGAAACAGTTCGCGCAGCGATTCGATTGCCAGGTAGGGGTGAATGGCTTCGGCGCCGTAACCCGCCAGCAGCGCAAAATGATGAACTTCACGCGCCGAACCGGTCTCGACCACCAAGCCCGTGGAGGTGCGCAACCCGGCCTGGATCAGGTGCTGGTGCAGCGCGCTGGTTGCCAGCAGCGCCGGGATAGCGACGTGGTCGGCGTCGAGCCGCCGGTCCGTCACGACCAAAATATTGTTGCCCGCGCGCACCGCATCGACCGCCTCGGCGCACAGGGAAGCGAGCCGAGCCTCGACACCTTGGCGCCCCCACGACAGCGGGTAACAGATATCGAGTTCATAACTGCGGAACTTGCCCGAGGAGAAGGCGGCAATGGCGCGAATCTTGCGCATGTCGCCGGTATCGAGCACCGGCTGCGACACCTCAAGGCGCATCGGCGGGTTGATGTTGTTGATGTCGAGCAAATTGGGCTTAGGTCCAACGAAGCTCACCAGCGACATGACCAGCTGCTCACGGATCGAGTCAATCGGCGGATTGGTCACCTGTGCGAACAGCTGCTTGAAATAGCCGTACAGCGGCCGGTTCTTGTTTGAGAGCACGGCCAGGGCCGTGTCATTACCCATCGAACCGATTGCCTCCTCGCCATCTTGGCCCATGGGCACGAGCAAGATGCGCAATTCCTCCTGCGTGTAGCCAAAGGCCTGTTGCCGATCGAGCAGGCTCGCTGTGGGCATCGACTCCTGCTGGGGGGTGGGCGCTTCCAGGTCCTTGAGCTTGATGCGGATGCGCCGGTTCCATTCGCGATACGGCTTGGCCGAAGCAAGCTGCGACTTAAGCTCCGCATCATCGATGATGCGTCCTTGCTCGGTGTCAATGAGGAACATCTTTCCGGGCTGCAGCCGCCATTTTTTGACGATTTTCGATTCCGGCACCGGCAGCACTCCGACCTCGGAGGCCATCACGACCATCCCGTCGTCGGTGATGACGTAGCGGGCCGGACGCAGGCCGTTGCGATCGAGTGTTGCGCCGATTCGAACGCCGTCCGTGAAGGCAATTGAGGCAGGGCCGTCCCAGGGCTCCATCATCGAGGCGTGGTACTCGTAAAACGCGCGCCGGGTCTCCTCCATCAAACTGTGTTGTTCCCAGGCCTCGGGGATCATCATCATCATGGCGTGCGCCAAGGGGTAACCGGCCATCACCAACAGTTCCAAGGCATTGTCAAAACAGGCCGTATCCGATTGCCCCTCATAGATCAGCGGATAGAGCTTTTGCAGATCGCCGCGCAACACCGGCGAGGACATCACGCCCTCGCGTGCGCGCATCCAGTTGAAATTGCCCTTGACGGTATTGATTTCGCCGTTGTGCGCGATCATCCGATAGGGATGGACAAGCTCCCAACTGGGAAAGGTGTTCGTGGAAAAGCGCTGATGCACCAGTGCGATGGCAGTTACGACGCGCGCGTCAGCTAAGTCGCGGTAATAGCGACCAACCTGGTTGGCAAGCAGCAAACCCTTGTACACGATGGTTCTCGTGGACATGGACGCAACGTAGTACTCCTTGCCATGCTGCAATTGCAGCGCCTGGATTTTGTGGCTCGCGGCCTTGCGGATAACGTACAGCTTGCGCTCGAGCGCATCGGGAACCATGACATCGGGCCCGCGACCGATGAAGATTTGCCGGATCACCGGTTCGCGCTCGCGAACCAGCGGCGACATTGGCATGTCGCGATCTACCGGCACGTCGCGCCAACCCAGCACCACCTGCCCCTCGGCGCGAACCGTGCGTTCGAGTTCCTGCTCACAGGCCAAGCGCGAAGCACTTTCGCGCGGAAGAAAGATCATTCCCACGCCATATTCGCCCGGCGGCGGCAGCTCCAGGCCTTTGGGGCCCAACTCACTGCGGTAAAACTCGTCGGGGATCTGCAGCAAGATGCCGGCGCCATCGCCGAAGAGCGGATCGGCGCCGACCGCGCCACGGTGATCCAGATTGCGCAAAATCAGCAGCGCCTGCTCCACCAAGGCATGGCTGCGCTCGCCGCGGATATTGGCGACAAAGCCAACGCCGCAGGCGTCATGCTCGTGGCTGCCGGCATACAAACCTGCGCGCTGTGTGTCGTCGCGGGCCTGCTCGATGACATGCGCTGGCACTTGTTGCGGACCCTGATCTGGTTCGTTCGCATATCCCATTTGGCGCTCCTGGCCCCTTGGCGCAGCTGGCTTTTTTTGCGCCGGGCGCTGCACTTGCCGCCAATAGCGGCCGTGTACCCAAGCGATCAAATGTATCGCAATGCACCAAGGTGCTCAACGAAATTAAATAGGGTCGGAGTACTTTTTTGTGATTTGTCAACTATGTATTGTGATAATCGGGGACATAGTTAAAATTTGCCGGCAGTTGAGTCGGATGGCGTGTACAAGGCGCTGGGGGCGGCGGATGGGGCGTTCTCGGACGTATAGTTCGCTGGCTGCGGCGCAACATCATTGAGCAAAACCATGTCTGAGCCTTCCAACGACGATCATGCACCTGGCGCCTTCCCCCTGCCAAAGTCGGGCGAAGCTGCTTACGAATCGGCCTTGCCAGCAGCCGCGCAACCTCGGCTTACTACCTTGGCACATGGCGGTGGTTGTGGCTGCAAGGTCGCGCCGGGAGTTCTTGCGCAAATCTTGCGCAGCACAGCGCGGCGAGCCGTTCCCCCCGAATTGCTCGTTGGCATCGAGACGGCAGACGACGCGGCGGTGTACCGCCTTAACGAAGAGCAAGCACTGGTTGCAACCACCGACTTTTTCATGCCCATCGTCGACGACCCCTTCGATTTTGGGCGCATCGCCGCCGCCAACGCCATCTCCGATATCTACGCAATGGGCGCCAAGCCTATCTTGGCGCTTGCGCTGGTTGGCATGCCGATCAACGTCTTGTCGACCCAAACTATCGCGGCAATCATGGAAGGCGGCGCCTTTGTGTGTGCGAGTGTGGGAATTCCGGTCGCCGGGGGCCACACCATCGATTCGATCGAACCGATTTACGGCCTGGTCGTGATCGGCCTGGTGCATCCGCAGCGGATCGCGCGCAACAGCGGCGCGCGCCCCGGCGATCGCCTTGTCCTGGGTAAGCCGCTGGGCGTGGGCATTTATTCGGCAGCGCTCAAAAAGGGCGCCCTCGATACCACTGGCTATGCCTGCCTGATCGACACCACGACGCGCCTAAATACCCCCGGACCAGAGCTTGCCGCACTCGACGGGGTGCACGCGCTATCGGATGTCACGGGATTTGGGCTCGCGGGGCACGCGCTCGAATTTTCCCGAGGCGCATCGTGCGCGCTGCAGATCGATTGGAAGCGCGTGCCATTGCTGCCCCGTGTGCGCGAGCTGGCGCAAGACGGTTTTGTCACCGGGGCGTCGGCGCGAAACTGGGCCAGTTATGGCGATCAGGTGCATTTGCCGGCCGAATTTGCACCGGTGGACCGAGCGCTGCTAACCGATCCACAAACTAGCGGTGGACTGCTGGTGAGTTGCGCACCGGGCGCGGTTGCCTCGGTACTGCAAACCTTTGGGCGCCACGGTTTTACGCAGGCTGCCGAATGCGGTGCCGTGCTTGGGCCTGCCTCGGCAGCGCTAAAGGTCCTAACTTAGCTACCGCACGCCGTGCATCCAGCGCCGCAGCAACGGGCTCAGCAACAGCGCCAGTACCGCAGAGGCCAGACCCAGCCACACCATATGATGGAACAAGCTGCCGTATTTTTCTGCGGCCTGTGCCATATCCACGCGTGCGCCCGGAGCAATCTGCAACGACGCAAAACTCGAGAACAGCGCTGCAAGCTGCTCGGAAAACGAAGTCGCCAGCAACCATCCGCTCATCATCACCGCGGCAACCTTTGGCATGGTCAGTTCGGAGACAGCGGCCAGCGTGATGGGAGAAAGACATACCTCGCCAACTTCCAAAATGACGTACGCCAGCACCAACCACCAAACGCTGGCCCATTGCCCTTGTGCGGCGATCTCATTGGCCCAACCCAACGGTAAGAACGACAAACCGGCCAGCGCCAGCCCAATTACGCACTTGGTGCTCTTGCGCGGATTGACACCGAGGCGATCCAAAAACGGCCAAAGCCACGAGAACAGCGGGGCGAGCAATACGATGAACAAGGCACCCAGGTAGGTAAGAGAGCCCGCCGTCTGCGGCAAAACGACGCTATCGCGCAATATCAGCGCAAACCCCACGATCGTCAGCACGGCCAGCGCCCCCGCCGCCGCACGCGACGAGCGTTGGCGCAGGGCAAAGGCGGCGACCAGAGGCGAAGCGGCAAGCGGCGCAATCGACCAGGGCAAGGGTTTTCCCTCACGGATCACCAGGTCGGGAAATAGGTCCTTGTTAAGCATGCGGTCGGTAAAGGTCACCCACGACGCGTAGGTCTGCTCATAGAGCGCAAAAAACAGCAGCACGAAGGTAATGAAAAAGATGATGCTGATCATGCGCCCACGCTGCACGGCGTTGGCGTGGGCACGCAGGTACCAAGTCAACCACAGCAGCCAGATCGCCAGCACTGCGCCTTGCACGCCGGCGACGATGCGTGGGGCATTGAGTAACACCGCGATGAGCGCGATCCCAAGCAAGGTGCCGGCATAGACGGCCGTTTGCACCCGAAGTGGCCCCAAGATCTTGGCGGCCAGGCGCGACGGATCCGGTGGCTCGCCAATTCCGAGCAAATACCGCTGGCCCGTCAAAAAGACCGCGAGGCCTGCGAGCATGCCCGCGCCAGCAGTACCAAAGCCGTAGCGCCAGCCGTAGACCTCGCCAATGTAACCGCAGATCAGACTCGAAAAGAGCGCCCCCAGATTGATTCCGGCGTAATACAGCGTAAAGCCCGAATCGCGCCGCGGATCGTTCGACGGGTACAGCAAGCCGACCATCGTAGCGACGTTGGGCTTGAGAAAACCCACACCGCAGATGATCAGGGACAAGGACACGTAAAACGCCGCCAGCGCCGTGCCGTCGCGCGAGATAACACCTGCGGCATCGACCGTCGCGGCCTGGCCTTCGTATGCCATTCCCAGGTGCCCAAAACACAGCAAGATCCCGCCGAAGACGACCGCCTTGCGCATCCCTAGCAAGCGGTCGGCAATCAGACCACCGAGCACGGGCACGGCATACACCAGCCCCGCATACGCTCCGAGCACAAGATAGCCGAGCTCGTCACCAAACAAGTGGTGCTTTAGCATGTACAGCAGCAGCAGGGCCTTCATGCCATAAAAGGAGAACCGCTCCCACATCTCGGTGAAAAAACAAACGAACAAACCTTTGGGATGGCCGAAGAGCTCGCCCGCCGTCGCCTTGGAGCGAACTGGTACGTCGGGTGGTGCTACGGAAATGGCGGCGTAGGTCGGGTCCATAAAAGGCATTGGTTAGTGGGCCAAAGACGGCGCAAGGCTACTTGCTGTTCCAAGCGATGACTACTACGTGAGGCCCCTTGCCGCTAACCGGACAAAGCCGGCGGAGCAGCCAAGGCGCCGGCATCGGGCTCCATGCTAGGCAGGGTGCGCAAGTTGCGCAGTATCGGCTGGCGCATCGCCAACAGTGCCAGCAGCAAACCCACGCCACCGGAAAATCCCAATGCCGCCTGCAAGCCCAGGTGTTCGCCGAGCCAGCCACCGAGCAGCGCCCCGGGAGGCCCCGGCAGCAGTATCAGCCAACGCATGGTGGTCGTCATCCGTCCGAGCAGCGGCGCAGGCGTCACCGCCTGGCGCAGTGCCAAAAAATTGATGAATACAAACACTGCGCCAACGCCAAAGCAGCTGAGCATGAGCGTAAAGGCGGCGACCCCGAGGGCTCCAGCGGGAGCCAGCGCCAGCAGCAGCCAGCCCACCGCGCACAGCGCGACGCCGAGCACCAATGCGGGTCCCGGCCCAATACGCCGAACGAGCGCGTGGCCCACCGAGCTC
>Ga0187781_10002473_pt1 | contig 14041 bp, 11 predicted proteins | sample 0715_SJ02_MP02_2_FD_132447 | JGI IMG/M metagenome (GOLD analysis project Ga0187781, IMG submission 132447) | Tropical peat soil microbial communities from peatlands in Department of Meta, Colombia - 0715_SJ02_MP02_20_MG | ecosystem: Environmental > Terrestrial > Soil > Wetlands > Peat | place...
ACCCGGGGCAAGTCCAGAGATCATGGCTTCCTCGGTGGCTACCCCGCTGGAGCGCCAGTTTGGTCGCATTGCTTCCGTCAGCGAAATGACCTCCTCGAGCGCGCTCGGGGCCTCCAGTGTCACCTTGCAGTTCAATCTGGACCGGAATATCGATGCCGCAGCGCGCGATGTGCAGGCTGCGATCAATGCGGCCCGTGGATACCTTCCCATCAATCTTCCCAACAACCCGACTTACCGTAAAGTGAACCCGGCCGATACGCCGATTTTTATGCTGGCGCTTACTTCGGACGTGCTCTCCAAAAGCCAAATCTACGATGCCGCCTCCACCATATTGGCGCAGAAGCTGTCGCAGGTGAGCGGGGTGGGCCAAGTGTTTGTGGGAGGCGGCGCTCTGCCCGGGGTGCGCGTGGAATTGAACCCCACCTTACTCAATAAGTACGGCATCGGGCTCGAGCAGGTTCGGGGCGTCCTGAGCAACGCTAACTCGAACACCCCGAAAGGATACCTTTCCGACGGTCATCGCATTTGGCAAGTGGGCGCCAACGACCAGCTCTTCCACGCGGCGGATTATCGGCCGTTGATTGTCGCCTATCGCAAGGGCGCGCCGGTGCGCCTCTCCGACATTGCGGAAGTGCGTGATGGGCCGGAGACGATCATGTCCTCCGGTTATACCAACGGGAAGCCTGCCGTCAGCCTCATCATCCGTCGCCAGCCCGGCGCGAATATCATCGATACCGTGGACCGCATCAGAGCCATCCTGCCGCAGCTCAAGGCGGACATCCCCCCCACGATAGATATGCGGGTGGCAATGGATCAGACCCTCACCATCCGCGCTTCGGTAGCTAATGTCGAGCAAACGCTGATCATCTCGGTGCTGCTGGTGATCATGGTTGTATTCGTGTTTTTGCGTAGCGCACGGACCACCTTCATCCCCAGCGTTGCCGTTCCTGTGTCACTGGTCGGTACATTCGGGGTGATGTACCTGCTGGGCTACAGCATCGACAACCTATCCCTGATGGCCCTCTGCATTTCCACCGGGTTTGTCGTGGATGATGCCATCGTGGTGATTGAGAACATTACGCGCTACCTGGAGAAGGGCATGGCGCCTTTCCAGGCCGCCCTCGCCGGGGCCAAGGAAATTGGCTTTACCGTACTGACCATCAGCATTTCGCTGGTAGCGGTGTTCATCCCCCTGCTGCTGATGGGCGGGATTGTGGGGCGGTTGTTTCGCGAATTTGCTGTGACGCTGTCTGTGGCCATTATGGTTTCGCTGGTGGTCTCGCTCACCGCCACTCCCTGCATGTGTGCGCATCTCCTCAAGCAGCATGAGACCCATGGGCGGATTTACCGCGCCTCCGAGCGCGCTTTCAATTGGGTGGTAGGGTTTTATGGAAGGACCCTGGCCACCGTGCTTCGTTTCCCGGGCCTCACGCTGGCCGCACTGCTCGCCACTATCGCCCTGAATGTTTACCTCTACATCTATGTGCCCAAGGGGTTCTTCCCGCAGCAAGATAACGGACGGATGATGGGATCGATCATCGCCGATCAGGACACCTCCTACCAGGCCATGGACGGGATTCTGCGGCAGATGATTGAAATCATCAAGGAGGACCCCGCCGTGGACACTGTAGGCGGTTTCACCGGCGGAGGCGGCTGGGGCGGCGGGGCCATAAACCAAGCGCAGATGTTCATCATGCTAAAGCCCCCCGCCCAGCGAAAAATCACCGCCGACCTGGTGATCGCACGTTTGCGCCCGAAATTGGCGCGCGTGCCGGGGGCAAATCTTTATATGCAGGCCGCGCAAGACATACGCGTGGGCGGACGCTTCGGCGCCGCGCAATATCAGTTCACCATGCAGGGTGATAATTTGCGCGACCTGCAAGCCTATGGCCCTCGCATGTTGCAGGCATTGAGGACGATCCCGTTGATCGTGGATGTGAACAGCGATCAGCAGGACCGCGGCTTGCAGGCTTACGTGAACGTTGATCGCGCCACGGCGGCCCGCTTCGGCATCTCCTCGCAACTGGCTGACAATGTCCTTTACGACGCCTTTGGCGAGCGCCAGGTCTCCACCATGTACACGCCGCTCAACCAATATCACGTGGTCATGGTGGTGGGGCGCCAATTCTGGCAGAATCCGCTGTTCCTGCGCCAACTCTACGCCTATGCACCGAACGGGCAGGACGTTCCCTTGACCGCCTTCTCGCAATATAATTCCATCACGGCGCCGCTGTCCGTAAACCACCAAGGCCTATCCCCTTCGGTGACTATTTCGTTCAATCTCCAACCGGGTATTGCCCTGGGAGATGCGGCGGACGCCATATTGCAAAAGGCCGCCCAAATTGGCTTGCCCTCGACGATCCACACGGGCTTCTCCGGCACCGCGCAAGCTTATCAGGACTCTCTTTCCAGCGAGCCGCTGCTGATCGCGGCTGCCCTGATTTCGGTTTATCTGGTGCTGGGCATTCTTTATGAAAGCTACGTTCATCCCGTGACCATACTCTCCACCTTGCCGTCGGCGGGGGTGGGGGCGCTGCTGGCGCTCCTGCTCACGCGCACGGAACTGACGGTAATTGCCATAATCGGAATTATTTTGTTGATCGGGATCGTGAAAAAGAACGCCATCTTGATGATCGATTTTGCTCTGGCCGCCGAGCGGGGGGAAGGCAAGTCCTCGCGGGATGCGATATACGAAGCCTGTTTGTTGCGTTTCCGCCCCATTCTGATGACGACCATGGCCGCCATGCTCGGCGCCGTGCCGCTCGCCGTCGGCCGCGGCACCGGGTCGGAATTCCGGCGTCCTTTGGGGATCGCGATCATCGGTGGGCTGGCGGTGAGCCAGATGCTGACCTTGTACACGACCCCCGTGGTATATCTCTATTTCGACCGGTTCCAACAGTGGTGGTGGAAGCGGATAAGTATGCGACGGCACGAAGAGGGCGGGGCGAGGAGGGCAGAAAGTTGAGATCCATTGGTGGGTCGTCACCATTCAGTTTTTAAGTGAGTAAACTACTTATAATTAGAGACTTACTAGCTACACTAGGAGCTAAGAACAGAGCTTGACAGAAAGCTTCTTCGGGTTTATCCTGGGGACGGAGGTACAATATGGCCTATGTCGATCCAACAACCGTGATCTCACCCAGGAATCGTCTCAGGTCAGTCGACGTCCTTTATAACAGCGGCCCAGGACCAGGGAGCTGGTCAGTAGCGCTGCTCAATTTCGACGGTGACGAGTGCGTTGGGATTCGGTGGAACGGCAGCGATGACGAACCGGGCATCGGGAATCCTCAATCGAGGGCAAGACCGACTTGGTTTATTGTCCCAGGGGAACTGGCTGCCGTGGTGCGAGCACAGGTCGAGGAACTCGCGAATTCGCAGGCGGGTGGGTTGCTAGAAGGCTACCGTGAAATGGCAAATGACCAGCAGCACGAAGCCGAAGCGCTAGAATGGAGCGAAGGGCTGATTGGAGATGCAATCCCTCAAAAGGGGTGAAGTCTGGTGGGTCTCATTTGGGCCGTCGGTGGGTGGAGAGATCCGCAAAACAAGGCCAGCCGTCATCGTCAGCAATAACGCTGCTAATGCCGTGCTGAACCGCGTCGTGGTCGTGCCCCTCACCAGCCGCACGGACAAGGTCTATCCCAGTGAAGTGTTGGTTCAGGTGCAAGAAAAGGAAGCCAAAGCCATGGCTAACCAGATTACGACGGCAGCCACGGAGCGACTTCGGGAGCGGATGGGCGTGCTTTCGCCTGGTGATCTTCGGGCACTGGAAGACGCAATCCTCCTGCACCTGGGCATCCGCCGCTGACCTTGCCAACTCTCGCATTATGGATTTGTAGCGCCCCACGGGCACATGAGGACATGACGAAGAAGGGCTTACTGATATGCGACGTATGAACTACCGAACAGCCACACCGCTTGCTGCTTGCTGCTTACTGCCGCCTGCCTTCTGCCTGCTGTTCTTTTCGAGTGCCTGCATGGTCGGACCGAAATATCAGCGGCCCACCGCGCCGGTTCCCCCGGCGTACAAGGAAACCCCACCCGCCGACTGGAAAGAAACGCAGGGTTGGAAGCCGGCTCAGCCCAGCGAAGGCATAAAGCGCGGAAAGTGGTGGGAAATCTACAACGATCCCGAGCTCAACGCGCTGGAAGAACAGGTGAGCATATCCAACCAGAATGTTCTGGCCGCGGAGGCGCAATTCCGCGAGGCCAGATACGCGGTGCGCATCGCGCGCTCCAACCTGTTTCCGACGGTCACTGCCAGCCCATCCATTGTGAACGAGAAGTCTGTGATTCTGGGGCTTTCCGGCATTAAAAGCAGCGCGATCACCGCGTACGACCTTCCGGTGGACGTGTCTTACCAAGCCGATATTTGGGGAAGTATCCGGCGCAGCGTTAGGGCAAGCGCGGAGACTGCACAAGCCTCTGCCGCCACATTGGAGAATGCCAGGCTATCTTATCAGGCAGAGCTTGCGCAGGATTACTTCGAGCTGCGCGGCACGGATGGCGAAAAAGAGCTGCTCGATAGCACCGTGAAGTCCTATCAGGATTACCTCAAACTAACTCAAGACCGGTTTAATAGTGGTGTGGCCTCAGGCTCGGATGTGGCTCAGGCACAGACCCAACTGGAAACCGCCCGCGCCCAGTTGATCGATTATGATGTGGCGCGGGCGCAATACGAGCACGCCATTGCCGTCCTAGCGGGCAAGCCTCCCTCAGAGCTTTCCATCACTTACCGCCCCATCAAGATCACGCCGCCACCGGTTCCCGTGGGAGTTCCTTCCACGCTCCTGGAGCGCCGCCCTGATATCGCCGTATCCGAACGCCAGATGGCGTCAGCCAACGAGCAGATCGGCATTGCCAAGGCCGCTTATTATCCCACGCTGAACCTCACTGGCGAGGTGGGGGTTGAGAGTTCGCGGTTCTTGAGGTGGATCAGTTGGCCGGCCCGGTTCTGGTCCGTGGGCCCTCAGTTATCGGAAGTATTATTTGATGCAGGCCGGCGCCGCGCCACGCTGAATCAGAGTTTGGCGGCTTACGATGCCACCGTGGCGACCTATCGTCAGACCGTCCTCACGGCATTCCAGCAAGTCGAAGATAACCTGGCGGCGCTGCGCGTGCTCGAGAACGAAGCGCAGGCCGAGGGCGCAGCGGTGAAAGCCGCCCAGAATTCCCTTGATATCTCGACCTATCAGTACAAGGCGGGGACCGTCAATTACCTCACGGTGATCACCGAACAAGCCATACTGCTTCAAGACCAAGTGCAAGCCTTGAGTATTCTGACTCGCCGCATGAGCGCCAGCGTGCTCTTGATCGAAGCCCTGGGTGGGGGATGGGATGCTTCGACGTTGCCTACCCTGCACGAGGTGGCTCAGGGCAAGTAGGATGGGCGTGTTCACATAAAGACCACCGACTGAATACCATAGATCTCGAAGCGCTTCCGACAACGGGGATTCTTGCATTGGACGAAATCGTCTCGCCGCAGCATGTAGTTCCGGGATTTGGCGAATCGCGCGCGATCCCCTTCGTCCGCGTGACCCGGAAGCTTCTTCCTTTTTGTCCGCACCAGCCACCGAATCTCATATGCGTCTGTCTGATGACAATGCAGGCAGGACAGGGTGGCAGGCTTCAGAGTCTCGTTTTCATCAAAAAATTCGCGCTCATCCATGACTTGCTTATCTTAACTGGATTCGCGCTGGAACTCCACACCCATTTAAGAACAGGCACACCTTGTCCGGCGAAAAATCATTAACACAATTCTCTTGAACGGACGTATAATGCGCTGGGGGCGAGACACACACAGTCTCTGAGGTTTTGCTGTGAGCGGAGGACCAGTCGTATGGCCCACACTTTCGGGGAACAAGAGCTCGCCGATTACCTGTTTGATCGCATCATTGTGAATTGCCCGACCTGCCTGGACAACAAGTGCCTGCGCGTGGCGTGTCTGAAAGTTGCGGAGGAGCTACTCGAGGACGCTGAAATCGTTTACAAGCTGGCGCCTGTTTCTGACGGCGGGGCGTAAGAACAGGGAAGAGGGAACAGGGAATAGGAAAGACACGAGAGTTATCTTGTTTCCTCTATTCGCTGCCTGGTCCCTGTTTACTTTCCCTTCTTTCCTTTTCTCTGTTCCTGTTCCCTACTCCTTGTTCCCTGTTCTATCTGGTCCCTGTTCGCTGTCCCCATTCCCTATTCCCTGTTCCCTAACTCAGGCAGAAATCTTGGACCCAGCCACGCCAGCGCCAGGGCGTCGATCAACCCATGCGCGAGCATGGAAGGATAAAGGCTTCCGAAATGAATGACGGGATAGGCCAGCAGCGCTCCCAGGAGAGCCGCTCGTACCATCCCGTTCCAACCTTGATAAACGTGTGCCAGCCCGAAGGCCAGCGATGATGCAGCCCACGCCCAGGTGGCGGAATGCAGCCATTGGCTAAGTAGCGCCAGCAGGAAGCCACGATACAAGAATTCTTCGCAAAGCGCGGCCGTGGGGGCCAGGAGCAGCACGGCCCAGGCTTTTTCTTGACGCGTCTTGGGAATCAATAGGTAAACCAATTCGCCTTCCGCCGGCCACCATCCGCGGCATTCGAGGAAAAGGCCAAAGCCAATGCCGGCCAAAGACACCGTAACCAGAACGCCTGCACAGATGAGCCCGGTGAGGGGTGGGAGGGTTCGGAAGCCTATGGAAAAAGCACTCAACGAGCTGAGAAAGAAGAGGAGCAGCCCTGTGACTGCCAGCAGCCACTGCGAGGTCGCCGCCGAGAGGTAAAGTGCGAGCCGTGGCATCTGATGGAGCCGGATGTCGCGTGTGGTTGATAGGGAAAGAACCGGAACGCCAACAACCAACAAGAGTATGAAAAGAACTAACAGCGCCTTGACCAACATTTCCAGTCCAACTGAAGTGAAGGTCGAGAACAGAACTGCTCTTTGGTCAACGCAAGAGATACGCCCCCAGAACCGCCCGGCAACGGTCGCGGTAGACTTCCACCGGCACGTCTTCAGGACCCGTTAACCACTGGAGACAGTAACCATCGACCAGGGCGCGAATGGTGGAAGCAGCCTCCAGCGGGTTGACCCGGCGAAACTGCTGCTGCCTGATTCCGTCTTCCACGATTCTCGTATCCCTCTGCCGGCACTTCTCAAAAAACTCCGCAAAGAGCTTGCGAAATCGTTGGGAGCGTGCTCCGCGGCTGACAAAATCAAAGAAGACCAAGTAAAGCTTGCGATTGACCTCGGCGCTATGAAACAAAACCTCCAGTTCGGCCCCCAGTCGGGTGCGCGCAGGTTCCTGAGAATGGACTACCTCGTCCAAGCTGCGGTTCAACTGCTGAAGCAACCACTGCAAGACGCCGAAGAGGAGGTCTTCCTTGGTTCGGAAGTAATAGAGAGCCCCTCCCTTGCTCGAGCCCGCCCTGGCTACGACGGAATCCAGCGTGGTTGCCTCGATTCCCCGCTCAAGGACTTCCGCGTAGCCTGCCCGCTGTAGAGCTTCGCGACGGCGACCAGTGAGTTCGGGATTAGCCCTGCGGCTCATCAAACTCCCATACGAACCGCAAGACCCCCCACTCCCAACCCCTCCTCATCTGAGAAGGAAAGTGCAAGTTTCCCCTCCTTGGAAAGGAGGAGCTAGGGGTGGTTGGAGCAAGAGCGGTTCCCCCGCTGCCGTGTAACTTAGGTTCGTGGTGCAAGAACTCTGACTTAAGGAACGAACTTATGTTACACAACGCGAGCTTTACGTAGCAATAGTGCGAGAACTAGGGCGAGCGCTTGAGGCGCTCCCGCCAGCATGATAGCATGAGTTGAGATCAGGGCATTCGATGAACGCGGGAAGGCAAAACCTTGTGGGGCTGGATCGCCAGGAATTGGAGCGACTGGTGCAGTCGCTGGGCAAGGCGCCTTATCGCAGCCGCCAGCTCTATCATGCGCTTTACTGCCGTCGCGAAAGAGAGGTTTCAGCCTTAACCGTCCTTGACAGGAATTTCAGAGAAGCCCTGGCAGCTCGTTTTGAAATCTCCTACCCCAGTCTCCAGGGCGAGTTCATATCGAAGGACGACTCCGCCCGCTATCTGCTTTGTCTTCAGGATAACACCTCCATTGAGACCGTGTTTATGCCCGAGGAAGACAGGATCACGCTTTGCCTCTCCAGCCAAGTGGGCTGCGCCGTGGACTGCCGGTTTTGCTTCACCGCGCTCTTGGGACTCCAGCGCAACCTTTCGGCTGGCGAGGTTCTTGGACAGGTACTGGCAGTTGCCAAAGCGCGCGCGATTCCCCCAGGTTCACGGCTCAATCTGGTCTTCATGGGAATGGGTGAGCCGCTCCTAAACCTTGCCCAAGTGATGAAAGCCGTCCGGATTCTCGCCGACCCTGAAGGTTTTGGGATTCCCCTGCGTCGCATAACAATTTCCACTTCGGGCATCGTCCCCCGGATGGGCGAGCTTGCCCATGACCCGAGGCGCCCGAAGCTGGCTGTCTCGCTCAACGCGTCGAGCGAGGAGCAGCGAAGCGAGTTGATGCCGATAAACCGCAAATACCCACTGCGCGAGGTCCTGCGTGCCTGTCGAGACTATCCCTTGCGCCCGCGCGAGCGCCTTACTTTCGAATACGTCCTTCTCGACGGCTTTAACGATAGCGACGCCGATGCCCGGCGCGTGGCAGAACTGCTGCAGGGCATGCGCGCCAAGATCAACCTTATCCCCTACAATCCCGGCGCAGAGCTTCCTTATCGCGCCTCGCCCCTGGAAAGGGTTCTAGCCTTTCAGCAAATCCTGGCGGAACGGAGGATTCCGGCCTACATTCGCATCTCACGAGGACAGGATATTGGCGCCGCCTGCGGGCAGCTCCGTCTAGCAGGAATGTTAAAGGGTGAAGGGTAAAGGCTGAAGGTTGAAGGATAAAAGGTAAAGCTACTTGGCCAGAAGGCTGATGGTCAAAAGGGGGATAAAGGTTAAGGCACCTTCCTCCTGGCCCTTAGGCACTTCACCCTTTACCCTTTAGCCTTCACCCTTCAGTCTTTGGGCGGGCGGATTCCGATGACCGCTAGCATGCGCCCGACGGCGCTACCCTCTTGACGGTAGGAATAGAAGAGGTCCGTGCGGCAGGCGGTGCAGAAATCCACTTGGGCGACATGGTGAGACGCCAGCCCCGCTGCCTGGAACTGATCCTGGGCGACGGCAATCAAGTCAAGGTGTGTAGACGGTTTTGAGACGGCGTGGGAGCCCCGCGGCCGCATATTCAGGAAGGAGAGCGAATGGCGGTCGGGTTGAGACGCCGAGGCTTCCGGACGCTTGCGAAAGAACTTGTCCGCATTCGGGAAGCGCCCCTGAAATGCTTCTTCCACCTCTTGTCCCACTTCATAACAACACACGCGGATGGAAGGACCCAGGACGGCAAGCAGGCTTCGAGGGTCAGAATCAAACACCCGGCACATCTCTCCCACGGTCTTTTCGACGATGCGCGCCAGCGCCCCACGCCACCCGGCATGGATCGCTGCCACCGCCCGGTGTTTCGGGTCCACCAGCAGCACGGGGAGACAATCGGCGGTTCTCACCGACAGTAGGATGCCCTTTTGATCGGTCAACAACGCATCACCTTTAGGTTGCGCGACGCCGGGCTGTTCGGGCAGTTGACTCCTGCCCAGGCGGTACTCGAATTCGCCGCAAGTTGCGCGCCGAACTTGATAAACAGCGGCGGAATGGACCTGCCGGAGCCCCGTCAGTGCGAAGTCTTCCGCGCCAAGTTGATGGAAGAAAAGCTCCCGATTTTTCAGCACCCTGGCGTGCGGTTCGCCCTTCGTGAATCCGAGGTTCAGCCCCGCAGTAAGGCCGCGGCTCACCCCACCCCGGCGAGTACTGAATGCATGCACCAGCCATGAATAACGGGCGATGAGCGGGTGCTCGATCCAAGCTAGCCCGCCACGGGAAACGATATGTGATCCTGATTGACCCAAGACCCGAATATAGCACACGCCGTGCGTTCACCATGCCTTCGGTTGGACACCGGTGGTGCCGAAGTTGGAAACACTGCTCTCTCCCCAAGGGAGAGGGCTAGATACTGACTTCTAATCCCCGGGGTCCAACGAAAGAGGGGGCACACGCTGAATGGGCGAGGAAGGGTCAGGGACGGTTAGTGCACGGAGCCCCCCTAACTCCTATGTCACGCAGCCGCGATGTTTTGTCAAAGCATACCGGATAGAGTATGCTATTGGACTTTCATCTCGAATAGTCTCTGAGGCGGAGCGATGAGCGAACCTTTGCCGCAAGTTTCCAATTCAACCCCAGCAAGCACACCTCAGCCGCAATTGCAGCGGCGGCTTGGCATCCTGAATGCCACTTCCATTAACATGTCGAACATGATCGGCATCGGGCCTTTCATCACAGTCCCGCCCATTCTCGCCACCATGGGGGGGCCGCAGGCGCTTATCAGTTGGTTCGTCGGGGCTCTTCTCGCCATTTGCGACGGGCTGGTGGTATCCGAACTGGGCGCCGCTTTGCCGGGGTCAGGCGGACCTTACGTGTTCCTGCGCGACACCTTCGGCCGTGAGCGCTGGGGCAAACTCATGGCCTGGATGTTCATCTGGCAGTTTCTCTTTTCGGGCACGCTGGAAATCGCATCCGGAAGCATCGGCATGGTGCAATACCTGAGTTTCCTCTGGAGTGGCCTCGCCCTGCATCCCTGGCGCATCAAGTTGCTGGCGGCAGGGATTTCAGCTTTGGTGATGTTCTCGTTATACCGAAAGATACAGGACATAGCTCGGCTCATGATGGTTCTCTGGATCACCACGCTGGTGACCACTGGTTGGGTGATCATATCGGGTCTCGTGCACATGAACCCGCAACTGGCTTTCGATTTTCCTCCTCATGCGTTCACCGTGAATTGGGCATTTCTATTGGGGTTGGGAAATGGAACCGTCCTGGTGATTTACAACTACCTCGGCTACAACCAAGTGTGCTACCTGGGTGGGGAAGTGAAAAATCCGCAGCGGACCATTCCTTACGCCGTAATCCTCTCCATATTGGGCGTCACCGTAATCGACTTTCTTCTCTCTTTCAGCTTCGTGTCCGTGGTCCCGTGGCGGGAGATGGTGAAAGAAGGGTCGCTGGCTTACAACGCGGTGGCTTCGGTTTTTATGGGCAAAATCTACGGTCAATGGGCAGCCTTGCTGATTTCAGCGATGGTCCTGTTCACGGCCTTTGCCTCCGTATTTGCCCTCATGCTGGGGTATTCAAGAGTGCCCTACGCCGCCGCGCAGGATGGCGCCTTCTTCCGCTATTTCGGAGTCCTTCACCGCAAAGGGGAGTTTCCCCATCGCTCGCTGGTCCTGGTCGGGTCGCTTTGCATCATCGCCAGCTTCTTCGGGTTAGTACAGATCATCACGGCCTTGATCCTGGCGCGAGTCCTAGTGGTTTTCATCGGCCAGATCACCGGCTTATTCATCATGCGTCGGTACCGCCATGAAATAAACCTGCCTTTTAAGATGTGGCTTTATCCTCTTCCCGCCATCCTCGCCTTAATCGGTTGGGTATATGTATTCATCAGTCCTTTATTCCAGCCGGGGGGATGGAGATTCATGGTCTATGCCTTCGGGACGATCATTGCCGGATTAGCAGCCTATCTCGCCTTGGCCGCGCGAAAGCGCGATTGGCCTTTCGCTACGCGAGTCTAACCTGCCTTCTTTTGGTATAATGGGGCCATAGTGGAAGGGCGGCTCTTTTCGGTAAACACGAGCGCGGGGGCGTGTGAATACGGGGGACTATGGCAACCACGCATGTTGAGTTGAAAGAAAGCGAATTGTCTACAGAGCAGAAGAGGATCATCAACGATCTGAGCATTCAGGTCGCAACCGTAAACGGCTCCGGGAGTCAAACGGCAAACACGGTCCTGTTGCGGGCCATCTTCCAGATGGGGATTCCCGTTTCCGGCAAGAACCTTTTCCCGTCGAACATCGCCGGCCTGCCCACTTGGTTCACCATCCGCGCTTCCAAAGACGGGTACATTGCCCGCCGGAAAGACAGTGAATTCTTGGTGGCGATGAACCCTGAGACCGCTGAAGAAGACGTACTTACCTTGAAGCCGGGCGCCGCCTGTGTATACGACGAGCGCCTGAACCTGAGACGGCTTCGCCAGGATGTGTTCTTTTACCCGGTGCCTTTTGACCAGCTCGTGGCGCCCGTCTGCCCCGACGCCCGCTTGCGCAAGCTCGTCCGAAACATGATTTACGACGGCGTGCTCGCCTGGCTGCTGGGCATCGAGATGGGAGAGGTGCAGATCGGGCTGCGCAAGCAGTTCAAAAAGAAGGCCAAGGCAGTAGACTTGAACTTCAGCGCCGCGCTGGCCGGCTACGACTACGCCACCAAGAATTTCCAGAAGCAAGATCCCTACTACCTGGAGCGCATGGATGCCACGCGCGGGAAGATTATTATTGACGGCAACTCGGCTTGCGCGCTGGGGGCCATGTTCGCCGGCGTCACCGTGGTGACCTGGTACCCCATCACTCCTTCCTCTTCAGTCTGTGAAACATTGATCGAATACATGAAGCGCTACCGCGTGAATAAAGAAACTGGGAAGGCCACGTTCGCCATCGTCCAGGCTGAGGACGAGTTGGCCGCCGTGGGCATGGTGATGGGGGCCGGCTGGGCGGGAGCGCGCGCCATGACGGCTACCTCCGGGCCCGGTATTTCCCTCATGGCCGAGTTTACGGGCTTTGGCTATTACGCGGAGATTCCGGCGGTCATATTCGACATCCAGCGGGTCGGCCCCTCGACGGGCCTGCCGACGCGCACCGCTCAGGGTGACATGCTCAAGAACGCCCTCCTCTCGCATGGCGATACGAAGCACATCATGTTGATTCCTTCCTCGGTTGAGGAGTGCTTCACTCTGGCGATCGAGGCCTTCGACTTGGCGGAAGAATACCAGACTCCCGTGTTCGTCATGAGCGACCTTGACCTGGGCATGAACAACTGGATGGCCGATCCCTTCCCCTATCCTGAGAAGCCCATGGCGCGCGGCAAGGTGCTCAGCGCGGAAGAGGTCCGCCGCCTGGGCGGCTTCGCTCGCTACCGGGACGTCGATGGCGACGGAATCGGATACCGCACTTTACCCGGCACACCCGAACCTTTGGCCGGTTACTTCGCTCGGGGCAGCGGCCACAACGAGAAGGCCATCTATAGCGAACGGCCGAATGATTACGTCGGCAACATGGACCGCTTGGTGCGGAAGTTCGAGACCGCTCGCGCCAAGGTCCCCAAGCCGGTGATCGAGGAAAATGGCAAGCGTGGAGTGGGCATCATCGCCTATGGCACCAGCCACTGGGCCATAGTGGAAAGCCTCGACCAACTCAAGAGGGAGCATGACATCGAAGCCGGCTATTGCCGTGTGCGGGCTTACCCATTCTCGACGGAAGTCCACGACTTCATCCGCCGCCACAGCCGGGTTTATGTAGTAGATCAGAACCGCGACGCGCAGATGTTGAGCCTCCTTCGGCTGGATCTGGAACCGGACCAGATCAAAAAGCTGCGCAGCGTGCGGCATTACGACGGCTTGCCAGTTGACGCATGCAGTATTACTGAGGAGATCGTTACCCAGGAGGGAAAGAACTGAAATGGCTACTGCTACGGTCCCGCCGGCCTCGCCGGTCAAAGTCAACCGCCTCGGGCTCGAGGTTGCCGATTACAAGGGCAACAAGAGCACGCTCTGCGCCGGGTGCGGCCATAACGCTATCTCCGAGCGCATTATCGAGGCCTGCTACGAAATGGGTGTCGAGCCACATCGCGTGGCCAAGCTTTCCGGCATCGGCTGCTCTTCGAAGAGCCCGGCCTATTTCCTGCGCACTGCCTATGGTGTGAACTCACTGCACGGGCGCATGCCTTCCATCGCCACGGGCGCCATGCTGGCGAACCGAAATCTGATTGCCCTGGGGGTAAGCGGCGACGGGGACACCGCTTCGATCGGGGTCGGCCAGTTCGTGCACCTGATGCGCCGGAATATGCCTCTGATTTACATCATCGAGGATAACGGCGTTTATGGGTTGACCAAGGGCCAGTTCTCCGCCACC
>Ga0187781_10002474_pt1 | contig 14040 bp, 17 predicted proteins | sample 0715_SJ02_MP02_2_FD_132447 | JGI IMG/M metagenome (GOLD analysis project Ga0187781, IMG submission 132447) | Tropical peat soil microbial communities from peatlands in Department of Meta, Colombia - 0715_SJ02_MP02_20_MG | ecosystem: Environmental > Terrestrial > Soil > Wetlands > Peat | place...
AAATTATGGAAATCGGTATCGAGTTCGAGATTTAGTGCATCAACACGACAGAGAGATCCAGTTCGCCTTAATTCCTCAATGAGCAATGTTCATGAAGCGTAGATCCCAACGAGATCAAATAGTGTCTGCTTTAGGGGGCAAAGCGGACATCGGCAGGATCACGCTTCTCGGCGGCACGGCCGCAGCGTTGCCACTGGCGCAAGGGCGCGCCCTTCGACGATGCCGGAGTTTGGTTACCTCGGCAAACCGCCAAAGATTGTTGATGCAGGCCGGATCGCTTGTGGTCCAATTGCTTCTGTCATTTAGCTGCGCGATGCTTGCGCCTCCGGCCTTGAGCGAGGACGCCAGCTTCGGTCCGCCGCCCGCGCTGGCACCAGGGCAAGCACCGCCGCTGCCGCAAGCGGGCTCATTGGCGGAGCAGCGCACATCAGATCAGGTGGCTTTCCCAAGGTTTTGACCGAGTATGTCATCTCGCCGGTCACGCTGCGGTCTGCCAGGGTTGCATTGGGTCTGAAGCTGTTCTTCGAGCCTCGACTCTCGGGTGATGGTACGGTCGCCTGCGCCACTTGCCACGATCCGGCTCGCGCTTTCACCGATGGCAGGCCATTATCAGTGGGCATACACGGCCGCGTCGGGCAACGCAATGCCCCAACCGTTCTGAACGCCCTCTTCAATAAACATCAGTTTTGGGACGGACGGGTCACTACGCTGGCGCAGCAGGCGGCACTGCCGATCACGAACCCCTTCGAGATGGGCTCGACCAGCATCGGCGATGCCGTGTCCAGGATCGCCAGCGACAAGGACTATCAGTCCCAATTCACGCAGGCCTTCAGCCGGGATGTGAACGAGCAGGATTTATTGAGCGCAATTGCAGCCTACGAACAGACATTGACTTCCTTCGATTCCCCCTTCGACCATTTCATCGCAGGAGAGGTAAGCGCCATCAGCGACTCGGCCAAACGCGGCTGGGAATTGTTCAATAGTAAGGCCCGTTGTTTCCTTTGCCATGCTTTGGCGGATAATCAACGGGATGCAACTCTGTTTATCGACAACGATTTTCACAACATTGGCATCGGAATCCTCCGGCATCGTGTCGGCCCGTTGGCGCAGCAGGCTGAGCGGGAGCTGGCGCAGGGACAACTGGCGGATATCGATGGCGCAGCAATCACAAGCGAGCTGTCGGTTCTTGGGCGCTTCCTCGTAACGAAGAAGCAAAGCGACATCGCATCATTCAAGACGCCGGGCCTGCGAAATCTCCTCGTGACCGGGCCTTACTTCCACGACGGTTCGATGGAGACGCTGTGGGATGTCATGGACCACTACAATAAGGGTGACGGCGTCGCTGACCCGTGGCTTGACAACGACTTGCAGCCGTTGGCGCTGACGGAGCCGGAGATTGACGACGTGGTGGCGTTTCTTGCCTCACTAACTAGCCCACAATACAAGGAAGCCGGCGATCGGGAGTATGTACGTCAACTCGCGCTATCCAAGGTGAACCGCCCACAGCGGGATACCGAGCGGGCATTTGGACCAAGCCGCAGCAGCCACCGCCTCCTCCGCTGAGAACCCCGCGATTCAAGTTGCAGCCGAGGCGCGAGGGAGGCAGCTCAGGGCCCCTCCATCGAATGAACCAGTTGATGGCCGCCAAGGCTAGGGTAACGTCCGCGTTGCGCTGGCTGTTGCATCGGGATTGGATGAATTAGCTACTGATTGAAATTAATTCCGGGTGAACCGTACTGAACCATGTCCTCTTTCGGGGGTAAAGCGCTCGCGCGGGCCCACGCGAATGTTCGGTAATGGCCCAAAGCGGACATCAGGGGGCAAGGAGAAGCGCTTGCCATCGCTGAGGTGATCGAATGACCGAGATGCCTGTTGCAAAAAAGCGGACATGACGCAAATCTCTGAGAAAGGCGCGGCTCATGCCAACGGGATGTAGAATTGTTGCTGGTAACAACGGGGTACGGGTTGTATTATGCATTGGAAATGAGAATGGAGAGGGAGGAATCTTGATGCCCAAGATTGTAACTGTGACGGCCGCAGCGGTCGCGCTCACCTTTTCAGGTCTATCCGCCGGCGCCGTCGAGTCGACCTACAAGGCAACGTCGACAGCAACGCCGGAAGCGGCCTGGAAGAAGATTGGCGATTTCTGCGGCATCGCGACATGGCACCCTGCCGTCGAAAAATGCGTGCTTTCGGATGACGGCAAGAAGCGAACACTTTCGTTGAAGGGCGGCGGCACGATCGTCGAGACGCTGGTCGGCTGGGACGACAACGCGCATAGTTACACTTATGAGATAGTGTCCAGCCCCCTACCCGTGAGCGACTACGTCTCAACGATCAAGGTACTTCCTGAGGGCGCCGGCTCGTCGGTCGTATGGACGGGTAACTACAAGGCCAAGGGGGCGAGTGATGCCGATGCCAAAAACACGATCGACGGCATTTACAAGGCGGGAGTCGACGCCATCGCGAAGTGATGTCGTTTCCTCTGGGTGCTCGCTTCACGCGGTGGGTCGGCACGATTACGGTTGGAAGTCATGCTCCGTCGATTGGGCAAATCGTGATGTGTGGGCCAGCTGGATAATAGCGGGCTTGGTGATCTGGTCATTTGGGGCGTCCCAGAGCATGAAGCTGGCCCATAGGTCGCGATAGCGGCCGTTATTTTCCTTATCGGATTTGGTGCGCGCTATGTTCTTTGCGGCTGAGACCACAGCCATCGGTTTATAAAGACCAAGTCAACGCCGGCAATCGCTCGCCGGATCGCGGCGAATTTCGCGAAGCTGCCAGAGCAAGCTGCATGCTCAAGATAAAGAATCCAGCCGCGAAGGCGCGACGGTTGCAATTATGAGCCATCCCCAACTGGAAGCGCTATATGGAGTCCTAGTTGAGCTATCTCCGATCGAGATATGAACCGGACAGCCTTTCTCCCTGGTTGACTAATGATCGTGTTGTCCGACTCTTTGCTCAACAAACGGGCTTGCCAAAAGTATGGGCGGAGTATCGACTTGAGTTGTGGCTCGCCCAGGCCCAAAAGCGATTGCTCCAAATGGGAGTGCTTTACCCCGGCGGCCAGAAGCGATTGATCCAAATGGGAGAGCTTAAATGTCCGTCCATATCAGCGAAACCCGTGTTGTCAGAGGGGTCTGCCCCCAAGATTGTCCGGATACTTGCGCGTTCCTTTACCACGTTGAGGACGGCAAATTGGTTGAGGTGACTGGCGATCCAGATCATCCCATGACGCGTGGCGGCCTGTGCGTGAAGCTCAAGGACTATGCCGAACATCACTACAACCCCGATCGCCTCCTGCACGCAATGAAACGGGTCGGACCCAAGGGCAGCGGCCAGTTTCAGCGCATTACCTACGACGAGGCGCTCGCTGAGGTCAAAAAACGCTGGACGCAGATCATCGACCAATATGGTTCGCAGGCGATCATGAATCACTGCTACCTAGGGAACCAAGGAACACTGAACGGGCTCACCAGCGGCGATGCCTTCTTCAATCGGTTGGGCGCGACCATCGGTGAGAAATGCTACTGCGAGTCTGGCTCCTCAACTGCCTGGATCATGACGGTAGGCCCAACCGGTGGGCTCGACGTCGAAAGCCTCGCTCATGCGAAATACATCATCGTCTGGGCGATGAACATGTTGAGCACCAACTTGCACGCTTGGCCCTTCATTCTCGAAGCGAGGAAGAAAGGCGCCAAGATCGTGGTGATCGACCCGATCCGTACCCGCACCGCCAAGCAGGCCGACTGGTTTGTCCAGATCCGGCCGGGGACAGACGGGGCGCTGGTGCTAGGCATGATGAACGTGATTATCGCCGAGGACCTAGTGGATCACGACTACGTCGACAAATACACACTGGGCTATGATGAGCTTAAGGCTCGCGCGGAGCAGTATCCGCCGGAACGCGTCGCGTCCATCACTGGCATTCCCGCCGAGGATATCCGCAAGCTTGCCCGCGAGTACGCGACTACACAGCCTTCGGCGATCCGCGAAGGTGTAGCTCTCGAACGCAGCCCAGGTGGAGGCGACGCCGTCCGACTTGTCAGCTCCCTGCCAGCACTCGTAGGCGCTTGGCGGCACGTAGGCGGCGGTGCCGTTGAAATGCCGATCTGGGAGTTCCCGTTCAATTTCGACTTCATCCAGCGTCCCGACTGGATCAAACCCGGCACGCGTACCGTCAATGAGCTCGACTTGGGCTCTGCGCTCACGGGCGAGCTTGGGCTCGATCCGCCGCTCATGTCCCTATTTATTCACAACTCCAATCCGGTATCCCAGCAGCAAAACGCCAACAAGCTGATTCAGGGCTTGAAGCGCGAAGATCTGTTCACGGTAGTGAGCGAGATCTTCATCACCGATACGGCGCGCTATGCCGACATCATTCTGCCAGCCACGCTGCAGGCCGAGCAGTACGATCTCGCAGTGACCTGGGGCCATCTTTACGTCATGCTCAATCAGCCGGCCATCTCTCCTCCTGGTGAATGCTTGCCCAACATCGATATGTTCCGCCGTCTGGCCAAAACCATGGGGTTCGACGACGACTACTGGAAGATGAGCGATGATGAATTGCTCATGAAAATGTACGACTGGAATGCGCCCAGTGTACGGGGCATCACGCTGGAGAAGCTCAAGGAGGTGGGCTGGATGCGCCTCAATGTCGGGGCGCCCGGTGAGCGAGCCCCGCACGCCGAGGGCAACTTCAAGACCCCGTCGGGCAAGTGCGAGTTCAAGGCAAGCGCTGCCGCAAACGGCAATTTCATCGTGCCCGTCTGGCGCAATGGATACAACGAAATGCAGCCCGGCGATCCGGTTGATCCCGTGCCGGACTACATTTCGCCCCTCGAGGTGTCCAACGAGGTACTGGCCAAACGCTATCCGATCAGCTTGATCTCGCCCAAGCCCCACGCTTTCCTCAACTCGCAATATGCGAACGAGGCAATGCAGCAACGCCGGCAGGGTGAGCAAACAGTCGTCGTTCATCCCAATGATGCAGCCGCCCGCAAGATCAAGAATGGCGACTACGTACGGGTGTTCAACGACCGCGGCTCCTTCGAAGGCAAGGCAGAACTGAGTGATGATGTTCAGGAGGGATTGGCGGTGGCGAATTTGGGTTATTGGCCGGGCCTGACCCGCAGCGGCTCAGCCGTGAATGCCACGACCTCGTCCTCACACTGCAATCTGGGCGGAGCCGGTTGTCAGTCTGACAACCGGGTCGAGATCGCAAGAGTTTGAAGCAGTACCGCATTTTCGCTATTGGCCCTTAGCAGACATGCGAGAGCACTCATCTGATGTGGCTTTTGGGCGCAAAGCGGACATGGCCCAAGCGATGAGGAATGTCCGCTTCTGACTCAAAGCGGACATAACAAGTGCGCGAGGCTCACTGACTACCAATGGTGATGTGGTAATCCTATAAGACGCATCCCTTAGCGATTCCAATTCGCACTTTTGCTGGAGCTAGTTGGCTGTATGAAGGCACGGCGTCGTCAATTTGCTGCGAATACCAGCTAAATCAATTCGAGCAACTCCAACTCGTGGAGTGGACACCGCAGCCGAGCGATTTTCTAAACCTCCGGTAGCTTGGCAACGCTCGCTGCAATCCGTCGAGCGTCACTGCGCGAGCGTTCCAACGACAAACGACATCACGGAAACCCATAGCAGGTTTCGGCGTTCGGGTATCAAGGGCCAGCGGGGATGTGCTATGGCCGCCAGACACCAATACGACATCCCAATGTGGAAAGGCGCAATCCCACTGATACTCGCGACGGAAATTATAATAATTTGCACATTGGGTTAGTTAGGCCCGTGATAGCCACTCTTCGTGCTGGCCCGAAGCCTCAGCCCCATGTTCGTAAAACATTTGTCGCCAGTCTTTACGGCCTCAGGACCGTAGCTCTCTAGGGCGTGCCGACCTGGCGGCGGCGAATCCATATTGAGCCACGGCCAGTCTTATTAGCTGGCATTGCATTGGCGTTGGGTCTGGGGAGACTTGAGCAAAGGAGAAATCTGCCGTTAGGAAAACAATGCCGGTTAGAAGTAGGAACCTCGGCATGGCTACTCCGTGCTGCTTATTCGTTAGCGGCGTCATTGTGCTGTGTCGCGTAAATCGCCGATTGCCGACCCACCTCAACTGCGCGGCGATCGTACCCAGAATAGTGCCACGAAAATTAATGGCACGCCTCCGCTGAAAAGTCCCCAGGCGAGAAGGATTCTCTCTATCACGGTCATCGCGCCGCCCCCTGGTCACGTTGGCCCAGGACCAAGCGGGACCCGATATTGTGGACTGACTAGGGCGACCATTGGCTCTTTTGATGATGTGTCCAGGACCGTCTCCGCAAGCGGCATGGTTTCGCTTCGGCAGGCACGTCGGCGGCGCGCCGATGAGATGCTCAATTGAGATCATTGAATGCCTGTCTTTGGCAGTTGGCGGGTGACCGAGAGCGATTAACTGATGTCCGCTTTCGGCGATAAAGCGGACATAAAGCGGACCCTGGGGAATGTCTGCTTATGAGCCAAAGCGGACACTTGCCTGTGCTCTCTGCCTCTCTTATGTCGGGGATTCGACGGCCAGTTTTATTCGGCAAGCACAGCCGCTAAGGCTAATACCCTTGCCAAATAGTCACGGCCCATCCAATAGCCACGGCTGTGGCAATCCACCACGTAGTGGAAAACTGAGCGCGACTAAATTTGTACTTACGTTTCTTGTAGCCCACCGTCATCGCTCCGCTTACACAACGGTACCTTGGCATTTGCCAGTCGTTTCCTTTGCCAATACGCCAATCGACTGTTCGATTCAGCCACGACACTGAGAACGCGCATCTCGTGACAGCGCAGGTACATTAGGACGACTGTCAGCCTATGTCTGTTGCGCATCTGCAACGGATCAAAAAATTCGGGAATCTCGCTACCGAAATCTGCTGTCTTGTCCGCCCCGCAGCTGTTACTTGATCACATCGTTTTGACTGGGTGCGAGTAGTACGCGCAGCGGGAGTGCTGCCCCTGTTAATGAGGGGGATGTCATGCGTAGAGCCGTGCGTAACACGCCACTGGATCGTGGCGATTGGTCTCCATGCAAGTCAAGCATCGGCGGCCGATCTGGGTCGCCCAGCCTACCTATACGAGGCGGACAGACCTTCAAGCACACAACGCTCACCGACATCGTCCGCGTCGACCCAAACCGCAAAATCACCAACTGATTGCGAGCGTATTCGCAATGGCTTCGGCAGCTGCGCAGTCGCGGATTTGGATGCCGAAATCTCCGAGGCTGCTTGTGAAGGAGGGTGCGATGACTCTGAGGACCGTTATCCCGTATGCTCCGAAAGAGAAAAGTATGGGCTCGGAAGCCGACATACTGGACCGGACAGGGAGCGCTATTCTTGAGTTTGTCAAACACGCGGGAGAGATGACTGAGACTGATCTCCAAGAGGCAAGAGAGGCCGCTGAGTATCTCGCGGATCGGCTCCGAGCCGCAAACGATCAAATAAATGATCTCAAGGCTGATCTCAGACGCCATCAAGCTCGGGCAGATCGCGCCGAGAAATGGCTACGTCAAATTTCGTCGGAGATCGAGCAAAAATCTTTGGCGGCAGACGATGATCGCTCCGCCCGTCAGCTCGGTTTTTTGCGAATGAACGGCTGATCGAAGCTTCGGGTTTCGCGGCGTTGGACATCGTGAGAGATGGCTCAGATGTCTCCTTTCCGATCTACAGCAGATATGTGCAGAAGTCTGGATTCCGTAAGCCCGGGGTGTGGACTCCGGCAGTGTCAGAAGTCCGCAGCACATTTGTATGCTTGGTCGATCAACTGTACGGCCCGCGCGCAATCGTGCGCGCTGATTGGCGGCGGCGCGCCCCGCTGCCAGTGGTCAAGCGCGTCGCGCAGCGTGGTGAAATAGGGCGCGGTGACGTCTGTGCCGGGAAGGGTCTCGTCGCCCTCAGCAGTCGCGAGTTTTAGCACGCCGTCCTTCATTGTCAGGATGGCATCACGGCCGGCGATCTTCCATTCACCGTCAGTACCATCACGAGGGAAGTCATTGCCGACCTCGACGGTGCCGATAATGCCGCTGGCGGAACCAAGGAATACGGAGGCGTAGTCCTCGACTAGGTGCTCATGCGCTCGCCGCCTTATTTGGGCGCCAGTCACCTGCGCTGGCTCCTCGGTCAAATAGAGAAACATGTCGAGACCATGCGAACCGAGGTTTCGCAGGCAGCCGCCGCCAGACTCGACCGGATCGAGCATCCATGAGCAATCCCAAGCTTGGTAACGTGGGGGCGCCGGCCGGTTGATACGAACGTAAATATGCGACAGCGGGCCGAAGCGGCCCGTGGCGAGTAGCTCCCGGGCGCGTTTGGCGAAGGGCGCGTATCGCTGAGCTAGCGGTACAGCGACGAATGCACCAAGTTGGGTAGCTTTCGCGGCCACTGCCTCTACCTCCGCTGCGTTAACGCCCATCGGCTTCTCCATCAGGAATGGGTAACCCCGATCGAGCAGGTCGTGCGCAATCCTAGCCATTTGTCGATGCCCCCCGAGCGCCACGACGAAATCAGGATGGGTCGCCGCCAGCATCTTGCGGTAGTCCGTGAAGATCTCTCACCTCAGCCGCTCGTTTTGCCGCGACATCGGCGTCGGAATCTTGGATCGCAACCAGCTCCACGTCCGGCATGGCGATGAGGTGGCGGAGGTAAGCGGCGTCATAAACCGCATGCCAGTGGCTCACCTCGATGGCGGCAATGCGAATGGTCATTGGCATCCTACCCAAGCGGACATTTGCATTCCATTCTTTAGACGGCCCCCCGTAGCTATCCCCCCGTTTCGTCCTCTCCTCGCGTCTCTCGCAGATAGCGAAGGACGTCTTCAGGTGAGGCTGACCGCCCACCCTCAGGGGGCTCTCCCATGTGGTCGCTATCAGAGGACCACACAGGAGTCGACTTCTCTTGCCCTTTCAGAAGCGTCAGAAGCGCTTGCAGGTCGGACTTAATCTTCTGGATATCAGAGTGGATCTCTCCCAAAAGAGAAAGCAGCTTGTCTTCGCTCCGCGGGCTCATCACTGACTAATCCTAAACGACCTATGTCCGGGTTTAATTCTCTTTGTGATCGCTATTTCCACCGCCTCCCTGGCTTCGTAAGGCGAAGGCCAACGCCTGTCGGTCACTTAGCTATCACGAACAAGATCAATTATTGGCTTGTGCTGCCTCTAGCTCTTGAATGCCGGTGAGCGGACCTGTGAAAAACCAAAGGGCCTCGCGAAAACCATCCAATTTGGTGGAACACCTAGCGCCGTTTTATTTCACCGCTAGGCGGCCACACAAGAGTGTATTTGAAGACGACACGCTCATCGCCAGCAGGAAACAGAGCGCTGCACTTCAAGCAAGTAACCTTGCCGCGGTGCCAACTACCCGGACAATCGATTGCGACAATCTTGTACTTTGCCCGGCAGCTCGGGCAGCTGAAAAGAATCGACTCTGACTTATTCATGCCTGAGATAAAGAAAGAAACAAATGACTGCGCGAGCGACTTCTCAGATTAAAGCGGACCCCGGCCGGAGGTTCACTCGGCCGAGGCTCCAGGCTTAGCCATGGCCCGGAGGAACTATCCCAAGCCTGACCGCCATTTGGGTTCGAGTCAGCCATCGCCGTTCCTAACGAACAGGCTTCTAACGTTCGGCCTTCAAACGCAGTGCTAATCTCGCTACCGATGATCGGCGCATGCAAATGCACGTCTTCCCGCGACCGATATGATCGGGCGCGCCACGCCAATCTTGCGTTATCCGCTCGCGCGCTGGTCATCCATGTCATTGGCGACCTCTTCGCATATGTCGGCCAATTCCAAGAATTCCTTTTGGGCAAAGGAATCCTCGTTCTGTGCAGCGAGTTCTCGGTATTTAGCGGCCTGGTCTCGCAAATAGTCTGAGTACTCCATGGGTACTCATCCTTTCCCCCCGACTCTGGCGAATCCATGCGCGGCTTTGCCGTTCTGACCGATGAGTAGCATGTATCGTTGCGGAGCCCTTTTCTTTTCTTGTTTGTGTGTTGGTTGTTTGCATACAAATTTAAACAATTTGTAAGTTTGTAGTAGTTACAGACTGGGACTTCGATGCGACTGGCCGCAATGGCCGCATTGCGACCGAAGGCCATGAGAGCGGTCCCGGGTGGCTTCCATGTGCTAAAGCTCCTGGTCCACGGTCGAGCCGAAAATGGCCATTGACGAGGAATGTCCGCGTCGCTCTCGTGCTGGTTGCCCGGGAAGAAGCGCCGCTCGGCATCGCCCATTCAACTGACGCCAAAGTCGAACCGAACGTGACGATCATCGGCGTCTTTCCCGAAAACTCTCATCCGCGGGTGGTTACTCGCGAGGGAAATTAATCTCGCAGGTCAGGATTGTCAGCGAAAGTGAGACCGACAGTTTCGGAAGAACTCGGGAGCTTTTCCCGCCAACATTGCGCAAAACGAAGGACAGCGACAGGCGATTGGTGGCGCGCTAATCTACGGCAGGTGTACCGAGGAGACGCCGAATGGCTGAGACAGCCGCCCGCCCTTATGCCACTCATCTGGACATCAAGTTCGATCCGCTGACATTGATCGACGTTTCTTCGCTAGAAAAGACGGTCACCGATCGATGGTACAATCAGACCCTATGCAAGGTGAATGATTCCGTCGTCCGCCTTGGTGTCATGCAAGGTGAATATCATTGGCACAAGCACGATAGTGACGACGAGTTCTTCTTCGTCCTCAGCGGCCGTTTCATAATCGATCTTGAGGGACACTCAATCGAGTTGCTGCCCAATCAAGGTTTCACTGTGCCCAGGGGAGTGTTGCATCGGACGCGCGCGCCCGAAAGGAGTGTGAATTTTGATGGTCGAGACCGCCGCGATCCTGCCAACGGGCGATGCCTAATGCGCTTGATCAATAGAAAGGCCGCCAGTGCGGCACATGCTGGTAGCGGGGATTCATATAAGCCGGATCGTGAAAGGCATAGCGACCATAGTACGGGCGCGCGAAGCCTGGAACATAGGGATAATCGGTCGCTGGAGCCCAGACGGTATCCGGCGAATAGATCTCATAAGGAACCGGCAGAGCCGGGTGGGCTCCCCGAAGCGCGCAATTTCCGCAACCGTTCCAGGCCGGATAGGCGATCGGGACAGCAACATCGGAGGCCGATGCTAGTGACGATGTAACGATGCTGAACAGGGCGCCGAGGACCGAAAGCTTCAAGCGATTTAAGGACATGGGATTCCTCACTAGTTGTCCCGTTGGCTTCGTGCACGATCGCCGCCGCGCCAGAAAAGAGCGCAAAGCCAAGCGCCAGGGGCATCAGCCACCGCGACCTCCTAGCAGCTAGGAGAATTGCAGGTCGTACCGGCTTGCGCCTGATCCACCTGCGCCACGACCGTCACGGCGGCCATGCCTGTGGTGAATGCAAAGACGAGGCCGAAAACCAGGAAAATCTTTTTCATGACCGTTCCCCTTGGTACCGTGTCAGAGACAGATTAAGGGCTTCATGACAGCCATCACGTTTTGACGTTTTGGCAAAGAAAACCTTAACCGCTGTTGCCCGCGATTCGGCTACGCTGGGCATGCGGGCTCTCGCCTCGTGCTTCGCAATGACCGGTTTCCGGGGGTAAAGCGGACATGCTGTCGACGTGCCCCGGCCGCCGGATTGCTCCCCTTGCGGGCATGGTACTCAGCGCGGCCCTTCCGCAACTGGCCTAAGGATCAATATTGCCCGGGCAGAGTTGAGTGGACACAACCGTTTGCCGTGTTCACCAAGACCAAGGAGGTCAAGATGCGAATGCTCGTACTCATGACGACCGCAGCTATCCTCGCCTGTGGCGCTATTGCAGCGAATGCCGAAGCTCCCGGCGCCCAGACCGCTGGCGCTCAACAGAGTCCCACTACCCAGCAGATTCCCGGGATGCAGCAGCGCGACCAAGGTAGTGAAGACGAAGACAGCGATCCGCCCGGCTGCCCCAGTTATCACGCTGGAATGATGGGAATGATGGGTCGCGGCGGAATGATGGGCCACGGAATTATGGGGCGCGGTTTGATGATGCGTGTGATTTTCAGTCTCATGGACACTGACAGTGACGGGACGCTCACGCTGCAAGAGTTTCAGGCGGCTCACGAGCGTATCTTCAAGGCGATGGATACCGACAAAGACGGCACCGTTTCCCTGGAGGAAATGCAAGATTTCATAAGCGGCGTTAAGAGGCCTGGCTCACACCAGTAGCCTTGCCAGCAGGAGGCACGCCGGGCGCGGTCTCCGGCCATCGGGGGTATCAAATGCACGGCTATGCGTGTGCCTGGACCACAAGCACGAACCGGGCAACTGCAGTTAGCCTCGCGGGGCGATTCAACTTCTATCGGGGGGTTACTTGAGCTTGCTGTCTGATACCTCAGTTTCCTCATCTAGCTTTTTGAGGACTGTGAGAAAGTTCGTTGGCAATTCTTCGGTAAGGCATGAGTGCTGATAGTCTCTTTCCGCAACTGTAAAATTCGGCATTTCACGGAATAGAAGCAGAGAATTAAAACTGCCGATGGCCGGTCTTTGGGCGAAATGGAAATCGTAGACGAGCGGCGAAGAAGTTTTGAGTTGTACGATTCTGACGCGCCTAACAAGGTGAGGGGCGACCCGCACGACCGAATGCCTGCCATCCTCGCGGAGTACGATTGGACGATTGGCCGCCATGGCTAGGTGAAGAAACGGCGACCGAGCAAGAATTACTGGCGTTACTCAAGCCGTGTACGGACGAGGCTTTGAAGATTTGCCCGGTTGACAAGATGGTCGGCAACAGGCGCGGCGAATCACGACGAATTTCGCTAAGCTACCAGAACTGTTGTTGCTGCGCTAAGCGCGCCTGCCGGAGATTGAGCCATGGGGCCTGACGATGTGGCCTTGCCCGATCCGAATGAAATCGCGCCACACTCTATAGCGTTCGCACGAATGATGTTTGCCCATGCGGCATTCGAGCGTGAGGTCCACGCATTAGTAGATGCCATCAACCCGAAGGAGTCGGGTTTTGGGGAGCGCCCCGAGAATCAATGGACGGCATCAGAGACTGGTACGGGGAAGATAACCAATTTGATTAATCACCACTGTGGCAGCGGGCTGCCGCAGACTGAGCAAATCAGAAATCTTCTGAACGAAGCTATTCGTCCATGTGGAGATCGCAATCTGCTCGCCCACGGCACATGGTGGTGCTTCAACCGTCGAACCTTAACCATCGAAGTTCGCGGCGGAGTGCGATGGGGACAGCCAGACCTACCACCCGAGAATCGCGCATATACGGTGTCTGACATCCTGAAGGTCGCTCATAAGTTCAAGAATATTGAGGCTGAGCTGTATAAGGTTCGCCGATCGCTTGAGCCGAAAGTGAGCGAGGCTGAGATGCGCGCGGCCTCTAGCTTCTTGCGTGCGCCCTATGCAAACAACCGGCACCAATAAACTTTCCTTGGAGAATTAGGTTTTCAGAATCAAGGCCAACGTTTAATTCTGTCGCGCCCACTTGGGCGAGTACTATTCTGTTCGCCAGCGACATTGGCGGTTTTCCACGGGGAAATGGCTTCGACTATGATTTTGATCCCATCCAGTACGTTCTCAATATCACCCTGCACGCGCTTCGTTTCCAACTTCAGGAAATCCTGTAGCGCTTCGAGTTCGGTGGTAAGCTTTTCAAGTTCGTTGCTCGAAGTTGAAGTCAGCTTTGCGATGGAGGAGCGTATTCGTTCGGCATCAATCCCTATCTTAGTGGTCTGAACTGTTTTGCTACTTTCTTGCTCGACCGCTCTGACTTCTGACTCTATCTCTGACTTGGCCGAAAGCGACTTCTCAAAGATTTCCTCGGGTATTGAAGAGTTCATCAGTCTCTCCTTCGGCCTGCTTCACTAAGTTCAGATTAGTAATTCCTAAACCTCGCAACGCGTCGCGCATTCTAGTGAGCCTTACTGCCGGCTCGATCAGCAAACTCTGCGGGGCATGGGGACCGAGCCGCAAACCAAGGTACCCCCAGGTGCAGTGGTCAATGCGAGGATCACCACCGATAACTTA
>Ga0187781_10002475_pt1 | contig 14039 bp, 9 predicted proteins | sample 0715_SJ02_MP02_2_FD_132447 | JGI IMG/M metagenome (GOLD analysis project Ga0187781, IMG submission 132447) | Tropical peat soil microbial communities from peatlands in Department of Meta, Colombia - 0715_SJ02_MP02_20_MG | ecosystem: Environmental > Terrestrial > Soil > Wetlands > Peat | place...
CTTGCAACTCTTGTCAAGATTCGTGAGTGAGAATCCCCACGAAGAATCGCCCGCCGCTTTGGCGGGAAGATACGCGGCGAGAAGCAGCAAAGCAGAAAGCCCTAGCAGCGCGGCACAACCCAAAACCATACGAAGGCGAATGGATTCCATGGCGAGACTCCTGTTTTTCGAAGGACGAGCAGAAGCGAGCATGTAGGACTACGACGAGGAAGTGTAGCAGAAGATGAGTGGTGCTGCAGTGGAGCGAATCAGGGCGAGTCCATTGGAGTGGCGTGCAACAGGTCAGTCAGAACCTGTGCGGTGATGCAAACGAGTCACTTACTTCGCGGGGACACTGGCAGGAGGAAGGTAGTCCTTTTGATATTTCGCCAGCTCCACTTTCTGCCAATCGCCTCGAATAATTCCCTCGCGGATTTGTGCAGGAGTTTTGCCGCGGCGCGTCTGCTCGTAAGAATAGAACACTTCCCGGATGCAGGTCTCGCAACCCGCGCCATGCCTACTGACGAAGCAGTCGAGCAGACTGCCGTGGCCATGGCTGCGGTCGCAGTGGCAATAGCAAGGCTGCTGATACAGAACTTTTTTCACCCGCGCGGCGACGGCGTAGGCGTTGAAGACCAGGGTCTCGTTGTAAAGCGAAGGCGCCATCGTTTCCGGAAGTTCACCGCTGGGTGGTTGTGCATGAAAGGAGGGAATAGGCTCACTCTCGGCGGAAGGGTTACTCTGTGTGGCCGATGTGGATGGTTGCGCCTGCGTCGCCGCGAATTCCGGAAGAACCAGAAGAGCGGCGCTCAGCGCGATCAGCGAACATCCTGTCAGGTACATGGCCACGTTTCTCATAATCTCGTCGTCGATCCTTTGCGTCTGAAATTGTCGCTCTCTTTAACTTTAAGTCGTGGGCGCGGCGATTTCCACGAGGGTGCCCCATGCGGTAATTGTCCGTTCGGACGGGTGCGAGAAACCGGACGTGCAGGACCGAAACGGATTCTAGTGAGCCCGCATGGGAATAACGGAGCCGTTCAGCGTCGCGGCCGGAGTGCGCTCCGCCAGGTGCTTGTCCCGCAAATGGCGATGGACGCGGCGGCCCCAGGTCCGCACAAACGAATAATTCAAGGCTCCGCCGATCGCCGAGCTGGCCAGCGGCACAATGCGCGCTACCCACTTTTCGGCACTCTCTTCCCCGATGCGGAGAGCAAGGCGTCCGGCTATGCGGGGCGCCAATTTCTCTACCATCTGTTTTTCAGCCAGGTCTTTCGTGAAGTCCACGCCCGCCGCCGCCGCTGCTGCCATCCACATCTGGATACGCCGCTCGCTTCCGTCTTCCTCAAAACCGTATAGCAAACAGAGCTTCTGGATGAGCCGCAGAGTAATGACGGTGAGCAACCCAGCATCCGGCAGCACTGTGATCATGCCGCCGAGACCGAATCCCGCACCTTGCGCCATGGCGAGCCGCTGCGCGTCGTGAATCATGCGCTGAGCGATGGCATCAAGTTTTTCGAGCGGCACGTCTTTCATGCGGCCGAAGTGCGGAACCCAGAGCCCGTGCTTCTCCGCCAAGTGGCGGCGAAACTCTTCGGGATCGACCTCCACAGTACGCATGCCGCGCAACACGCCAAACCTCAAGAAGCGCCCCACGGTGCGGCCGGCCAGCGACTTGGGTAACTTCGTCATGGGCTACAGCATCCTATGCCGGTTAGAACCGGTCAAGTGAGCATCCGTTGCATAGCCCGGGAGTGGCATTGACTGGCAGGCGCCAGGGGAACCATGGTCCCACTTGACGCGGAAAAACTTTTCGGTAAACTGCCTTTTCGCTATGGCGACTATCGCTCCGGTAATGCCCGTGGACTTGGCTACGGATTTGGCGTTTCCGCAGCGCGAAGCGGCCTTTTTCTACGGATTGTTTCTCCGCGGACATTCCGCGGAACAATTGAGGCGTGACATCGAGGTGCCCGCGACCGTTCTGGCCAAGTGGCACAAAGATGCGGAGCGTGAACCGCATTTGCGCGACGTGTTTGCTCGTATGGTGGAGTATCGGCGCCATGTACTGGCTATCTTTGACGCCTTGATCGGTTCCGAAAACGGCATTCGCCTCCTGCAGTAAAAGCTCTGCCATTCGTCCTAGTACGCAATCACATGCCGACGATTTTGGTGTTCCTCTGCACTTGCTCCACTGGCCATCCTGCGGGATAATTCCGGAGGCAACTTATCTAACGCCCCGGTTCGTCTAAGAGAGCGTCAGGGCAAGTGTCGTCAAATGAGCGACATTCCCGATTTGATGCTGCTCGCATGGGGGATTAGAATCAATCGGGCATAAGGGTGTTCGTGATGTCCAAGAGTCTCCGAAGTATTTCTGCTTGCTTGACCGCGATTGCATTTTTCTCTCTCCCCGTTCCCGCACATGCCCAGCAATCTCAAAATCCTAGCGTTCAGGATCAGAGCGGAGCTGCGCCTCCTCCCATCCCGCAAAACCAAAAGCTCACCAAAGAACAAAAGCAGAAGATGAAGAAGACGTTGAAGGAACTGGATACCCCGTATAAGACTTGGCTCAACGAGGATGTGATCTACATCATTACTCCGGACGAGCGCCGCGCATTCCTTCAGTTGGAGACCAACGAAGAACGCGAACAGTTTATCGAGCAATTCTGGTTGCGCCGCAGCACCAATCCCGATCTCCCCGACAATGATTTCAAAGAAGAGCACTACCGGCGCATTGCTTATGCGAACGAGCATTTTGCGTCCGGTATCCCCGGATGGAAAACGGACCGCGGGCGCATCTACATCATCTGGGGCAAGCCCGACGAAATCGAAGCACATCCGACCGGAGGAACTTACGATCGCCCCATGGAAGAGGGCGGCGGGACGACGACCACGTACCCTTGGGAAACCTGGCGTTACCGCTATCTGGAAGGAATCGGAGAGAACATCATCCTGGAATTTGTGGACCCCAGCAGCACCGGGGAATACCATCTCACGATGGACCCTTCGGAGAAAGATGCGCTGCTCCACGTGCCTGGGGCCGGCTTGAGCTTGCTGGAGTCCATGGGCCTGGCGTCGCAGGCAGACCGCTTCACGCGCACCGATGGCACCAACCTCCCTACGGCGCTCGGCGGCACACCGGCCAGCCTGGATGAATTCAACCGCCTGGACCTGTATGCCAAGGTGCAGCGGCCACCGGAAGTTAAGTACAAGGACCTGGAAGCGATCGTCACGTCGCGCATGGTGCGTGACCAATTGAAATTCCACTGGCGCACGGACTTCCTGAAAGTCACGAGCGATACGGTTCTCGTTCCCATAACTGTACAAGTTCCGAACAACCAACTCTCCTTCAAGGCGAAGGAGGGAGTGCATTCGGCTGAGCTAAACGTCTTCGGGCGCGTTACCACTCTGACCGGACGTGTTGTGCAAACCTTCGAAGATTCGGTGGCAAAGGATTATCCGGATTCGTTGTTCGCCATCTCCGTGAAGCAGGTGTCTATCTATCAAAAGTCGCTGCCGTTGCGGCCTGGCCTGTACCGTTTGGACCTGGTGATCAAGGATGTGAATAGCGGCAATGTGGGGGCAGAAAACACGCGCTTGGCTGTTCCTCGTTACGATGAAGAAAAACTCGAAGCCAGTACACTGATTCTTGCCGACCAGATTGAGCATGTCCCCGCGAAGCAAGTAGGTGCTGGGCAATTCGTGATAGGGTCTTCCAAAGTGCGTCCTCGAATGGACGCGGATTTCAGCACCGGCGACAAGCTGGGCATTTATCTGCAGATCTACAACCTGAAGCCGGACGACAAAACGCATAAGTCCGATGCCAGCTTCGTTTATACGGTGAAGAAGGGTGACCAGCAGATCATGCAGTTCAAAGAGAGTTCCGGGGACATGAAGCAAACGGGGGATCAGGTCACCATCGAACGGCTTTTACCGCTAGCTACTTTGGCGCCTGGTAAGTATACTCTGGAGGTCACAGCTACCGACAAGGTAGCGCAGACCTCCATAACAAAGTCAGCGGACTTCTCGATCAAGACTGCGGAGCAGAAAGCGGCGGCAAACGCGGCACCTGGGAGGTAAGCACAAAGTGAAGCGCGGCCAGTTTCTATATGCTGGCGTTTTCCTAGCGTTTACTTTAGGTGTGTGTGTGAGTGCTCCCCGTGTCGCGGCGCAGGCGCCGGCCAAATCCGGCTTCGGCGCTATTTCGGGAGTGGTTCGTGACGCCGCCGGCGTTCCTCAACTGGGCGCGTCCGTGGAGGTTGCCTCTGAGGCTCCCGGTGATCTGCTGAGTCACCAGTTTCTGACGAATACGCAGGGATTGTTCCGCGCAGAGAATCTGGCGCCGGGCTTTTACACCATCCGCGTGACGCTAGCCGGGTATCTCCCGGGCCTCGAAAAACACATCCACATCTCTTCAAACCTGACTACGGTTGTGCGCGTCGAATTGGAATCCCTCTACGCTTCGATTGAACAATTGAGGCGGTTGCCTGCAAGCGTTACGGTGGAGCCTGACGATTGGAAATGGGTACTGCGGTCCGCGTCCGGTTTGCGGCCGGTGTTGCAGTGGCACGAGGAAGACACGGACGAGAGTTCGGCCGTGATTGGGGACACAGGACGGCACGATCCACTAGGCCGCGTTGAGGTCACCAGCGGCGCACGCCGTCCGGGTTCGGTTTCGAACATCGATGGAGCGCCGGCCACAGCGTTCGCATACGACCAGCGCATCGATGGCTCGAACCACCTGGTCTTTGCGGGGCAAGCCAGCTACGACGAAGATACACCGGGTGGCGGACTCGCGGCTATGTGGCTGCCCACAGGCTCTCTGGACAACGGCCCGCGCAGCACTATGGTTCTTCGCGAATCGAAGATCAGCCCGGAAGGCCTGATCTTCCGGGGTGTGCGCCTGGATCAAAGCGGAACTCTGACATTTGGCGACCGCTTCCTGCTGCGTGTCGGGGGCGAATATGTTTTGGTAGGAGCAGGGGCCGCGGCGTCGGCCCTGCGTCCGCGCGTGAAGTGGGAAACGCAGTTGGCGCCGAATTGGTACGTTGATGCGGTGTACGCTGCCCTGCCGGTAAATATTGGTGAGGCAGACAGCTCCTTCTCCGATTTGATAGTCGCCAGTGCTTCTTCTCCCCTCGCCTCAGCTTTGGATCAGTTGGATTCCTTTCCGGCGTTAATGTGGCGGCACGGAAGACCGGTCTTAGAGAGCGGCATGCACGAGGAGTTGTCCGTAGAGCACAAGCTTGGCTCGGACGGCGTGTTGCAGTTGGCCGCTTTCCGCGACGACAACACTCATGTAGCGATATTTGGGCGCGGGCAGGAGATGCCGATCCTCGATTATTTCCAGGATTTCTATTCGAAGGGATTTGCGTACGACGGCGGCTCTTCTGTCTCCTGGGGAAGTCGCGCCGCGTTGCGCGAAAAGCTCAGCGATGACCTCGAGCTTACGGCCATTTACGCTTTTTCGGGGGCTTTGGTGCCGGTGGGTGTCGCGGACGGCCCGCTGCGGGATGCATTACGCACGGTTCCGCGGCAATCTGCCGCGATGAGTGTGAGTGACAGGGTTTCCCACACCGGCACAAAGTTGATCGTCGGTTACAAATGGATTAGTGGAACCGCGCTATCTCGGGTTGACCCTTATGGCGAAGGAATTTTTGACGTCAACCCATACCTGCATGTTGGAATTCGGCAACCGTTGCCTTGGACCATGGGGCACCTCGAAGCAAACGCGGAATGCGACAATTTGCTGGCTCAGGGGTACGTGCCGTTCACGACGCGGGACGGGCAGATGCTGCTGGTGCCGGCGTTCCGTAGTCTTCGGGGTGGCTTGAGCCTTCAGTTCTGAACTGAAGGAAGGTTCTGGAAAGTTGTATCCTGCCTACCAGAAAATGGAAGCGTCAGTGGTCCCTCACCCTTCCCAGCCGCAGGTGTATGTAACTAGGGAACTTATTTGTAAGTGTGGCTTTTAAAGATTGGAAAAGGACTTGCTCCACTGAATGGCTAATATAACGAGTGGTGGGACCTTTGGCATGAAGGAAAGTCTGCGTGTCAGCGTGGGGGCTGTCGTTCTGGCGCTAGCTACGCTAGCGGCGGTCATCTTCGCTTGGCTGAACTTTCTGCAGCGCTCCCGATTTGATCTCGTCGATGATGGGGTTGCGTGGACCGACAGCGCCTCGGGAATTGAAGCCTGGAAGGTCGCGGAGAACTCACCGGCTACGCTGGCAGGGATTCGGCCGGGCGACATTCTAGTGGCCATCGATGACGCGCGCGTTCCTAGCGCCGCGCACGTGGCGCGCCGGCTGTATCGCGCGGGCTTGTGGACGCAACTGCGGTACAAGTTGTCCCGGAACGGCGAAGAGTTTGAAACGCGTCTGATCACCACGCCACCCCACAAGCCCATCACGGTTGAGAATTATCTCCGCGTCGTTGGGCTGCTGTACCTGTTCATTGGTCTGTTCATATTCGTACGGCGGTGGAATGCCCCTCGCGCCGTTCACTTCTATGTGTTCTGTCTGGTCTCCTTCATTCTGTACTCGTTTCAGTACAGCGGGAAGTTAGACGCTTTCGATACCGAGGTGTACTGGTCGAGCGTGGTGGCGCGGTTGCTGGCCCCCACACTGCTGTTGCACTTCGCCTTGGTTTTCCCGGCACGCTCCGCGGGCGGCCGCAAAGCTTTGCTGAGAATCGTTGCGGTTTATGCCGCGCCGGTAGTTTTGTTGTCGATTCACATCCTTACCGTGGTGAATGCGTTGGGTTTCGTTCCCACGACGCGTTCACGCGTAACGTTGGACCAGCTGGAGCTTGGCTTCCTGGGTCTTTACTTTCTTGCCGGCGGACTCGTCTTTTATGGGAATTACCGCCATACGCGCGGCGTGCTGAGACAGCAGCTGAAATGGTTGACCGGGGGAACGCTTGCCGGCAGCTTGCCGTTTTCGATTTTCTTCATCGTGCCGTTCACTTTCGATGCCGCAACACAGCCGTGGATGCAGTTCTCCGCGTTGAGTCTCGTGCTGATCCCGCTGTGTTTCGGCTACGCCATCATCCGTTACCGCTTGATGGACGTGGACATCATCTTCAAGCGCGGGTTGGCGTACACCGCGGCGACGGCGGTGATCGCCTCGATTTATTTTTCCTTGGTGGCGCTGATCGCGGAGATTTTCCACGCGCAAGCATCTGGACCCGTCGCCGGAATGATCGCAATTGTTATCGCTGCATTTTTATTCCAGCCGTTCCGTGAAGGCATTCAGGCGCGACTGGACCGCTTCTTTTATCGCGACCGCTTGAACTATCGCAGGACGCTGATTGAATTCGGACGCACGCTGACGAACGAGGTGCGGCTCGAACCCATGCTGGGGTCGGTCATGGATCGTGTTTCGCAGACCCTTCTGGTCGATCGGCTGGCCATTTTTGTGGAAGACCACCAGCGTCCCGGGGAAATGCGGCTGGCCCGCTCCATGGGCGTACGGTTGACCGGAGCGCTGGACCTTAGCTTCATCGCGCCGTCGCGGGCGGAGTTCGCAAATGGCCCGATTTTCTTCGAATCTGCGCGCAGCGCTCGCGACGTCAGCGAATCTGTGCGCCGCACGCTCGAGCAACTGGATTTGAACTACTTTATTCCCTGCCGCATCCGGGAGCACACTGTCGCGGTGCTGGGCCTCGGCAAGACCGTTGATGGAGACTATCTCTCGAGCGATGACGTGGAACTGGTGCAGACCATCGCCGGTTATGTGGCTATCGCCCTGGACAATTCTCAGTTGTACAGCACACTCGAGCAGAAAGCCGCGGAAGTAGCCCGACTGAAGGATTTCAGCGAGAACATAGTCGAATCGTTGAATGTGGGAGTGATGGCCGTAGACCTCAACGGCACTGTGGACGCTTGGAACACCCGCATGGAGCAGTTGATTGGCGTCAGCCGGAGTGATGCGGTGGGAAGGTTATTTAACGAGTTGCTGCCGCCGGAACTGGTCGAGGAAATCGAAGTCCAGGGAGATGACGAGAAGGTCACAGGAATTTACAAACAGCGTCTGGAATATCGTGGCCGCGCAGTTGTGTTGAATGTCTCGATCACGCCCCTGGTCGGCAAATCCGGTGAGAAGATCGGTCGCTTGCTGTTGTTCGACGATGTCACGCAGCGCGAACGACTGGAAGAGCAGATGTCACAGACGGAGAAGCTAACGTCTCTGGGGTTGCTGGCGGCCGGTGTGGCCCATGAGGTAAACACTCCGCTTGCGGTGATCTCCAACTACATTCAAATGCTGGCAAAGCAAATGCCAGAGAGCGATCCAAAGCACGCCATTATTGAAAAGATCGTGAAGCAGACCTTTCGCGCAAGCGAAATCGTGAACAACCTGCTGAATTTTTCCCGCACCGGTCCGAGTGAGCTTGCGGATGTGGATGTGAACCGCGTCGTGGACGAAACGCTGTCACTGGTGGCGCATCCGCTGAAGACCTCGCAGATCCAGGTGGTGAAACAACTCGACGAGTCGCTGCCGCGCGTGCGCGGTTCTGCGAACAAGCTGCAGCAAGTGTTCTTGAACCTGTTCCTCAATGCGCGCGATGCCATGCCCTTGGGTGGAATGCTGGAAGTCCGCACCTTGTCGCGTAACGGAACCGTGGAAATTGATGTGATGGACACAGGTAATGGGATTCCCCGCGAGCACATCCACAAGATTTTCGATCCATTCTTCACGACGAAATCTGGTGGCGGAGGCACCGGGCTGGGACTTAGCGTGAGCTACGGGATCATCAAAGAGCACGCCGGCAAGATCGATGTCCGCTCCACGCCCGGCCGTGGCACATCCTTCCATGTCGAATTCCCGGCAGTCAGGAAAGCGATCCATGTCTAAAGGGTCCATTCTCGTCATCGATGACGAATCGGAGATTCGCGAGGGGCTGGAGCTGCTCCTGAAAACCGAGGGGTACGTTGTGGCGAGCGCCGAAACGGCCTCGTCGGGACTTTCCCGACTCGAGGAGCGTCCCTTCGATCTAATGCTTCTCGACGTAAGCCTGCCCGACCGCAATGGAATTGAACTCCTGAAGGACGTTCACCGGCAGGACCCGCACCTCCCCATTGTGCTTATCACCGCTTATGGCTCGATCGAAATGGCGCGCGCAGCATTTAAGAGCGGAGCTATGGACTACATCACCAAGCCGTGGTCCAACGACGAACTGCTGGCGCAAGTAGCGCAGGCAGTGGAAGCGCGGCGGTTGCGTGACGAAAACGTCCAACTGAAGCGCGCGCTGAAGCAGCGCTTCAACTTCCCGAATATCGTCGGGAAAAGTGAAAAAATGCTGACGTTGCTCGATCTGGTGGCGCAAGTGGCACCATCTCGCTCCACTGTTTTGATCAGCGGAGAGAGTGGCACCGGCAAAGAGCTGATCGCCAAAGCCATTCACTCGGCTTCGCCGCGTGCGGACAAGGCGTTCGTGCCCGTCAATACTGGGTCAATTCCCGTGGACCTGCTGGAGTCACAGCTGTTCGGACACGTAAAGGGCGCATTCACGAGCGCGGTGGCTTCCAAAAAGGGCCTGTTCGAAGTGGCCGACCAGGGAACTATCTTTTTTGACGAAATCGCGACCGTGAGCCCTGAGACCCAGGCCAAGCTGCTCCGAGTGATCCAGGAGCGCGAGTTCATGCGCCTCGGCGGCACGGAGCAGCTCAAAGTGGACGTACGCATCGTGGCCGCGTCCAATGTGGATTTGCTTTCGCTGGTCAAGGAAGGACGCTTCCGCGAAGACCTTTATCACCGCTTAAACGTCATTCACCTTCGTTTGCCTGCGCTTCGTGAACGCCGCGAAGACATTCCTTTGCTGTTGAACCACTTCCTAGAGCATTTCTGCCAAGAAAACGGCAAGCCTTTGCGCTACTTCACGCCAGGCGCCATGAAGCTCCTGATGGATTACGACTGGCCCGGCAATGTGCGCGAATTGGAGAACGTCGTGGAGCGCGCCGTGGTACTTTCCACGCAGGAGCGCGTGGACGTGGACCTGCTTCCTGACTCGATTCGCAGCAAAGAGATTGTACGTGGCGTGCGTTTGCAGCTTTCGGAATTCTTGCCGCCGTTGCCCGGCGAGGCCGGCTCCCGCACTGCCGCCGACAGTCCCAGCCCGTCGCTGTTCCAGATTATGGACGAAGTCGAACGCCGCATCATAGTCGATATGTTGGAACGCTGCGGTTGGAACCAAACGGAAGCTGCGGAGCGCTTTCTGATTCCTCTCTCCACCTTGAACCAGAAAATCAAACGTTTGGGCATTGATGTCCGTCGTCGTGGGCGCGGCGAGGAAAGTGCTCACGGTGCCGGCGGCGGCAAATAATCTCCCCGTTCTCCACGTATTCTTTCGATACACTTTGTTGTTGCATCCCGGCGCATGCCTAGGCAGAGTTAGCTCAGATGATCCTGCGACTCTCGGATTCTCTGGCAAGAGGAATAGTTGCTGTTATCGGGGTCCTGGTGGGCCTTTGGCTTTCGTTTTTTTCCATCCGCGCTGCCATTGCACAGTACGGAGCGGCTGGCGAGAGCGATGGGCGATTGCAGCTTGCTGTTCGCCTCGAGCCTGGAAATCCCTTGAATTGGTACCTACTCGGGCGCCACCAGCAGTACAACCTGGAGAATCCCGATTCGGCGCTGGCGGAAGAGTCGTACAAAAAGGCCGTGGCTCTGAATCCTCTGTTTACCGACGCTTGGCTGGAGCTCGGCACAGGCTACGAGTTGGACGGCAATTTCGACGAGGCGCGTGCCGCTTACCTTCGCGCGAAAAAGAGCTATCCCGCGTCGGCAGATGTTTCCTGGCGCTACGGGAATTTTCTGCTGCGTCAAGGGGACCAGGTGCGGGCTTACACGGAGCTGCGCCGCGCCATGGAAGCTGATCCACGCCGTGCCGCCGCCGCTTTTTCGCGCGCCTACCGCTCCAATCCAAGTATTGACGAGATTCTCGACCAACTCTTGCCTGCAAAACAAAGCGTCTATGTGGATGTCATTGCTGAAGCGGTGAGTGCCAGACAGCTCGCCGTCGCTCAGACGGTCTGGGCCCATCTAGTGGCTCTGCGGCCGCGGCTGGCAATTCGCGATGTGGATCGGCTGGTCGCCGCATTGCTGAGTTCTGGGGATTACTCGGCGGCCCGTCGCGTCTGGGATCAAGGTGTGGACACCATGGATCTGCCGCCGCTGCTCCAGCCCGTGGGTTCGGTGATCTGGGACCCCAGCTTCGAGACACAGATCAATGGAGCTTCGTTTTCGTGGGGCTACCGGCCGATCGTTCAGGGGGTGATCGTGGGTGTGGACCGCTCGGAGAAATTGAACGGTCTCCAGTCTCTGCGGCTCGCTTTCGACGGCAAACACAACCCCAATCTGGATGCAGCTTGCACCCTGGGCATCGTGCAGCCGAAAACCACCTATTATTTTTCCGCGTGGGTCAAGACCAAGGACATCACCACGGAAAACGGCATTGGGTTCCGGGTGTATACGCCTGACGATTACAAAGCGGCTGTTTTGAAAACCCACGAGTTTCACGGCACGCTTCCGTGGACGTTAGTGGACGGGGATTGGATTTCAAGCCCGAATACGCACCGCGTAAATGTCTGCGTAACTCGCGAACCCAGCGACAATCCGGAAGTGCGTATCTCCGGGACAGCGTGGGTCGATGACGTCAACCTGGTAGCGAAGCCCTCGGAGCGCCGCAAGCCATGAAAGTCATGCGCTTCGGCATCTGCGGCCTGCTGGCCTTTGCTGTTTTGTCGTTTGGCGCAGTGGAAGAATGGTCGCAAGCCGTTCTCGCAGTGGGAGCAGCGCTGCTTTTGGTTTACTGGGCGCTACGCCAATACATCCTCGATGCCGAACAGATCTCCATTCCGCAGGAAATTGTGCCGCTATGCGCTTTCGCCCTGCTTGGGGTGTTGCAATTTGTTTTCTCCCTGACCGCCTCGCGCTTTGCCACGCGGATGGAGGTTCAACTCCTGTGCACCTACGTAATTCTGATGTTCCTGATGGCCCAGTGCTACACGCGCACGAGTCACTGGCGGGGATACGTCTGGTTTGTCATGTCTCTGGGATTTTTTGTCTCGATTTTCGGAATTCTGCAGTATTTGACTTTTAACGGCAAGCTTTACTGGGTTCGGGTCATGCACTATGGAGGGATTCCCTTCGGTCCGTACGTGAATCGGAACCATTTTGCGGGTTTTGCGGAGCTTGTGATCCCGGTGGCGCTGGTGCCGCTTTTTCTAGGGAAAGTCCGCCGTGAACGGCTGTTTCTTGTAGCCCTGTTCGCCTTAGTACCTATAGTGGCACTCCTGCTATCCGCCTCGCGGGGAGGAATTGTCAGCTTCACTGTGCAACTGGTCCTTCTGTTTCTCTTGCTGCTGGTTCGCCGCATTCGCAGCCGCCATATGATGCTCGGTGGTCTGGTGGTGATGACGGCCGTGATGGCTGTGTCATTGATCGGCGTACAGCAGGTTCTGCAGCGCTTTTCGAGCATGCAGTCCCTGGAGGTGTCCGGGGGCAAGAGAACCGCTATGCGCCAGGACACCTGGCGGCTTTTTCTGGACCACCCGATTGTCGGCACGGGCTTGGGCACTTTTGAGATGGTGTTTCCTCCTTACGATACGCTCTACGATGGAAAAGTCGTCAATCATGCGCACAACGATTACGTGGAGGCCTTCTCGGAAACCGGCGTCATTGGCGGGCTACTTTGCGCGTGGTTTATCGGTTTGGTGCTGACTACATCGCTTAGGCGCTGGGCAGAGCCAAGCAGTTCCTTTGGTTCGGTGCTCAATCTGTCCGGGCTGGTCGCGTGCTGCGGGATCCTGGTCCATAGCCTGGTAGACTTCAACCTCCACATTCCCGCGAATGCCGTGCTTTTCTTCCTGTCCGCCCACCTGGCCGTTGTGCGTCTGGAACCATCCTCACCAGGCGCCGCAGACAACCATTCCAGCCATAGACACATACGAAAACACTAGGCTGGCTTTTGGCCCCAGCTTGTATAATGGTTTTTGGGGGTCATACCGAAGTGAAGGTCCTAGCTAGTGGAAGGGGCCTGCGCTATATTGCGCCCTTCCTCTTAAGTGCATTGTTTTCGCTTGCGGCATCGTCTGCTTTTCCGCAGGACCTCAGTGTCGCCGGAACTCCCCAGGATGCCAACGAAAAAATCAAGTCCATGGGGCAGGCTTCCAAGTCCTCTGCCCACGAGTACACCATCGGTAGCGGCGATCTGCTAAGTATCTCGGTGTTCGACGTGCCGGAACTTACGCGCGAGGTGCGCGTCAATCAATCCGGCACCATTAGTATTCCTTTGGTGCCTGCGCGGCTGCATGTTGCCGGTTTGACCGAGATCCAGGCGGAACAAAAGATCGCAGATGTCCTGGAAGCGAACGGATTGGTTAGCCATCCGGAAGTGGGAGTTAGCGTCAAAGAGCACCGCAGCAGACCCATCACCATCGTGGGCGCCGTTCAACGTCCGATGGTTTACGAGGCCGACCACGGAGTCACGCTTTTGGAAGTGCTGGCGGAAGCGGGTGGCATTGCCGCCGATGCAGGGGACACCATCATTGTCATGCGCCCGCGGGCGGTTGTCTTTATTCCGATAGCCAACCCGGAACCCATCAAGGAAACAGCTCCCGGGGCTGCAGCATCCTCGACAAGTTCGGAGCCTCCAGACCCGACAGCGCCGGCCTCTAGCGACAAAGGCAAGGGGGGCAACGCTGAGCCCCCGGCGTTTCCCACCGCAACCGAGTTAGCGCAAGCCCAGGCCGCAACTGCCCAAACAGCATCCAAGCCGGAAAGTGACGCGGTCCCGAGCGTCCCAAGTAATGTCATCACCATCAACTTGAACCAACTCCTTGAGAGCGGCGACATGCAGAACAACATCCCGCTGCAGGCCGGAGATGTGGTCACCGTGCCCCACGCCGGGATCGTGTATGTGCTGGGCGCCGTCGCACGCCCCGGGGGTTTTGTGCTGTCGAACGACCGAACGGAATTGACGACTCTAAAGATCTTGTCGCTTGCCGGGGGACTGAACAAAACGGCGAAACTGGATCACGCGGTGATCATCCGCAAGGACAATCAAGGTAA
>Ga0187781_10002477_pt1 | contig 14037 bp, 11 predicted proteins | sample 0715_SJ02_MP02_2_FD_132447 | JGI IMG/M metagenome (GOLD analysis project Ga0187781, IMG submission 132447) | Tropical peat soil microbial communities from peatlands in Department of Meta, Colombia - 0715_SJ02_MP02_20_MG | ecosystem: Environmental > Terrestrial > Soil > Wetlands > Peat | place...
ATTTGGCGGAACTGGTGCCGCTTCCATTCGCCGCCGGCGGGGCCGGGATTCTCGTACCAGTAAGCGCCGCTCGTGATGTCGAGGCGGCCGTCGCCGTTCATGTCAATGACGGCGATGCCCTCGGCATGATCGGTGCCCAGTCGATGCACGTAAAAGGTGACGGGGTCGCGGTGGTAGGGAGAGTGGCACGTTTCTGCTGGCATGGCTTCCTCCTTCCCGGCTGGGTTGTTGATTTCGGCATAGGTCGCGCCGCCCAATAGTCCGGCGGCAGGAAGCGCGGCGCCCGCCATCTTGATTAGAGCACGTCGTGAAAAGTCAGCCATCAGTTCCTCCCTGGTTGAACAGCGCAACTGCTAGTGTCCTGAGTCAGAGGTTCGTTTACGAAGTCCTTCTCATAGTCGAGCGTTCTTTAGAGCCCCGTCAGGGGCGGCATAGAGACCGTCCCCCACGGCTTCGCCGTGGGCTAAACGATGGCGCCCGCTTTGCGGGCTTCTGGCAGCGCGAGTTCTTAGGTCAACGCCTATGCGGCTTGCGCCGTGGGCTACTCGTTGTCGCCCGCTCCGCGGGCTGAATTCTTCAGCGAACTGCTCCAATTTCATTACCTCAACCTTAGAAAAACTCCGTCCCTTTCGGTTCCTTCCCCAATTGTCAGGCCTTTCGCGCCTTCAGCAAACCCTGCGCGGTCATCACCTTTTCGAGTTTGGCACGGTTTTCAGCTTTCATCGGGACCATGGGCAGGCGGTAGATTTCTTCGATCATGCCCATCATGGCCAGCGCGGCTTTCACCGGAATGGGATTGGTCTCGATAAAGTTGACCTGCATCAGCGGCAAGAGCTTGAAGTGGAGCTGACGCGCCTCTTCGAGTTCTCCCTCCAGCAGCAGATGAGCGAGCCTGGTCATCTCGCCGGGAATTTCATTGGAGACTACGGAAACGATGCCCACGCCGCCCAGGGCCATGAGCGGGAAGGTAAACGCGTCGTCGCCGGAAAGCACCCGGAAGTCCGGGGCGACGGCGGCCAGGACTTCCATCTGCTGCACGATGCTGCCGGAGGCTTCCTTAATGGCAATAATGTTGGCAATTTGCGATAGGCGCGCTACGGTGGCGGGCTCGAGGTTGGAGGAGGTGCGGCCCGGCACGTTGTAAAGGATGACGGGCAAGTCGGTAGATTCAGCGATCGCCCGGAAGTGCTGGTAGAGGCCTTCCTGGGTCGGCTTGTTATAGTAAGGGGCGACGGAGAGAATGCCCTGAACGCCCAGGCCGCACACCTCGGCGGCAAGATCGATCAGCTTTCGAGTGTTATTGCCCCCCACACCCGCGATCACGGGAACTTTGCCGGCCGCTTCTTGCACCACAGTGCGCACGACGCCGACATATTCAGCGTGCTCGAGGGTGGGGGTTTCCCCGGTGGTGCCGCAAGGGACCAGGAAGTCGATGCCGGCGTGGAGTTGAAACTGGACCAAACGCCGCAGGGCATCGAGGTCCAGCGTGCCGTCCTTACGAAAGGGCGTCACCAGCGCGGTGCCGCAACCACGAATGTCTAGGCTCATAAGACCTCACGACCCCCTCACCCGGCCCGCGAAGGCTCGTGAAAACGCCTTCGCGGTCCACCCTCTCCCCCAAGGGGGAGAGGGCTTGGAGTTTCTACATTACCTTCTTCCCCAAGGGCGAGAGGGTCGAGAGCGACTGACGGCTACCGTTGTGGCTTCAAGGTGATTCCAGGATATCCGCGAAGCTAAACAGACCTCTCTTCCCCACCACCCAGCGGGCGGCGAGCAGGGCGCCTTCGGCAAGGCCTTGGCGGCTGCGGGCTGTGTGCCGAAGGACGATGGTATCCGCTTCCGAGTCGAAGCCCAACTCGTGCGTGCCGGGAATATAACCCGCGCGCACGCTCGCCACTGGAATCTCGCGATCCTTAAACTGAGATTGAATCCGGCGTTTCATTTCGAGCGCGGTGCCGGAGGGCGCGTCGATCTTGAATTTGTGATGAGCCTCGGTGAGATAAGGGTCGTACATCGGGAAACCGGCGAAGATCTCGGCCGCGGCGCGCGCCAGGCGATAAAAGAGGTTTATGCCGACCGAGAAGTTCGCGCCATAAACCATGCCCGCGCCCGCGTGGTCGATAATCCTCCGCACTTCCTCGAGGCGATCATGCCAACCGGTGGTACCTACGACGAGATTCACACCCAGGGCCGCCACCCGGCGAATGTTCTCCACCGCCGCGTCGGGAGTGGTGAAGTCAAGACAAACGTCGATGCCCGCAAAGCTCTCAGGCGTGATGCCCTGGCCTTGTGCATTGACGTCAACATCCATTACCAGACGCACTTCGAAGCCACGCTGCGGAGCGAGCTGCGCCAGCGTCTTACCCATTTTCCCGTAACCAAGTAATGCGATGCGGGTCATCATTGACCGCCGAGCTGCCTAAGACGGATGCGGTGCTTTTCAACAACCGCAATCGCGTTCTCGAGCGCCAGAGGCGTCACGCGTTCGAATAAGCGGGCAAAGCGTTCGGTGCAATCCCGCTCACTGAAATCGCCCCCTCGAAAGAGTATCAATCCGGGTCCCCGCTCACCGGTTAGAACCAGCAGCCGGGGGTAATCCAAATCTGCCGTCACGACTACCCGGCGTTCCGAACGGGCGCGTTCGAGAATCTCCTCATCAGGAGCTGCGTGTAGGCCTACGTCTCCGACATGCAGCGCATCATGCCCTCGCTCCTTCAGCCAAACAGCCACTGCAGGGGATAGAGGCATGTCGATGAGGAATCTCATCGCGAGAATTCCACAGTCTCTTCCTCTGCAAGATAAGCGGCATACCGCAGAGCTTCGTCGATATCCTCAGCTTCCAGATAAGGGTAGGCCTTCAGGATCGCTTCTTTGCTTTCGCCGGCCGCTAAGAGCCCAAGAAGCCGAGAGAGTGGAAAACGAAGCCCGCGGATGCAGGGCTTTCCCGTGCAAACATTAGGATCGACGGTGATGCGTTCGAACTTCATGTGTCGCTATACCTCCTTACCGTTCCCTCGGCACAGCGGGCGCCGTTAGGCCCACAACCCCCTCACATTTGCATATCGGATGCCCGCCCTCTGGTGCCAACCTCAAACCCGGAGGGGAGAAAGCGGCTGCAAACCCGGGTTCCCGCCATCTGCCACTGAACGCAAACCTGGCGCCTGACACCCGGCACGTGACACCTAATCCAGGTACCCTTCCGACTTCATCAACTCCGCATTCAGCAAAGCCGCGCCCGCCGCGCCGCGGATGGTGTTGTGGCTGAGCGCTATGTATTTGAACTGCAGCACCGGGCAGGGCCGCACGCGGCCCACCACGGTGGCCATGCCATGCTCGACGGCGAGGTCGAATTTGGGCTGCGGGCGGTCTCGCTCTTCGCGGACGATGATGGGATGCTTGGGAGCGAAGGGCAGATTGCGCTCCTGCGGGAGCGAGCGAAACTTCCTCCACGCCGCGACCAGATCGTCGGTCGTGGCTTTGGTCTTCAGGGAAACCGAAATCGACTCGGTGTGGCCGTCCTCGACCGGCACGCGGTTGCAGTGGGCGCTCACGATGAAGCCACCGGGCCGGACGGCGTCCTCAACGAATTTCCCCAGCAGCTTTTGGGTTTCGCGCTCCACCTTTTCCTCTTCGCCGGAAATGAAGGGGATGACGTTGCCGAGAATATCCAGCGTGGGTAAACCCGGGTAGCCGGCCCCGGAAACCGCCTGCATGCTGGTCATCATCACCTTCTCGATTCCAAATTCCTTCTCGAGCGGCGCCAGCGACATGGCCAGGCCGACCGTGGTGCAGTTGGGGTTGGTGACGATCATGCCCTTCCAGGCGCGGCGCTTTCGCTGAGTTCTAACCAGGGCCAGATGCTCAGGGTTCACCTCCGGTATCAGCAAGGGAACGTCCGGCTCCATGCGGTGATTGCTCGAGTTCGAGACCACCACGTGGCCGGCCTGCGCAAATTCCCTCTCGACCTCACCCGCCACCTTGGAATCGAGCGAGGAGAAGAGCAGTTGCGGCGCGTGGTCGGGCTTGCATTCATGCACGGGAAGTGCGCCGGCGGCTTTGGGCAAGGGGTCGCGCACGCGCCAGTTGCAAGCCTCCGCGTAAGTTTTCCCGGCGGACCGTTCCGAAGCTGCCAGCCAGCGGACTTCAAACCAGGGGTGGTGCTCGAGCAGGCTCACGAACCGCTGCCCCACCATTCCCGTTGCGCCGAGTATTCCGACTTCAATTTTGTTCATCGTTGAATTACCAAATGCCTTTCTGCCCCCGGCGGAAGTCGAGAGTTGAAAGTCGAGAGTCGAGAGTACGATGAGGTCGGGCAGCCCTTTTGGCAGCCTAAGCGCAGCTTGGCTACGAGGCCGCGTCCACGGCGGAGCTCAACTTTCGACTCTCGACTCTCGACTCTCGACTTTCTCTTTCAGCTCCTTGACCAGCCGGCAATAGAGCTCCACGGCTTTCACCAGCTCAGCTTTGCGCACGCTCTCACGGTCGGTGTGGGCCATGCTGATCGAGCCGGGGCCCAGCAACACTGGCCGGCCCCAGCGGGTCAAGGAGGGCAGGTCGGTGGTGAAAGCGACGACGTCGGTTTCGTAGCCGTCCAGCTTCTCCATGTGGAGGGGCGGCGTATCGCGGACGAACTCCAGCTCGCAGCGCCCGCCGACGACTTCCGTAATATTGCGGCGGATCTCGTCCGAGCCGTTGACGGTGCGAATCACGATCTGGGCCGAGGCGTGGTCGGGGACAACGTTGGGCGCCCGGCCGCCGGCGATGACCCCTAGATTGAGGGTCGCAGGGCCCAACAAGGGATCATGGGGCAGCGGGACCCGCCGCAGATCAACCAGCACGTCGACCAGCTTGTCGATGGCGGATTCGCCCAGATGAGGGTATGCGGAGTGCGCCATCTTACCTTTGGCTCGCAGGTCCAGCCGCAAGTTGCCTTTCGACCCCAACACCAATTTATTCTCCGTCGGCTCGCCATTGATGATGTAGCGGCAGCCGGGAGGATGCAGGTTCGCCTCTCGGGCGCCGTCGCTGGTGGTCTCCTCTCCCACCAGGAAGAGAAGGCCGATGCCGGTTATTCCCTCGTTCAGCAGCCGTTCGGCCGCTACGATTTGTGAGGCGATGATCCCCTTGGCGTCACAAGCTCCGCGCCCGTAGATATGCTCCTCATCCTCGCTGGCAGGAAGGAACGGAGGCACCGTATCGATATGAGTGCTCAAAATAACTTCGGGCTTTCCCGCCTTGGCGAATACGTTGGAGCGATCGCGCGAGACCGGCTGGAGTTTCACTTCCAAGTTTCGCGCTGCGAGGTAGCCGAATAAAAACTCTCCGCAGGCGCGCTCGTGGCCCGTTACCGATTCGATGTTGATCAGAGCCTTGGTGAGTTCAAAGAGTTCCATGGCAGTTGTTATTGGACCAAGCCGGGTTCGAGGGTGCGGAAGAAACCAATAGAATCACCGACCCGCAAATTGTCCCACCGCTAGACGTTAGCTCACAAGTGAAAATAGCGTCAAGCGTTTGGAAATCGAGCGTCGAACTGCTTAGCAAGATTTGTGGTTCGTACCGCGGGAACGCGGGCATCCTGCCCGCACCTTGCGAGGAATTGAGGCGCGAATACGGACAGAATGCCCGCGCTCCCGGAGGTTCTCACGCCAGCAGGTCTGGCTGCTTGAACCTCATGACTTCCCAATCGATCGACTTTTTTACCTTGTCGTTTGTTATCATAGACATTCCCGGTTCGTTCGTTATATTCTGCACTGGCTACAGCCAAGGTTTCGAGGAGTGGCGATGACATAATGTCGGTAGTATAGAAGTCATGCCTCCGCCCGGCCGTTCGGCCGGCTGGGGAAACTTCCCCTGACATTCTAGCCTATCATTTTGAGCACAGAAAGTCAAGCTTCTTGCCGCAGAACCGGCGGAATTGACGTCCAATGGCTCGATTCCCGCTGTGAATGGGTGAGAGGGGCAACGGTCTGCTACTTCCGTCCCAGCAGGCGGACCCTGGCTGTGAGGGCCCGGCCCTGGATGCCGCCGTAGGCAAGGAAATCCGGCGAGCCGAGCACGTTATTGACTGCCGAGGGGTTAGAGCGATTGGTGATATCGTTGAATCCGGCGCGCAACGCCCACATGCATCCGAAGAGGCGAACCCGCCGCTCGAATTGTAAGTCCAGAGAGAAATACCTGGGATAGCGCATGGAGCCCGGAGCGCCCACAAGCTCCTGGTTCTCATTGAGCAGGTTGAAGGGAAATCCATCGCGCCAATCGACGGAATAGGCGAGGCTGAACTTCCCGGGCAAGGGCATGAACCCCGAGGAGAGAAAGCGGCTCGGAGTGTCCCAGGGGAGCGGGCCGCCCTCTTGCGGGCTGAAGAGGAGGCTGTCGATGCTGAAGTCCAAGACGGCGTTGGAGTCGGCGCGCGAGCGGGTGTAAGAGGCGAAGAGCAGGTAGCCTCCGCGGAAGGTGTGGCGCGCGGAAATCTCCACAGAATCGTAGTGGTCGCGCTCCAGGCCCTGCAACTGAAACGGGCCGCCGAAGCCGCTGCCCTGGTTCGCGAAAGCCCAACCGTCTTGACCTCGTTTGTCGAGGAACTGGAGTTGGAGGTAAACGGCACGGGGCATTTTCCGCTCCAGGCCCAGGCTCGAATTGGTGAAGCGGGGAAGCCTGAGCATGCGGTCATTAACCAGGAACGAAGCCACGAGGGGAGGTTGGAGAAGCGTCTGTCCGTTGAGCCCGTAGAGGTATTCCGTTCGCTGACCATCCAAGGAACGGGTGAGCAGGTCAAGGTTCGCCGCGTCGCCGTAGATGCCTACCCCGCCGGAAAGCTTGGTGTCTCCGCTCTGGCTCAGCAGGTAGGTGCCCGCCAAACGCGGCGAGACCAGGATATCTTGCACGACGGCGTCCCAATCGAAGCGCACGCCCGGCTCGATCAGGAGGCGGCTCACGGGAGACCAGCGGTCCTGGGCATAGCCGCCGGCCTCGAAATCGTACTTGGTGAAGGGCATGCCTCCCTGAAAGGTGATCTCCTGAGAAAGAGTGCCGTTCGGCCGTTGGATCGCGATGGGTCGTCGCTCGAACGACTGGCGATCGCTGAGGCCGTCGAGATCGAGGCCGACTTTAAACTCGTGCCGGCCGTGCCAGGTTCTGGAGGGAAGGAAGAGGTTGGCGATGCCTTGGGCGCGTCCGGCGCGCCCTTCCGTAGACTCGAAGTAGTTGCCGCTGTATTGTCCCGCCCGGTCTACGTATTGACTTTGGCCCAGCGGCAGGAGCGCGTCGAGGTATTCGCCGGCCGCGCCTCCCACCTCGAGGAGCGTACCGCCGGGAAAAAGGTGCTGGTCCTTGAGCATCAACAGGTAGGCGGAGTCCCTCTGGTCGAGTGTAGTGGACAAAGGAGTGAACAGCGACAGCCCCAGATGGTCCGAGCGGTAATCATTGAAGAGAAAGCTGGCGGTCAGGATGTTGGCCGGAGTCAGATTCACTTGCGCCTTCGAAAGGTTACTCACACGCCAGGCGCTGCCTCGGTTGGCGCTCGGCGGAAGGTCTTTGATCAGGTTCAAGTCGTACTCGCCGTCGAGGGCGTTCATGAACCACGCCTTGTCTTGGCGAAGCGGGCCGGAAAATGTGAAGCGGGGCGTCCAGGTTTTGAAATGGAAACCGCCATATTCTTGAATGGCGGGAATGAAATCTGTGGCCAGGAAACGGAAGCGGTCGTCCCCCATGAGGGTCCTCAGGCTCACCACGCCCCCGGAGCCTTGCCCGTACTCGGCGGAGTAGCGGCCGCTCTTGACTTCCGCTGACTGCAGCGCATCCACGCTCTCGCGCACATTGAAGAGCCCGGTGGCAGGATCGGTTACGTTGAACCCGTCGAGTTGATCGAGGATCTGGGGTGTGTTCGAACCTGCTACGTGAAGCTGCCCATCGGCGTCCTGAAGAACCCCCGGGAGCAAAGGCAGAGAGTATCGGATGTCCCGGCCCACGGTGGCGGGGAGATTGATAATGTCCTGGCTCGAGAGCGTTGCGCTGGATGAAGTCTTTTGCGGGTCGATGGCCGGAGGCGAGTAGATCACGTTGACTGATTCGGCGTATTCCTGGGTGTGATTGAGGGTGACCTCCAGGGCGTTCGTCTCACCCACACGAATTTCGCTCGAGTTGAAGACGAAGAAGCCGAGTTTCTCGACCCGCAGGGAGTAGACGCCTTGGGCAGTTGCTGAGAATTGACCGCGTCCTGCGTAATCGGTTTCAGCTTTCTGGAGGAATGAATGGGCTTGATCGCTGAGCGTCAGGCGCGCCGACGGCACGGCCACACCGTTCTCGTCTACAACGGTGACTTTAAAATCTTGCGTGGCGGGTTGCTGAGGCTCGGGCGACGCCGCAAGGGAAGTGATGCGACAGGCGAGTAGCGAGCTTAATAGAGCCAAAGCTCCACCCAAGCGCCAAATCGCAGCGCCCTGTCGAGAACGAACTTCCTTACCGCTCCCGAACATCGGAGAGCTCTAGACCCCCTCCGGGATTATTGTATCTCTGATAGGATGCAATTTCCCTAAATAGCGTGAGCATGTGCGGAACGCTGGAACTTGTCATCCTGAGTGGGCATGGGCCTTCGGCCCACCCATAGAGATGAAAGTGAGACGGAAGGGCGGGGCTTCAGCCCCGCCGCCCAACGCTCGTGATGGAGATGGGCTTTAGCCCCTGAAGCGAGGCGGCCTCAGGGCCTAAAGGCCCTGTCTTTAGCCGGCCCGAGGGCGGCGGGGCTGAAGCCCCGCCCTTCCCAGACTCAGCGTAAAATAGGCTCGTTAATGCTGCTAGGAGCTCGGACGGTCATTGGGCGACTTGGAAACTGAACTCGGCATCCGGTCCGATCTTGCTTCCAGGGGCGGGTGACTGAGACAGGATGATGCCGTGCAGAACGGTGGGCGAGGCCATGGTAGAGACGTCCGCCACTTTGAGCCCGGCCTTCTCGATGCTGCGACGGGCGTCCGCGATGGGTCGTCCGACAAACCTCGGACACAGAAAGGCGGGAGGCTCCTCTCCGACCGAAACCAGGATGTTCACAGCGGGGCTTCGCAGCTCAGCGCTCTCAGGCAAAGGGTCCTGGGCTACGACCTGATCGGGCTCGGCGGCGGGCCAGTGAATTCCCACCACATCACCCAACTCGAGATTGCGCTGAACGGCGGTGATGCGCGCGGCGCGCATGCTCTCCCCAACGAAGTTGGGAATGACGACTTGGGGAGGCCCCAGGCTCACCAGGACGTGCACATGCTGGCCAATTTTGATGCGGGTACCTTGAGGAGGCATCTGGGACACAATCACCTGGGCGGGGAATTGGGAATTATAGAGCTTGTCTTCCACCTTCATTTCCAGGCCCAGTCCGCTGGCGACGCGCTGCGCATAGTCGAAGGTCAAGCCGACCATGTTGGGCATGGTTTCCTGATGACCATGAATGGTCAGGCGGATGGTGGTGATAGCGCTGAGCAGCGCCACGGTTCCCAGCACCGTGGTTAATAGAAAAAGGCGGAAAAGAGTTCCAATGCGCTCTCGAACACTCATCTTGAAGACCCATTCTACCACGCTTGACTAAACTCGCGCCAAACCAGTACTATGTGGCTCCAACTTCCTGGAGGTGCAGCATGTCCAACAGTTCGTCCGAACCTACTCTGTGGAAAAACCTAGACACCTTTCGAATCGAATTGCCTTCTTGGGGATTTAGCAACACGGGGACCCGCTTCGGTAAGTTCATCCAAGCGGGCGCGGCCACCACGACCGAAGAGAAGTTCAGCGACGCGGGACAGGTTCACCACTTCACCGGTATGTGCCCCACCGTGGCGGTGCATGTGCTCTGGGATTTCCCCGAAGGTTTGAAAAGCACGGATGAAGTGAAAGGCTATGCTGCTAAATATGGCGTCGGAGTGGGCGCTATCAACCCCAACGTCTTTCAAGATCAGATTTATAAGCACGGGTCTCTGGCCAATCCCGATCCGGAAGTCCGCCATGCTGCCCTGCAACATATCCTGGATTGCATCGAGATTGGGAAGCAGACGGGGAGCCGCGACATCTCTCTCTGGTTCACGGATGGATCCAGTTACCCCGGGACCCAAAATATCCGCCATCGCAAGAAGTGGTTCGCGGAGGGTTTGCAGGCCAGCCATGCCAAGATGTCGCCGACGCAGCGATTGCTAGTCGAATACAAACCTTTCGAACCGGCGTTCTATCACACCGATATTGCCGATTGGGGAATGGCCTTGCTGCTGGCCCGCGCCGCCGGCCCGCGCGGCAAAGTCCTGGTGGATACCGGCCACCACTACCAGGCGCAGAATATCGAGCAGATCGTGACCTGGCTGCTGAGCGAGGACATGCTCGGAGGTTTCCACTTTAATGACCGCCGCTACGCGGACGATGACCTGACGCTGGGTTCGATCGATCCCTACCAGGTCTTTCGCATTTTCCACGAAATCCTGTACTTCGAGTGGGAGGCCGGCAAGCGCGCCGACATCGCTTACATGATCGACCAGAGCCACAACTTGAAGGGCAAGATCGAAGAGATGATTCAGACCGCCGTCGCAGCCCAGGAGTTGTATGCCAAGGCAACGCTGGTGGACCACGAGCGTCTGGCTCGCCACCAGCAGAAATGCGAGTTGGTGGATGCGGAGGAGTGCCTGAAACAAGCCTTCTCGACCGATGTGCGCCCCGTCATCCGCGAGTGGCGGCGCTCGAAAGCTCTGCCGGAAGATCCCATGGCCGCCTTCCGTGGGTCGGGTTACATGCAACGAATCGAGCGAGAACGAGCCGAGAGAAACCAGGCTGCCGGGGGAAGCTACGCCTAAGGGCGTTGAATAGTCAAGGAGTCGAGAAGTCAAGGAGTTCGGAGTCGGGGAGGCGGGCTTCCTGGTTAGCGATGACTGTGACGTCTCGACTCGTGAACACTTCAGCTTCGCGGTACCTTAACTTCCTAACTCTTTGACTTCTCAACTCTTCGACTTCTTAACTTCTCGACTCGGGAAGGAACCAAGATGACCAAAACCGGTACTTGCATCGCCGCAGCCGATTTGGGAGCAGAAAGTGGCCGTGTCGTGCTTTGCCGCTGGACCGGGGAAGAAGGCGTTCTCGAGGAGGTGCACCGGTTCCCCAACGGCGCGCGGGAAGAGGCGGGCCACCTGGTGTGGGATCCGGAGCGGCTGTGGCAGGAAATCGTCCAAGGACTTCGCCTGGCGGTGCGCAAGGCGGGGGGCCGCATCTGTAGCGTAGGCGTGGATGGCTGGGGTGTCGACTACGTGCTGCTCGACCGGACTGGCAATCGCATCGGCCGCTCTTACTGTTACCGGGATGCCAGAAACCTGCCGCAGATGGAGCGCGTCTTTGCGCTGATTCCCCAAAAGCGCCTTTACGAAATCACCGGAATTCAGCTTCTTCCCTTTAACACCATTTTCCAGTTGATGGCCCACCTCGCGGAATTCCCTTCGGAATGGGAACGGGCGGCCAAGTGGCTGACCTTGCCGGAGTACTTCCTTTTCCGGCTTTCGGGCGTAGCCATGGCCGAGTACACGGAGGCCAGCACCACTCAACTTCTGGACGTCCAAAAGCGGTCGTGGTCCGAGGAACTCGCCCGCGCGCTCAAGCTCAACCTCGAGAAGTTTCCGCCCATCGCCCCGCCGGGGACGCCGCTGGGGAAAATGCGCAAGGAAATGGCCACCGACCTCGGCCTTTCCAACGTGCAAGTCATCGCCCCGGCTTGCCACGACACCGGCGCGGCGGTGGCCGGCATTCCTTTCCCGCAGGAAAAGCTGGCGTTCATCAGCTCCGGGACTTGGTCGCTGGTAGGAATGGTGGTGCCCACCCCCGTGGTCACGGGAGATTCGTTTGATGAGAACTTTACCAATGAGGGCGGCGTGGCCGGCAGCATCCGCTTCCTGAAGAATGTGATTGGGTTGTGGCTGCTCCAGGAGTGCCTGCGCGAGTGGAAGTCGCAAGGCCTGGAATTGACGCCGGCCGAACTGGCGCAACAATGCGCCGATGTACCTGCGATCGGTCCGTCCTTCGATGCGGAGGCCAAGGCCTTCCTAGCCCCCGGCAACATGATCGCGCGCATCAACGCGGCCCTCAAGGCGCACGGCTTCGAGGAAGAAACTCAGCCCAAGGAACTGGCCGCCATTATTTTCCGCAGCCTGGCTCGGCAGTACGCGAAGGTGATCAAAGACCTCCAAGGGTTGACCGGCAAACCCATTGAGCGCATCTGCATCGTGGGCGGCGGCGTCAAGAATGAGACCCTCAATCGGCTGACCCAGGAATTGACAGGACGCGAAGTGCTGCGAGGGCCCAGTGAATCTACGATCGTGGGCAACATCGCGCTGCAGGTCGCGGCGCTGGAGAAGACTAAGTCGCTTGACCAAATTCAGGCCATCAGCGCCAAGCTCAAGTTCCCCCCCGCCGCTTAACGCTTGGCTTCCCGCGCCGACCTGCAGGACGCCAACGGCGCAAGAAATTCCTGCTAACTCCTTGAATCTTAAACGCCTTTTGGTTTCAGTCTGCAATTGGGGCGTCTCAGCAGCGAGTGGAAGGAAGCTTGCTCTAACAATCCGAGCGTAGCGAGAAATCTCGCGCCGGAGAGGTGTCGGACCTCAACTCGTCGATTGCGGAGTACTCCGATGAACTTGACCGAAGCACTAGTTTTAGGCTTCGGCTCGGGTCCCATTTGCGTTGCCTCCTGCGGACCGGTCCTGCTGCCCTGGCTGGGCGCCGAACCGCGCAAGTTGGGCGCCACCGGCCGGTTGCTGGGCGTGTTCCTGGGTGGCCGGTTGGCAGGTTACCTGGGATTTGCCGTCCTAGCCTGGGCGGCAGGTTTGACCCTTCCACTCGACCTGCGCAGCCGCACGCTGATCTTTGGATTGGCCAATTTCGGCCTGGCTGCGTTGCTGGGTTTCTCGGCGCTCTCGAGCCGTCGCGTGTGCGCCGTGGCCCCCAAGAGCGAAGGCTCCAGACTCTATCAGATCGGCGCCGCAAAGAGCTTCCGTCTCCCGGCCGCTCTCACCCTCGGCTTCCTCACCGGTCTGAATCTTTGCCCGCCGTTCGTCGCCGCCGGTGTTCGGGCCGCTGCCGCTCATAGCCTGACCGGATCGCTGTCTTTCTTTCTTTTATTTTTCGCCGGGACGTGCGTTTGGTTTTTGCCCTCGCTAGCGGTTAGCTCGTTGCGCCGCTTCAGCGCTGTGCCCGCTGTGGCGCGCATGACCATGGTCGCTCTGGCGATTTACTACGCCTACCTCGGAGTTGTCAGCGCGTCCGCCTGGCGCCTGGCTGCGGGTCGCGCCGCCGATATTCTAATAATCGTTCACTGGATGGTGCGTCATGCCTGACCAAGCTCGTGTGGGGGTGGCTGCTCCGCCCCGCGGCATCGGGCGCTCGCTTCTTCTTAGCCTGCCCATGGCTTTGTTCACGCTGCTGCTGTTTACGCCGGTGATCCGGCAACCCGGAAGGCCTGCCAAGCTGGCGGCGCTGGTCACCTGGGTTTTCATGACGGCCTTGTTCTTCCTGATGATGCGCACCCGCGAGACCTATCGCTGGCGCCGTATCTTCTTCATCGCTTTGGGATTCCTGTTTCCGGTGGGCTTTATCTGGGACCTGGTCGCGCTGCGCTCGTCCATGAGCATTCCGATGGAACGGATGCTCTCCGGCGACACGCCGTTCTGCTTCATGGTGATTCCCATGACGCTGATCCCCGCCGCGCTGACGAAAACCATCATATTTCCCGGCTCGATTCTCCCGACGGCCTCGAACCCGCACAGCATCGCGATGATGGTGGCGCTGTGGCTGCTGGCCACGGTCGTTCTGGGCAAAGCGTGGTGCAGCTACGGCTGCTTCTTCGGCGGCCTCGACGAAGGCTTTTCGTCTATCGCCAAGAAGGCCCGCATCCGCAAAATCAACCCCCGGTGGCGGATGGCGCCGTGGGCCATCCTGGTGGTCATCGTGCTGCTCTCGGCGGCCACCTACGAGCCCACCTACTGCATGTGGCTCTGCCCGTTCAAGGCGGTGACGGAGTTTCCACAGGTACGCTCGACG
>Ga0187781_10002478_pt1 | contig 14035 bp, 12 predicted proteins | sample 0715_SJ02_MP02_2_FD_132447 | JGI IMG/M metagenome (GOLD analysis project Ga0187781, IMG submission 132447) | Tropical peat soil microbial communities from peatlands in Department of Meta, Colombia - 0715_SJ02_MP02_20_MG | ecosystem: Environmental > Terrestrial > Soil > Wetlands > Peat | place...
CCAGTTTTTTGGCGACCAGTTTGGCGGCCGGCCGCTCGATTCGCGGTATTACCGCCCGGATGGCTTGGTGGACTATGCGGCGCGCCGCAAGGCTCCCGATTTTCTGGAAGGCATAGACCGGCTGCTGGGTTTCGCCAAGACCGAAACTCTCGTGCTGATGTGCGCGGAAGAAGATCCGCTGCATTGTCACCGCTTCCTGATGATTTGTCCAGCGCTCGTGCAGCGCGGTATCCAGCCGGTTCATTTGCGCCGTGGTCCCGTTGTCGAATCGCAGCGCGACGCCGAAGACCGGCTGCTGCAATTGCATGGGTTCGCCGATGTCACCAGCAACTCTCTGTTCGCGCAAGGCCGTGCCGGCGCGCTGGAAGACGCCCTGCGGCTGCAGTCGGAGCAATACGGCTTTCGCACTTCGCCGGAAGCGATTGAGTATTTCTGATCGCTGAAACTCTGGGGGACATTTCATACGTCCTAACTGGAAGAGTAACGATAATCTGCCCAACGATGGATGAGGGTCCGCAGATGGTCTAGACTGGGTGGACCGCCTGGGCGTTTCGGCTCGGATGAGATAGGGGTCTTTCCTTGACCGTGAATCATGTTTACGTGCTCGGCTCCGCCAGCGCCTTCGGCTCCCGCCTGGTGCCCTCCGAAGACGTGGACCACGCTTTCGGCATGCCCACGGGCAAACTGAAAACGCGTGCGGGGATTCACTCCTTCGCGCACGCCGCCGAAAACGAAGATGAGGCCTCCCTGGGGGTGCAGGCCTGCCGCCAAGTGTTGCGCAATACCGGCGAGGAGCCCGAAGACCTGGATTGGATTCTGGCGGCGAGCGAAACGCATCATGCGTATCCCTCGCTCTCGGCGATCCTGCACGGGCGGCTGCAACTGCGCGAAAACTGCAATGCTCTGGATGTGGGCAGCGGTTGCCTAGCGTTGTTGCAGGCGTTTGCCGTAGCGCAAGCGTTGCTGGCTTCCGGACGCGGCAAGAAGGTGTTGGTGGCGACGGCGGATGTGCACAGCCGCACTTTGGGTCCAGGGCGCGCTGCGGGCGAATTTGGCGGCCTGTTTGGTGACGGCGCCAGCGCGTTCCTCCTTTCCCGCAGATTGCGCGATGCTAAGAGCCTAGCGTATCGCCTCGGCGAGTTTTTCTTTGGGTGCGCTTCGCAATATGCCGAGGCGATTGCGATCAGTGATGCGGGCGGCGGCCGGTTGGACGTGCAATTTGACGGTGATGCGCTATCCCGTGCGGCCGTGAACCGCATGGAAAAGGTAATCGGCGAGGTGGAGCATCGCAGCGGGATTTCGCGCGATCAGGTCGGCGCTTTCGCCACGCACCAGCCAAATCCGCGGCTGGTGAAGCTGCTGGCCAAGCAGTTGCGAGTTTCGGCCAAGAATTTTCCGCCTATTGGCACGACGTGCGGCAACCTGGGCTCTTCGATGTGTGGTGCGGCTTTGGACGCCGCACTGCATCACGCCGCTGAGCAGCCTGCCGAGCAGCGCCAGCCGGTGTTTCTGGCGTCGCTTGGGCCAGGATTGCTTTTTGGTGGCGGCTGGATGGTTCCTGTCGGCGGATAGACGCCGCGCGCGTTCCGCGGGCTCTCCCTCTGTGTTCGCTGCGAGAACTCCCTTTTTGTCAAGACCGACGAACTTGCGCGAATCAAAGGCGCCCGCCTCAGACCCTTCGATTGCGCTCAGGACAACAGGCGGCCGCTACAAATGCTAGGAATTGCCACGGCGCTAAAGCGTGGGAAGGGTGCGCGTAGTGAATTGCGTGTCGGGCGTGGGGACGACGCAAGCTTGCGCCAGCGGCCAGCCGGGATCGGTGGTGGAGTTGCGGCACAGCGTGGTTAAGGCCGGTGATACATTCGCAGGTGTCACGGCTCCATCGAGGGGTTCAGCATAGACGGCGTAGGTATTGCCAACCGGGAGATGATTGATTACGTAAGTGCCATCGAATTGCGCCGGACCTGGGGCCTGGCAGCTCCAGCCTCCCAACGTTGCACCCATCACTGCGCCCGACGTTGTGTCTACGGCGACCACGTGGGCCCCGAAAATCCCGGTCACGTTCGGTGGAGAAAGGGGTAACGAAAGAGGATTCGCGGGCAAGACGCGGCCTTCGATGGAGCCGATGTATTGTGCGTCGTTTGGATCGCTGTAGAGCGTCCGCAGTCCCGCACGGTCATCGTCCGCCAGCGGAGCATCCGGTTGTTGCGGGGTCGGCCGTATGCCTGTATACGTGCCGGGAGCCGGCGCAAACGGAAACATCATGGCGCGCCACACGGCAGAATGACTGAATCCCAGGAAATGGCCGAATTCATGAATGAGGATCGATTCCAGGTCGTAGGAATTCGGATTGGCGCTTAGCGCGCTCGGCGTGGCGAAGCTCACCGTCGAGTCGCTGGGATTGAAATAGATGTCCGCATCCAGAATCTGGCCGACTTCGGTGGAGGGCGCGCTGCTGCCGACCTGGATTCCAATGGCGTCGGCAGTGATGATGCGCGTGAATGCCAGCACGCCCGGCGTGAATGCCGCATCGGCTTGATCGAAACAGATGGAGTTGATGCCGTCAGATGCACAGGCATCCGCAGAAGCATACTGGCTAAGCGTGCCAAGCGAACTGGGTGCCAGGGAAGTCGCTGCCACGCTAGTCCAAACGCTCAGAGCTTGCTGAATCACCTGCTGAAGCTCGGTAATTTGACCTGCGGGTGTTTGATTGCTGGTGATAATCGTCGTCGGATTTGTGCCGAGAACCGTGCTCCAACGCACGGAGATGCTGCCGGCGGAGGTCAATTGGTGGGAGGGCACAGGACACGCCGAGCCTCCCGAAACACTCAGCGGTTGGCGCACGTCGGGAACAATCTCATTGAAGGAGTAGCTGTGTGCCGCGGCCACGGACCAGAGCGCATAGATGAGGGCAACGATGCTGGCCGCGATTCTTCGGATGCTGTTTCGCATGTCGCTGCTCTTCCTTTCCGCTCGCTGTCCTCTGCTCGCACTTTCCACTGATTCGAGAATCCTCTCTTCGCGCCGGCGTTCACAGCGCCTGGCGGTGAAGCTCCTTGTTCATCTTTTCCAGGAACAAATCGATGCGCAAATCCTTGATCCCTGTCTTTACAAACTGCTTGGTTTGCGGATCGAACACCGGTACGCCTGCGGAGTCCTGGGTAACGGTCTCCAGGCCGGTAAAGGGATTTTTGCGGATGCGAAATGTACCCTGCGTCCAGCCTACAATGCGGAAAGGAATTCCCGGGCGCCCGATCAAAAACAGAAAAACCTCTTCGCCCGGATGGAACTCCGGGACCCCGTCCACATGCGAGTGCAGGTGCTGGTAGACTCCTCCAGGGGTGCGTACGAGAATATGTGATGGCAAGTAGCCTTTATCGAATTGCATCACCTCGAACACCGAATCCGTCCAGATCTCCCTGTCCTCCAATCGTGTTTGTGCATTAATGCAACGCAAGCGCGCGATCGCCGAAGAATCCTTCACCAGTTGATAGAACTGCAGGCGCGCCAGGGTCGTGGCGCTCGCCGCAATGGCGATCAGCCCAAGCCCCAGCAGGAACAGGGCCCACAGAAACCGGCGTCGTTGAACATAGCTCATTGCTATCTCCCAATTCACTGAATATCCAGAACGCCGCTCGCAGCGGCCTGGTCGAGATTGCTGTTTTGGATGAACAACGTGCGCGCTCCCAGCGCGGCCGTCGACGGCAATTGCAAGGTCAAGTGGATGATGCCGAGTCCCGCGGGCTGCGAGGAAATCACCGTGACATCGCCTGGTCCGGAAATGGTGTAGGTCATGCTGGTATCCAGCCCGGCATCGGAAAACACGCAGATGTCCGCGGTGCTCGTGCCGCTCGCGGGGAGAACCAGAGGGACGGGATTGCCGGCGAGGTTGCAGGTATTCGTGGAAGTATTAAAGGTTCCAATGGCGGCGACCGCGAGATCGAGATCCTCATCCGCGGTGTCGATTCCCGCGGTGGTTGGTTCGACCACCGTAATGTCTTCACCGGTGGCTGCGGGCGTCGTGCTTGTCAGTGAAATGGAGCCGTTAGCCACATTGGGGGCAGCAACCACGAGTTGCACGACATTCGAGGTGGTGCCGTCGGGATTCTGCAGCTGCACGTTCACATCCCCGGGCTCGCCGACATCCGCGCTGGTGACCGGAGCGGTGCAGGCGTTCACACTCGCGCAGGTTGTCACGCGCGAAGTGCCCCCAATGAGCAGCGTCGAGCCCGGGCCCGGGCTTGTGGAGACGAATCCGCTCCCGTCAATCTGCAACGTGAAGCCGTCCGTGCCTCCGGCGTAAACGCTTGCCGGGTGCAGCGTCAAGATGTTTGGTCCGCTGGTAACCGTAACGTTGGCGACGCCCGATTGCGTGGGGTCGTCCTGGCTGACAGCGACGATCTGTAATGTGTCCGGCGTAGGCGCGGTCGAAGGAGCCGTGTAATTTCCAAAGGCATCGACCGTTCCGCAACTTCCGGCCGTGGCGCAGCCGGTGCCCTGCACTTGCCAGGTCACGTTTTGATTGGTGCTGCCGAGTACCGAGGCCGCAAAGCTCTGCACAGCGAGGGGCGCGAGGGTGACGCTGTTCGGCAGCACACTGACAACGACATGATTGAGTACGATGATTTGCGCCGAAGCGGAAAGCGCGGGATTCGCCGCGCTGCTCACGGTGACGGAAACCGGATTCGGCGACGGGATGGACCCGGGCGCTAGATAGTCCACTTGCGTCGCGGTGCCACCGGTGAACGGCTGGCACGGGCTTGAGCCGGTAACGCAGATCTGTCCAAATGTCGAGTTTCCTCCGGGAACGCCCTGCACGCTCCAGTTGAATGAGCTGGAGGAGCCACTCTGCGACGCAGTCAAGGTGATGCGATTGTTTGCGGCCAGCGTCGCCGTTGGAGGTGAGATGCTGATGCTCGACCCTTGCAGGATGGTGATGCTCGCCTGCACCGCTTTTGACGGGTCCGCCTGGGGCGTCACGGTAATGACAACCGTCGCGGGTTGCGGCGGCACCCCTGGCGCCGTATAGGTCGCGGTACCGGCGATGGGCGTACCACCGGTAGCTTGTGTGGTGGTGATGGTCAGCACGCCGCAGGCCGTTCCACTGCAGCCAGTGCCCGTCACGGCCCAGGAAAGCGCCAGGCTGGGATTGGAACCAGGAACGGGCGTGAGCGTCGCAACCAACGAGGCCGCCGCGCCGGCCTGCAGGTTGGACGGGGCGGCCAGTTGCAACGTGAAGTGACTGGTGATGGTTATGTTTGCAGAGCTCGTTTTCGTGGGATCAGCTACGCTCGTGGCCGTCAGCACGGCGGTCGCTAGGCTGGGCAGAATTTGCGGCGCGGTGTAGATGCCGTTTGCGCTCACGGATCCGCAACTGTTCGGACAGGACGGCCCGGAAAGGTTCCACCGCACGGAGGGATCCGGCTTCCCTTCGCTGTTGACCGTGGCCTGGAAAGACTGCGTTGCGCCCAGTTCGACGTTCGCGGCGGTCAACGAAAGGGAAACGGAGATGTCGCTGGTGATGGTCACGGTCGCGCTCGCGCTGGCCGAGGAATTCGCCTGGCTTGTGGCAGTCACTTGTACCGTCCCGCCGGCAGGCAGATCCGCAGGCGCCGTATAAAGTCCATCGGCAGAAATAGTGCCTGCTTGAGGTGTGCCTCCGGGCACACCGTTGACACTCCAGGTGACGCCTGTGTTGGTGGTATTTGAGACGGAGGCGGAAAACGAGAGTGTGTCACCCAGCAACACCGATCCCGAATTGGGTGTGATGTTGACGGTGATGGAGGGAGGTGGTGGCGGCGGGGGCGCTACTGAGCCTGCGCCTCCCCCACCGCAGCCCAGAGTCCACGCACTCGTCGCGAGGAGAGCTCCTTCCCACAAGGCTTCCTGCCATGTAGGTTTGTTCCACATTTTTTTCGCCTGCCGCATTTTCGGAAGGGGCTGCATAACCGGGCCGTTATGCAGGCCAGGGTCCACCGTGTTCGTCAGAGTTTTAAAAGCGTTGTGTTCTGCGATTCTCGGCGGACTTCGATCTAAGACCTGTCAATCGAGGTAGTTGCCGTTGACCCACATGTGCTCCGGCCTGGGGCATCAGAATTTTTGCATTGTCCCGCATCGCTGCGGTGGTTCCGATTTGGAATCCCACGCTGCTCGCATTTCCGATCTGGAAGTGGTCGCAGGCCTCACCGCCATTGACTTTCCTTCCTGCGACTCGAATAATCCGCGCATGGCGCGCCCCGATGCCGTCCGCCGCATAAAAAGCTATTCGGCGGCAAACGGCTATGTGTATCAGTACTGTTTTTACGAAGTGAACCGCATCGTGGAGTCCAATGGTCCCGCGGGGGAGTTTATCTATGCCGTTTCTGCGGACCGCAAAACCATGTTTGGGTTGCATATCGTGGTGTTCCAGTCCGCGCTCGCGGCCTGGGCCCGCGCCAATGGCCGCGCGCTGACCTCCAGCGAAGAATATGCGGTGGCGAAGATTCGCTTGTTCCGCGCGTTTGATGAAGGGGAAGTCCCGGTGAGCGCGGACGCAGCGGCGCAGCTCTCGCTGGTCGTCGATGAATCGAACCTGGAAGACCTGCTCCAGGCGCTTGACATTTAGTCCTCAAGCCGCCTCTTGCCGTTGAACCGAAACCCCTTCGGTGCCGTCTAGTAGGTGTAACGGAGCTTATGCATGCAGGAGCTGGTTCTGAACCCGCCCGGAAGAACGATGGAAGGGGACGCGGCGAAGCAGGCCGAGCGGATCAGCGTCCGCGAGGAATTTGAGCTGCGCCTCGGGGAGTGTGGGCCTCTGGCCTTTCGCGTTGCCCAGGGAGTGTTGCGCAACGCCGCAGACGCCGAGGACGTAGCGCAGGAGACGCTGCTGCGCGCCTATCGCAAATTTCATGAACTGCGCCGGCCCGCGAGGTTCCGATCCTGGATCGTGCGAATCTCTTTTCGGCTGGCGCTGGACCGCTGGCGCGCGCGAAAACGCCGCGAAATACGGGAAACCACCTGGTCTCAGCCAATAAGCGGCGCTGCGCTGCCGTCAACCGAGGAAGTGGTTTGCTCGAACGAGTTTCAGGCGCGGCTCGAACGCGCGCTGGACGAATTGCCGGAAAAACTGCGCCTGGTGGTGATTCTGGCCGCAATTCACGGCCATACCCTTGAGGAAGTTTCGTGCTCGCTCGGAATTCCGATGGGCACCGTGAAATCGAGATTGTTTTTTGCCAGGAAGCAATTAGCGGAGAAGCTGCGATGAATTGCCTACTTGCGCGGGAAAAAATGAAGGACGCCTTCGCCGCCGGGCTCCCGCCGCCGCAGGAAATTCTCGTCCACCGGGAAAACTGCCCGGGATGCCAGGCTTTTTACCTGAGGGCAGAAAACTTGTTTGCGTTGCTGGAGGCTGGCCTTCACGGCATGGTCAATCGGCCTGTCCCGACTTCTCTCCTTCCCCGAGTGCGCGCAGCGCTTGACCAAGCTCCAGTTCTCCGTTCTTTCTGGGTGCCGGGATGGAGGTTTGCGGCTCTGGCCTCGACCGTAGTCCTTGTTGTGAGCCTCGGTGTTTTGGCGCATTACGAACTGCGCCGCGATGCTGTCCCTCAGCCAACACCACTGGCTTCGCTCGGGGCACACCAACCTGCAACTGAGTCGCTGGCTAATGCCGCGAATCCGTCGACCCGTGGGATAACCCCGCGGAACACCGCGTCAGCCTCTCATGTACAGGTGCCCCGGCCTGAATCCGAGGTCATCGTGTCCGCTGAAGAGCGCGAAGCGTTCGCCCGATATATGGTGGAACAGTCAACTCCAAAGAGCATGACCGTTGCCGTCGTGCCCACTGCGGAAGCGGATAACCAGCCGATCGAAATTGCGCTGCTGCAGATTGAGGATCTGGAGATAAAGCTTCTCGAGTCGATGCCTGCGGAATAGCTTCCGCATTCGGAAATTTTCGTGGTCTAGGGCGCCGAAGGCGGGAGGGATTAGGAGGAACGTATGAAAATCGCACGTTTCGCAGTCGCAGCACTCATCAGTCTGGCGGTTCTTGCTCCACATCTGTTCTCACAGGACAAACCCAATTCTGGTCTGAAAACCGCTCCGGCAACCCTCAAAATCAATGTGGTTATTGCTGAAATGGAGGGCGAGAAGAAAGTGGCGAACTTGCCCTACACGTTTTTTGTGCGGGCAGGAGAAGGTGGTGGCGCGTCGCCGTGGACCAAACTGCGAGTGGGGAGTCGCGTTGCAGTGCCCACAGGAAGCTTCCAGGCCACTTCTGGCGGAGATGCTAACGCCGCCAACGCTCCTCATGTGAACACGCAATACCAATACAACGATGTGGGAACGAACATCGATGGCCGTGCTGTGACCGCTGAAAATGGGCAATTTGACCTGTCTCTGAATCTCGAGCGCTCCTGGATTGAGAGCGACGTACACCTGCAAGGCTCGACGGTCACTCACGAATTCCGGCAGCCCGTCATCCAACAATTCAAAACCGAGTTGAATCTCACTATGCATGACGGCCAAACCATTCAGAGCACACAGGCCACGGATCCCGTCAGCGGTAGAGTGCTCACCATCACGGTGACGATGAATGTGGCGAAGTAGCGTCTGCTCAGGTGAGAATCGCCGACAAGGCGGTCTGCAAATCAGAATCGAGGAAGCGATAGCCGAGCTTTTCGAGTTGTGCCGGGACGACGCGCTGGCTGGATAACAGCAGCGCGTCGGCCATTTCTCCCAGGGCCAACCGCAGCGCGAAGGGCGGAGCAGGAAAGAGCGCTGGCCGGTGCAACGCTTTTGCCAGCGCGGATGTGAACTCGGCGTTGCGGACTGGCCGCGGCGAAACAACGTTGACGGCTCCCCGTGCCGCGCCATTCTCCAGGCAGAACTTCAGAATCGCGACTACATCCCCGAGCGTGACCCAGCTCATCCACTGCCGCCCCGAGCCAATTTGCCCTCCAACTCCGAAGCGAAATGGCCGGGCCATCTTCGGGAAGGCACCACCCTGTTTCGCTAAGATCACCCCAAATCGCGCAATTACCACGCGAATCCCGAGCACCTCCGCCTTCGAGGCTTCCGCTTCCCACTCCTTCGCGATCGCGCTCAGAAAGTCATTTCCCGCCGAGCTGTCTTCCCGCAACTCTTCGTCTCCGCGACTCCCGTAATAGCCGATCGCCGAAGCGGAAACCAGCACACGAGGACGCGCCGCCATTTTCGTCAGGGACGTCACCAGCGCCCGCGTGGTGTCCACGCGGCTCGTCCGGAGCAATCTCTTGCGCTCCGCCGTCCATCGCCCCTCGGCGATGGAAGCGCCTCCCAGGTTCACGACCGCGTCTGCACCCACCGCCGCGGCACCCAATTCCCCTGTCGCCGGATCCCATTTCACGGCGAAGCCATGAGAGCCCTGAAGAGCTGCGACGTTCGTCTCTGGCCGCACCAGTCGGCAAACGGTATGCCCGGCACGCTTCAATTCATCCGTGAGCGCCGCGCCGACGAGTCCCGTCGAACCTGTAACCAGAATCTTCATGGATTGTTCTTAATTCGCCCCGACCTGCCCGGCCTGACGCTACCCGCCCGTCTGTCGCTGGGTTGGCCGGGGGCGCGGCCTCAGGTTACAATTTTCCGGTGCCGCCTGTCTCATCCAAATTGCGCGTCAACGTGCTCTTTTTCGGGCGCGTTCGCGAACTGACTGGACTCTCTGAGGAATCCGTTGAACTGCCCGCCGGCGCAACTTTGGCCGACCTGTTCGGGTTGTATACGGCGCGTTTCCCGAAGCTCGCCGATTTCCGAGCTTCGCTGGTAGCTTCGCGTAATCAGGAATTCGCCGCCTGGGATACTCCTCTATCCTTCGGCGATGACGTTGCGTTTCTACCGCCTGTCAGTGGCGGTTGAGCTTTTACTTCATGAGCCAAACCGCAGAGACCGACTGGTTCGAGCTGGTTCACACGCCGATCGACCCATCAGCCGTCGTGCGGCACGTCCGCGCCGATAACGACGGCGCGATCGTCACTTTCGACGGCTTCGTGCGCAACGAATCGCACGGCCGCCGCACGCTTTATCTTGAGTACGAAGCCTATTCCTCCATGGCGCTCGAAAAAATGCGCGAGATCGGCGCACAAATACACCAAAAATTCGCCATCCACCGCGTCGCTATCCTGCACCGCCTGGGGCGCCTGGAAATTGGCGAGACCAGCGTGTTCATTGCCGTTTCCGCTCCTCATCGCCCAGCAGCCTTCGATGCTTGTCGTTTCGCTATCGACACCTTGAAGCGCACCGTACCTATCTGGAAAAAGGAGTATTTTGAAGATGGAGCCGTATGGGCCGACGGCGAGTTGCCCCCGGCACCACCTTCGAGCCCAAAAGCCGCATCTTAGTTAGCAAATGCCTCTTCAGGTCGACAAGACATTCGTTGCACTCCTTCTCCTGGCTCTCCCTCTCGTCTTTTTCGCCCAGGACAAGCCGGACCGCCCGCCCTGGGCGCAACCCGGCGGCTCTCAGCAATCGAAACCCGCCGACCCCACGGCCAAGGCCCCAGATAAGAGCTCAGAATCGTCTTCGCCCCGCGGAACGGTCAAAATCAACGTCAACCTGGTGAACGTGCTGGTCAGTGTTCTAGACGAGCACAACCGGCCCGCTCCGGACCTTCCGGTGGAAGCCTTCCAAGTCTATGAAGAAGGCGTGCAGCAAAAAATCGATGTATTTGAGTCCGAAACCAAGCTGCCTTTAGATATCGCCTTGATGATTGATGCCAGCATGAGCGCGCACAAGGAGATAACCTTTGAGGAGGGTGCGGCGGCGCACTTCATCCAGCAGGTGCTGCGCCCCGACGACCGCCTCTCGCTGTTTGCCTTCGACGAAAACGTGACGCAACTGGTCGCGTACTCTGCCGATGTCCGCAGCTTGCAAGGAGGAATTCACAAAATCGTCGATGGCGCCGGCACTTCGATTTACGATGCGCTGTTCTTTGGCTCGAAATCTCTCGAAAAGCGTCCCAACGATCGCCGCCGCGTTATTGTCATGGTCACCGATGCGGGAGAAACCACAAGCCGCTACGATTTTGAAACCGCGCGCAAAGCCACGCTTCACGCCGGACTTTTGCTTTACACCATCGTGGTCCGCCCGGTGAAAAACGAAAATGGCCGCAATACTGCGGGCGAGCACGCGCTCCAGACCATCACCGAAACTACCGGCGGGGCCATGTTCTTTCCCGATTCGGCCCAGGAACTCCCCATGATCTTCGACCGCATCAACAACGAGCTTCGTACCCAGTACCGCTTGGCCTACTACCCTAACCCGCACGGCCCAGCCAACACCTACCGTACAATTGAGGTGAAGGTTCTTCCGGGTTACACCGCGCGTCACCGGACGACCTATCTCACCGGGCCTCAATAAGAGCGCCCCGTGCTCTGGGAAAGAATCCGGGAAACGAAATGTACAAAACCTATCTCGATGCCGCGATTGAGATCGCGCAGGAAGCCGGCGCAGTCCTTCGCGAAGAAATGGAACGCCCGCCGACCATCGCGTACAAGGGCGACTTTGATCTGGTGACCCAGGCCGATCGCCGTTCCGAACAAGTTATCGTACACCGGCTGCACGAACGCTTTCCGCAACATGCCGTGGCCGCGGAAGAGGGAACAGGCAACGAAACCGGGTCCGACTATCGCTGGCATGTCGATCCTCTCGACGGTACCACCAATTTCGCCCATGGCTATCCCTGCTTCTGCGTTTCCATCGCCCTGGCGCGCCAGCACGAACTTCTCCTCGGCGTCGTTTACAACCCCATTTATCAGGAGCTTTTCGCGGCAGCACGGGGCGAAGGGGCTACGTTTAATGGCAGAAAAATCCAATGCTCCAAAATAGACGCGTTGAAGAACAGCCTGCTTTGCACCGGCTTTCCCAATCACAAGCGTCTGGCCAATCCCAATATTCACTACTATTGGGATTTCACGCTGCGCTCGCACGGCGTGCGTCGCGATGGCTCCGCCGCGCTAGACCTCGCCTACGTGGCCATGGGGCGTTTCGAGAGTTTTTGGGAGTTTGGTCTTAATCCTTGGGACACGGCCGCAGGAGTGGTGCTGGTCGAAGAGGCCGGGGGCAAGATCAGCGATCTTCAGGGAAACCCTTACGTCCTCGGCGGACCTTCCATTCTAGCTTCGAACGGATTGATTCATGCGGAGATGGTGCGCGTCGCAGCGGAAGTCGCTGGGCGCAAGAATCCGCAATAGTAATTGCATATACCAATAACAGAGCGCCAAGCCCAAACGCGCGAGCCGCGTCTGCAAACGCAGGGCGGCCTGGTGGATCCAACTGTGCAAGCCCGATGACACCTGCGGAAGGCACCTTATTTGCAACTCCTTACGCCTTCACAGAATCCTTATGCCCGGCGGGGTATAGTGTCTTGGCAACGAGGGGCTCTGGCTTGAATCTTTCAAGGGCGGTGTTCGACTCCCCATTCCCGCAAAAATTCGTTGCCTGCCTGTAATGAGGGTAAACCTATGCGCATGTCTTCTAGATGCAAACCGATTTTCGCGTTGATGCTCCTTGGCCTACTTGCTCTTGCGATCCCTGGCGCCGGCAGGGCCGATGATGAAAAGAAAGGCGCTGATGCCTCGGCAAAATCAACGCCGAAGGCCGAATCTACAGCCAAACCCTCAGCCGGTTTGACGGAGCGCGAACAGTGGCTGCTCGACCGCGTCGAGCAACTGGAAAAACGAGTGGCGGAACTGGAAGCCAGGCAGCCAAATTCGGTGGCTGAGTCGGCAAAGGCCAATTCCGCAACTCCGACCACCGTCGCCTCGCCAGGTGCAACGTCGCCGTCGACTGCCGCGGTCACAGCGGTGCAACCCGTTGTGACCTCGACCGTGCAGGTTGGTGCCGGCGCGCCTCAGACAAACGACAAGGGGTCATCGAGCGCCACGGCCACGCCAGCGCAAAAGCCGCCGGTCGCGGAGCCTTTTTCGGATGCCGATTGGTCCTGGCTGAACGGCAACGCCCGTACCAAAGATATTTATTGGGATACAAAATTCTTCACTCCGGAAATCCGGGCCGATACCGACTATGTCGCAGACTTCAATCATCCGGCCGATCACACCATGGGCGGCTCGAGCGAACTGTTTCGCACCTTCGAAGTGCAACTGGAACAACTCGGGGTTGGCGGCGACTTTCACTACGACAATGTCCGCGCGCGCTTGATGACGCAGTTTGGCATGTATTCCGCGACCACGCCGCGAAATGACCCCAGTCCAGGCCACGGAAATTGGGATTTGGACACCGCCTATCGTTACATTTCGGAAGCCTACGGCGGGTACCACTTCAACGTTCTTCACGGGATTAACGTTGATGCGGGAATCTTTATGTCTTACATCGGCCTGTTTAGCTACTACAACTTCGACAATTGGGCCTACCAGCCTTCTTACGTCAGCTCCAATACTCCTTGGTTCTTCAACGGCGTGCGCGTACAGGTTTTCCCCACCGCGCACCTGAAGATTGAGCCTTGGTTTATCAATGGCTGGCAGTCTTACGCGTCGGCCAATCACACGCCCGGCGTCGGAGGGCAAATCAAATGGACGCCGAAGCCCTGGGTCAATGTCATCTCGAACAATTACGGCGTGGGTGAAGATGATCTTTTCACCCCTGGACGCAGGCGCATCCACACCGATGACAGCATCGAGGTGAAGTACTACGACAAGCCCGACAGGGGGCTCGACAAGCTGGCATTCTCACTGACAGGCGACATGGGCTGCGAGTTTGGCGCAGGAGTGAGTTGCCACGGTGACACAAAGGGCGGACCGAAACAGAGCTTCATCGGCTGGATGGGCTACAACCGCTTCTGGTTTCACCGCGATCTTTACGCCGTGACCGTCGGCGGCGGCGAAATCAACAATCCGGGGCGCTATCTTGTGCTTATTCCTCCCATCAACGGGGAGACCGCCGTCACGGCGAGCACAAATTCTCCATACTTTACGGAGAATCCCGGCGACCCCTTTAAAGCTTGGGACTCCTCCATCACGTTTGACTACATGCCCAAGCAGTACATCACCTTCCGCTGGGAGTATGACTA
>Ga0187781_10002480_pt1 | contig 14034 bp, 14 predicted proteins | sample 0715_SJ02_MP02_2_FD_132447 | JGI IMG/M metagenome (GOLD analysis project Ga0187781, IMG submission 132447) | Tropical peat soil microbial communities from peatlands in Department of Meta, Colombia - 0715_SJ02_MP02_20_MG | ecosystem: Environmental > Terrestrial > Soil > Wetlands > Peat | place...
ATCGCGTTTCCATCGCGGCTCATGAACTGGGCGTATCCGCTGACCGACCCGAACACGTACGCCACGCCGGGCAGGCGGCGGACCGCGGGGACGATCGACTCCGGGATCGATCGACGGTCGGCGGTGCTCGCGGCGCTTGTCCCGGAAAGCTCCGCCTTGCCGCGAATCTGAAAGCTGACGTGTTGGTAAGCCGTGCCGATCAGGTCGTTGAAGGTGTGGTTCAGCGTGTCGCCGAGGACCAAGGTGCCGGTGACGAACGTCACCCCGAGCACGATCGCCAGCGCCGTGAGCGCCAGCCTGAGCTTGCGGGCGAGCAGTCCCCGGACGGTTACCCGGCGCATCAGCTGCCCAGCTGCTTCATCCGCTCGAGTACGCCGTCGGCGGTCGGCGAGCGCAGCTCTCCGACAACCTTGCCGTCGGCCAGAAACACCACCCGATCGGCGTACGAGGCGGCGCGGGGATCGTGGGTGACCATCACGATCGACTGGCCGTGCTCGTTCACGGCGCCACGCAGGAACTCGAGCACCTCGGCGGAGGCGTTGGAATCGAGGTTGCCGGTCGGCTCGTCGGCGAAGATCAGCTCGGGACGGGGGAGGAGCGCGCGGGCGCAGGCGATCCGCTGCTGCTGGCCGCCCGAGAGCTGGCTCGGACGGTGCGTGAGGCGGTCGCCAAGGCCGAGCTGTGCGACGAGCGCGTCGAACCACTCGCGGTCGAGCTCGTGTCCGGCGAGATCGCCGGGCAGGCTGATGTTCTCGGCCGCCGTCAGCGTCGGGACCAGGTTGAAGGACTGAAACACGAATCCAATCCGGTCGCGGCGCAGCTCGGTGAGGTCGGCATCGCTGAGCCGGCCGATCTCGTCCTGGCCGACGAAAGCCTGGCCCGACGTCGGCGCGTCTAGTCCCGCCATGCAGTGCATGAGGGTCGACTTGCCCGACCCGGACGGCCCCATCACGGCCGTGAAGCGCGCGCGCTCGAACTCGACGCTGACTCCGTCCAGCGCGCGCACGGCCGCGTCGCCTGATCCGTAGGTCTTCGTCAGATCGACTGCACGCGCGGCCGGGCCCGTTTGGTCACGGCCGGTTGCCGTCCCCTCGGTCGCTACCGGTTCGTCTTGCTTGATCACGGACGACAGACTGAAGGTCGGCCGGCGTTCTGAGAAGCCGGACAGCTGGAGTCTTGCAGGGTACGGCTAGCCCTACCAGACGGTTTCACGCGCGCCCCTTCGACAGCTGCAGCGCCGCGCGGAGGCTCAGCCGGGGTCCGCTGTGGATCAGCCCGCGCGAGTAGATACGGGAGGCGAGTCGCGCCATCCCGACAATCGAGGCGATCATGATGAGCGCGGCCAGTGGGAGCTCCCACGGCGCGACGTGGCCGAGCGCGATCCGCGCCGGCATCAGCGTCGCGGTCAGCGGCGGGAAGAACGACAGGACCTTCAGCCACGTCGCATTCGGCGACCCGACCGCCGCGTAGACGAGCAGGTAGCCGATGAGCAGGGGAAGGGCGATCGGGGTGGTGACCATCTGGACCTCCTCCTGGCGCGAAACCATCGCCCCGGCCGCCGCAAAGGCGAACGCGTAGAGCAGGAAGCCCGCGAGGAAGCAGACCAGGAAGGCCGGAATCAGCGCCACGACACTGCTCGGGATCTTCGTGCTGTGCACGATCGCGTTGGCGATCAGCCCGGCCGCGGCGGCGATCGCGAGCTGGCCAAGCCCGATGGAGCCGATCCCGAGCACCTTGCCCGTGAGCAGCTGCCCCGGGCGTACGGCCGCGAGCAGCACCTCGGCCGTGCGCGAGGTCTTCTCCTGCGCCACTCCGGTGGCGACGGCGCCGCCGTACAGCGCGAGGCTGACGTACATCAATAGCCCCGCGGCGATGGCGGCGATGTAGCGCGCCGTCTGGTCGGCCGGCTTGGGCTGGAGCACAGTCGTGGTGAGCGGCACGGCTTCGAGCGCCGGCAGCACCTTGGCGGCCGGGATGCCCGCCTGGGCCAAGGTGGCGCGGAAATGCGCTCCGTCGAGCGCCGATTGGAGGACGGCTCGCACCGTGGCGGAGAGCGAGCTCTTGACCTCGACGGTGGCGGAGTCCGCGCCGGCGCTCAGGGCGACGTCGAGCTTGCCGCTGGTGAGCAGGGTTCGGGCCTCGGCCTGGTCGGCGATGTCGGACAGGGCGACCTTGACCTTCGCGGCGGCGGAGGTGCGGGTGATCGTCGGCGCGAGCGTCTGCGCCGAGCTGCCGACGAGACCGACGCGGGTCGGCGCCGACGATCCCTTGATCAGGCCGGGGAGCGTGACTCCCACGACGACCAGCAGTGCGGTCGCAATCGTCATCACCCGGATCAAGCGGCCGTGGATGCGCTCGGAGATCTCGCGGCCGGCGACGAGCTTAATGACGGCCCAGTCGCTCATCCCAGCACCATCTGGCGGTAGAGGTCGACGAGCCCCGCGGTCTCGAACCCGAAGTGTTCGACCGGTCCGCGAGCCTGCGCCGCGCGCAAGACGGCCTGTGGGTCGACGCCCGGCTCGACGACGAGCAGGACCCCGTCCTCATCCGAGCGCACGACCCTGACGCCCTTGATCGACGACGCCCAATCCGGCGGCGCGTCGACCTTGACGCGCAGCTGGGCAGGAAAACGCTGACGCAGCTCGCGCAGGCTTCCGGAGGCCAGCATGCGGCCGCGATCGACGATCACCACGCGCCGGCAGATCCGCTCGACGAGCTCGAGCTGATGGCTCGAGAACAGGATCGCCTTCCCGCCGTCCGCCTGGTCCCGCAACTGGTTCGAGAGCGAATCGACCGCCTCGGGATCGAGGCCTGAGAACGGCTCGTCGAGCACGAGCAGATCGGGATCGTGGACGAGCGCGACGGCAAGCTGGACGCGCTGCTGGTTGCCGTGCGAGAGCGCGACCAGCTTCTCCTCGCCGCGATCGCCGAGCCCGAGGCGCTCGATCCACCCCAGCGCGGCGCGGGATGCCGACTCCACCGGCATTCCGTGCAGGCGCGCGAAATAGGTCACCTGCGCCACCACCGGCATCTGCGGGTACAGGCCGCGCTCCTCCGGCATGTAGCCGAAGCGCAGCCGGTCGCCGTCGCCAACCGGATGCTCGCGCCAGGTCACGGTGCCCTGATCAGGGCGAACGATCCCCATGATCGAGCGCATGGTGGTCGTCTTTCCGGCGCCGTTGCGGCCGACCAGCCCGACGATCTCTCCCGGGTCGACGGTGAACGAGACGCCGCTCAGCGCGACCAGCTCGCCGAACCGGTGATGGAGGTCGTGTAGCTCGAGGCCGTGGGCCGAGTTGTTCTCTTGCGAGACGATATTGGGATGATATCAAAGATGGGCGCGTCTCGCTGCCGGCCCCGAGACGACTCTACGATCCGCGCGTGCGCACGCCCGAACCGGTCCTCGAGTCAAGTGCGGCCGCGCGTCTCGACGTGACGTCCGCGGCCGTGCCGGCGCGCGCGGACTGGTCGCCGGTCATCTGGTACGCGCTCGTGGCCGCGGCGATCCAGATGCTGTGGCTGACATTCGCGGCGATCACCACCGACAGCGCCCATCACTACGGCGTATCGGTCACCGCGGTGGGGTGGCTGGCCGAGATCTTCCCCCTGCTCTACGTGGTGCTGGCCATCCCGGCAGGCGCACTGCTCGACAACCGCTTCCGTCCTGCACTCGGCGGCGCCGCCGCGCTTATGGCGGTCGGCGCGTTCATCCGCGCCGGGGGTGACTCGTTTGCCTGGGCGCTCACCGGGCAAGTCGCGATCGCCGTTGCCCAACCCGTGATCCTGAGCGCGGTGGGCAAGCTTGCGGGGGAGTACCTGCCCGAGCGCGACCGGCCGAATGGGATCGCGGTCGGGTCGGCGGGCAACTTCGTCGGGATGCTGGTCGCGCTCGGGCTGGGACCGGTGCTGGCCGCCCATGGCCACCTGGGACGGCTGCTGGTGGTCGAGGCGGTGCTGGCGCTGATCCCCGCCGTTGGGTTGGGGGCGTCGCTGCGCCGTCCAGGCCGACCCTCGGATGAGCACGCGGCGATCGCCGGCAGCGCCGCTCGGGCGCTGTGGGGGATTCCCGAGATGCGCACGCTGTGCGGCCTGGTGTTCCTCGGCTTCGGCATCTTCGTCGCACTAGCCACGTGGCTGCAGACGCTCTTGCATCCGGACGGCGTGTCGGACACCACGGCCGGCATCCTCCTCGTCGGCATGGTCGTGGCGGGCGTCGTGGGCTGCGCCGTGATCGCGCCTGTGGTGTCGCAGCGCCGCCGGGAGCGCCGGTACATGCTGATCGCCACGGGCGTCACCGCAGCCGGGTGTCTGGTGTGCGGTGCGAGCGGATCACTCGCGGTGCGGGCCGTCGCTCTCGTCGTGATCGGCCTGTTGCTACTGCCCGCCCTCCCGATCGTGATGACCGCGTCCGAGCGGATCGCCGGCCGACTGGCCGGGACCGCCGGTGCGATCGTCTGGCTTGCCGGCAATCTAGGCGGGCTCGTCGTGGCGCTCATCGTCCAAGCGCTGGTCCACCACGCGTTCCCGGCGTTCGCCGCGCTGGCCGTGGTCGCCCTGGCCGGATTCCCGCTCGTCCTGCGCGTCCCGGCCGCGAGGCCGGCACCGGCCGTCGAGGTCGATCGCCCTCCTGCGTAGCCGGCGATGACCACGGCTGAAAAGTTGATGTCGTTCCCCAATCAGCCCGAGATCCGTAGGATTCGGCGCCGGGCCCGCGGGGTGGAGCCTCTTTCAACCAACATTTCTGACCGGCGATGAGCGTGCAACCGATAAGTCCCGGCGCGGTCGTCTCCCGTATCTGGGAGATCTACCGAGACCAGTTTCTGGTGTTGATCGGGACGGCTCTCGTCCTCTACGCACTTCAGTTCGTGGTCTACCTGCTGATCCCCGGCGCCACCGTTGCTCTCGCGATTCTGGTGGCGGCGCTCAGCATCCTGTATCAGGGGATGGTGGTCAAGCTGGTTCAGGACATCCAGGACGGGCGCCGCGACAACTCCGTCACCGACCTGATCCGGAGTGTCGAGCCCGTGTTCTGGCCGCTCGTCGCCGTGTCGCTCCTGTTCGGCATCGGCGTGGGGATCGGCTTCGTCCTCCTGATCATCCCGGGACTGATCCTGTTGGTCATCTGGGCGGTGGTCGCTCCGGTGACCGTCGTCGAGCGACCTGGGGTGTTCCACGCGTTCGGGCGCAGCCGCGAGTTGGTGCGCGGCAACGGCTGGCGGGTGTTCGGTGTCATCGTGATCGTGTTCCTGGCTGTGCTTGTGATCAGCACCGCGGCCGGCCTTCTGGCTTCGTCGCTCGGGTCGGTGGGACGGGCGCTCGTGCAGTGGGCGGTGAACGCGGCACTCGCGCCCGTGACTGCCCTTAGTGCTTCGGTGCTCTATTTCGCGCTACTCGGGGCAACGCCCGTAAGTCCGCCTGCGGGCGGCGGCGTGGGCGGCCGCCAGCAGTAGGAGAATGTCCACCGGTCGGCTAGGCCGGTCGTGTGGATCTCACGCCGTCGAGCTGAAACCTTCGCGAAACCGCCCATCTCGTAGAACCATGGGCGGCGGACTCGAACGACACCGGAACAACACCAGGTGCAAGACAGCATCCATCCAAAGCGGCTGCCCCGCTCACGGCGAGTGCCCCTGGTCGTCGCAATACTCCTGAGCGGGGTCCTGGTCGCGGGATGCGGGGGAAGCTCCCCCAGCCCGATTGGTGCGACTTCGGGTGGCACCAGCAGCTCGGCGTCGACCGTCGCACCCGACGGTGGCGGCGCCAGCTCGGGCTCGACCACACCGGGCGCGTACGGGTCGGGCCCGCTCGCGTTCTCCAGTGCATGCGCGCCAATGGCGTGCCGGAGTTCCCCGACTTGACCAGCAGCTATGCGACTCGGGGGAATCGGGCAAGACGGGCAAACGGTGTCGGTCAATGGGGTCTCGGTCAACGCCCCGGCGTTCGCGGCCGCTCTGCAGCCGCGAAGGCCTGCGGCGGCGGCCCCAAGGGACCGTGAGCACACAAGCGTCTCGCCGCCGGCCTGATACCGGCCGACGCGCCCGACCCGACGGCCGCCTTGATCGAAAATGAGCAGCTGGGACCGGACGGGTCCGCGCGTGCAATCGTGCAACCGACTGGTTGCGTTCCCGCGGGAACGTTTTTGTCTCGAGCCTGAGAATGGGAGCCAGGCAAGCGGGCGGAGCTACTCGGAAAAGCTGGGACACATCAGGACACATCCGTTCCCCAGTCCCGGAGCCGAAGATGAAAAATGTCCCGAGTTCAAGGGCATTTCTCGATGCCGGAGGAGGGACTCGAACCCGCGACACGCGGATTATGATTCCGGCCGCTTTCTCAGCGTTTACGGGTGATTGGGCCGATCTTGGACGGCAGATTGGACTGTTTGTTAGACGACTGGCGCCTCGACGGGGATGCCGTGCTGACAGCCGGTTTGGAGCTGGCCGTCGCAGGTGAGGACGGCGGCAATGTCGCCGGCGGCGTGGAGGTTCATCGCCGTGGCCATGTGGATCGCGTCAAGTGACCTGATGTTGACCGGATCGAGTCGCGCAGCGTGCTCGAGCAGGGGTGGTGGTAAGCGGTGCAAGCGCCACGAGTGGGAGCGTCCGCCCCGCGCGTGCCTCGACGCCTTCGCGTCGACCCAGGCGTCGCAGCTCCACGATCAGCAACTCGCTGGCGTGCCACGGATCGAACCGTGCGAGCACCGCGCGGATGAGGGGCGCATCATCCTCACGGAGCACCACCCGACCGAGCGCCGATGTGTCGACGTAGATGCCCGGCACTCAATGCTCGCGGTCGTGCGCGAGCCACGCGTCCGTGGTGCCGGCAGGATGAGGTCTACCCGTGGCGATGATGTCGTCGAGGACAGCAAGCCGGTCGGCAAGCGGCTGGGCGCCCTCGGCTGATCGCCGCACGACGATCTCGCTGCCGTTGAGATCATCGGTCTCGACATCCACGTGCAGCTCCGTCCCGCTGTCGAGCCTCAATGTCGCTCCTTCACGCATTGTTCAAGTGTCGCACCCTGTCCTGCACATGTCACGCTCCGGTCGCTCGCCGACGGAGATACGCGTTGAGCCGCTCGGCCGGATCGGTCTCGTCGAGCGGGGGCAGCAGCTTGACGTAGCGCTCCGTCGCCTGATGCGAGCTGTGGCCCATGTACTCCGTCAACTCGCGCAACGAGTAGCCGGCGGCCATCAGGAAGCTCGCGTACGTGTGGCGGCACTCGTGAAGCGTGATCGGATCCAGTCCTGCGGCGGCCCATCGCTTCCTGGCGCGCTCGGCGATCTTGCCGGAGGTGACGGAGACCGCGCTCACCGCACCGTTGGCTCTCCGTCCCTGCCGCATGAACTTGCCGAGGAGAATCGGGCGCAGCGGCTCCGCGATCGGCGGTCGACGACCGGTGCCGGCGCGGCTCTTTGCCTTGCGGACGACGAGCCGGTAGCTGTCGAGCTCGACGTCCGGCCAGTCGAGACGCTTGATCTCCGCTCGCCTGAGCCCGGCATAGAACGCGAGCGCATACGGGACCGCGTCGGCGGATCCAAAGCAGCGAGGAGGGCCGCCGCCTCCTCTGCGTCGGCCACCCTCGTCCGCGGCTTCTCGTCGTTCGGAGGCAGCTCGATGCCGACGAGCGGGTTGCGCTCGACGAGGCGGCGTGTCGGCCGGCTCGCCGATCCGTAGATGGCACGGGCAACCGCGAGGTGGTTGGCGATGCGCGAGCGTGACAGGCCCTCACGGCTCAAGCGGTCGACCCAGGTTTGCCACTCGCGGTCGTCGATCTCGCTCGCGAAGCGAGCGCCGAACTCGGGTGTCAAGACGTAGCGCAGCGAGTTCGCTTCCGAGCTCGATGCGGACAGCTGAGGCCGAACGACCGGCCCCGCGGCCTGAGACGCCGGAGGAAGCCGCCGAACGAGAGCGGCGCTATCGGGAGATGTTCGGGATCGCTGAGCCAAAGCGCCGTCGATGGCGACGCCTGAGGGAGGAACCTTGCCTCTGGCGAATCTCAGGTGCCGCCAAACGGTCGCTCCGGGCCTGCTCCCTCAGTCGACCCGGTAGTTCTGCAATCGCGGTTTGGAGCAGACAGCGAGCGCGCCAGCTGCTGCTGGTCGGCATCTCACGAGGCAACTCAACGATCGCTACCGCCGACGCTAACCCTCGCTAAGCAGGGCGCCGTACGGCATGCCACAGCCGGGGTCACGAGGTTATCCTTCCGGTGCGTTGATCTTGGAGCTCCCTTCCGGTTACGCCTTCTCCGGTGCGAGGACGGACGCCTCGTGCGGATGAGTGGCGCACCTGGTCGGAGCGCGCTGTGCGCGGTCGCGCGCCTGATCCCCGCCGCGCTGGCCACATTTGAGCTGCGTTACCTGCTTGCGTCGCTGGCTGGGGCCGTAGGCGGGCTGCATTCGACGGCCAGGTCCGGCATGCATTCCCCCAGCCTGTGGCTTCTTTTCCTGTTGGCGGCAGGCGCCTGCTTCGTGCTGCGTGAGATAGGTCGGGGTTTGGTCGGTCGCGTCTCCCGGCCACGCTGGTCGGCGGCGCTGGTCTGCAGGTGGTTGCTGTGTTCATCGGTGTTGGTCGCCCTCTTTTGCTGTGCGCTTGTGTTGCGTGGTTCGGCGACGGGCGGGCAGCACGTGCGACTTGCAGATGCTTTCTTTGGCCCCGCCGGATGGTCGTTAGTCCCAGCTGCGCTGTGTTTCGGATTCCTGCTGGCAACTTCACTCCAGCGCGCATGGCGGGTTCTCCGCGAAGTCGCGCGAATCTGGGCGAGGCGGTTTTCGAGCCGGCCGCAGCGCGTGGTCGCTGCTCGTATTGCCGAGGTTCTCGCGCTACCTGCCGCGGTGCCGATGTTGGCCGGCTGGTCGGACCGCGGCCCACCCGTTGATCTCCCCCTTGCGGCTGTCTAGATAGCCGAAGCCGGGTCTGGCGCGCACGCGAAGGGTCCCTCCGGCGGCTTGGCACTCGCCACGTCGCCTTTGGCCCGGCGCCCGAGGCCGGCGTTCCTGGCGTCTGGACGGCTGACCAAGGCCGCCACCGGAGCCGGCGCTCCACCTCGGGGCGGACGCGGTGTCCGCGATCCCCAGATCTTGATCAAAGCGTTCGAAGGAGATCTCCAATGAGCACAAGCAGTGCCAGCGTCGCGCCTGGCGCACGAACCGAGAGGCGGATCACCGAGTCCGTCATCGCGTACTTCTGGTCGGACAATGCCCGTCGGGTCCAGACGGTCCTGGGTTTGATCTGGCTGTTGGACGGCGGCTTGCAGTTCCAGTCCTTCATGTATGGCAAGGGCTTCATCCAATTGCTCCAGGGGCTGACGGCGGGTCAACCGCATTGGGTGGCCAGCAGCGTCAACTGGGGCGCGACCACGCTCCAGAGTCAACAGACCCTGTTCAACACTCTGTTTGCGCTGGTTCAGGTAGCGATCGGGATCGGACTGCTGTATCGCCCGACGGTCAAGCCGGCGCTGGTGCTGTCGTTCGGATGGGCTCTGGTCGTGTGGTGGTTCGGCGAGGCGTTCGGGATGATGTTCATGGCGACGACACCAATGGGTGGCGCCCCGATGGCCAGCGCGCTGACCGGTGCGCCGGGCGCGGTGCTGCTCTACGCGCTGATCGGTGCAGTCGTGTGGCCGAACGGACGCCTGGGGGGCTTGTTTGGGGCGCGTGGCGCCCGAGCCGTGTGGGCGACCCTGTGGCTGGTGATGGCGTGGCTGTGGCTGGTCGAGGCAGGTGGGGCGAACGGAATAACCAACTCGATCAACGCCGCGCCGTCGGGAATGAGCTGGTTGAGCAGCGTGCAGAATTGGTTCGCACATGCCGCCAAGGGCGACGGCGTGGTGATCGCGATCGTGCTCGCAGCGGTGTCGGCCGCGATCGGCGTGGCAGTCGTTGTCAACTGGCGGCCCAAACTGTTCCTCTGGCTGGCGATTGGCTTGAACCTGCTGTATTGGGTGGTCGGCCAGGGCTTCGGCGGCATTCCAAACGGCGGTGCGACCGATCCGAACGCGGGGCCGCTGTTCGTGCTGTTGGCGTGCGCGATGTTCCCGTTGGTGACTCCAGAGACCCGCAGCGCGGAGGTTCCCAAGCTCGCGTCTCCGCAACGCCCGCCCGCGCCGGTGACCACCTGACCGCGCGTAGGTCTACGCATTGCCCGGCCACGCGGAAAAAATGCCGGGCCGGCGACGAGTATCGTCTGGGTCAGGCGACAATGGCTGAGGGCTTCAGAGGACAACCGAGCGATGACGGTCGCCGCGGCTTGCAGGGGAGTCGCCGTAGTCTCGCCACCGCGGACCGTTAAGGGTGGCGAGCTCGTCGTCAAGACCGGTCATGCCGGGCATGCCGAACATGAAGGGCATGCCCGGGATGCCGATGGGCACAGGATCCGCCGCGCACCATGTCCACCGGGTCGACCAGGTCGTCTCCTCGCGCTCGGCGATGTCGGGGATGGCGATGACCCACGGTGCCCACGCCGCCGTACCGGTGTGGCTCGGAATCGCCGCTGCTTCCGCTTTCGTTCTTATCGCTGTGTCGCACCTGCGCCACCTGGTCAAGACCGCGGATGAGCGCCGGTCGTGGCACGCCTGCCATGTCTTGATCGCCACCGGAATGGTCTTCATGTATGCGTCAGCCTCGGTCGGTTCACTCGGTGTCCCGGCGGCATTCTGGAGGCTCGCATTCGCCGCCGCCGGCGTGCTGGCAGCACTCTGGGCGCTCGGAGGTACGAGCCGCGCCCCAAGCCCACTATGGCTGCTTACCGCGGTCGACCTCGGGGCGATGTTCTACATGTGGTCTGCACATCCGTTCCTGGCACCGCTCAGCTGGCTGCTTGTTGCTTACTTCGTTCTGGCGGCCGCGATGTGGGCGCTCGACGCGTTCCGTCAGCTCGACGGCGGTGGCCCGAGCATAAGCTGGCGGATGGTGCCCGGGGAATCCGGGAGCGGCGCTGTCACCGTTCCCATGCGCGCCGTGGCCACCGCTGCGAGCTCGCTCATCGGCGAACTCGATATCGGCGTTTCGATGTTCGCGATGGCGCTAGGCATGGCCTACATGCTTGCGGTCATGCAAACGATGGTGTGACCGCAAGTAATCGCCGGAGCGGGCGCACAACCCGGGCGCGCGGCCACGATTGTCGGGCTGGCGTCCGGTACCCGCTGGGGTGGCTTCGGAGATGGACCACGACCAGCAGCAGCTCTGTGGTCGGCGTCAACGACACCTGCTCCACCACGGGAATGGAGAGCGCTCGTCCCGCTTCGCCGAACAGCAGGGCTCGATGTTGGACGGTTATGCCGGAGGAGGGACTCGAACCCCCGACACGCGGATTATGATTCCGCTGCTCTAACCGACTGAGCTACTCCGGCGGGGCTGCCTTCCGCCTGCAAAACGCCCTATTTGCCCGGTCTAGCTGGCCGCCCGCTAACTGGCTGTGTCCCGACCGAAACCGACCAGTTTGCAAGAAGTGCCCGTAGTTTGCTAGAAGATCACCCGGGTTTGTTAGACGCGTTTGCTAGAGGCTTCCGACAGGGTTCGCAGGGTACCAACCGCCCGGTGCCCTACGACATGGCGGCCGAGGTCGAGGAGCCGCGATTGCCGCAGGCGCGACGAGAACTGAAGGGCCGGTGGGCGCGGTAGCCGATCAGCCACGTCGTCCCCGGGGATCGGGCTCGATCCAGTGGAGACACGGTCGACCGTACGCGGTCTTCCGAGATCTGATCACCGGCAAGCCGAAGTGGGAGGGGTTCGACAGCGAGGAGGAAGCCGACGCGTTCCTGACGCAGTGGGCCGCAGACAAGAAGGCGGCCAAGCTCGCGGCCAGGGCCGCCCGGGCGGGGCACGAGACACGAGCGTCGCAGCGGCGCCCACCGAGCTCCTCCCGCTCTTGGACGTTCGAAGAGGCCCTCACCGACTGGGAGGACCGGCATCGCGACGGCGTTCAGGAATCGACGATGCGCGACTACGGTCCGGCGCTCAACGATCTGCGCGCGGCGCTGGGTGGCGTGCTGGCCAGATCGCTGACCGACGAGCACTTCGAGGCCTACAAGCGTGCCAAGCTTGACGGGATCGACGTCCGCGGCGGCGAGGCGGCGGTCCGCAGGCTGGCGGCCTCGACCGTCAACAAACGCCTCGACCTCGCGCGACGAGTCATCGACGATGCGGTCCGGCGCGGCAGCATGGCGGGACCCAACCCGGTGCGCGAGGTCGTGCGCCCACGCGCCCCTAAACGCGAGCAGATGGTCCTTTCCGAGTCCGAGATGCGCAGGCTGATCGAGGCCGCTGGCACGCTCGAGCTCAGAGCGCTCGTGCGCTGCTTCTGCGAGCTTGCTCTGCGCTTCAGCGAAGCGACCGGGCTTCCGATTGCGGCTTATGACCGGTCGCAACGGACGGTCCGCATTCGCCAGCAGGCGGCCGAGCGACGCGACCCCAAGCCGCTGCGGATGATCATCAAGGACTACGCAAAATCGCCATGGGGCATTCGCACTCTCCGCGTGTCCGGGGCGCTGGCCGCCGAGTTCGATGCGATCATCGCGATCGAGGGGGACAAGCCGAACGAGCACGGGCTGTTGTTCACCGACACCCGTGGGGGGATCCTCAGAGAACCGAACTTCCTGCGCGATCAGTGGCGACCGATGCTTCGACGCGCCGGCTTCGTCGAGACGGACGCCAACGGGAGAGTGCGGGCGCGCAACGGGCTTACGCCACATGTGCTCCGCCACAGTCGTGCTTCGCTCATTGCCTCACGGCACTCGGAGCTGTTCGCGCCCAAGCTCCAGCGCTTCCTCGGGCATCACTCGGTGACGTTCACGCTCGAGAAGTACGGGTCTCATTTCTCCAAGGGGATGCTCGAGCCGGATGAGTACCTGACCGGGTCGGATGTCGCAGAGCTGGGCGATCCGTCAGCGCCGGATCCACGCTGACGACGCTCTTCACGCAGAGGGGCGCGGCGAGACCCGATCCATCCAGGCCGGCCTGTCGGCGCGACGCCGGTCGAGCGGACGCGAGGTCGCCTTCGACGCTGGCGCCGGGTCGTACTGCGCTTCGCCGCCGTTTCGCATCCACTCCACCAAGTCGGGGACGAACACCATCACCCGGGTCCCAGCTCGATGACCTGGAAAGCGACCGGCGCAACGAAGCTCGCGCGCCTTGTCTTCGGAGAATCCAGCGATCGACGCGGCCACATCAAGGCCCACCGAGACCCCGTGTCTCTCGACGAGCGCTTTCGCAACCGAATCCACCCCCGGACCTCTACCGTCGATTCGCAGTCATCGAATCCCCTGCGGTCCTCCGAAGTCCTGAAGGCGCCAGTACGCCTCGGGCCTGGAGCAGGGTGTCGTGGAGCTCATTCATGTCGACGGCGGCCGCGTGGCCGACGGAGGCCAGATCGCGGCTTCGCGCCGTCGCGCGAGATGGTCGTCATTGGAGCACCCACCACTGGGCCATCGCGTCGCTGAGGCGTATGGCTCCGGCGGCACTCGCGCGCTGCTGGAGGTGGTGGCGCTCGTGGATGCGCTGTGGCCGTCGTCCGGATCGTCTCCGTGCTGGTCGCCGGCCACCGCCTCAAAGTGCTCCGGGAGGCGCAGAAAGCGGCAGTTGAGGTAACGGGTGATCCAGCGTCTGGGGCCGTCGGTGACGCCCTCCGGGGGCTGGGCGGTGTCGTGGCGCTCGCGCAGGCCCTGCAGGTCAGTGCACTCGCTGCCGTGGCGCACGAGCAGGAAGGTCGGGTTGGCGACCCATAGCCCGTGCCAGCCGTCGACCGCCGCGGCGACGCGGTCAGCTACGTGGTTACGCTGCGAAAGCCGACGGGGCACCTCGTGTGGTAGGTACCGGGCGTCTCGGCCGGTGGCTCCCGGTGGACGCTGCCCGTCAGCCGTCGGCGAATGCGTCTGCGTGAGCGGCAGGGCAGGACCCGTAGTTGTCGACGACGGTGGAAGGCGCAGGCCAGTCTCGGGCTAGGAATCGCTCGAGTGCCTCGCCGCCGCGTCTGCGGGCGTGCGTCCGAGACCAGTCGGTTGACGACGGTGGCCTGCCGTATCGCTGCCGCCAGTCGCGCATCGCG